>Ga0189278_10161_pt1 | contig 67676 bp, 72 predicted proteins | sample N26A9minimetaG_FD_130326 | JGI IMG/M metagenome (GOLD analysis project Ga0189278, IMG submission 130326) | Marine microbial communities from the Costa Rica Dome - N26 A9 mini metaG | ecosystem: Environmental > Aquatic > Marine > Oceanic > Photic zone | place: Costa Rica: the Eastern Pacific...
CCCGAACTGCAATCTGATGCACAGCATCGCGCTTGAAATCTTCACTGAAATTTGGCTTCCCCATAACGGCCTCCTTGCCTCAAAATTAGGGAAGAAAGCGTCTACAATACTAGGGGCTATTCAAACCGCGCCGCAGATCTGTCCAAACACGATGTGCCAGAACCTTTGCGAGCGCTCGTTGTGCATCCTCTCGAATGACGGCTCCCGAAGAAGGATCGAGCATCCAGTGGGCACGTGCGTCCTTATTGGCGGAGATAAAACCAAGAGCCTTGACGACTCTCAAGCCAAATTCATCCTCGGTAAGACCTTCGTCCCCGGCGGCAATAATCGCGCGGAGAATTGCTCCACGCAGCAGGCTCACGAAAAGGAAGTCATTGAAGTTCCCAGACTGCAGCGCCGCGTCTTGGCGGTTGTCCGTGAACCCTAGAAGCTTTCTCTTTGTCTCTGGGACGCCACTCTCCGGATGGTTCATCCATTCAAGGGCACTTGAGATCAACAGTGTAGTGGCCGAACTCCGTCCCTCACCGGACAGGCCCGCCAGCTTGCTTCGTTCCCGCATACCTTGGTTCGGTTCGTCCTGACAGCATAGGCAAAACGCAAACTTTCCAGGTATGAACCAGAAGTCCTTTCCTCCCGCGCCGTGCCGACCATCCGGGCCGACCACATAGGACACTGGAGCCCGCTTTTTTCGGTATGACCTAAGGCGTTCAATGCCATTGCGTTCCTCCCTCCAACTCTCCGGGTAACTGTCCAAATCTCCGTTGAAAGCGAAGTCCTGATCAATTTCCGGGATCGGGCAAAGATATCCAGCGACGTCATCGTCTTCATCTGCTTCCAGCGGCGTGTCATCGATGTTCCGGGGCAAGAACTTGATTTGACCGTCGTTATCGCTCTTGTTGACGACGTGATACTCGTGCCCGCAGCTGCGGCAAAAACGCGTTGGGTAAAGGCGGTTGCCGGGGGAGTCTGGATCCTCGAGTTGGCCTTCGAAGAGCACAGTCCGTGGCCGCGAAGCCAAAGTTGTGAAAACTTCGCCAGCTCCAGATATGAACCTGTGTAACTTGAACGCGAGGAACGCGACTTCACCTGGTCCTCCACGTTCGTGTTCGGGCAGACTGACACGGGACAGGAACGCTTCGAGCGCTGTCCGGCATTGGCCTACTTCAATGCCGCTATCGTCGGCGAGGCGCATGACCGCCTCCTCGAAGGGGATGGGCTTTTTCCTCTTGAGTTCCAAACCGTCATCAAGTCCAAGCGCAAGCTCCGCCCAAACGGCCAACGGATGCCTCTTTAGAACTTCATCACTCAAGTTGTCCGGCAACGGTTGGTTCAGGATCGATGCGAGGCCAGCCTTGGCTTGCGCTAGGTCAATCGAGTCATCTGTTGCACGCTGCAGGGATTCATCAATGACCGCGTCCGGCCCAATATCCGAACCAAACAGGCGCGTCGCGACCTTCGCAACAGCCATCGCCCTGCTTTAATCGGAGCCTTCGGAGGCCATGGTCGCCGACGTGCCGATGCAGATGGGGGCTTTATCCGGTGCGCAACGGTCGCGCAGCCTGCGAACAAGTACGGCAACGTCGGCGCCTTGGCGGCCTCGGTAAGTGTGAAGCTCGTCAAGGATGATGAATTCTAGGCCGGTAGCGTTGTTGATGACCTGGGAGTCGAGTTCATCCTGACGGGTAAGCAGCAGCTCAGCCATCATGTAGTTCGTCAGCAGAATGTCCGGCGGGTTGGCCGCGATTTTCAAGCGTTCTTCTCGGCTCTCTTGGCCTGTGTAGCGTTTGACCACCGGTTTCAGGGCGTCAGGCAGTCCAGACTGACTGATGAACTTGTCGATTTCCTTTAACTGGCTATTCGCAAGCGCATTCATTGGGTAGACAATTATGGCTCGGGTATTGCGTGGCTTGCCTGCTCTTAGCGCACGAATGATGGCGTCGACGATGGGCACGAAGAAGCACAGTGATTTGCCAGAACCAGTTCCAGTTGTGACCACAAAACTCTTGCCAGATTTAGCTTTCGCAATTGATTGCGCTTGGTGTTTGCGAAGGGTCAACGCAGACTCGCCAAATCTAAAGACTTTCCCAGTTCCGTCATCCAAGACGCCAGAGGTTACTAGATCATCGATTGTCTGGCTGTCTTCATACTGCGGGTTTAAAGACAGAAGGGCATCTGGCCAGAAGCGCCCGGCATCGTATTGTGCATCGATTTCCTCTCGGAGATCCTCAGAGCGAATAGAACTGAACGACCGGGAGAACCGTTCGTAGGAGTTGATGAGATGATGGTCGAACTCAAACGCTTTCATGTCAGCTCCTACAAAACGTGCCCAACGGGATTTTCGCCAAGGACGACATCGCGATTTATTAAAACAATTTGCTGTTCTTGAGGCTTTCTTGCTGAAGGGTCGGTGTCGAGCCCCAGTCTTTTTAACGCGTAATAGAGCAGCGCCTGCCTTACTTTGATCTTGGCCTTGCCGCCGCGCATCCCGTAGTCCAGCGCGATTACCTTCTTCTGGTGCTCTGAGAGTTCAGGGTGAGGGCCGATCTCAAGCGTGACATGCTCTTGCCAGTCGGCATCGGCGGCATCCGTGACATCGCTGGCCTCAACACCGCGAGTCGCGAGGATGCGAGAGAGCAGGAAGTCCTTGAATACCTCGTCCGTCCTACAGAACGCCCGCGTGTGCCATCGGAAACCGTCGAACCCGATGGCGTGAGGCGCGATCCATCGCCAGCTCGGCTCGGGGCGCGAAAGAGACTGATACTTCACCTCGATGGCCTCGGATCGGCGGATGGCACCAACAACGGATCGCAGAGTGACAGGGTTCAAGCCACGCGCCGGGGTTGGCGCAGCATCATAGGATGGCAGTTCAGCGATCCAGGTATCGTCGCTGTCCATGATGCCATCGGCCAAAGACCGTAGCTGTGCGAGGTAGCGGCTGGCGTCAGGTTTGAGGAACTGTGCAGCGTAGTCGGGACCACGGACATAGGTCCGCGCGCTCTTGTCGTAGACCATGTTCTCCGGAGCGAAGCCGATGTAGCGGTTCAGGTCGGCGGACGCCTGGTTCACCGAAAGCCCGAACTGCTCCATCAAATCGCTACGGTTCACTCGCCCCTCCCAAAACAATCGAAACTCGATGAACTCGAGGCGCTGCGCGACTCCCCAACGAAGCTCCGACTTTTCGTTATCCACTACGCACTCCCGACTCGGCGCGTTTGATTAATATGCGCGCCCATTTTTTGTGCTGGCTGCACGCTAGCGGGGAGTCATGTCGTATTCAATCGAAATGCTTCGTAAGATTGTCTTTTTCGCGATGTCGCATCTTTGAGAGGGGCGAGGTTGGTTGCTTAGCCTTCGGCCAGTAGCTCATCGGGAACACTTTGAACCTTGCGTTCAAATGCCTCGACGTCGGACAGTCTATATACGACCCGGCCGCCGATCTTTAGGTATCGCGGGCCTTCCTGGACCCAACGCCAGCGCTCGAGTGTTCGGTGGCTGATCTTCCAGCGGGCCGCCAGTTCTTTCTGATTCACACATACTTCGCTCATTTTCGTCTCCTTTTGCGCAACTCACTTCGGTCGCAAGAGAACGAATGCGTGAGAATAAAACCTATTCAAGTCAGTATGTTGCGTGCTCTGAGGCTATGTTCGAAACAGGCGGGGCGGGCGTAAATTGGCGCACCGCATCGAAAACATGTCAAATCCTTCGCGGTGGGGCGATGCCCATCGGCAAGGGGTCGGACACTTTTCTCAAGCTTTCAGAGATTTTCGTGGCGTCTAGACTCGATCCGAAACGCCGAAACAGCCGAATTGCGGAGCGGGTCATTCCCTCCGCCATTTGACCCCTACGTCCCATACAGGCGCATTCTGCTACATTCTGACGAAAACGCTGCCCTTCGTTATTTCGGAGGCGTCTTGCTGACCCAACGCGGCCAAACAGCGCGCAATGCGGACGTTTATGTCTGGCGCAGAAAATGGCGGTTTTGAGCCCTTTCCGCTTCCCCCGCGCGGAATCAAGGCCGCAGGCCGCCGCGCATCGCCGGGCCGTCCCCTGGCACGGCGATTTGGCTGCTGTTATGCCTGACAGACGGGTAGAATGTGCTTGGCTGCCATAAAGTGCCAGTCACCAAGGTCGGACCGCCGCACCACGGCCCGTCAATGCGCGGCTTGACGTTTCGTTGCGAACGGCAGCAAAGTCCGCATAGCGGCCACTCGCGCTTCCCGAGCAGAAGGTCCGGTTTGCGTAGAAAACCCTTGGCACGGGCCACAGACCAGGTTCAGAGATGCCGCTGGTTCAGGTTGCTTTTGCTTGGGATGCGGCACCCATCCCGCCCAGCACGTCGCGAAACGCCTCGATGTCCTGCGGGCGGGACAGGGATGGCGCGTGGCCGCAGTCCTGCAGCAGGGTGACGGCCGGTTTCGGGCCGCTCTGGCGCATCCGGTCGAGGATACCGGGGGTCATCAGGTCTGACCGTGCCCCGCCAAAGACATGGGTGGGGACGGTGATCCGCGCCCAGCGGTCCCAGGCGGTCATTTCCTGCGGGGAATCGGTGAACTGCCGCAGGATGGCGGGGTCATAATGCAGGGTCAGCCGCCCGTCCGACCGCCGCCGCAGGGAGGTGCGCGCCATCCGGTGCCAGAAGCTGTCATCCGCAGGGCCAAAGGGGGCATAGGCGCTGCGCAACCAGGTCTCGGCCTGCCTGTACCCGGCAAAATGCGGCGGGGCGCCGACATAGGACATGATCCGCTCCAGCGCGGTGTCTGGCACCTCGGGGCCGATGTCGTTGATGATCAGCCTGCTGATCCGCCCCGCATCCTTGCCTGAGGCGAGGTAGATGCCGATCTGGCCGCCCATGGAGGTGCCGAGCCAATCGGCACTCTCGACCCCGTAGTGGTCCATCAGATCGCAGGTGATGCCCGCGAAATACTCGATCGAATATTCCGGCCCCGGTGCGGAGGCCCAGCTGGACCGGCCGCGGCCGATCATGTCGGGGCAAAGCACATGATAGTGGTCGGACATGGCGGCGGCGAGTTCGTCAAAATCGCGGCCGGTGCGGGCGAGCCCGTGCATCATGATCAGCGCCGGGTTGCCGGGGTTCCCCCATTCGGTGACATGGACCTCGTGATCCATCACCGGGACAAAGCCGAAGCGGGGCGTGGTCATGCCCGCTGTCCCCGCGCCATCAGGGTGCCCGCAATCCCCCTGGGAAAGAAATAGACCAGCAGGATAAAGATGATCCCCAGCCAGAACAGCCAGCGGTCAGGGGCCAGAAGCTCTGGCAGCAGCGGGAGGGCGGCGGTCGCTTCCGATGCTGCCCCCATCAGGTCGCGCAGGTAATATTGCGCCATCACCATCAGTGACGCCCCGATCACCGCGCCCCACATGGTACCCATGCCGCCGATCACCACCATCAGCAGGATGTCGATCATGATCGCAAAGGACAGGGCGGTGTCCGGGCCGGTGTATTTCAGCCAGACCGCATAGACGGACCCGGCCAGCGAGGCCACAACCGCCGACAGGCAGAAGACAAAGGTGCGGTAGGCAACCACGCGGTAGCCGATGGCCTCGGCCCGTGCCTCATTCTCGCGGATCGCCTTCAGCACCGTGCCCAGCGGCGAGACGGTGATCCGCAGCATCACCAGGAACAGCACCAGCGAGGTGACGAAGACAAAGTAATAGGCCGCAAGCTTGCCGTTCAGTTTCACCCCGAACCAGCGCAGCACCTTGCCGTCTTCGTCCACCGCCAGCTTGGTCGCGGTCTTGAACAACTCGGGCGTGCGGTAGGTGATGCCATCCTCGCCGCCGGTGATCTGGCTGAGCTGCGAGGCCAGCACCAGCACGACGGAGGCCGCGGCGAGCGTGATCATGGCAAAGAAGATCGCCTTGACCCGCAGGCTGATCAACCCGATGGCGGTCGCAACGATCAGTGACAGCGCGACACCCGCCAGCGTGCCCAGCGCCACCGACTCCCAGCCCGGTCCCATCTGTTTCAGCGCGATGGCCGATCCATAGGCGCCAAAGCCGAAGAACATCGTATGGGCAAAGCTGACGATCCCGGTATAGCCGATCAGCAGGTCATAGCTGGCCACCAGCACGATAAAGATGCAGATCCGCGCCGCGACTTCCAGCGCGCGGATGTCCTGGAACAGGAAGGGTGCGAAGAGCAGCAGGGCTGCGATCACCAGCATCACGGATTTGACGGCGATGGTGCCATAGGTCGGTTTCATATCTTGTCCCTCACTTCACCGCCGGGCGCAGCCCGCTGGGCCGCCACATCAGGATCGCCATCATCAGGATCATGTTCGACGCCAGCGCCAGCTTGGGCGCGAGATAGCCGATGTAATTGGCTGTCAGCCCCACGATGATCGCGCCCAGCAAGGTGCCTTCGATGGAGCCGAGGCCGCCGATGATCACAACGATGAAGACGACGATCATCATCTCGCCCCCCAGTGCCGGGGTGATCAGCGTCTCGTATCCTGCCCACATCGCGCCGCCCAGGGCCGCCAGCGCGCTGCCCAGCATGAAGACACCGATGAACAGGCGGTTGATCTTGAACCCCAGCGCCTCGACCATTTCGCGGTTTTCCACGCCTGCGCGGATCAGCAGGCCGATGCGGGTGCGGTTCAGCAGCACCATCAGCCCGACAAAGACCGCCGCGCCAAGGCCCACGGCAAAGAGGCGGTAGATCTCCATGCTGACATCCCCGACGATCCAGGCGCCCTCAAGGAACGCAGGCCGCGGCACGCTGACCGGGGTGCCGCCCCAGACCGCAAGGATGATCTGTTCGCTGACGATCAGCGCGCCCATGGTGATCAGGATCTGGCGCAGGTGGTCGCGGTAGACGGGGCGGATGATCACCGTCTCGAAGAACAGCCCGGCGGCAAGGCCAAAGGCGATGGCCGCCAGCAGCGCCAGCGCCAGCGCGGCGGAGGCGAGCATCCAGCCGCCGTCGAGCCAGGTGGAGAGGGCCGCCAGCACCGTGGCCGCGACAAAGGCACCAAAGCTGATAAAGGCGGAATGCCCGAAGTTCAGCACATCCATCAGGCCAAAGACCAGCGACAGGCCGGAGGCCATGAGAAACACCATCATGCCCATCGACAGCCCCGCCACGGTCAGCGTCACCCAGGACGAGGGCGCGCCGATCAGCACGAAGGCGACGGCAGCCAGCGCCAGCGGCAAAAGGTTCACGCCGCCCAGCCGGCCCAGCGTCTCGGAAACTTTGTTCATCATGCGGAAAGCCCCAGTAGTTGACCCTGCAGGTCGGTGTCGGCGGCAAAATCTGCCATGCTGCCCCGGTGCACCACGCGGCCATCGTCGACCACCGCCATGTCGCGCCCGAGGCTGCGGGCAAAGTTGAAATTCTGTTCGACCAGCAGGATCGTCGTATCCTGCGCAATCTCGCGAAAGGCCTCGCCCATGGCCGCGACGATGGAGGGGGCCAGCCCCTTGGTCGGCTCGTCGATCAGGATCAGGTCGCGCGGTTCGATGATCGCACGCGCCACGGCCAGCATCTGTTTCTGCCCACCCGACAGGGACCAGGCCTGTTTGGTCCAGAATTTCTCCAGCGCGGGGAACAGCGTGTAGATCCGTTGCAGGCGGGTCTGGTCGAAACGCCCCTTCGCGGTGGCCAGCACCAGGTTCTCCTCGACGGTGAGGCCACCAAAGATACCCATGTTTTCGGGCACATAGGCGATACCAAGCCGCGCGATGTCGGCGGTGGCGAGGCGCGAGATGTCCTGCCCCTTGAACATGACGGAACCGGGCTGCGGCTGCCACAGCCCCATGATGGAGCGCAGCGTGGTCGTCTTGCCCGCGCCATTGCGGCCCAGCAGGACAAAGACACCGCCCTGTGGCACGTCGAAGGTAACGTCGTGCAGCACATGGTACTGTCCGATCTGGGTTTTCATGTTTTGCAGGGACAGCAGGGTCATGCGGTCTCCTCCGTCGCGGTGCCAAGATAGACGTCGCGCACGATCTGGCTTTGCATCACCTCACCGGGCGCGCCATCGGCCAGCAGCTCGCCGTTGTGCAGCACGATGATGCGGTCGGCCAGCGCGCGGACCACATCCATCTTGTGTTCCACCAGCAGCACGGTCTTGGTCGGGTCGGATTTGATTTTCGCGATCAGCTCCAGCACGGCGGGGGCCTGATCCAGCGACATGCCGGCGGTGGGTTCATCGAACATGTAGATATCGGGCTCCATCGCCATCAGCAGCGCAACCTCCAGCTTGCGCTGATCGCCATGGGGCAGGCTGGCGGCGGGCATCGCCGCGCGGTCGGTCAGCTGGGCGGCGGCCAGATAATGTTCGGCACTTTCGATCAGGTCATGGCGGGACAGGGCAGGGCGCAGCAGGCTCCAGCCCGCGCCGGCGCGGGCCTGAACCGCCAGGCGGATGTTTTCCAGCACGCTGAGCTGCGGAAAGAGGTTGGTCAGCTGGAAGGCGCGGCCGATGCCGCGCCCGGCGCGGGCGGAGGGGGCAAGGCGGGTGATATCCTCGCCCGATTTCTCGACGCTCCCGGCGCTGGCGGCCAGCTGGCCGGAGATCAGGTTGAAATAGGTCGTCTTGCCTGCGCCGTTCGGACCCACGATCACGGTGGTCTCGCCCGGATGGAAATCGCAGGTGACGGCGTTGACCGCGACATGGCCGCCGAAACGGATCGTCAGGTCACGGGTGGACAGGGACGGGGAGGGCATTTGGGCAATCCTTGGGAATCTCCGGCCCGCCGGAATGGCGGACCGGTTCAGCCTTGCGTTCTTGCGGGCTTACTGGCTGTTGTCGCGGCCGATGGGGATATCCATCTCGTCCGCTTCGATGATGCGGACCAGATCGGGGATCGCCCATGCCACATCGTCATCCACGCGGATCTTGAAGTGCACCATGGATTGCAGCGCCTGGTGGTCTTCGGGGCGGAAGGTCATCTCGCCCTTGGGCGTGTCCCAGGACATGCCTTCCATGGCCGTGATCAGGTCTTCGGTCTCGTAGCTTTCGGCGGTTTCCAGCGCCTTCACCACGGCCAGCGCTGCGGCCATGCCCCCGGCGGTGAAAAAGTCCGGCGGCCCGTCGAAACGCTCCTGATGGGTGTCCACCAGCCACTTGTTCACGTCGTTGTCATAGGCTTCGTAGTAGTAATAGACCGCGCCTTCCAGACCGGGGAACCGCTTGTAGGTCGGCAGCACCGGCAGGATGTGACCGCCCATGGAAATCTCGATGCCATAGCGGTCGGGGTCCAGGGCCTTGATCTTGCCCGGCGCGTCACCGCCCCCGGCGATATAGACGAGGATGACCTTGCGCCCTTCCTTGTCCTTCAGCGCATTGAACATGCGTTCCGTCGCGGCGGTGAAATCGGCGGTGCCCTGGGGCACGTATTCCTCTGTCACCACTGTTGCGCCCGAACCGTCAAGCGCTGCCTTGAACGCGGTGATCCCGTCGCGGCCAAAGGCATAATCCTCTGCCAATGTGGCGACATAGAGGTTTTCGTCGGGCTGGAGCGCCAGCGCCTGCGCCTGCATGTCCATCGACGAGTTGCGCGAGGTCTTGAACACGTAGCGGTTGCTGTCGGGCCCGGTGAGGCTGTCGGCCACGGCGGGTTCCACGATCAGGATCTTTTCGTATTCCTCGGCAATCGGCAACATCGCCTGTGTCACGCCCGAGGATGTGGCACCAACCGCCAGCAGCACCTCGTCATCGCCATAGGCTTCGGCCAGAACGGCGCGGGCCACGTCCGGCTTGAACTGGGTGTCCTTGATGATGACTTCGATCGGGCGGCCCTTGACCTCGTTGGTGCCCTTGGTGGCATATTCGAGACCCAGCTCGAAGCCGGTCTGGGCCTGTTTGGAAAAGGCTTCAAAGCTGGAACCGGACAGGCCGTGGATCAGGGCGATCTTGATCGGATCTTCCTGCGCCCAGGCCGCACCCGCCAGGGTGATCGACGTGGCAATGGTGGCGGCGAACCGCGTAAATGTCTTCATGGTATCCTCCCATATCGGCGGCGGTCGCTGTTGTGCGATCCTGACCCGTCGTTTACGTATTTTACAGCATTCAGGATAACCGGAACCGGGGCAAGATCGTGGAAATACCTATTGACGACAGCTATGAGCAGGGCCGCTTTGCCGATCTTGCCTTTTGCTATGCGCCGGTGGGTCTGGTGGTGACGGAGGACCGGGTGATCCGCCAGTGCAACATCGCCTTTGGCGAGATGTTCGGCTATGCCCCCGAAGAGCTCGAAAACCAGGTTTTTGCCATTCTCTACCCGACGGATGCGGAATTCGTGAACATCCGCGACCGGGGTGTCAAACAGCTGCGCGAGACCAACCGCTACTGGGATGAACGGATCATGGCGCGCAAGGACGGGACCTTGTTCTGGTGCCGGGTCCGGGGCCATTCCTTTACCCCCGACGACCCGCTGGCCCGCGCCGTCTGGAGCTTTGCGGACCTCAGCGCGGAGCGCCCCTATTTCCCGCTCACACGCCGCGAGCGCGAGATCCTGAGCTATCTCTCCGAGGGGCTGACCAGCAAGGAAATCGCCCTCAACCTCGAAATCTCGCACCGCACGGTTGAGGTCTACCGCGCCAAGCTCTTGCGCAAGTTCGGGGTCAACAACACCAGCGGGCTGTTCCATTCCATGGGCGGCATCGACGGGGACCATGTGGTGTCCACATCTGATCAATAGCGGGGTCCGGTGCCCTCAGGCCGGGGTTTTCCACGGTGGGAAGGTCAGACGTCAGACGAAATTGGCCTATCCGTGATCAACTGACCCCAAAATGGAAAACCGGACCTTCGTACCGAGCGCAGCGCACGTCAATTCCGTGTCCTGAGTGGCATGAGGCGTCAGCCGGGCCAGCGCCTGCCCGGGGTGGGCGATGCCGAGCTATGTTCATGCCACTTTATTTCTCAACCGTGACGAATCCTAACGAGGGAACAACTAGCCTCACCAAATCGCCTACCCGAGGGGCGGGCAGGCGATGGCCCGGCGCCTTCGGCTTGTTCCGGGCCTGGGTGCTCATGTTTGATGGCAGCAAAGTCCGCTCAGCGGACCTTGCCCCAAGCCGTTTCGAAGGGCCGCTTTAGGTCAGAAATGCGTGGCCTTTGGGAAAATATTGCGTGACGCGGCCCCTTGATCGGATTCAGCAAATTCAGCGGCATCAAGTCAAAGGTCGCGACATTCGACAGGGAAGGTCACGGTGACAAGCACACCGGAGTCTGAGCCGGGGCGGGGCGAGCGGATATCAAAGCCGCATCCTGACTGGCTGCACAGCTCCTGAACGATGGTCAGTCCCAGCCCGAACCCTTCGGTTGTGGGCGCGCGGCGGCCAAAGCGGCGCTTGATCATCTCGACTTCCGCCGCGCTGAGCCTGTCACACTCATTGGCAATCGCGATCTGCCCCGGCGTGGCAGCATTGACCGTGACGGGGCCGGACCCGTGTTTCAGCGCATTGTCGAACAGGTTGTTCAGGATGATCCCCAGGGCATCGGGGTCAAGGCGGCAGGGCCAGGGGGCGGTGGTTGGCTGCAGGATCAGCTTGTCCGGCTCTGCCACGCCTCCGCGCAATTCGCGCAGCAGCATGTCGATGACCGGCGCGATGTCTGTCACCGGGGCATTCCGGCCCAGACCCGATTGCGCCCGCGACATTTGCAGCAGCCGTTCGATCAACCGAACCAGACGTTTCAGGCCGGTCTCGATCTCGCCCGCCCGCGCGGCCAGTGCCGGGTCCCGGGCCATGGCCTTCAGGCGCTGCGCCTGGGCCATCGCGATGGCGACCGGCGTGCGCAGCTCATGGGCCGCATTTGTGGCAAAGGCCCGTTCCGCCTCCAGCGCGGTGTCAAGGCGCGCCATCAGCCGGTCCAGCGTGTTGATGGCCGGTTCAATCTCCGCAAAGGCATGTTTGCGGCTGATCGGCGACAGGTCGTGTTCGCTCTTGCGGGCGATATCCGCGCTCAGCGCCGTTACCATCCCGGCCGAGCGGCGCACCGAGAGATAGGCCGCGGCATAGGACAGGCCGCCCAGCAGGAAAAACCCCAGCACCACCGCCGACATGACATCGAAAAGCGCCTCGTTGCGTTCGACCAGCGGCTCCGTCACGACGATGCGCAGCCCCGGCACCACGTCGGATGCCAGCAGGATCACCCGGAAGCCGTTCAGGCTGGTGATCCGCTTCGGTGGCAGATCGGTGGTGGAAAAGGCAAGGGGTTCGGCCAGCGCGGACCTGTCCGTCACCGCACCATCGGCATCCAGAAACCAGAAGCGCACCCGTTCTTCCGGGGCAAGGCCGGTTTCCTCAAAGCTGGCATTGGCCTGCGTTCCCGACAGCTCCCTGATCTGCAACAACAGCTGTGCCTTGTTTGACAGCGACAGGTCCAGCAGCTCGTCGTATTCCTCTTTCACCAGGCTGTAGACGATGACGCAGCCGATCAGAACCGCAACGATGCCGGGCAGCGCAAGTGCCGTCAGAAGGCTGCGCAGCAGGCTATGACGCGGCGGGATCAGGGGCATAGCGCATAGCCCAGGCCGCGATGGGTCACGATGACGTCTTTGCCCAACTTGGCGCGCAACCGGCTGATATGCGCCTCCAGCGCGTTGCTCTCGACCTCTTCGCCAAAGGCATAGAGCGCGGCCTCAAGGCTTTCGCGCGGAACCACGGCAGCCCTGCGTCGCACGAGGGTTTCAAGGATCTGCCATTCCCGCGTGGTCAGCCTAAGTGGAACATCGGCACGCCTGACGCTGTGCTCGGCCAGGTTGATCGACAGATCACCGAGGACGACGACCTGCGCAAGGGTCTCCTCACCCCGGCGGCAGATGGTATGGATGCGCGCCTTGACCTCATCCAGGTCAAAGGGCTTGATCACATAATCATCGGCGCCAAGGTTCAGCCCCTTGATCCGGTCGGAAACCTTGTCGCGCGCAGACAGGATCAGCACCGGGGTGTGAACCCGCCGGTCGCGCAGGGATTTCAGAAAGCTCAGCCCGTCGCCATCCGGCAGTTGCAGGTCAAGCAGGATGACGTCAAAGGGGCTGGCACGTTCCGCGCTTTCCGCATCGGCGATCGTGTCGAACCATTCAACCAGATGCCGGTCGGCGGCCAGGTGTTCCACCAGGGGGCCAGCCAGCGCCGCCTCGTCTTCAATCAGCAGAATGCGCATGTTCCGGCGACACCTTGCAATGCTTCTTATGGGCCCGGTACGAGAATGGCAGCGACAGCAGATAGACGCAATCTGCCAGGATCAGGGTGGGCCAGGGATAGACCAGCAGGCAGACCACCAGCACCACCGCCGCCACCATCACGAAGGGCAGATGGCTGCGGCGGATCGAAGCGTGTTTGATGGAGAACGTCGGGATCGTGCTGATCGCCAGCAAGCCGATACAGATGATATAGCCCGACCGCAGCACCGGCAGATCGGTGTTCTGCCAGCCGTAAAGTTCCATGAAAACGGGCATCAGCGCCAGACAGGCCAGCGCCGGGGCCGGTATGCCGACGAAATAGCTCTCCGTTTTCAGCGTGACCCCGGTGGCACGCATGGACAGGTTGAACCGCGCCAGCCGAAGGGCGCAGCAGACCGCCAGCACCAGGATCGACAGCCAGCCAAGGCTGGCCAGCGGCGTGCCCAGATAGAGCGTGTGATAGATCAGCACCCCCGGCACGATGCCGAAGTTGAAAAAGTCCGCCAGCGTGTCCAGTTCCGCGCCAAAAGGGCTGGCACTGTCGAGAAAGCGGGCCAGCTTGCCATCTGCCGCATCAAGAAACACCGCCAGCAGGACAAAGGCCAGACCGGTTTCAAGCCGCCCTTCAAGCGTCATGCGAATGGCGGTCATGCCCGAGCAGATCGCAAAGACGGTGACGATGCTGGGCACCACATGGCGCAGCTTGATCCGGTTGCGCTGCGTCACTCGGCGATGCCGATACGCGCAGCGGCATGGCCCTTGAGGTCAGCGAGGATGGTTTCACCCGCAACGGCGGTCTGGCCCACGGCAACCAGCGGCTGCACGCCCCGCGGCAGATAGATATCCAGTCGGCTGCCAAAGCGGATCAGGCCAAAGCGGTGCCCGGTGCCAAGCCCGTCACCCTCCTTGACGAAACAGACGATCCGCCGCGCAACAAGGCCTGCAATCTGCACGACGCCGATCAGCGCGCCATCGGGCGTTTCGATGGTCAGGGAATTGCGTTCGTTGTCTTCGCTTGCCTTGTCCAGCGAGGCGTTCAGGAACTTGCCGTGACGGTAGACGATATTGGTCACCTTACCGGCCACGGGCGCGCGGTTCACATGGCAGTTGAACACGTTCATGAAGACCGACACCCGCGTCAGCGGTTCGGACCCCAGCGCCAGATCGGCACTGGGCACCACATCCTCGATCAGGGACACAACGCCATCGGCTGGCGATATCACCAGGCCCTCTTGCTGCGGGATCACCCGAACCGGATCACGGAAAAAGTAATAACACCAGACAGTTGCCCCGACCCCAAGCCAGAACAACGGCTGCCAGACCAGCCCCAGCACCACTGTGATCGCGGCAAATACCGCCACGAATTTCCGGCCTTCACGGTGCATCGGCACGGCCACGATCTTGAGCATGTTCATCGGCTCTCTCTCACTCTCCAACGAAAGAACGCAGCAGCACCGCGCCCAGGAAAACGCCGTTGGCACAGAGCAGACACATCGTCGCCAGTGACCCCAGATCCTTGGCATCGCGCGCAAACGCGGCCCAGTCGGGGGCAAGATGATCGACAATGCATTCGACCGCCGTGTTAAGCGCCTCAGTGGCGATCAGGCAGAAAAACAGGATCAGCAGAATCGCGTAATCCGTCATTTCGGCCCCAGCGATGGCCAAAAGCCCGAATCCCAAAAGCAGAGCAAGCACGATATGCCGGAACGCCGTCTCTTGCCAGAGCCTGCGAAGCCCGGCGCAGGAATAGCCCGCCGCCGCCCAAAGATGCGGCAGCCCGGTGACGCGTGGTGGTTTCGGACGGGGCGAATTCGGGGGGGCGACCGTCATTTCTGCGCCACCCGTTGCGATCTGTGGCAGGGGGCGAAGATGTCCAGCGCCGGGTCACGCTCGCGCGTCGAGATGTCCAGCATCCCCAGCAGGGAGTGGAAGAGGTTGTCATGCGACAGGGCAACATCGGCGTGCTGTGACAGGCAGGCGCCATCCAGACCGAACTGCGTCTTGAACCCCTCCGACATCCACAGGACCATCGGCACCGTGGTTTGATAGGCAGGTGCCATGAAATAGGGCGACCCGTGCAGGTAAAGGCCAGATTCTCCCAGCGATTCGCCATGGTCGGAGACATAGATCAGCGCAGTGTTCAGGTTGGATTTCTGGTCCAGCAGGTCGATGGTACGGGCCAGCACGGCGTCGGTATAGGCGATGCTATTGTCATAGGCGTTGGTGATTTCCGCCGCCGTGCATTCCTTGAACTCTGCAGTCCGGCAGGCCGGTTTGAACCGCTCGAATGCCTCCGGATATCGCAGGTAATAGGTGGGACCATGGCTGCCGATCTGGTGCAGGACCAGAACGGTATCTTCGGTGATCGTGTCGGCAAAGCTTTCGAGCGCCTGCATGAATATCCCGTCCATGCATTCGCCCGAGGCGCAGAATTCGGCATTTTCAGTGTTGGTAAAGCTGCGGCTTTTCAGACGGCGGGCCAGCCCCTTGTCGCCGGTGTTGTTGTCCCACCATTCGACATGCAGACCGGCGTGGTCCAGCACATCCAGCACGTTCTGATGCGAGACACCCTTTTCATAGGAATATTCCTGCCGGGTGAAGCGGGAGAACATGCAGGGCAGGGAGACAGCCGTTGCCGTCCCGCAGGAGGAGACATTGGCAAAGTTGATCACATCCCGCCCGGCCAGCATCGGGGTGGTATCCCTTTCATATCCGTTCAGCCCGAAATTCTGCGCCCTTGCGGTTTCGCCCGCCACAACGATGGTGAGCACCGGTTTGCGGCTGCCCTCATAGGATGGTCCGCGATGGGCGTCTTCCCCGATCGGCTGCACCGTGACATCGGCGGTGGCAGAGATCATCCGCGCATAGCGGATGGCGCCAACCATCGGCGCGAAGGGCTGGAAGCTGCTCATCAGGTCTTTGCGTTCGCGAAAGACGGCGGCATAGGATTTCAGGTCAGCCATCAGGAACCCGGCACAAAGCGCCAGCGTCAGGGCAAAGCAGACGGCGGGCAATGCCAGGGTGCGAAGCAGGCTCTGACGCTTGATCCTAATGGCGAAAAGCGCCAGCGCGGGCAGGATGCCGGTCAGACCCACATGGGTGACAAACCCTGCCGTGATCAGGTGTTTCGATTCCGTGACCGTGGTCACCATGACATTCTGGATCATGTCGCGGTCAATGATCACCCCGAGCTGGTCCATGTAATAGGAGGTCACAGCCCCCAGGATCAGGACAAATGCGAGGAATGGTTTGACCACGTAAGGAAAGGAAAACACGCTTTGCACCGCCAGCGCGAGGCAGAAGACCGCCGCGATGAACCCCGCAAAGGACAGCATATGCCCGGCAAAGACATCCGATCCGATTCGCCAGAAGGTCGCGTTATGCACCGCGAAGACAAAGATCGCCGTCACAAGGCTCAGCCCCAGTGGGGTAAATTCGGGGCGCTTTGCCCAAGCGCTGCGCAAAGTATCCGTTCGGGAAAGGGTCATGAATTGTTGTCCGCATTGTTGTTCCCTGCGGTCTTGACCAGTGCAACCTTACGCGAACCTTACGAATTGCGTCCTGACGCCGGATCAGGGCAATGCGTTGCGCCAAAATGCAAAAAACGCCCCAGGGGGCGCTTTGCAGATCGGACGGGAAGGGGGGCTTGTCGGGGTCAGCCGCCCCAGCTGCGGACCTGGCCGCAATCCATATGGACGAAGTTGGAGCCGGAATAACGCCCGACGCCGCCACCGTGGCAGGCCATCGCCGCCTTGGCCATCTGGTTGACCGACCGGGAGGCAAGCCGCAGATCGGCAGCCTGGCCGCGCATGTGCAGCGAATTCTTTGCCACCCCGCGCGAACGAGAGCGCAGCATCGCGTTTGTCTGCGGGCTGCGGTAGCCGGACAGCAGCATGTAGGGTTCGTTCACGTCCAACAGGTTGTGCGATGCCGCCATGATGTCGACGGTGCGCAGGTCGATGTTCTTGACCAGGTCATTGCGCCAGTCGCGCATGAAATAGGTGATCTCCTGCACCGCGTCCTTGATGTACTCACCTTCGATCCAGTAGATCATGTCGATGCGTTCACCGGTGCGCCCGGAATACATGCGAATGCGCCGGATATCCCCGCCACCGCGCAGGAAACCTGCCGCATTTGAATATGTTGGTGCTGATGCTACCGCAGTTGCTGCGAATGCGCCAAGGAGGGCGCGCCGGGTCATACCCGAAGAGCTGATGCCTGTCATGATCTCTGTCCCGTCGTCTCTGCCTGTGGCCATGATGTTACATGGGCCGTTCATCTCTTCCCCAGATGCAACATCGTTATTGCATAGTGAATTTTCATTACCAAGGGCTGAATCCATAAGGTTCCCGCTATCCGCAATTTTAGGCGAAATTTTGCGCATTTTTTGATTATGTGGTTCTGACGCCACGGGCCGCAGGTGCCTTTTTCGCATCATATGGGCGACAGATTCACCACCTGTTGCAAATGTGAATGGACAGTTCCGCGGCAAGCCCCGAAAACTGAATCCGCTGTATGTTCATATTTTCAGGGGGTATTCATGACGCGATATTTTACGGGCAACCGCCGCACATTGATGATCGCGGCGCTTGCGATTGTGATCGCCGGTTTAGGGCTGGTCCGGCCGGTTCAGGCGCAGGTCACCGCATTCAAACAGGCCGTGGCAGAGGCCGCCGCCGATGATGCTGATATCGCGGAATTCTACCGAAACACATCCTATACCCCGATCTGGACCGCTGCCGACGATGCCAGCCGCGCCCGTCGCGCCGAACTGATGCGCGCGATCCAATCCGCCGCCTCTCACGGGCTGCCGGTGGCGCGCTACGATCCCGCAGCGCTTCTGGCCCGGCTGAGCAGCGTGCGCTCGCCCCGCGACCGGGGCCTTGCCGAAGTCGAGATGAGCAAGGTTTTCCTGACCTATGCCCGTGACATCCAGACCGGTGTTCTGAACCCCAAGCGGATCGACAGCCGCATCGTGCGCGAGATTCCCTATCGCGACCGTGGTGCCTATCTTTCGGGCATCGCCATCTCCAAACCCGCCGCCTTCTTCCGGGCGCTGCCGCCGCGCAGCATGGAATACAATGCCCTGCTCAAGGAAAAGGTGGTGATGGAAAAACTGCTGGCGCAGGGGGGCTGGGGCCCTCAGGTTGCGGCCAGCAAGCTGGAACGCGGCGCGACCGGCCCTGCGGTGATTGCCCTGCGCAACCGGCTGATCGCGATGGACTATCTTGAGCGCAACAACGGGCGGACCTTTGACCAGGCCATGACCGACGCGGTCAAGCAGTTCCAGATCGACCATGGGCTGAACGACGATGGCGTCGTCGGGGGCGAAACCCTCAAGCAGATCAACGTGGATGTGGAGACACGTCTGCAATCCGTGCTGGTGGCGCTTGAGCGTGAACGCTGGTTCAACACCGAGCGCGGCAAGCGTCACATCCTGGTGAATCTGCCCGACTTCACCGCCAAGATCATCGACGACGGCGTGGTGACCTTCGAGACCCGTTCGGTTGTCGGCGCCAATCAGGGGGACCGCCCGACACCTGAATTCTCCGACATGATGGAACATATGGTGGTGAACCCCAGCTGGTATGTCCCGCGCTCCATCGTGACAAATGAATATCTGCCCGCGCTGCGCCGCAATCCGAACGCAGCAAGCCACATCATCATCACCGACAGCAGGGGCCGCAGGGTCAACCGCGGCGCGGTCAATTTCTCGCGCTACACGGCGCGGAACTTTCCCTATTCCATGCGCCAGCCACCCAGCCGTTCCAACGCGCTCGGTCTGGTCAAGTTCATGTTCCCCAACAAGTACAACATCTACCTGCATGACACGCCGGCCAAGAGCCTCTTTGCCCGCGACGTGCGCGCCTTCAGCCATGGGTGCATCCGCCTCGCGGATCCGTTCGATTTCGCCTATGCGCTGCTGGCGCGGCAGTCGGACGATCCCGAGGGGGATTTCCAGCGTGTGCTGCGCACCGGCGCGGAAACCAAGGTCAAGCTGGAGCAGCCGGTGCCGGTGCATATCATCTACCGCACTGCCGTTACCAATGCGCGTGGCCATACCGAATACCGGGCCGACATCTATGGCCGGGACGCCAAGATCTGGAATGCGCTTGCCAATGCGGGGGTGGTCTTGGGCGGCGTTCAGGGTTAACTCTGGCCCTGCATCACGCAGGGGGTGAACGCATGGGCCATACGGTCAGGGAAATAGCCGACAGCATCGGCGCGCGGGCCGAAGGTGATCTGGATCTGGTGATCACCCGCGCGGCGGAACCTGCCAGCGCGGGGCCGGATGACCTGGCCATGGCCTCCACCCCGAAATATGCCGAAATGCTGGCGCAGGGGCAGGCGCGTGCCGCCATGCTCTGGCCCGGTGCCGACTGGCAGTCGATGGGGCTGCGCGCTGCCATCCTGCCGGACCGACCGCGCTTTGCCATGTCCGGCCTGACCCGGATGCTGGATCAGGGGCAGGGCTTTGCCACCGGGATCCATCCTGCCGCCATCATCGACGACACGGCCGAACTGGGCGAGGGGGTCAGCGTGGGCCCGCTGGCGGTGATCAGCGCAGGCGCGCGGATTGGCGCAGGCTCCGTGATCGGCCCGCAGTGTTTCATCGGCCGGGACGCGCGCCTGGGCCCCGACTGTTTTCTGCGCGAACAGGTCAGCATTGGCGCAAGGGTGCGGATCGGCGCGCGGTTCATCGCGCAGCCGGGGGTGCGGATCGGCGGCGACGGATTTTCCTTCGTGACACCTGAGCCAAGTGCCGTGGAAAACGCCCGCAAGACGCTGGGCGACCAGGGTGATGCCAAACCGCAGGCCTGGGCGCGCATCCATTCGCTGGGGGCTGTGACCATCGGCGATGATGTGGAAATCGGCATGAACACCACCGTGGACAGCGGCACCATCCGCGACACGAGAATCGGCAATGGCACCAAGCTGGACAGCCAGATCCAGATTGGCCACAACGTGGTTGTGGGCAATGACACGCTGATCTGCGCCCAGGTTGGCGTCGCCGGGTCTTCGGTGATCGGCAACAACGTGGTTCTGGGCGGTCAATCAGGCGTCAGCGACAATATCTTTATCGGGGATCGCGTGATTCTGGGGGCCGCAACCAAGGCACTGTCGAATGTGCCCGCCGGCCGCACGATGCTGGGCTATCCCGCCACGCAGATGGAAAATCAGATGGAAATCTACAAGGCGCTGCGCCGTCTGCCCAGGTTGCTGCGCGACGTCGCCGCGCTGAGAAAGATGGTTTCCAAATCGTCTCAGGATGGCTAAAGCATCCCCGTGCATTGGATGGGAAGAACGTCATGGACATCAAGGATCAGGTCATCGCCATCATCGCGGAACAGGCCATGTTGGAACCGCAGGATGTGACGCCGGAGAGCACGCCAGAGGATCTCGGCATTGACAGCATGGGGCTGGTGGAAAGCATTTTCGCCATCGAGGAAGCCTTTGACATCTCCATTCCCTTCAACGCCAATGATCCCGGCGCTTCGGATTTCGACATCTCGTCGGTGGCCACGATCATCGCAGGCATCGAACGGCTCAAGGCCGAACAGGGCTGAGATGACATGAAACGTGTCGTCATCACCGGCGCCGGCACCATCAACGCCCTTGGCCACAATGTGCCCGATACGCTGGAAGCGATGCGCGAAGGCGTTTGCGGCATTGGTCCGTTGTCCTTCCGCGACGTGGAGCGCCTGCAGATCCAGATCGGCGGGCAGGTGCGCGGCTTTGACGCCGAAGGCCGGTACAACCGGCAGCAGATATCGCTTTATGACCGGTTCACCTTGTTCACCCTGGCCGCAGCCCGTGAGGCCATCGAGCAATCCGGGCTGACGTTTTCGGGTGAATTATCCGCCAAGGCTGGAGTCGTGCTGGGCACGGCCGGCGGCGGCGTGTCGACCTGGGACGACAATTACCGTGCCGTCTATGAAGAGGGCAAGAACCGGGTGCATCCCTTTGTCGTGCCCAAGCTGATGAACAATGCCGCAGCCTCCCATGTCAGCATGGAATGGAACCTCAAGGGGCCGTCCTTTACCGTCTCCACCGCCTGTGCCTCCTCCAACCACGCGATGGCGCAGGCCTTTGCCATGGTGCGCTCGGGCATGGCCCCGGCGATGATCACCGGCGGATCGGAATCGATGTTGTGCTTTGGCGGGGTCAAGGCCTGGGAAGGGCTGCGCGTCATGAGCCGCGACGCCTGCCGCCCGTTCTCGGCCAATCGCAACGGCATGGTGCAGGGCGAGGGGGCCGGCATCTTTGTCTTTGAGGAAATGGAACATGCCCGCAAACGCGGTGCCGAGATCCTTTGCGAAGTCATCGGCTTTGCCATGACCTCGGACGCGAGCGACATCGTGATGCCGTCAAAGGCCGGTGCCGCCCGTGCGATTGCAGGCGCGCTGGAGGATGGCCGGATCAACCGAGAAGAGGTCGGCTATATCAACGCGCATGGCACCGGGACGGCAGCCAATGACAAGACCGAATGCGCGGCGGTGGCCGATGCCTTCGGTCCGCAGGCGGACAAGCTGATGATATCCTCCACCAAGTCGATGCATGGTCACCTGATCGGCGGCACCGGTGCTGTGGAACTGCTGGCCTGCATCATGGCCCTGCGCGACGGGGTGATCGCCCCCACCATCGGTTATGAAGAACCTGACCCGGAATGCGCGCTGGATGTGGTGCCGAACACGGCGCGGGAGGCCAAGGTCAATGTGGCGCTGTCCAATGCCTTTGCCTTTGGCGGCATGAATGCGGTTCTGGCCCTGCGCAAGGTCTGAACCCGCAGGACCAGAAGGCCGGGACTTACAGCGAATATCGTTTGCAGATCAGCCCGTCCGGTGTGCGGTAGGTCTCGAACCCCATGGCCTGGTAATATGCCAGCCCTTCCGGGTTGTCGGCGGCGATGCTGGCGTCGATATGTTGCAGCCCCGCGGCCTTTGCGGCCTCCAGCGTGGCGCTGAACAGGGCCCGGCCCACGCCGCGACGCGCAGCCTCGGGGCGGATGTGCGTGCCGATGATGCCCCAGCCGGGGGTCACATCATAGATGTTTCCCTTGCACGCCAGTTTCAGCGACTGGAACCCCAGAACCGTCTCATCGGCATCCTCTGCCACTGAGCAGCGGATCCCGTCGGGGTCTTCAAGATAGTGCCGTCGCACGAAATCTGCATCGCTGGGGCTGCGCCGCTTGCCCAGTTCACGCAACCGGGTCAGGAAGTCGCTCATTTGCCGGACATCCCGGAGTTCCGCCTGTCTGATCTTCATGCCATGGTTCCTTCTGCAACAGAAAGGGCCGCCTCCCGGCAGCCCTTTTGTAATGTTCTTCCGGGGCTTTGAACCGCTTACTGGTCGATGACCGAAGACTTGTCAAAGCTCGCCGTGAATCCATCCAGCGACAGGGTCAGCTTGACCTGCTGATCGGGGGCCAGCGCCGGCACGATGGTGATGATCGCTTCTTTTCCGCGCTTGAAGGCGGCAACGTCATCGGCCGTCAGGCCCAGCCGCACATAGCATCCCACCGGGTTGCAGAAGGCATAAGGGTAGCGCCGCGCCTTGCCGCCATCCACCGCGACGGTCAATTGCTGGGGCAGGGCGGTTTCCAGCGGCACAACAATTGTTGCCCCGGCTACGGCCTTGCCACCATCGGGCAGGCGGAACAGCGAAAACTCGGCAACAGGTGCACCCTGGCCGTCATCCAGAAGCTGGTACATCTGGCAGGGTTCGCTGCCATCCTCACCCTTGATGCAACGCATTTCCCAGGCGCCGACGACTTCCTTGGTATAGGGTTTGCCGATCTCCGGCTCGCCATCGGCATTTTCGCCAAGGCTCAGCTGATCTTCGATCTTGGGGGCCGTGCCGGTGCCGGGTGTCGCCTCCTGCTCGGTGGCTGGGGGCGTTTCTGTCGTCTGTGCAAATAGCACTGCGGGGGCCGCGCAGGCCAAAGCCAGGGCGACGGGCAGGGCAGTCAGAAATCTACTCATGTCAAATCCACGATTGTTGCGTTACTGCGCTCTACCATGAAGCAAAAACAATGTCAGTGGGCCGGCAAGGAAAAGTGAAGCCGCGCACGCAAATTCCCGCTGATCTGCCCTGGGTGCCGCCCGGCCCGGAAACGCAAAAAGAGGACGCATGGCGTCCTCTTTTCACCTTAGTTCTCTCCCCGTCGGACTGGGCCGACTTATTGCCGCGACGTTACGAAAGCGCCGCTCGCGGGTCAACAGGAAAAACGGCAAAGATTTGCCGGTCCGTATTGACACCTGTTCGCAAGGCAAAAAGGGCCGCACCCGAAGGCGCGGCCAGTCTGACAGGGAGGATGCCCGTGACCAAAAGGACAATGATCAGGGCAAGAAGACTATGGCGCAGGGGAGTTAAGATTGTATGCTCATCGCTGAGAAATTCCGGCGGCGGCAGGGCTGCTGCGCCACAAGGGGCACCATGTGACACAAGACATCTTTATCGGCGGCGGCGGTGCGGATTATGCCACCCCGCAATTCCTGAACATCGGCTATGCCAACCGCCACGGGCTGATCGCGGGCGCCACCGGGACCGGCAAGACGGTGACACTGCAAATTCTCGCCGAAGGGTTTTCGGCGCAGGGTGTGCCGGTCTTCCTGTCGGACGTCAAAGGCGACCTGTCGGGGCTGGCGCTGTCAGGCTCTGCCGCGCACAAGCTGCACGAGGCCTTTACCAGCCGCGCCGAAAAGATCGGGTTCTCCGACTACAGCTATAGCGCCTTTCCGGTCACCTTCTGGGATCTTTACGGCGAGCAGGGCCATCCGGTCCGTACCACGGTCTCGGAAATGGGGCCGCTGCTGCTGTCGCAGCTGCTTGGCCTGAGCGAGGCCCAGGAGGGTATCCTGAACATCGCCTTCCGGGTCGCGGACGAGGATGGCTTGCCGCTGCTGGACCTCAAGGACCTGCAGGCCCTTCTGGTCTGGATCGGCGAGAACGCCCATGACCTCAGCCTGCGCTACGGCAATGTCTCCACCGCTTCTGTCGGCACGATCCAGCGCCGCCTGCTGGTGCTGGAAAATCAGGGCGCGGCAGACCTCTTTGGTGAACCGGCACTCGCACTGGAAGACATGATGCGAACCGATCAGGACGGGCGCGGGATGATCAACATCCTGGCCGCCGACAAACTGATGGGCGCGCCGAAACTCTATGCCACATTCCTGCTTTGGTTGCTTTCGGAACTGTTCGAGGAACTGCCCGAGGTCGGCGACCCCGACAAGCCCAGGCTGGTCTTCTTCTTCGACGAGGCGCATCTTCTGTTCGACGATGCGCCAAAGGCATTGGTGGACAAGGTCGAACAGGTGGCGCGGCTGATCCGCTCCAAGGGGGTTGGGGTCTATTTCATCACCCAGAACCCGGCTGACGTGCCCGAAGACATCCTGGGCCAGCTTGGCAATCGGGTCCAGCACGCGTTGCGCGCCTTTACCGCGAAAGACCAGAAAGACCTGCGTCTCGCAGCCCAGACCTATCGCGACAACCCCGCCTTCAGCACCGAAGAGGCGATCCGCGAGGTCGGTGTCGGCGAGGCGGTGACCTCCATGCTGCAAAAGAAGGGGGTGCCCGGGATCGTCGAACGCACGCTGATCCGCCCCCCGTCGTCACAGCTCGGGCCAATCGACCCCGCTGAACGCGCGGCCCTGATGACGTCATCCCCGATGGCCGGCAAATACGACACCAGGCTGGACCGTGAAAGCGCCTTCGAGATCCTGCGCGCCCGCGCCGACAAGGCCGCTGCCGACGCCGCCAGAGCCGAAGCGGATGCCGCAGGGGCCGAGGAACAGGCACAGGATGCCGAGTCCCCCGCCTTGCGCGAATTCAACAATGCGCGGCGCTATGCGGGCAAGGGGGCCAGCCGGCCGGCCCCGCGCGGACAGGACAAGAGCTGGTCACGCGAGATCGGCGGCGCTGTCGGCAGTGTCTTCATCAAGGAACTCAAGGGCACGACAGGCCGCCGCATCGTGCGCGGCATCCTGGGCGGTCTCTTCAAGGGGCGGTAGGCGCGCCGGGCAGAGCCGCGGGCGGTACTTTCGGTGCGCAGCAACCCGGACTTTTCAAAAAGTCCGGTCCGGAGTTTTCAAAAACTCCGATACGCGAACATCGCGGGCCTATGCCGATCATGGAACCCGAGGCCGCAACAAACCGCCGTATTCTGGGCGGTCTCTTCAAGGGGCGGTAGGCCCGCCGGGCAGAGCCGTGGACGGTGCTTTCGGTGCGCAGCAACCCGGAGTTTTCAAAAACTCCGATACGCGAACATCGCGGGCCTGTGTCGATCATGGAACCCGAGGCCGCAACAAGCCGCCGTATTCTGGGCGGTTTCTTCAAGGGGCGATAGGCGCGCCGGGCAGAGCTGTGGGCGGTGCTTTCGTTGCGCAGCAGCCCGGACTTTTCAAAAAGTCCGGACCGGAGTTTTCAAAAACTCCGCTACGCGAACAACGCGGGCCTGTGTCGATCATGGAACCCGAGGCCGCAACAAGCCGCCGTATTCTGGGCGGTTTCTTCAAGGGGCGATAGGCGCGCCGGGCAGAGCTGTGGGCGGTGCTTTCGGTGCGCAGCAGCCCGGACTTTTCAAAAAGTCCGGTCCGGAGTTTTCAAAAACTCCGCTACGCGAACAGCGCGGGCCTATTTCTCCGGTATCAACCCGCGTGGACTGAACCGCAGCACCAGCAGCAACACCAGACCCATCGTCAGCAGGCGCATGTGCGAGGCGCTTTCCAGCAGATGCGCGCGCAGGGGGGAATGCAGATCCATGCCCGAGGTGATGAGGTTCATCAGCCAGAAGCCCATCGGCTCCACCTGCACCCAGAGGAACCAGATCAGGAACCCGCCCAGCACCGCGCCGAAATTGTTGCCCGATCCGCCCACGATCACCATCACCCAGATCAGGAAGGTAAACCGCAGCGGCTGGTAGGTGCCCGGCGTCAGCTGGCTGTCCATGGTGGTCATCATCGCACCCGCGATCCCGCAGATGGCAGAGCCCAGGATGAAGACCTGCAAATGCCGCGCCGTGACGTCCTTGCCCATCGCCTCTGCCGCGACTTCATTGTCGCGGATGGCGCGCAGCATGCGGCCCCAGGGCGAATGCAGGGCGCGTTGCGACATCCACATCAGCACGACCAGAACAATTGCGAACAGCGCGATGTAAAGCACCTTGACCCAGAGGGTCGAGGCCTCCACCGCGTTGAAGCCGAAGCCCGCCGCGCGTTCGACAAATGCGGGCGAGTTCTGCAGGTCGATCTCGTAGGGCACGGGGCGCGGCACGCCGATCACGTTCTTGACCCCGCGGGTCAGCCAATCCTCGTTCTTGAGCACGGCAATGATGATTTCCGCGATGCCCAGCGTGGCAATGGCCAGATAGTCCGACCGCAGGCCCAGCGCCGTCTTGCCGATGATCCAGGCGGCCCCGGCGGCAAAAAGCCCGCCAACCGGCCAGGCCAGAAGCACCGGCAGGCCGAGCCCGCCCAGATAGCCGGTTTCGGCCGGGTTGATCGCCTCGATCCGCTCCACCGAGGGGTCCAGCAACGCCCGGAACAGGAAGAACCCGGCGACGAGAATGACGATCACCACAAGGCTGCGCCGCCATCCCGCCGCCATCCGGCGCATCACCAGGATCGTGGCAAAGATCGTCAGCGCCCCCAGTACCAGCGCCCCGATCACGCCAAAGCCACCGGCGGCAAAGGCCCCCTCGGTCGGGGGCATGCCGACCAGCACCGCCGCCAGCCCGCCCAGAGCGACAAACCCCATGATCCCGACATTGAACAGCCCCGCAAAACCCCATTGCAGGTTCACCCCCAGCGCCATGATCGAAGAGATCAGCCCCATGGCGATGATCAACAGGGCCGAGTTCCAGCTTTGCTCGAAACCCACGTAAAGGATCAACAGCGCGATAATCCCGAAAAGAGCGGTGTTTTTCAGTGTCGCATTCATACCGACTGCCCCTTGAAAAGTCCGGTGGGTTTGAACAGAAGCACAATCAGCAGGATCACGAAGCTGACCGCGAATTTGTAATCCGTGCTGAGCAGTTGCACGAGGCCCGAAGGCTCAAGGCTCTCTGGCATCAGGTAGACCAGGATCTTCTTCCAGGCATAGGTGATCGTCACCTCGGAAAAGGCGATCACGAAACCACCGGCGATGGCCCCCAGGGGGTTGCCGAGACCGCCGACAATGGCGCTGGCAAAGATCGGCAGCAGAAGCTGGAAATAGGTGAAGGGTTTGAACGTCTTGTCCAGACCGTAAAGCACACCGGCAATCGTCGCGAGCCCGGCGACAATCATCCAGGTGATCATCACCACCCGCTCGGGGTTGATGCCCGACAGCAACGCCAGATCCTCGTTGTCGGAATAGGCGCGCATCGACTTGCCCGCGCGGGTCCGGTTGAGAAACCAGAACAGCAGGGCAACCACGATGATCGCGGTCACGATGGTGATGCCCTGGGTGGTCTTGAAGGACAGCCCCTCGTCCAGCCCGGTGGCACTCTTGAATTCGCGGGCCGAGATGATGAACCGTTCGCCATCCAGGAAATTCTGATCATCCGCCCCGATGATGAACCGGGTGATACCGTTGTAGATAAAGGTCACCCCAAGCGAGACGATGACCAGGATCACCGGCTTTGCCTTTTTCTCGCGGTAAAAGCGATAGACCACGCGGTCGGTGCCCAGAAGCAGCAGGATGGTCAGGCCAATGGCAAAGGGCAGGGCGAGCAGGGCCGTGGGCAATGGGCCCAACGAGATGCCCCAGCTCTGGAACAACCACGTCAGCAGCACCGCCGACATCGCCCCCATTGCCATCGTGTCGCCATGGGCAAAGTTGGAAAACCGCAGGATGCCATAGACCAGCGTGACCCCCAGCGCGCCAAGTGCCAGTTGGCTGCCATAGGCCACACCGGGGACAAAGACGTAATTCAGGAATGCAATCAGTGCGTTGAGAAGATCCATCAGAGTGAAAGCTCCATGTAGCGGCTGTAGGGCGCGTCAGCCTTGTAAGCGCCAAAGGCGGCGCAGTCGGTGAACCCGTGCCGTTCGTACAGCCTGTGCGCGGCTTCCAGACCCGGTTGTCCGGTCTCCAGCCGCAATGTCGGTATCTTGCGGTCGCGGGCGACGGCCATCAGATGCGAAAGCAGGGCCTGGGCAACACCGCGTCCGCGCGCTTTTTCGGCGACGAACATGGATTTGACTTCGCCATACTCCCGGTAATCGGCAAGCGCCACGCACCCCAGCGCGCTTTCGCTGTCGTTCGCCAGGAAAAAGTCGATATGCGGCGCGGCCAGTTTCTCCACCGACAGGAAATGATTTGCCTCGCTGGGGAAGAGGCTTTCCATCAGGGCATGGCTCGCTTCCAGCAATTCTCGCGCCTGCGGCATACCCGGATCAGCGACAGTGATTGTTATTTCTTTCGACACCTCAGCCCCCCAGAAAGCTCTTGCGGACTTCCGGGTCGGCCAGAAGCTCCTTGCCGGTGCCGGTATAGGCATTCGCCCCCTGCACCAGAACATAGCCCTTGTCCGCAATCTCAAGCGCCTGGCGGGCGTTCTGTTCGACCATCAGGATCGGGATGCCGGTGCGCGCCACCTCGATGATCCGGTCGAACAATTCGTCCATCACGATGGGGCTTACCCCTGCGGTGGGTTCGTCCAGCATCAGCACCTTGGGCTGGGTCATCAGCGCGCGGCCCACGGCGACCTGCTGGCGCTGGCCGCCCGAAAGCTCACCCGCCGCCTGGCGGCGCTTTTCCTTGAGGATCGGGAACAGGTCATAGACCTGCGCCATCGTATCGCTGAAATCGTCGGTGCGGATAAAGGCGCCCATCTCAAGGTTTTCCTCCACCGTCATGGAGGTGAAGATGTTCGAGGTCTGCGGGACAAAGCCCATGCCCTTGGCGACCCGGTCCTGCGGCGACAGGTCGGTGATGTCCTCACCATCCAGCCGCACATGGCCCTTGCGCATGTCCAGCATCCCGAACACCGCCTTCATGCCGGTGGATTTGCCCGCGCCGTTGGGGCCGACGATCACGGCGATTTCGCCACGATCCACCGCAATGGTGCAATCATGCAGGATGTCAGGGCCATTGCCATAGCCCGCCGTCATACCGTCCCCGATCAGGAAAGGGCCACCGGGGGCGGGATGGGCCTGCCCCTTGTGCCTCGGGATCACGCTGCCTTGCCCCTTGGGGTTGGCAATCGACACGTCCTTGTTGCCGCGGTCACCGTATGGATCGCTCATATCAGCCTCATTCCTTGCTGGCCGCCTGGGGCGGCGCGTATTCTTCGGCGCAGGACACCGCATCCGCGCAATTGTCCCGCAGCAGCGCCACGAGGTCGCGCGATGCCGCGTCGAGTTGTTCGACGGATGTTTCGTTCGGGGCCTGCAGCCACAGCATGATCCGCGCCGCGCCCACCTGCGACAGCATCACGGCCTGCAGATAGGGCTCTCCCTCCCAGACATCGCGCTGAAGGTGGCGCAGGACGGTGGCATCCGGGAGGGTCAGCTTGTCAGCGATCAGAACCTCGGACGGAACTTCCGCATCGGCGGCAACCCATTCGGCATAGGTGGTATAGACCTCTTCCAGCGTGGCCAGATTGTCGGTAATCTCGTGGCCCGGCCATTCTTGCGTGAAATCAAGCACGTAGTTATCCAGCAGCAGGGTGGCGCCATCGCCGTACTGATCCCAGACAGCGGCTTCCCAGGGGGTGCCGCGGTCGCACATCCAGATGTCCTGGCTGAGCTGCGCACAGGCCGCAGCCGCCTGGGGCAGGGCCACCAGCGCTGTGCCCAATGCCCATGCCAGAGCGCACCGCATCATGCGCCCACCTTGTCCTTGTTCTTCAATCCTGTCCCCAGATAGGCCTCGATCACATGTTCATTGGCCTTGATCTCGTCCAGCGTGCCCTGGGCCAGCACATGGCCCTCCGCCATGCAGATCACCGGATCGCAGAGGCGGCCGATGAAATCCATGTCATGTTCGATGACCACGAAAGTATAGTTGCGTTCCTTGTTCAGGCGCAGGATCGCGTCGCCGATGGTGTTGAGCAGGGTCCGGTTCACGCCGGCCCCCACTTCGTCCAGGAACACGATCTTGGCATCCACCATCATGGTGCGGCCCAGTTCCAGCAGCTTTTTCTGTCCGCCCGAGATCTGGCCCGCCTTCTGATCGGCCAGATGTTCGATGGTCAGGAATTCAAGCACCTCGTCCGCCTTGGCTTTCAGCGCGCGCTCCTCATCGGCGATGCGTCTGGTGCCGAACCAGGTGTTCCACAGGGTTTCACCGCTTTGGCCACCAGGCACCATCATCAGGTTCTCGCGGCAGGTCATGGAGTGAAATTCATGGGCAATCTGGAAGGTGCGCAGCAATCCCTTGTGAAACAAAGTATGCGGCGGCAGACCTGTGATGTCCTCGCCATCCATGTAAACGCGACCGGAGGTCGGTTTAAGAACGCCTGCGATCACATTGAAAAGAGTGGTTTTTCCGGCACCGTTCGGGCCGATCAACCCGGTGATGGAACCTGCTTCGATGGTCAGGCTTGCCCCGTCCACGGCGTGAAATCCACCAAAGTGTTTATGTATGTCGTCAACGACGATCATAAATCCATCCCCATGTCGGCCCTGTTCCGGGCACTTATCCGGCCCTGTTTCGGGCGCTTATATTTTGGATACAGCCCGGCATATGCGCCGGGCTGCACCTGTTTCCAGTCAAACCAGTCTGGCCTTACTTGTAGCCGATGGTTTCGTTCACGCCATTCTTGACTTCGATCATGCGGTAGGTCCCGGCAGATTCACCCGGTCCGATCAGTTCGACCGCAGAGGCACCGACATAGTCGATATCTTCGCCGTTCTTGATCAGTTCCAGCGCCTTGCCCAGCTCACCGGGGAAGATTTCGATGCCGGGGGCGTTGGCGACCTCAAGGATTTTTTCCTTGTAGGCGGCCGGGTCTGTCGAATTGGCGGCCTGCATGGCCAGCAGGAACAGCGCCGCTGCATCATAGGATTCAGGGGTATAGGGCGAGGTGCCATCAAAACCGGCTTCTTCCGCCATTTTGGTGAATGTCTCGATCCCGTTGCCCTGCGAACCGGCGATCTGGCCATAAGAGCCGTCCAGATCCGGACCGATGGTTTTGGGCAGGTTCTCACCGATCATGCCGCCGGGCAGACCGAATGTGTCCCATGCGCCCGCGTCCAGTGCGGATTTGATGATGCCCGCACCACCCTGATCGAGGTAGCCCGCAACCACCAGCAGGTCGCCACCGGCAGAGGCCAGCGCGCCGACTTCGGCGGAATAATCCGCTTTGCCGTCTTCATGGGCCGCCACGATGGTCACTTCGCCGCCGATCGCCTTGAAGGAGGATTCGATCGCGTCGGCCAGACCCTTGCCATAGTCGTTGTTGGTATAGGTCAGGGCGATGGATTTGACGCCACGCTCCTGCAGGATTTCCGCCATCACTTCACCTTCACGGGCATCGGAGGGCGAGGTGCGGAAGAACAACCCGTTGTCTTCCATGGTGGTCAGGCCGGGTGACGTCGCGGAGGGCGAGATCATGACCATGCCGTTGGGGATCGCGACGTTCTGCAGCACAGCGCCGGTCACACCGGAGCAGTCCGCCCCGATCAGCCCGTTGATGCCTTCGGCAATCAGACGTTCGCCGCCGGAGACCGCCAGGCCGTTGTCGATACAGCCCGAGTCCGCACGCGCGCTTGTCACGGTCGCACCATCCAGCAGCATGCCGCTGTCGGTCACTTCCTTCATCGCCAGTTCGGCACCGGCGGCCATCGGACCGGTCAGCGATTCAATCGGGCCGGTAAAGCCGAATTCAATGCCGAGTTTCACTTCCTTCGCATGCGAGTCGGCAAAGGCCGTTGTTGCCACGAGTGCCGCAGCCGTCGAGGCCAAGAGCATCTTTTTCATGAGGTTTCTCCCTATTGGAACATGATGTTCGCAAGAAACGTAGGCAAAGGCTTGCGAAAAGAAAAGGAGTTTTTCCTCAGTAGAATAGCGCCAAACAAGCGGAATTGACCGGGCCGAGGTGGAATATTTCGCCGCGAAAGATACATTTTCCGAAAATGACGGTCTGAACAGGGGATTTGCCGTGCCGATTCCGAAAAACTTTACCAATTTCCTGCATCTGACGATTTTCGGGGCGCTCTTGCCTATGTCGGTTGCGGCACAGGAAAATTGGTCAATTCAACCTGTGGTCACTGATCTGGACACCCCCTGGGCGGTGGCGCCCATGCCGGATGGCGCGGTGCTGATCACCGAAAAGGACGGCCGCCTGCTGTTGCAGCGCGACGGCGCCCGTCACGAGGTTGCAGGCGTGCCGACAGTGGAAACCGGCGGGCAGGGCGGGTTGCTGGACATCACCCTTGCGCGGGACTTCGACCAGTCGCGCACGATCTTTCTGACCTACGCCAGGAAGCAGGGCAGCGGCAGCGGCACAGCTTTGGCCTCCGCCCGGCTTTCGGATGACGGGCAAAGGCTGGAAGACCTGACCGAGCTTTTTGCCATGAAACCCGGCAGCAGCGGCGGCCGCCATTTCGGCAGCCGCGTCGTCGAGGCGGCGGACGGCAGGCTTTTCATGACCATCGGCGAGCGGGGCGACCGGCCGGCGGCACAGGATCTGAGCCGTCACAACGGCTCAATCATACGCATCAACCGCGACGGGTCGGTGCCGGATGACAACCCCTTTGTCGGGCAGGCGGGGGCCTTGCCCGAGATCTGGTCCTATGGTCACCGCAATCCGCAGGGGGCCGGCCTCGGCCTTGATGGCGATCTCTGGGTCTCCGAACACGGTGCCAAGGGTGGCGATGAGGTGAACCATGTGCGCAAGGGGGCGAACTATGGCTGGCCGGTCATCTCCTACGGGCGGCATTATTCCGGCGCAAAGATCGGCGAAGGCACGGCCAAGGCGGGTATGGAACAGCCTGCCTATTACTGGGACCCCTCCATCGCGCCTTCCGGTCTGATGGTCTATTCCGGCGCGCTGGACGCGGACCTGCGCGGCGACATCTTTGTCGGGTCGCTCAAGTTCGACTATATTTCCCGGCTCAGCGGCGACCCGCTGCAAGAGGTGGCGCAGATCAAGGGGCCCGAAACCGCGCGCGTGCGCGACATCGTGGAGGGGCCTGATGGTGCAATCTGGTTTATTTCGGTGGGCAAGGGTACGGTTTACCGGATGACACCTGAAAAGTGAGAGCGACAATGCGTCTGTTTGCCATTTTGCTGAGCCTGATTTCCTGTCTGTCCACCGCTGCCCATGCGCAGGAGAATGACAGCCTGTTCGCGGATTACGAGGCCTATGCCGCCTTTGTCGACCGCCATGTGATGCACCGCGATTTCATTCCGCTGATCCAGCGGCTGGGCGGGCGGGACGAGTTCACGCCCGAACAACTGGCCGCCAACCAGAGGCAGCTGGAAGGCGCCTGGCCACGCGATTTTGTCAAGGTTTCGGTGTTCAAGGAAATCGACCTGGGGGGCGGCATCCGGCAGGAAGGCCGGATCTATTGGACCGGCACCAGCTATGCGTTCTTCTACGCCATGCTGCACCAGCGCGAGGATGATCTGGCGGTCATCACCTTCCTGCTGAATTCCAGCAGCAAACCGATCATGGACCGGTTCTGACAAAGCAGGGCAAGGCGTCGGCGCGCCGCGTTGAACGCCGCCCGCAGCGCATTTGGCGCGCTGCGGGGTTATGTACTTCATGCATAAAGAAGCGAAGAAACGTGCTCTTTCACCCGCCTCGCGCGGTCAGATCGACAGGCGCGCGGCGTGGCTGCCCCGTTCGCGATAGGGGGTCGTGTCGTAATGCGCCCGGTAGCATTTGGAAAAATGCGACGGCGAGGCAAAGCCGCAGGCCAGTGCCACGTTGATCACGCTCATGTCGGTCTGCATCAACAGGTTGCGCGCCTTTTGCAGGCGCAACTCCATGTAGTACCGTTTCGGACTGCGGTTCAGGTAACGCCGGAACAGCCGCTCCAGCTGCCTTGTGGACATGCCGACATCACGGGCAAGAACCGACGGGCTGATCGGCTCTTCGATGTTGGTCTCCATCATCTGGATGACCTGGCTGAGCTTGGGATGGCGCACCCCGATGCGGGTCGGCACGCTGAGCCGCTGGGTGTCCTGGTCGGTGCGGATCGAGGAATAGATCAGCTGGTCGGCCACCGCATTGGCCAGGTCTTCGCCCTGGTCGTCGGCAATCAGTTTCAGCATCAGGTCGATGGAGGAGGTGCCGCCCGCTGTCGTCAGCCGGTTGCCGTCCACCACAAAGACGGATTTGGTCAGCTGGACCTCTTCGAACTCCTCGGCAAAGCTGTCCTGGTTTTCCCAGTGAATCGTTGCGCGCTTGCCGTCCAGCAGCCCGGCCTTTGCCAGGGTGAAGGCCCCGGTACAGAGCCCGCCCACGGTCAGCCCCTTGCGGGCCTCGCGGCGCAGCCAGCTCAGCACCTTCTTGGTGGTCGCATCCTGCACGTCGATCCCGCTGCACACGAGAATGGTGTCGTCCCGCGCCATCTCATCGAGGTCGGCATCCAGCTGGAACACGGTTCCGGCAGAGCAACAGGCGCTGACGCCGCCTTCACCGATGGTGATCCATGAATACAACTGCCGCTCGCCCATGCGGTTTGCAATGCGCAGGCATTCGATGGCCGTGGAGAAACACAGCAGGCTGAACTGATCCAGCAGCACAAATACGAAACGCCGTGGCTTTCCGGTCTCTGGCGGTATGCGGGTGGCCGGGCGCTGTGGAGACATCGCGGGCGTCCTTTTTCTTGTTGGTGGGCGCGGCTCTTGTGCCGTCACGTTACAATACCGACACAATCTGCCGCAATCTTAGGTCACGGGATTCGATCTGGGTCAAGAGGTCGAAATTGGGTTCTGGCCACCGCGCGCGTCCTTTTGTATAGAAAAGGTCTTTGATAGCGCTGACAAACAGCGCGCGGGACCGGAGAGATGACATGACCCAATGGAGCAAATCAAGCTGGCGCAGCAAACCGCGAGTCCAGATGCCCGATTATCCCGATCAGGCCGCATTGAACGCGGTCGAGGCACAACTTGCGCGGTATCCATTGTTGGTCTTTGGCGGTGAGGCCAGGCGGCTCAAGAAACTTCTTGGCGCGGCAAGCCGGGGCGAGGCCTTTCTCCTGCAGGGGGGTGATTGCGCCGAGAGCTTCGAGCAATTCAGTTCGGACGCCATTCGCGACACCTTCAAGGTGATGCTGCAGATGGCCGTTGTGCTGACCTATGGTGCCAAGGTGCCGGTGGTGAAGGTGGGCCGCATGGCAGGGCAGTTCGCCAAGCCGCGCTCGGCCCCTACCGAGGTTGTGGGCGGCGTGGAATTGCCCAGCTACCGGGGCGATATCATCAACGAGTTGGAATTCACGCCCGAGGCGCGGATCCCCAACCCCGAGAAGATGCTGCGCGCCTACACCCAGGCGGCAGCGACGCTGAACCTGATCCGGGCTTTTTCGACCGGGGGTTATGCGGATGTCCACCAGGTTCACGGCTGGACACTGGGCTTTACCGACGGGGAGAAGGCGGCGAAATACCGCGAGATCGCGAACCGCATTTCCGACACGCTTGATTTCATGTCGGCGGCGGGCGTCACGGCGGATACCGCTCATACCCTGCAAACGGTTGAATATTATACAAGCCACGAATCCCTGCTGCTGGAATATGAAGAGGCGCTGTGCCGTCAGGACAGCCTGACCGGCAAATGGCTGGCAGGTTCGGGTCATATGATCTGGATCGGCGACCGCACCCGTCAGCCCGATGGCGCCCATGTGGAATTTGCACGGGGCGTGCAGAACCCGATTGGCCTGAAGTGCGGGCCAAGCATGACCACGGATGACCTGAAAAAGCTGATGGCCACGCTGAACCCCGAAAACGAGGCAGGGCGCCTGACCCTGATCGCGCGTTTCGGGGCAGGGTCGGTGGGCGACCACCTGCCAAAGCTGATCCGCGCGGTGGAACAGGAAGGGGCAAATGTGCTTTGGACCTGCGACCCGATGCACGGCAACACCATCAAGTCCTCGACCGGCTACAAGACGCGGCCCTTCGACTCGGTGCTGCGCGAGGTGCGCGAGTTCTTTGACGTGCATGAGGCAGAAGGCACCGTTCCCGGTGGCGTGCATTTCGAGATGACCGGACAGGATGTCACGGAATGCACAGGCGGCGTGCGTGCGGTCAGCGACGAGGATCTGAGCGACCGCTACCACACCGCCTGCGATCCGCGCCTGAACGCCAGCCAGTCGCTGGAACTGGCCTTCCTGGTGGCAGAGGAACTAACGGCGCGCCGCGTTGCCCAGTCCGAAGCCGCCGCCATCTGATCGCGGCAGCGGCCCCCGGGCCATGCTTTCAATGTGAACGCCGCCGGCCAATGGTCGGCGGCGTTTGTCGTCCGGGGTGTCAGATGACAGGCAATGCGGGCTTTTGGTTACATTGCTGCTTCAACAGGGCAGGAATCAGACCCTGATTGTGAGAACTGCAGTGAAGGTCGGGTTCTCTTGAACCTCGGAGGCGAAGCGCAAGCCGGGCCAGCGCCTGCCCGGGGTGGGCGATGCTGACCTAGGCTCATGCCACTTTATTTCTCAACCTTGATGAATCTCATCGGGGACACAGAATGCCTCACCAAATCGCCTACCCGAGGGGCGGGCAGGCGATGGCCCGGCGCCTTCGGCTTGTTCCGGGCCCGGGTGCCAGTGATCGACGGCTGCAATGTCCACGCAGCAACCATTCGTCAGCCTGTCGATGAAGGTTTTCTCCATGACTATGCCGGTTGTAGGTGTCGATCCTGGCGGACCAGCTATGTTGAAAGCCCCGGATCATGGCTGTCGGCTTGCGCCGGGCCGGGCCGTCAGTCTTCGGATTTGACCAGCCGCAGGTAGGGGGGGCGCCTGTCCGTCGGCCTGACCTGCGCCGCAGATGGTGCCTCATAGGTGGCAACAGGTGCCGCAAAGCCCGGAACCGGCTCCGACGGGGTTGGCCTCTGCCGATCCGGCTCAGGCGCGGGCCCGGCGTCCGAACCGGGCAACAGCAGGGCGAATTCCCTGTCCAGCACGTCGAAGCGCCGGGGGGCCAATCCGATCTTGCCCTTGAACACCAGACACCCCAACAGGCGGCTGACATCGCCCAGATCGCTTTTCAACGGCAGCAGGAGCATCCGTGCCTCCCCCTCCGGGCGGCCTTCGGAACCCGGTGATGTCAGGCGAAACCGGCTCGTGCCCGGTGCCTGAAACACTTCTTCAAGGGTTTCCGAGATCAATTGCCGCGCGCCGGGGTTGAACAGGGCTGTCAGCGGCATGCCACGCACTTCCATGCCCATCAGGTCATTCAGATGGCTGCCCGCGATGCGCAACCGCGCGATGCCCGGCGCGACCCGTTCCACGATAAACGCGTTTTCAAGCGCGCCCTCGATCCCGCGCGGGTCGATTTCAGAGCGTTTCGGTACGATGCGCGTTCCGCGCAAGGCTTCCCAATAGGCTTCGACCTGCGCGATGGCAGCATAACCGGTTTCTGGATGATGGTCTGACATTTCAATGACATTCTGCGATTTATGGTCTGACTTGTCCATGCAACACCACCTTCGATTATTCGGCCGGGATCGCAACGGGGTACAGCGCCAGCCACAGCCTGTTCCCGTGACAGCGTCACGAGGTGTGCGTTCAACTCTATTCTAATTAGCCTGAATTGCCGGGCAGCGGGGGAAATTCTTAAGCATTGGTTAACACCGCGCCGGATGGGCTTGCCCCGCCGGGCCGTTTCGACCTATCCCGGTGCGGAACTCAAACTGCAAGGGCCGTCTTTCATGATCCATTCGATGACCGGTTTTGCCGCGCGTGCAGGCGCTGACGCGCCCTATTCCTGGGGCTGGGAGATTCGCGCAGTGAACGGCAAGGGGCTGGACCTGCGCCTGCGCGTGCCGGACTGGATCGAGGGGCTGGAGGCCGAACTGCGCAAGAAACTGGCTGCGGTGGCGGCGCGGGGCAATGTCACCTGCAACCTGCGCGTCACCCGGGAAGAGACCGCAGGCCGGCTGGAAGTCAACGAGGCCCAGCTTGAAACCGTGCTGGAAGCGTTGCACCGGATCGAAGCGCGGGCGATGGATGCGGGGATATCGCTGGCCCCGTCCAAGGCCACCGACATCGTGACCATGCGCGGTGTGCTTGAACAGGCCACGACGCAGGACGATACCGCACAGCTTTGCGCGGCATTGCTGAAAGATGTGGACAAGGTGCTGGCCGATTTCGCCGCCATGCGCGCCAGCGAGGGCGCCGCCCTGGCCAGGGTGCTGGAAAACCAGCTGACCGAGGTCGAAAACCTGACTGCCGCGGCGGCAAAGCTGGCCGAGGGGCGCAAGGACGAGATGGCGCAGAACCTGCGGCAGAACCTGACCCGCATTCTGGACAATACCGATGGGGTGGATGAAAGCCGTCTGGCCCAGGAACTGGCGCTGATTGCGGTCAAATCCGACATCACCGAAGAAATCGACCGGCTGGGCGCGCATATCGCGGCGGCGCGCGCGCTGCTGGCCGAGGGTGGCCCGGTGGGGCGCAAGCTGGATTTCCTGATGCAGGAGTTCAACCGCGAAACCAATACCCTCTGCGCCAAGGCGCAGCATACGGAGCTGACCCGCGTCGGCCTGTCGCTGAAGGCCGTGATCGACCAGATGCGCGAACAAGTACAGAATGTGGAGTAGACCATGACCCAGCAGCCAGAAAGGCGCGGACTTCTTGTTATTCTCAGCTCACCGTCCGGGGCAGGTAAATCCACGCTGGCCCGGCGGTTGATGGCCTGGGATGCCTCGCTGAAGTTCTCTGTCTCCGCAACCACGCGGGTCCCGCGCAAGGGCGAGGTCGAGGGCAAGGATTATTTCTTTGTCTCGGAGGAGAACTTTCGAAAGTGGGTCAAAGAGGGCGAGTTGCTGGAACATGCCCATGTCTTCGGAAACAACTACGGCTCTCCCCGGGGGCCAGTTCAGGAAGCCATCGAAGCGGGCCGGGACGTGCTTTTTGACATCGACTGGCAAGGCGCCCAGCAAATTCAGAAATCGGCACTTGGCTCGCACACGCTTTCCATTTTCATCCTGCCACCCTCCATTCTGGAACTGCGCCGCAGGCTGATCAGCCGGGGGCAGGACACCGAAGAAACCATTGCCAAGCGGATGCGGAAAAGCTGGGATGAGATCAGCCATTGGGACGGTTATGATTATGTGATCGTGAACGACGACCTCACCGAAACCGAAGAAAAGCTGAAAACCATCATCCGCGCCGAACGCATGCGGGTGGCGCAGCAGCCGCGGTTGCTGGATCATGTGCGCAAACTGCAAACCGAATTCGAGGATCTGACATGACGCTCTATGCACTTGGCGACAAGACCCCCAAAGTCCACGGCAATGCCTGGGTGGCACCGGATGCGAATGTGATCGGCAATGTGGTGCTGGAGGACGAAAGCTCGGTCTGGTTTTGCACAACGCTGCGCGGTGACAATGAGGTGATCCATGTGGGCCGGGGATCAAACGTGCAGGAAAACTGCGTGTTCCACACCGACATGGGCTATCCGCTGACCATTGGCGAAAATTGCACCATTGGTCACAAGGTCATGCTGCATGGCTGCACCATCGGGGACAATACGCTGATCGGCATGGGGGCCACGATCCTCAATGGCGCAAGGATCGGGCGCAACTGCCTGATCGGTGCGGGCGCGCTGATCACCGAAGGCAAGGAGATCCCTGACGGTTCGCTGGTCATGGGCGCGCCGGGCAAGGTGGTGCGCCAGCTGGATGACGAGGCGATCGCGAAACTGACCGCCAGCGCAAGGCATTATGCCGAAAACGCCGCCCGGTTTGCCAAAGACCTCACAGCGCTCTGATACGATGACCGAAGCACCGCTGCTGCCTGACCTGATCGCCGCTCTGCCATTGCCGACCCTGGTCATTGACCGGGCAGAGCGGATTGCGGCGGTGAACCCGGCGGCAAAGGCGCTGGTCGGGGCGCATACGGTGGGCCGCCACTTTGTGACCGTGCTGCGCCAGCCCTCGCTGGTGGATGCGGTGGAGCGTTGCATCGAGGACGGTAAGGGACGGCACGCGCAATTCCTGGTCGACGAGGCGGGCAAGGATGTGACCTATGACGTCACGCTCAACCCGGTCCAGGGCGCCGGGCTGCTGATGGTCAGCTTTCAGGACATCACCCCGCAGGCGCAGGCGGGGCAGATGCGGCGCGACTTCGTAGCCAACGTCAGCCACGAACTGCGCACGCCGCTGACCTCTCTGATGGGGTTCATCGAGACACTCAGCGGCCCGGCGCGCGACGATGCGGCGGCGCGGGACCGGTTTCTGGCGATCATGCAGACCGAAGCGGAGCGCATGAACCGGCTGGTGGGCGATCTGTTGTCGCTGAGCCGGGTGGAAGCCGAGGAACGGGTGCGCCCGACCAGGCAGATCAACCTGGCCGAGGTGCTGCAGACCGCGCTGCGCAACCTCAATCCGCTGGCGGTCGAAGCAGGGGTCACCCTGCGCCCCGACTTCGGGGCGGAGGCGATCCCGATTCTGGGCGATGCGGACCAGATGTTGCAGGTCTTTACCAACCTGATCGAAAACGCGATCAAATACGGGGGCGACGACCGACCGGTCGAGATCACCGCAGAAACCAGCCTGCGTGACCCGGCGTTGCGCGGGCCATCGGTGCGCATCACGGTCAGCGACCACGGGCCCGGCATCCCGTCGCATCACATTCCGCGCCTGACCGAACGATTCTACCGCGCCGACAACCACCGCAGCCGTGCCCTGGGCGGCACCGGGCTGGGCCTCGCAATTGTGAAACATATTCTCAACCGGCACCGGGGGCGGCTGAAAATCACCTCCGAAGAGGGGCAGGGCGCGTCATTCTGCGTCATCCTGCCCCGAGATGTAGTGGTGAGCGACGGCTGAACGCCAATATACCACTTCTTTTTCCAAATTCTTCCTGTGTCATAAAACCGTAACAAAACCTTCACAAAAGGTATAAGCGCGCCACCTAAACGGGCCGGGAGACCACCCATGGGGGAGGTCGTAGAATGTATGAAAACAGGAGACATCATGTCACTGACAAAACTCACCACATCCGCACTGGCCATCGCCGCGCTTTCCGCTTCGGCTGCCGCTGCGCGTGACAACGTCCAGGTTGCAGGTTCGTCCACCGTGCTGCCCTATGCTTCGATCGTTGCAGAAGCCTTTGGCGAGAACACCGACTTCCCGACACCGGTCATCGAATCGGGCGGCTCCTCTGCCGGTCTGAAGCGGTTCTGCGAAGGTGTGGGCGAAAACACCATCGACGTGGCAAACGCCTCCCGCGCGATCCGCGAAAAGGAAATCAAGGCCTGCGCCGAGAATGGTGTCACCGACATCATGGAAGTGCGCATCGGCTATGACGGCATCGTGTTTGCCTCGCAGATCAGCGGCCCGGCCTTCGAAGCCTTCGAGCCTGCGGACATCTTCAACGCCATCGGCGCGAAGGTCCTGAAAGACGGCGCAATCGTCGACAACGATTACAGCAGCTGGGCCGAGTTCAACAGCGACCTGCCCGATGCCGAAATCGCAATGTTCATCCCCGGCACCAAGCACGGCACACGCGAAGTCTTTGAAGACAAGGTGCTGCTGAAAGGCTGCGAAGACACCGGTGCAATGCAGGCCATGCTGGATGGCGGCATGAGCGAAGACGACGCCGAAGACGCCTGCCTGGACGTGCGTCAGGACGGCCGTTCGGTCGACATCGACGGTGACTATACCGAGACCCTGGCCCGTATCGACGCCAACACCAATGGCATCGGCGTGTTCGGTCTGGCGTTCTACGAGAACAACCAGGACAAGCTGAAAGTGGCGACCATGGGCGGCGTGGCCCCCTCGACCGAAACCATCGCTTCGGGTGATTACCCGGTGTCCCGTCCGCTGTTCTTCTACGTCAAGAAAGCGCATATCGGCGTGATCCCCGGCCTGAAGGAATATGCACAGTTCTTCATCTCCGACGAACTGGCAGGCCCTTCCGGCCCGCTGGCCAACTATGGCCTGGTGTCCGACCCGCAGCTGTCCGACACGCAAAAATCCGTCAATGAAGAAGCGACAATGGGCTCCGGCTCCTGAGCCTGTCGCTGACCTTTCGTAGCCGGGGGCGGCCCGACGCCGCCCCCGCGCAGTTTCGATAAAGAAATTCCACCCACAGGCGGGGCACGACATGCCGATACTCTGGCTCTTTCTCATCGTTTCAGGCATCGCCATCGCCGGATATTACCTCGGGCTGACGCGGGTGATGCGCAGCGCGGGCGGTGACCGGCGTCACATGCATTCGCTGCCTTCCTACTACGGGGGCAATGTGGCGATCAAAGCCGCCGTTCCCGCCCTTCTTCTGATGCTGGTCTGGCTGCTGGTGCAGCCGATGATCGTGAACAATTCCGTCTCTGCCCTGATCCCGGACAGCGCCATTGCCGACAGTTCTTCGCGCGGGCTGGTCCTGTCAGAGGTACGCCGCGCGGCTGACGGCATGGACCGAGCGCTGGCCCAGGGCACCATGGATGCCAATATGGCAAATAACCCGCAGGCCGACCCGGATGAGGTCACCAGCCGCCTGCAGGACGCGGGCGCCATCGTGACATCGCAGATCACCCAGCCGGTTCTGAACGCCGCGCAAAGCTACCGGATGCAGAACCAGCGCGGCAACCAGTTCATGAGCGGTGTTGTCATTGTCCTGGCATTGTTGGGCGCGCTTTGGGGCCTGCGCGGCGCACAGGCCGATTTCCGGGCGCGCAACGTGGTTGAAGCGGCGGTAAAGATGCTGCTGATCGGTGCCGCCTCCATCGCGATCCTGACGACACTGGGCATCGTGCTGTCGCTGGTTTTCAACACCATCGAATTCTTCCGCCTTTACCCCGCCAGCGACTTCTTTTTCGGCACCAACTGGGCGCCGAGCTTTTCGGGCAGGGGGGGCAGTTCCGACCTGGGTGTTCTGCCGCTGCTCTGGGGCACCTTCTATATCTCGCTGGTGGCGCTGGCGGTGGCGATCCCCATCGGGTTGTTCGCGGCGGTCTACCTGTCGGAATATGCCAGCAACTCCGTGCGCTCCGTCGCCAAGCCGCTGCTGGAGGTGCTGGCCGGCATTCCAACCATCGTCTACGGGCTTTTCGCGCTGCTGACGGTTGGTCCGCTGCTGGTCTCGGTCTTTGGCCGCGACGGGCTGGGCATCATGCAGGCGGGCACCGCCGTGATCACCGCCGGTCTGGTCATGGGCGTGATGCTGATCCCCTTTGTCAGCTCGCTGTCCGACGACATCATCAATGCCGTGCCGCAGGCGATGCGCGATGGCTCATATGGCCTTGGGGCGACCAAGTCGGAAACCATCCGCCAGGTGGTCCTGCCCGCCGCCTTGCCCGGCATCGTCGGTGCGATCCTGCTGGCAGCCTCACGTGCCATCGGCGAAACCATGATCGTGGTGCTGGGGGCAGGGGCCGCCGCACGGTTGTCCCTGAACCCCTTCGACGCGATGACCACCGTCACCGCCAAGATTGTCAGCCAGCTTACCGGGGATGCGGATTTCGCCAGCCCCGAGGCGCTGGTGGCCTTTGCGCTGGGGATGACATTGTTTGTCATCACCCTCGCCCTCAATGTTTTCGCGCTCTACATCGTGCGCAAGTACCGGGAGCAATATGACTGATGTCTGATGCAAGCCTCAGCAGCGGCGCTGCACCCAAACCGCGCGGAAAATCCCTGCTGGTGCAGGATGCGCGTACCCGCAAACGCAACGCAGCCGAAAAACGGTTCCGGGCCTATGGCATGACCGCCATCCTGATCGGGCTGTTCTTTCTGGTGGTCCTCGCGGTTTCAATCATCCGTTCCGGCGTGCCGGCCTTTACCCAGACGGTTGTGGATGTGGACTTTACCCTGACGCAGGAACAATTCACCGCCGCCGAAGGGGAATTGTTCAAGACCAAGGCCTATGAGGGGCTGCTGATCGAACAGATCCGCGACACCCTGGAGGCGCGCGGCCTTGAGGTGGCGTTCGACGCGGGCGCGATTGAACGCCTGCTGGGCAAGCCCGGCGGCACCCTGCGCGAACATTACCGCGCAAACGAACAGGATCTGGGCAGCCCGGTGAACTTCAAGCTGGCGGCAGCATCAAGGGTCGACGGCTATCTGACCGGCCGCGTCACCCGTGAAGCGCTGCAGGACAGCCGTTTCATGCAGGCCTCCGACCTGGACCTGATCGACGCGCTGGTCAGCGCCGATATCATCACCCGTGCCTTCAACTGGAACTTCATCACCGGGGCGGATTCGGGCGTGGACAACCCCGGCGGTGCCGGCATCGGCGCCTCGGTCATCGGCTCCTTCTTCATGATGCTGGTGGTGCTGGCGCTGTCGCTGCCGATCGGTGTCGCGGCCTCCATCTATCTTGAGGAATTTGCGCCGCAGAACCGGTTCACCGATCTGATCGAAGTCAATATCTCGAACCTCGCGGCGGTGCCTTCCATCGTCTTTGGTATCCTTGGTCTGGCGGTCTTTATCCAGTTCATGCATCTGCCGCAGTCGGCACCGCTGGTGGGTGGGCTGGTGCTGACGCTGATGACACTGCCGACCATCATCATCTCCACCCGCGCCTCGCTGAAATCCGTGCCGCCCTCGATCAGGGACGCGGCGCTGGGGGTCGGGGCCTCAAAGATGCAGGCGGTGTTTCACCACGTGCTGCCCCTGGCCATGCCGGGCATCCTGACGGGCACCATCATCGGCCTGGCGCAGGCCCTGGGAGAGACGGCGCCGCTGCTGCTGATCGGCATGGTCGGCTTTGTCGCGCGGGGCTATCCCGATGGCGTGCTGGCCGGTTTCACCGAGCCGAACTCGGCCATGCCCGCGCAGATCTACACCTGGGCCGCCCGTGCGGACGCCAGTTTTTACGAGAAAGCATGGGGCGGGATCATCATTCTTTTGATATTCCTGCTGACCATGAACATCATCGCCATCATCCTGCGCCGCCGTTTCGAGCGCCGCTGGTAAGGAGACAGTCCGATGAAAGATAATCATATAGCGGAGAATGAAGTGGCCACCAAGAACATCAAAATCGCGGCCCGGGACGTTCAGGTCTATTATGGCGACACCCATGCGATCAAGGACGTCAACGTCGAGATCGAGGACAAGACCGTCACCGCCTTCATCGGGCCGTCGGGCTGCGGCAAATCGACATTCCTGCGCTGCATCAACCGGATGAACGACACCATCGACGTCTGCCGCGTGGTCGGCGACATCCTGATCGACGGCGAGGACATCTATGACCGCAAGGTGGACCCGGTGCAGCTGCGCGCCAAGGTCGGCATGGTGTTCCAGAAACCCAACCCCTTTCCCAAGTCGATCTATGACAATGTGGCCTATGGGCCGCGCATTCACGGGCTGGCCCGCAACAAGGCCGAACTGGACGACATCGTGGAACGCGCCCTGCGCCGCGGTGCGATCTGGAACGAGGTCAAGGACCGGCTCGATGCGCCGGGCACCGGCCTGTCGGGCGGCCAGCAACAGCGCCTGTGCATCGCACGCGCCGTGGCCACGGAACCGGAAGTGCTGCTGATGGATGAACCCTGTTCGGCGCTGGACCCGATTGCAACCGCACAGGTCGAAGAGCTGATCGACGAGCTGCGCCAGAACTATTCGGTGGTGATCGTCACCCACTCCATGCAGCAGGCCGCCCGCGTCAGCCAGAAAACGGCCTTTTTCCACCTGGGCAACCTTGTGGAGTTTGGCGAGACCGACAAGATCTTCACCGCCCCCGAAGACCCGCGCACCGAAAGCTACATCACAGGCCGGATTGGATAATATCATGCAAGATCAACACATTGCGTCAGCCTTTGATCGCGATCTGGAGGCGGTTCAGGCCCAGATCATGAAGATGGGCGGATTGGTTGAAGATGCCATCCGCAACGGGGCTTTGTCCCTTGAAAGCCGGGACGAGGAACTGGCCGAAAAGGTCAGGGCAGGGGACAAGGTTATCGACAACCTTGAAATCATGATCAACGAAAGCGCCGCCCGGGTCATCGCCCTGCGCGCGCCCACCGCGATTGACCTGCGTCTGATCCTGAGCGTGATCAAGATCAGCGCAAACCTTGAGCGGATTGGCGATTACGCGAACAACATGGCAAAGCGGACCGGCGTGCTGTCGCAGATTGCCCCGGTCAACGACAGCGCCGGGGCCATCCGCCGCATGGCGCGCACGGTCGAAGCCATGCTCAAGGACGCCCTGGACGCCTATATCCAGCGCGACGCCGAACTGGCGGCCGACATCATCGAGCGTGACCAGGAAGTGGATCAGATGTACAATGCGCTGTTCCGCGAATTCCTGACCTTCATGATGGAAGATCCGCGCAACATCACGGCCTGTATGCACCTGCATTTCATTGCCAAGAACGTCGAACGCATGGGTGATCTGGTCACCTCCATCGCCGAGCAGGTGATCTATCTGGTCACCGGCCAGCACCCCGATGAAGACCGGCCCAAGGCCGACCACACATCCATGCCAGCCGGGAGTTGAAGATGTCCGTGACCCAACCCCAGGTCCTGCTGGTCGAAGACGAACCGGCGCAGCGCGAGGTCCTGGCCTATAACCTGGAAAGCGAAGGTTTTGCCGTGCGCCGTGCCGAGAACGGCGAAGAAGCGCTGCTGATGGTGTCAGAGGCGCGTCCCGACCTGGTGATCCTCGACTGGATGATGCCGCTGATGAGCGGCATCGAAGTCTGCCGCCAGCTCAAGACCCGGGACGAGACCCGCGACATTCCGATCATCATGCTGTCTGCACGCTCCGAAGAAGTCGACGCGGTGCGCGGGCTTGAAACCGGGGCGGATGATTATGTCGTGAAACCCTATGCGCTGCGCGAGTTGATGGCGCGCGTGCGCAACCAGCTGCGCCGGTCACGGCCGGCAGCCAGCGGTGCCGAGCTGACCTTTGACGACATCCGCCTTGATCCGGAACGCCACCGCGTGAACCGCGCCGAAAAGGAACTGAAGCTGGGGCCGACCGAATACCGGCTGCTGGTGACCTTGCTGGAAAAACCCGGCCGCGTGTTCAGCCGCGATCAGCTTCTTGACCATGTCTGGGGTCGCGACATCTATGTCGACACGCGCACGGTGGATGTTCACATCGCAAGACTGCGCAAGGCGCTGACGGTCCACGGCGGGCAAGACCCGATCAGAACCGTACGCGGCGCAGGTTACGCGCTGGGCTGAGCCGCTGCTTTCAGCGGCCATTTGCGCACAAAGGCATGTTTTGCGGCCTCAGGGGTAATCATTTATTTACATAATACTGATTATAGGATTTGTGGACACCGTTAAAGGACCGTCAGAAGCTATCTGTTCGATCCCATCCTGACCTCTCCGCTTGTTGAATGCTGGACTTTTTGACGCTTCCATCGTTAATAATGCACATCTCATCAAGGGTTTGTGTATGCCGTCTGTCCTGATCCTCAATGGTCCGAACCTGAACCTACTGGGCACACGCCAGCCGGACGTCTACGGCGCGACGACCCTGGCCGACATCGAGAAGATCTGTGCCGATGCGGCAGCGGCACTGGGGCTTGAGGTCGCCTTCCTGCAAAGCAACCATGAAGGCGCGCTGCTGGACGCGATCCATGCCGCCAAGGGCGTTCATGGCGGCATCGTGCTGAATGCCGGTGCCTATACCCATACCTCTGTCGCGCTGATGGATGCCATCGCCTCTGTCGAATTGCCGGTTGTGGAGGTTCACCTGAGCAACATCCACGCCCGCGAGACCTTCCGCCATCATTCCTACATCGCGCCCGTGGCCATCGGACAGATCTGCGGCTTTGGCGCCAAGGGCTATCTGATGGCGCTGGACGCACTTTCAGAAAGGCTTGTAACATCATGAGTTTACGAGAGTATCTTCATGCCGTTGCCCGCTGCCCGAGCCTTGAGGAGCTTTGGGATCTGCACACCAGCAAGATGGACAGCTACGGTTTCGACCGGCTGATCTATGGCTTTACACGCTACCGCACCTCGACATCCCTGGGCGACCCGGAAGATTTTGTCATCCTGACGAACCACAGCCGCGCCTATACCGATGAATTCCTTGGCGGTGGCCTCTATTTCCACGCGCCCATGGTGCATTGGGCGCTCAAGCATGAAGGTGCCTGCAGCTGGACCGTCCTGCACGACATGGCGCGCGAACGGGCCATGACCCCGGCAGAGGAACGCGTGATCGAGTTCAACCGCCGCATGAACGTCACGGCGGGCTACACCGTCAGCTTCAAGTCGATCTCGGCCCGCTCCAAGGGGGCCATCGCCCTGACTGCGAAACCGGGCATCTCGCAGGATGAGGTTGATGCGCTTTGGGCCCAGCATGGCAATGACATCAAGCTGATGAACGAAATCGCTCATCTGAAGATCCTGACCCTGCCCTACCACTCGCAGCGCCGCGCCCTGACACCGCGCCAGCGCGAGGCGCTGGAATGGGTCGGTGACGGCAAGACGATGCAGGACATCGCGGTGATCATGGGGCTGACATCGGCCACCGTGGAAAAACACCTCAGACTGGCCCGCGAGGCGCTGGCAGTGGATACGACGGCCCAGGCCGTACTCAAGGCGTCATTTTCGAACCAAATGTTTGTTCTGGACGCATAGATTCTGACGAATCTGACGCGTCGCGTGAAATATTCCCCTTGATTTCACCACAAGGTAAGGAATCCCTGACTGGCTCAAAGCCACGAGTTGACCCAAAGTAACATTGTTCCTGGCAAACGGTTTGACCGCAGGGACAAGGCCTGTAAACCCTTGTTATAACAAGGCTCTTTTCAGGTGCCGGTTACAGTCGGGCGTATTCTTCCGCCCGGCTGTCCGGGGTCATAACGCCCCTGCTCCTCCCCGAGCGTTCCGTCACCGGGCGTTGGGCGGACCTTGAACATCAAGGTCCGCCCGCTTTCCCTCAGCAGCTCCGCCAATCTCCCGCACAGATGCAAAAAGGGCGGCACCCTGCGGCACCGCCCTTTTCAATTCCGATCGCTTCGCCGTCCATCTCTGGACGCGGTGCTTAGCCTTTGGCGGCCTTGGCCACTTCGGCGGCAAAGTCTTCCTTGACCACTTCGATGCCTTCGCCGACTTCGAGACGTACGAAACCGGTGATGGTGGCGCCAACTTCCTTGGCAGCGTCGCCCACGGTCAGATCCGGGTTCACGACAAAGGACTGGTTCAGCAGCGTGACTTCGGACATGTACTTTTTCATCCGGCCCACGATCATCTTTTCGATGACCTGCTCGGGCTTGCCGCTTTCGCGCGCAATGTCCATCTGAACCTGCTTTTCCTTCTCGACCACGGCCGGGTCCAGATCGTCTTCGGACAGGGACGCCGGGTTCACGGCCGCAATGTGCATCGCAACCTGCTTGCCGAACGCATCGTCGCCGCCGGTCATCGCGACCAGAACGCCGATCTTGCCCATGCCGGGTGCTGCCGCGTTGTGGACATAGGAAACCACGGTTTCGCCGTCCACGGTCGCCATGCGGCGCACGGACATGTTTTCACCGATCACGGCAACCGCGTCTGTCACGGTCTGCTCGACGGTCTTGCCGCCCATGTCCGCCGCTTTCAGCGCGTCGACATCGGAAACGGAAACAGCGACATCGGCGATGCCCGCGACCATTTTCTGGAAATCCGCGTTCTTGCCGACGAAATCGGTTTCGGAGTTCACTTCAACCGCGACGCCATGGCCACCCTCGACCTTGACCGCAACCAGACCTTCGGCGGCGGTACGGCCCGATTTCTTGGCGGCTTTCGCCAGACCCTTGGTGCGCAGCCAGTCAACGGCGGCTTCCATGTCACCGTCGTTCTCCGTCAGTGCCTTCTTGGCGTCCATCATGCCTGCGCCGGTGCTGTCGCGCAGTTCTTTTACCATAGATGCTGTGATTGCCATCTTTGGGTGCTCCTAATTTCTATCAAACGATTGGGGCAGGTTTCCCCTGCCCCATATGTCAGGCGTATGTCAGTCTCGTGACAATACTCAGCCTTCAGCTTTCTCAGCGGCCTTGGCTTTGGTTTCCTGCTTGGATTCCAGATCCAGCGGCGCGTCCTTGGCCATTGCGTCGTCCGACACGGTCTCGGAGGAGGCATTGCCGACCTCGACACCGGTGCTTCCCTCGGTCAACGCTTCTTCGGCCGGGGCTTCTTCCATGGCGCCGATGTCGACACCTGCGGCACCCAGCTGGGCCGACATGCCATCAAGTGCCGCGCGCGATGCCAGATCGCAATAAAGCGCGATGGCACGGGCCGCATCGTCGTTGCCGGGGATGATATAGTCGATCCCGTCGGGCGAGCAGTTGGTGTCAACCACGGCCACAACCGGGATGCCCAGCTTGTTGGCTTCGGCAACCGCCAGCGCTTCTTTCTTGACGTCGATGACAAAGATCAGGTCAGGGCGACCGCCCATTTCGCGGATACCGCCAAGCGAGGCTTCAAGCTTTGCCTGATCGCGTTCCATGCCCAGGCGCTCTTTCTTGGTCAGACCTTCAAAGCCACGCTCGGATTGCTCGTCGATGGACTTCAGACGGTTGATCGACTGGGACACGGTCTGCCAGTTGGTCAGCGTGCCGCCCAGCCAGCGGTGGTTCATGTAATATTGCGCGCATTTCTCTGCCGCTTCCGCGACGGGCTGCTGCGCCTGACGCTTGGTGCCGACGAAAAGAACGCTGCCGCCCTTGGCGACGGTATCGCGGATCGCCTGCAGCGCCTGGTCCAGCATCGGAACAGTCTGCGTCAGGTCCATGATGTGGATGCCGTTGCGCGCGCCATAGATGAAGGGACCCATGCGGGGGTTCCAGCGCTGCGTCTGGTGGCCGAAGTGTACGCCTGCTTCAAGCAATTGGCGCATGGAGAACTCAGGAAGAGCCATGTCTTTATACCTTTCCGGTTTAGCCTCGTCGGGGGTATGACAGCACATGCTGACAACCGGCGGACGCTTGAGGATGTCTCCCCCAAGGGCCCAACCCCGACTGCGGGATTAAGTGGCCGTGCTATAGGCCAGCAGCGCGTGCTGTGCAAGGGATAAACTCTATGTCATCGGCATAGACAGGCCATGTGCTTTGCCGCAAACTCAAATCAAAAAATCAAGGGAGTATCCAATGTTGAAATCCACCGCGCTGCTGGCAATTTTCGCCCTGGCCGCACCCGGCTTTGCCCAGACGCTGACCCTGACACCCGCGTCCCCGCAACCTGCCGACGGCTCCCTGAAACAGGGGCTGGCCGTTGATTATGCCTATTACAGCGTCCGGTCGCTGGACGAGGCAAGGAGCAAGCTGGACCATGCCAAGGCCGGGCCGCCGCTGGCCGGGTTTTCCTATCTCGATACCGATCCGGGCGATAACGCCCTGACATCAACCAGCGCCGAAAAGGTACTGGCCGCCATCCAGGGCTATATCCGGTTTGACGCCCCCGGCACCTATGACATCGAATTCATCAGCAACGACGGGCTGCAGGCCAGCATCGGCGGACAGCAGGTGGCCCTCTTTGACGGTGTGCATGGCTGCGAATCCGCTGGCGTGACCTCGGTCGCGGTGCCGCAGGCCGGCTGGTACGAGGTCGAGGCCACCTATTTCCAGCGCAAGGGCTCTGCCTGCCTGCTGATGGACTGGGGCCAGTCGGGCAATATGGAACCGGTGCCGGACAGCGCCTTCGCCCACAAGTAAATCACCAGGGGCAATGCGGTATCAGCCGCGGCCCAGAAGGGCTTGATGGCCCGCGCGCACCGCCTGTTCACAGGCCAGGGCAAGCGCCTTGCGGTCCGGCATCTCGCTGACGCGCAGCGCCGGGTGAAACACCACCTGCACCCTGCCCTGCTTTGCGGGCGCCAGGGTGTGGATCAGATGGGTCCCGAAATCCATGTCGCCCCACCAGCCGTAAAACCGCGCATCGGTGCCCTGTGGCGCATGATAGACCACGCTCACCGGCTGCACCTGGATCTGATCGCGCAATTCCGGTGCGAAAAAGCTCTGGAACAGCGTGGTCTTGAACGGCAGCACCTGCCTGCCATCGGTGCTGGTGCCCTCGGGAAAGAACAGCAGCTTGTGACCCGCCAGCAGCCGTTTTTGGAACAGCACGGTCTGTTCGCGTGCCCGTGCCGGATTGCGTTCGATGAAAACGGTCCCGGTGGCGCGCGCCAGCCAGCCGATGCCGGGCCAGCCTTCCACCTCTGACTTGGACACGAAATAGACCCGTTTGGCCGCATTCAGCACAAAGATGTCCAGCCAGGAGGCATGGTTGCACACCACCGCCCCGCGCCCCGTCATCGGGCGTCCCGAGACCTCGTGACGCAATCCGATGATGCGCAGCGACATGCGACAGACCCATTGGGTCACATGGGGGGTCACGGGCCGGTTCGCCCCGCAGACCGGCCGCTCCACCGCGCGCAGGATCAGTTTGATCAGCAAGCCACCGAAAACCACCACGATCAGGGCGATGACCCGCAGCACCACCCGAATCCAGCCCGAGATCGTGATCCGGGGATAGGCCGGCGGTACACCGCTGTCCCAGGCGGTTGTCATGCGCCGGTGGCCCCATAGATGCGGGCCTGCCGGGTGTTGATCTGGGTGGTGTCCATGATCAGGCAGACATCGACCGTGTTGAAGGCATGATCCACATACGCCCCCTCGCCCACACATCCGCCCAGCCGTAGATATGCCTTGATCAGACTGGGAATCTGGCGCATCGCTGCCTTGCGATCAAGTTGAGCTTCGTCCAGCAGGTTCATGCTTTGAAAGGATTTCTCCAGCGCACGAACCCGCAGTTCCGGCGGCGCCAGATGGCGTTCATGCAGCAGGCTCAGCGGTGCGGCCAGCCGGTCCATATCGGTGCCGTGAAAGCTGGCCACCCCGAACAGGATCTCGACCCCATTCGCCTTGACGTATTGCGCAAGAGCGGACCACAACACATGCATCCCGACCCCGCCACGATAATCAGGATGCAGGCATGAACGCCCCAATTCCAACAGGTTACGACCCGAAGCTAACAGAGGCGACAGATCGTATTCCGCGGCCGAATAGAACCCGCCAGCCTCGACCGCCTTTTCCGCCCGCATCAGGCGATAGACGCCCACCACCTTGTCCGAACGGATGTCCGTCAACAGCAGGTGTTCAAAGAACGGGTCCAGGTGATCGCGCTCAAGCTTCTCATCATGATCGACAAGCGGGCCGCTGCCGCCCAGCTCGGTGACAAATACATCATAGCGCAGGCGCTGTGCCGCATGCAGATCTGCAGGCGTTTTCGCAAGACTGACCGAAAAATCCGCCGCATGTGCCTGAGCCATCTGCCTGCCGTCGCTGTTGAAATACCCTGGCCGTCTGATAGGCAATGCGCAGGCCAAGCGCAATCCTTGTGCCCTGGCAGCAAATGCCGCATCATTAACTTGTGGTTGCAGGACTTGTTATGTGTTCCCGCGTTAACCTTTTGAAAAGGATCATGGGTCATCAAAGACCGGCATCAACCCGACCCGAAAGCTGTCTATGACGATTTTGCCCACATCCCTGAAATTTACCGTCACTTTGCCGCCGATGTTGCTTTGCACCTGTCCGATCCCCCAATCGGGCCGCTCGGGATGGGTCACCAGCATGCCGGGGGTCAGAATGGCATTCAGATCGTCCATGGTTCTGCCCCTTTCGGAAAGGCTGTCATGATGTCCGACACGCATTTTGATCTTGTCGCTTTGATCGGCAGCCGGATCTGCCATGATCTGATATCGCCTATCGGCGCGATCAACAACGGGCTGGAACTGCTTCAGATGGCGGGCAGCGCCACCTCGGGCCCGGAAATGTCCCTCATCGGTGAAAGTGTCGGCAATGCCTCTGCCCGGATAAGGTATTTCCGGGTCTGCTTTGGCGTGGCGGGCGATCAGCTGATGGGCCCTTCGGAAATCACCTCGATCCTGCGGGATCTTTACGGCGCAACCCGGCTGAGCGTGGAATGGCAACCCGATCAGGCACAGGCCCGCGCCGCGGTGCAGCTGGCCTTTCTCGCGATCCTCTGCCTGGAAAGCGCCCTGCCCTATGGCGGGCATGTCACGGTCGCCCAGGATCAGGGGAACTGGACACTGACGGCCCTGGCCGACAAGCTGAAGGTCGATCCGGCGCTTTGGTCATTGCTTGCGCCGGGCAACGCACGCAACGGTCTGCAGCCCGCACATGTGCAATTCGCGCTGCTGCCCCTGATTGCTGCCGACGCGGGGCGGCAGGTCGCGCATCAGGTGACCGACACCAGGCTGACCATCAGTTTCTAAATTTTCATGCGAAAAACCTGGCTGACGTAACGCTGCCTGAAATCGAAGATTTCAAGGCGTTACGCAATGCCTGATGGTTCTGGTATTTCGTCAGAGGCGATAGGCAGAGCCGCCCGAAACGCCTTAGCTTCGCACGGTCCCGTCGCCGGTGACGATGTATTTGAACGAGGTCAGCTGCGCCGCGCCCACCGGGCCGCGCGCATGCATCTTGCCGGTTGCAATGCCAATCTCGGCCCCCATGCCGAATTCGCCGCCATCCGCAAACTGGGTGGAGGCGTTATGCATCAGGATCGCTGAATCGAGCCGCTCCATAAAGGCCTGAACCGCCGCCGCATCCTCGGTCACGATGCAATCGGTGTGGTTCGACCCATAGCTGCGGATATGGGCGATGGCGTCCTGCACGTCATCCACCACGCGGGCGGCCATGATCATGTCCAGGTATTCGCGGCCCCAGTCGTCTTCCTGTGCAGCGATGGTGCCCGGAATCCTGGCCAGTGCCGCATCCACACGCATCTCCACCCCGGCATCCACAAGGGCGCGGATGATGCCCTGGCCGATGGTGTCGGCGACATCGCGGTGGATCAGCAGGCATTCGGCAGCGCCGCAAATGCCCGTGCGCCGCGTCTTGGCGTTCAGGACAATGCGCAGCGCCTTCTCCGGATCCGCCGCCGCGTCGATGTAGATATGCACGATCCCTTCAAGGTGGGAGAAAACGGGCACACGCGCCTCGCGCTGGACCAGCCCCACCAGCCCCTTGCCGCCACGGGGCACGATCACGTCGATGGTGTCGGTCATGGTCAACATCTCGGACACCGCAGCGCGGTCCCGGGTCGGCACCAGCTGCACCGCATCTTCGGGCAGTCCCGCTGCGCGCAACCCTTCCTGCAGGCAGGCATGGATGGCGCGGGCGGAATGAAAGCTCTCCGAGCCGCCGCGCAGGATCACCGCATTCCCGGCCTTGAGGCAGAGCGCACCGGCATCCGCCGTCACATTGGGCCGGCTTTCATAGATCACGCCGATGACACCCAAAGGTGTCCGCACCCGTTTGATATGCAGGCCAGAGGGCTGATCCCACTCCGCAAGGGTCTCTCCCACGGGGTCGTCCTGTGCGGCAACGCTGCGCAGCCCCGCCACCATGCCCTGAATGCGGGGCTCATCCAGCATCAGCCGGTCCAGCATCGCCTCTGACAGGCCCTTTTCCCGGCCATAATCCATATCGCGGGCATTGGCCGCCAGAATCTCCGCCCGCGCGGCCCAGACCGCATCCGCAGCGGCATTCAGCGCGCTTTGCTTGGCCGCGGACGGGGTCGAGGCCAGCTCCGCCGCCGCCGCCTTGGCCCGCTTGCCGATATCCGCCATCAGTTCAGAGATGTTTTCCATATCTTTCATGGTCTTACGCCCATACCCTAAAGTAACTCACCATCACAGTGCCATATCGTCACGATGAATCAAAGCAGCCCGACCGGGATAGCCCAGAATTTCCTCGATCTTTGCGCTTTGATGCCCCTTGATCTGTGCCGCCTCAAGCGCCGAATAGCGCGTCAGACCGGTGCCGATGCTGTGGCCCCGTGAATCCAGCATCGAAATGCTGTCCCCCCGCTCGAATGTGCCGGTCACCCCCGTGATGCCGGCAGGCAGCAGGGATTTGCCGCGTGACATTGCCGCCACCGCTCCCGCATCCAGCGTCACGGAACCACGCGGTTTCATCGCGGCAATCCAGCGCTTGCGGGCCGCCTGCGGGTCGGAATGGGCGGTAAACCAAGTGGCATTCGCCCCGTTCTGCAGGGCCAGCAGCGGGCGCTGCACGGAGCCTTCGGTGATCGCCATGGCACAGCCCGCCGCCGTGGCGGTGCGTGCCGCCATCAGCTTGGTCTTCATCCCGCCCTTGGACAGGCCCGACCCGGCATCGCCGGCCATCGCCTCGATCTCCGGGGTGATCTGTTCAATCGTGTCATAGCGCGTGGCCTTGGGATCATCGGCGGGATTGCCGCTGTAGAACCCGTCGACATCCGACAGCAGGATCAGTTGATCGGCGCCAACCGTCACCGCGATCTGCGCCGCCAGACGGTCATTGTCGCCAAAACGGATTTCATCTGTGGCCACAGTGTCATTTTCGTTCACGATCGGCACAACACCCAGGCCCAGCAGGGTTTCCATGGTTGCGCGGCTGTTCAGATAGCGCCTGCGGTCGGCGGAATCCTCAAGCGTCACAAGGACTTGCGCCGTGGTGATGCCATGGGGCTGCAACGCCTCCTCATAGGCGCGGGCAAGGCGGATCTGGCCCACGGCCGCCGCCGCCTGCGATTGTTCCAGCGCCAGCGTCGTCAGGGGCAGGCCCAGCACCCCGCGCCCAAGGGCGATGGAGCCGGAGGAAACAAGCACAACATCGGCCCCTAACCCCTTGAGCCAGCGCACATCTTCCGCAAGGGCATGCAGCCAGTCGGCGCGCAGCTGGCCGGTGGCCCGGTCCACCAGGAGGGCCGAGCCGATCTTGATCACCACCCGTCTGGCAGCGGTCAGGGTTGCCATGGCGCGACCTCTTCCGCGGGTTTGTGCCGCAGGCGGTCATCGTCGATCTGGCCCCGCAGGCTGCGCAGCACCTCTGTCACGCCTTCGCGGGCCACACCGGACATCTGCATGACCGGCCCGCCGCTTTCTTTTTCCAATATTTTACAAGCCTCTGCGCGCTCTTCTTCATCCAGTGCATCAATCTTGTTCAGCACGGTGACGCGGGGTTTATCCGCCAGATCGCCGCCATAGGCCTCAAGCTCGGTGATGATGGTCCTGTAATCCTCCGCAAGGGTGCCGGAGGTGCCGTCGACCAGATGCAGCAGCACCGCGCAGCGCTCGACATGGCCCAGGAACAGATCGCCCAGCCCCCGCCCTTCGGAGGCCCCTTCGATCAGGCCCGGAATGTCGGCCACAACGAATTCGGTGTTGTCCACGCCCACAACCCCCAGATTGGGATGCAAGGTGGTAAAGGGGTAATCCGCAATCTTGGGCCGCGCGTTGGAGGTGGCCGCCAGAAACGTCGATTTCCCCGCATTGGGCAGGCCCAGCAGCCCCACGTCCGCAATCAGCTTCAGCCGCAGCCAGAGCGTGCGTTCGACACCATCCTGCCCCGGATTGGACCGGCGTGGCGCCTGGTTGGTGGCGGATTTGAAATGCAGGTTGCCCCAGCCGCCATTGCCACCGCGCGCCAGTTCGACACGCTGGCCCAGTTCGGTCATATCGACCAGCACCGTTTCCTGATCCTCGTCCAGGATCTCCGTGCCCACGGGCACCCGCAGCACGATGTCCTCGCCATCCTTGCCGGTGCGCTGCTTGCCCATGCCGGGCTGGCCGTTCTTGGCAAAGAAATGCTGCTGGTAGCGAAAGTCGATCAGCGTGTTCAGCCCGTCCACAGCCTCGGCCCAGACCGAGCCGCCACCGCCGCCGTCGCCGCCATCCGGCCCGCCGAATTCGATATATTTCTCGCGCCGGAAAGACACGCAGCCCCCGCCGCCCGCGCCGGAACGGATATAGACTTTGCACAGGTCGAGAAATTTCATGGCGGGGCCTTTCGGGACGACGCTACAGCTTGCGGCTATAGGTCCATGTGGGTACGGCAGCATCGCGTGCCAGACAATAGGTTTCGGCATCGCCGAGATAGACAAATCCGGCGTTGGTCAGCACCTTTGCCGATGCCGGGTTGTCATGGAAGACAGAAGCAAACATCGCCTGATTGCCCTGTGGGTTCGCGGCAACCAGCGCCTGCACCGCTTCGGAGGCCAGATGGCTGTTCCAATAGGCCGGTGCCACCCAATAGCCGACCTCGGACTGGCCGCGGTCCAGATGGGTGAGCGATATCAGCCCCATCACCTCTGCGCCGCCGGTCTTGAGACCATCCATCGCCCAGACATCCTCGACCCGCGGGATCGCCAGCGACCGCGTGATGAAGGCATCAATCGCGCCGGGGGGCAGCGGATGCGGGATGCTGGACGTGGACAGCGCCACGCGCGGATCACCCGCAAAAAGCTCGATCAATCCCTTGTCGGACCGCCGCAGCGGACGCAGGTCAAACCGCGCCGTTTCGATCACGGGTTGGTTGATGATGGGTTCCATTTGCACAATCATGTTCCTCCTCCGAACATCACTCAAACTGCCCGGCTTGCGAACAGAACAAAGAGAACAGAAGCAACGGTCAGCGCTGCCAATGTCCACATCAGATAGGGTTCCGCAGGGCTGCCTGCCAGGGTTCTGGCAATCCTGTCGCCCGCCAGGGTCCACAGCGGGTGCAAGATGACCTGCAGCGCCAGCAGTATGGCCGCAATGGTTAACGTCGCATTAAGCGGTGGCGTGCCGGGACCGACAAAGGCGGTAAATCCGCCGATGATCATCGCCCAGGCCTTGGGGTTCAAAGGATGCACGATCAGCCCGGCGACAAGGCCCGGCGGCTTGCCCAGATCACGCCCCTGCCCCAGCCGCAGGTTGGCGACCTTCCAGGCCAGCCAGATGATATAGGCCGCCGAAACATACTTGAGCACCTCAAAGACCCAGGGCGCGCGGGCGCTCAATTCCATCAGGCCAAAGCCGACGGGCCAGATCACGAATTGCTTGCCCAGTGCCACACCGGCGACAAAGGGCAAAGCGGCGCGAAAGCCAAAGCGCGCACCGGTGCCCATCAGCGCCATGTTGGCAGGCCCCGGCGTGCCGATCTGGCTCGCGGCAAAGACGACAAAGGAAGTTACAGCAACAGACATCAGGCCGCCGCCCCCTTGGCAAAGTCAGGGGCCAGGACCCCCATGATCACGTCATCGTGCCAGCTGTCGCCCACCCGCGCGGCCTGACGCTCCCGGCCTTCTTCGACAAAGCCGGCCTTGCGATAGGCAGCGATGGCACGGGCGTTATAGGCCAGCACACGCACCGACACCCGGTGCAGCGCCAGCGCGCCAAAGGCATGGGTCAGCAGCAGCCTGACGGCCCGTGTCCCCAGCCCCTTGCCCAGCAGTTTCGGGTCCAGAATCCCGATCGCCAGGCTGGCCCGGCGGTCGTGGTGGTCCAGCGAATGCAGACGCAGCGCGCCGATCATCCGGCGTTTGTGCTCGATCACCCATGCCAGCGGCTCAACCTCTTGAGCATAAAGCCACTTTTCCGCATGTGCCTTGGTGATTTTCGGCACATTTTCAGGATCGGCCCCGAACATGTGATGGATTTCCGGCGTGTTGCCCAGCTTCAGCCGGGCCGCAGCATCCTGCGGCCGGGGTGGCCGCAGCCGCAGAATGCCATCGCTCAGAACGGGGCGCTGTGATGTGGTCATGACACCGCTCCTTTCTGGATGGCGGTCAGAGACGAAAAAGGGACCGGCGTTTCCGCCGATCCCTGAAATTTTTTCAAACCTTGCGGGTACGGCTTATTCAGCGGCCTCGGCGCGTGGCAAGACCGAAATGAACGTGCGGTTTTTCAGACCCTTGTGGAAGGTCACGGCACCATCGACGGTTGCAAAGATCGTGTGATCCTTGCCCATGCCGACGCCGGCCGCCGGCCAGAACTTTGTGCCGCGCTGACGCACGATGATGTTGCCGGGAATGACGGCTTCGCCGCCGTATTTCTTGACGCCAAGGCAACGACCGGCTGAGTCGCGCCCGTTACGGGATGAACCGCCTGCTTTTTTATGTGCCATTTGGTCTCTCCTTAGCCTTTGGTCAGTTCTTTGGCCTGTGCGATCCAGTCTTCACGACCGACACGACCCTTGAACGACAGTTTCTCTTCAATAGCTTCAACGTCCGCTTCTGTCCATGCGGCGATCTGCGCGAAGGTTGTGATACCTTCACCGTGCAGCTTTTCGACAATCACGGGGCCAACGCCGGAAATCTGCGTCAGGTCATCGCCTGCCGCTTCGGCTTTCTTGGCCTTGGGCGCGGCTTTCTTCTCTGCCTTGGCAGGTGCCTCTTCCTTGGCCGCTTTGGCCGCCTTGGCAGGCGCATCGGCTTTCTTGGCTTTTGCGGGCTTTGCAGCTGCGTCAGCCGATTTGCCGGAGAGCGCTGCAACAGCTGCTGCCGAAACAGAACCGGTGCCGACCGCTGCCATCACCTTGGATTTGCCAGCGCCGGAGGCCATGATCTCGGTGATCTTGACCAGCGTCAGCTCCTGACGGTGTCCCTTGGTGCGCTTGGAAGAGTGCTTCCGGCGACGCTTGACGAAGTGGATGACCTTTTCGCCCTTGATCTGATCAACGACTTCGGCCTGAACGGCAGCGTCCTCGATCAGCGGCGCACCAACCTGGGGGGAATCGCCGCCCAGCATCAGAACATCATTGAATTGAACAGTTTCACCGGCACTTGCCGCAATACGTTCCACCCGAAGCATATCGCCAGAGGCTACTTTATATTGCTTACCGCCAGTCTTGATGACCGCAAACATCGCGTCTTCCTTCATTTTGCCGCGTCCTGTGGTCCCCGGCTCCGGGTGTTTCGGACCGGCATCGCAGCCGCATCCACCTCGAACAGCGCGCCCTTGGGGCGTCATTAAAACAGATCCCACGCGAGAACCCTCGCCGGGATGCGGGCTTATCGGTGGATCGGGGCCTCAAGTCAAGCGGGTTTTTACCGCCGGCGTCAAAGCTCCTGCGCCGTCATGTTCAGCGCCACCGCGCGTCCCAGCGCATAGGAAATATCCTCATAGGCTGCGCCGAATCCGTCAAACAGACCACGGTTCATCGCCTGGCCTGCGGCGGTGTTGCCAAAGTCGATATAGGCCTGCATCTGTTTGTCCGTCAGCGGCGAATAGGACATCAGCAGATAGCCGAACAGCCAGCCTTCGGTATCCTCGCGGATCGCCTCGGCCTCGCCGTTGACATCGGCCAGCATCTCCTCCTCTGACATATCCAGCCCGTTGCCATCCGCAAGGCCGCGCATGAACTGGAAGTTGGAGTTCATGGCGGTGGTCACGTTACGCTCCAGCATATCGCCATCGGCCACCAGGCGGCGCAGCATCGCGAGGCGCGGGTCATCGGTCTGTGAAAGCTCGGCAAAGCGCAGGCGCGCGGCCTGTTCGACATCCGGGTCCCGGATCGTCACGCGGGCAGAGTTTTCAAGCGCAATGATCTGGCTGCCCAGGTCGGAGGCGAAAAAGTCTATCGCCTGCTCCAGCTCCTCGACTGACAGCTCTTGCCCCAGGGCCTGCCGCACAGCCTCCACGATGCGGGCCGGGTCATAGATCGCCTCGACCTGCACCTGCCATCCCGCGCCGCCCTGCCCGTTCAGCATGTCGGCATTCAGGTCTTCGGCGCTGTCCAGCCCTTCGTCACGCAGGATCACCGCAATTTCGTCCAGGCGCAGCACATCGACCAGCACCGACAGGCGCGCATCCGCATGGGCAGGCAGCGCCAGCGCCAGAAGCAGCGGCCAGAGCAGGAAGGCGCGGCGCATCACAGGTCCGTGCTCGGCTGCATGCCGGGCAGGCGCGCGGCCACGGCCTCGAACCGGTTGGCCATGATTTCATACTGGACCGCGTTCATCAGCGCATAGACCTTTTGCATCCTCGCGTCCTCCAGTGCCTCGGCATAGGCTTCGACCTCGGCGTCGGAAAAGGCCTGATAGGTATAGGCGGCATTGATCAGCGCGCTGGCGGCGAGCGACTGGCGCATCTCGTCTTCCTGGCTGCGCATGGCTTCGCGCAGGTCGGCCTCATCCATCTGCAATTCGATCACCCCGGCACCGGCCGCGGCCATCAGGAAACGCACCTGCACCTCCTGGATCGCCCTGAGCGAGGCGCCTTCGGCATCCGTCGCCTGCGTCAGCCGTTCCAGCAGCGCGATGCGGGGGCTGTCGATTTTCCGCAACCCTTCCATGATCGCGGCACCGCTTTCGGTTTTCAGCCCGTCCTGTTCCTCCATATGGCTGTCGTTTTCGACCGCAACCAGACGCTGGCCCAGATCACTGGCATAGAAATCGGCGGCATGGGTCAACAGATCGTCGCTGAGCGTCTCGCCCAGGATGTCCATCGCCATCTCCTGCATGGTCTCGGTTGCAAAGACCTCGTTCACCAGCCGCGACCATTCGGAGCCGAAGGCATCCGCCTCGATTCCCAGCATGGCGGGCGCGTTGTCTGCCGACAGGCGAATGCTCTCCAGCGCCACGTCAAAGCCGGTGATCTCAAGATATTCGCGCAGCTTTGCCGCATCAGCGGCCCGTGCGGGCGGGGCAAAGGCCATCAGGGCAAGGGCGATTGTGGTGGTCAGGGCAATCAGCGAGGGGCGCAGCGCGGCAAGCATGGGACAAGTCCTTTCGTTCGGTTACCCTGAACTTAGGCCGTCTTGCCGCCGCCGCAATGAAAATTCCCGTGTGGGCGGGCAACCGGCAGATGCCCCCTTGCCTGCGCGTCCAAACCCCACTAAACGGGCGCTCCAGACCCCCGCGGAGAGGTGCCGGAGTGGTCGAACGGGGCGGTCTCGAAAACCGTTGAGGGTGCAAGCCTTCCCAGGGTTCGAATCCCTGTCTCTCCGCCATTTGGCCAGATTGACCTGTCAGGTTTCAGGCCAGACCGGTTTTGTATCGGATCACTGACCCAACCCACCGGCGCGATGTGCAAAGCGGATGTTCACGGCTGTCGCAGTGGAGGTCCGGGAAGAGACCTTTCCGCTTTCCCTCGCGCGGAATCAAGGCCGCAGGCCGCCGCGCATCGCCGGGCCGTCCCCTGGCACGGCGATTTGACTGCTGTTATGCCACATCGTTATGTAGGATGTGCTTGGCTGCCATTAAGTGCCAGTCACTGAGGTCGGATCGCCGCACCACGGCCCGTCAATGCGCGGCTTGACGTTTCGCAGCGAACGGCAACCCTGTCCGCTCTGCCGACTTTGACCCACACCGCGCCGCAGGTCCGCTATGGCCGCAACCGCTTGCCATTCGGGTCAGGAATTCCCGGCTTGAGGACCAGACCCCGCACAATGAAAGCGCGAAGCTGCCGCGCCTGCGCCAAACTAAGGGCCATATCGCATTGCAATGATCGCGCCAGTAACAAAGGCGCAGGCATGACAAAGGTTCATGATCAGATATCGTCCGGACGGGCCAGACTTTTCGAGTTGCACCGGCAGTTGCTGCGGGCGGGTGATGCCGTGCAGGCCGCAAAGCGCCATCGCATTCCGCTGCTGGACGACGCCAGCGCCAGCCGGTTCAGGGACGCAGCAATTGCATCCCTGAAAGCCCGGGACCCGGCGGCGGCAACCGGCACCCCTGGGGAAATGCGCGGCATTCTCAGTAAAAGGCGCTGGCGGCCAGACCAATTGTGACCGCGCCGATCACCTCGCCGCTCGCCGGGTCCGTGAGGGCGAAGGAAACCTGCCCCTGATAGGTCTGGGTGCTTTCGTCCAACTCGATCTCATCGACAAAAACCGCCCCGGCACCTGCGCCGAATGTCTTTTGAAACTTGGCTTCATCGCCTTGCCAATAGTCCGATGTCACCGCGCTGGTCGCGACATTCAGACCGCGGTTGTCCATGACAAATGCCTCGGTGATGCGCCCCTCTGCAAGCGCCACCTGCGCGCGCAGGAAATCGGACAGCGGATTGTTCAGCACCGGGGCGATCACCGGCGCGTCGGCGACGCCCACCTGCCCGCGCCAGGCGGTATCCATCGCCTCGATGTCGGCAGCGCTCAACCCGGCGTGACGGCCATTCTGGTCCTGCACCGCGGCGACGATCCGGGGCGCATTGATCCAGCTTGCCAGATCGCCGGCGATGTAATCGGCCATGGCCGGTGGCACCTCTGCGGCATGGCAAAGGGTTGCTGTCAGGATCGACAGCGACAAACAGGTTGAACGCAGAAACATGAGGGCATCCTTGATCAAATGCCCGATACGGATAGACCGGGCCAGCCCTGCGGAAGCTAGCCTGCAGTATTTAAACTTGGGTAAATGAAATCCGGCAAGGCAGCGTCACGCGGGGCTTGAAGGGGCTCACCCGATCAAATCTGCCCCTTGAACCCCGTCGCCACGACAAATTTTTCCGAACTGTCGGACCGGCTGGCCGGGGGTTTGATGTTGGCCACCTTGGCAAAGCGCTGCTTGAGCAGTTTCTGCAAGTCCCCCTCGGCGCCGCCTGCCAAGACCTTGGCGACAAAGGTGCCGCCCTCTTCCAGCACGTCAAAGGCGAAATAGGCTGCCGCTTCGCACAGGGCGATGATCCGCAAATGGTCGGTCTGCTTGTGCCCCGAACTGCTGGCCGCCATGTCCGACATCACCACATCGGCCTTGCCGCCCAGCCATTCCTTGACCTGCAGATCCGCATCATCTGCCATGAAATCAAGCACATGCAGCTCGCAGCCTGCGATCGGCTCCATCTCTTGCAGGTCAATGCCCAGGATCGTGCCGACCTGTTTGTCGGACCGCTCCCCCAGCACGTTGCACCGTTTGACCGCAACCTGGCACCAGCCGCCGGGTGCCGCGCCCAGATCAACGATACGCGCCCCCGGCACCAGAAAGCGGTACTTGTCGTCCAGTTCCATGATCTTGTAGGCCGCGCGCCCGCGATAGCCTTCGGCCTGCGCCCGCTTCACGTAGGGGTCGTTCAGCTGCCGTTGCAGCCAGCGGGTGGAGCTGAGTTTGCGCCCGCGCGCGGATTTGACCTTGACCTTGAGCTCGCGCTGTCCGCGACCTGAGGTGTTCTTGCCCGAGGGTGTCTTTGCCATGCTACCAATCCGAGTTTCACGCCACCCATAAAGGCTTTGCGCGGTTTTCACCAGAGGTCAGCCGCGCGGAACCGGTGCCGGCAGCACAAAGAAGCTGGCAAAGCGGCGCAGCAGCGCAGGGTCGCCGGTGACCTGCAGCCCCTCTGCCGCCTCGGGGGCGAGGCCGCCGTAAACCACAGCGGCCAGCGCGGTCGGGTCACCGGACAGGTGCAGGTCCGCCGCCGGTGCCGTGCCGGCCTTGACGCAGAGCCGCCCCTCCGAAATGCGCAGCACCTGCGGCCGGCCGTCAAGATCAAGCTGCACCACCATCTGAACATCCCCTGCCCGCGCCGGGTCGAACATGGTTTCGAACGACATGCCGACCGATGCGGCACTCATCGGCCTGCCCCCCGCCATCTGCGGCGAGCGCACCGCCCAGCGGCCCAGTTCCATGATCAGCGGCTTCAGCGCCGCACCCCAGTCGGTCAGGGCATAGACGGTGGTATTGGCCGGATGTGGCAAGCCGCGCCGGGTGATGATGTGGTCGCGTTCCAGATCCGCAAGCCGGGTGCTGAGGATATTGGAGCTGATGCCGGGCAGCGCCGCCTTGATGTCGGAAAAGCGCAGCGGCCCCGGCACCAGTTCACGCACGATCAGCAACGCCCAGCGTTCGCCGACAAGCTCCAGCGCATGGGCTGTTGCACAGCCGTCGTCATAGGGTTTCTTGCGCGCCATTCCGCTTGCCTGGTTGTTGATAAAATTCTGGTGGTTGTTTTTTTGAACCATGTAGGTCTTTATTTGAACATAACCATTCTGAACGGAGCATCCAATGGCCTATTACGATATTTTCCTTGCCCCTGTATCTGCGGAAAAACGCGCGGATTATGACGCGTTCCTCAAGGCGTCACATGCCATGATCCTCGGATATGGTGCCACGCAGGTCGTGGATCTCTGGGGGGATGACGTGAACGATGGCAAGCTGACCTCCCTGCCGATGGCGGTCAAGCTGGAGGAGGGAGAGGTGGTGACCGCCGGTTGGATCATCTGGCCTTCGAAAGAAGTCCGCGATGCCGGTTGGGGCAAGATGATGTCGGAAGAGCCCGAGATGGAACTGCCTTTCGATGGCAAGCGCATGATCTTTGGCGGTTTTGCCGAAATGCTGGTCTCGGGCAGCTGACCCGGACGAAACGGACCCGGCTGGCGGCACGCCCCGTGGCTGCGCCGGGTCACCCTCACGCCTGCCTTTCGGGGGCAGGCGTGGCAGCGGCGCCGGTTGCACGATCATGAAGCAGACCATGCTTCAATGCTCTCAGTAGGCGCCGTCCTCCAGCACGCCATCCGCGCTCATCTGGGCATAGAGCAACCCTTCGCGCAGGCCCCTGTCGGCGACCGACATCCGGTCGGTGGGCCAGCACCGCATCAGCGCCTGCAGGATCGCGGCACCCGACATGATCAGGGCGGACCGGTCTTGACCGATGCGCGGATCGGCGCGCCGTCCGCCCGGCCCCATCGCAAGGTAGGAATGGATCACCCGGTCGATCTGATCCGAGGTCATGCGCAGCCCGTCCACCTTGGTCCGGTCATACCGCTTCAATCCCAGATGGCTGGCCGCAACCGTCGTGACGGTGCCCGAGGTGCCGACAATCTGGAAATTCTCCTGCGGCTGGGCCGATTGATAGGGGGTGAAATCGGTCAGGTTTTCCTCGAAAAACCAGCTCATCAGGGCGAAACGCGCGGCATCGTCCTCCACATCGGAGAACTGGTCGCGCAGGGTGGCCACGCCCAGCGGCACGCTGATCCAGTCCACCACCCGCGCGGCGGGGATGTCGGATACCGCCTGCTGGAAGCCGGTGTGCAGGCGCATGATGGATTGCGCACGGTCCTTGCGCGGCACCTTGGAGATGTCGATCCAGACCAGTTCGGTCGAGCCGCCGCCGATGTCGACCACCAGCAGGTTCTCCGTCTTGCGGTTGACAAGCGGGGCGCAGGAAATCACCGCCAGCCGCGCCTCTTCCTCGGGTTTGATGATGTCCAGCCGCAGACCGGTTTCGCGCTGGATGCGCTTCATGAAATCGGCACCGTTCAGCGCCCGGCGGCAGGCCTCGGTCGCGACCAGACGCATGCGCCTGACCTTGTTGCGGCGCAGTTTCTGCTGACAGATGCGCAGGGCCTGTATGGTGCGCGACATGGACCCGCGCGACAAACGCCCGGTTTTCTCCAGACCCGCGCCAAGCTGGACGGATTTGGAAAAGCTGTCGACCACATGAAAACCGCTGCCCTTGGGCTGGGCGATCAGCATGCGGCAGCTATTTGTACCCAGATCGAGCGCGGCATAAAGCTCGGTCGAACCGGGCGTAACTGGCGCGGGGCTCAGAGCCGGTTGGTATCCTTTGTCGAGCGCGCCCGCACCTTTGGGACGCTGTGGCGCCATGGTGTTCGCGCCTTGTATAACGAGTTGATGACAGGCTAATCCCTGCGCCGTCCCTGCGCAAGGGCTAGGTCGTGTTGACATTCATTGTCGCCCACCCGCGCGAGACGGATTTTGCCGCTGGCACCCTGATGTGAGCGCAGCAATGTGATCATTGGAAGCGAACATCCGGGATGGCAGAGGCAAA
>Ga0189278_10163_pt1 | contig 64734 bp, 64 predicted proteins | sample N26A9minimetaG_FD_130326 | JGI IMG/M metagenome (GOLD analysis project Ga0189278, IMG submission 130326) | Marine microbial communities from the Costa Rica Dome - N26 A9 mini metaG | ecosystem: Environmental > Aquatic > Marine > Oceanic > Photic zone | place: Costa Rica: the Eastern Pacific...
AATGAGAAGAAAATTGAAAAATAAAAACTAAGTTTAACCCACGGATAGATCAAATCTGGGCAGTCCAATTGCCATGGTCAGTTTCATCCGGCGAAGGTGGGTCAGTTTACCCGGCTTATCCACCCTGACGGGTAAAGTTCCATCTTTGTTTTGCTTATCGTTACGGGTAGAGAACGTTAATTGCATTTAATGCAGATTAATATGATTTGAATTGATTTAGATTAAAATGGATAAAAAGGGGGGCAAAACAGGGGGCAAATAAATACAATTTGAATGCTAAAATTGGTTCACCTTCATTCTCCCTATCCCTTATATAGCATAAGATACGGAATGTTAGGTGATTATAAAACAGTGTAGAAAAAAATTACTCCAGGTGGGACCACAAAAAGCCCCCTAACCGAGGGGGCTTTTTTATGTTGAGACTGAGCTTTTACCACCCCTCCTTGAAAGAAATTTCTGAAGGCATCTGTTCGGAATACTTAGATAATGTGCTATCTTTAGGGATAGTGATTCGCGCTAGAAACATTATCGTATCCCCCATTCTTTTGATTCTGTCCGTTGTCGCCCTTGGACAAGATGCGGCAAAAACAGATTCGGAAGCCCCTCCATTGCTTGAGAATATCCATCTACATTTGAACAAAACGGCTTTTTTCAAAGGGGAGCACCTTTGGTTTAAAGCGTATGTGAAAGACCAACGCCAACATTTGCCTTCTTCAACTACTACGAACTTACATGTTGGCATTTTTTCAAAGGAAGGAAAGGCTTTACAAAAGAAAATGCTCCTTGTAAACAATGGTATTTCCTATGGCGATTTTTCCATTGATTCCACCTTTGTTGAGGATTCCTATACGTTGATGGCTTGGACCAACTATATGAAAAACTTTGAGTCGGCCACTCCGTTTCTTCAACAGATCAAGATTGTTGGGAAGACCAAGCAAATGAGCCAGGGCAAGGGTGATTTGACAATTCTCGTTCATCCTGAAGGACAACAAATCATTGCAGATGCATACAACAGTGTTGGTTTTACGGTTGTTGATGGGCATAGGCGCCCTATACAAACTAACGACATTTATCTGTTGACTGAAAGCGGCAAACAAATTCAGTCGGATATTCAAACAAACGAGTTGGGCCAAGGCAGGTTTGGCTTTTTTGCCGACCCCAACGAATCCTATTTTTTAAAAATTAAAGGAATAAAAGGGCTTTGGACAACACATCAATTGGAAATTGAACCGCATCAGGGAATTGGAATAAGCGTGGACAATACGGCAAAAGATGTGGTGGTGATACGTCCCAAAAGGTCTAAACCAAGCTTATATGTAAAAGATGGGACAAGATTTTCGATGGCAATTTTTAATCATAAGGAGGGCACCTACATGCATCGTTATGAAATCGACCCCAACAACACGCCCATTTCCATTGGCCGCAATCAAATCCCAAGCGGAATCAATACGGCGGTCATTTTGGACGAAGATATGAGCCCCGTATCACAACGAATGTTTTTTAACAAACAAAGTTTGGATATAAAGCCACATTCGGTAAATATCAGTTATTGCTTGACCCAAAACCAAGACTCTCTTCAGATCGACCTGATGCTGCCAGAAGGAAATGAACAAGCCAATCTAAGCATATCGGTGCTTCCGGTGGAATCAAGAGCATATTACCCTAACAATTCGATAAGTTCATCCTTTTGGGTACAACCTTACCTTCAGCAGCAGTTTCTTGATGGCAGGTATTTTTTTGAAGGCTCAGACCGTTCCAGGGACTATCAAATGGATACGAGGTTGCTCATGGAAGGCAGCCAAAAATTCGGCGAGCTTATGGGCGAAGACCTTAACGAAAACATCACCTACGAATTTGAAGAAAGCATAGCCTTCAGCGGTAAAATTTTGGATGCCGACCTCAAAAGTGAAAAACAGGTTTCGATAATGTCCCAAACGTTCGGCACAGTCAATTTCTTTGATCTTTCATCAAACAAGAACTTTGGGGGGAGACTTCCCTTATTCGAGAACGACTCGGTCTTGGTCAGTGTTTTGGACGAAAAAGGAAAACTCAGAAAGCCAAAAGCAGAACTAAATTTTGATAATCATCGTTTGGATACTTTTGATTATTCCCAATGGTTGGCCAAAGGAAACCAAATTGAACAAGAACCCGCGCTTTTTAAAATAGGGGAAGACCTAGACCTAACCGATAGAACGATATCGCTTGATGAGGTAGTAGTTTCGGAAAAGATAAAGGAGAACACCAAATTCCAGATAACCACCGAAATAGAAGCTAGAATAATTGATAAAACAGCCTTAAGCCAGCACAACTCATTTATAAGTTATATCCAAAAATTGGGCTTTCAGATTCGGCCGAATGTTCAGGAGGGAGGTATTGGCGTTTACGTTTTTAACACTCCGGGCATCGCGCCGGTGCCCGTTTCGATTGGAGGAGTTCCCGCCAATCCGGGAGAACTTGTTTCAATGCCACTTTCATCCATAGCATCAATCGTTTATAATAAGTACGTTATGCCTCATCAAGGGCCTTTTATTGCGTTGTCTTTACGATACGACTATGATGAATTGTATGGCAGGGAAGTGCGTTTCACAAGTTTTGCGATTCCTAAAGGGTTCAATCGTCCTCAAGCTTATTTTACCCCCAATTACCCGGATTATAGTTCGTTTTTGTACAAAAGATATGGCGCTATTTGGTGGGAAAGTCAAGTTATGGTCAGCTCGGAGATACCACATTCAATCACGGTTCCCCTCAACGAACAACAGGAGGTCAAAGTAATTATCGAGGGGATGTCGACCCAAGGGCTGTTGTACCACACCGAACAGACCTGCAGTCCGTTTGTGAACGTTGAATCTTCCAACGAATAGGATTAAATACCCTCAGGGACTTTAGACCATGCAACCCCCAAATCCCAATAATTCACTAATTTGCTACAAATGACCAACGCATGTTCACCACCGAGCAAAAACTCAAGGAACGCATCAAGGAACTGACTTGTCTGTACGAGGTGACCTCGCTTATCGTCAACTGTGATTATGATGACATGGAAACGGCATTGCTGGGCATTGTGCAGTGTTTGGAACGGGCCTGGCAGTTCGACACCGATACCTATGTGCAGCTATCCACCCCCGAATACCACATCAAAACGAGGGAAAAAGGAGATGCCTACGTGTTTTTGGAGTCGGTCATAACGGTGTTCAATAAACCCAAGGGCGTTATCAAGGTTGGGTATCCCTCTCCCCAATATAAGCTCAAGGATTTTTTGGAGGAGGAGCAGCAGCTGTTGGACAATGTTTGCCTAAAGGTGGGCAACTTGTTGGAGCGGAAGGAAATCAAAGAAAAAGAAGAGCAGATTCGCCGACAGGTAGAACAATCCGACAGACTTAGGATCTTGGGCGAGATTACGGCCGGAATCGCACATGAGCTGAACACACCCCTGGCCAATATTTTGGGCTTTACCGAGTTGTTGCAGGAACGTATCGGCGACGACACACAGGCCCTTAAAGACTTGGACAAGATCATGACCAATGCCATATTTTCGCGCGAAGTGGTGAAAAAATTGATGTTTTTCGCCTGTGAAATGCCCGAAACCCGGGAAGTCATCAATGTGGTGGAGGTGGTCGAGGAGGCCATTACGATGTTGCGTACCACGCTTCGCCAAAGCCAAGTGGCCTGTGCCTTTCAGCATTCCAAGGATACTATTGAACTGCGTATCGATAAAATTCAGCTCACCCAAGTGGTGTTTAATCTGGTTATGAATGCTATTTACTTTTCACCGCCACAGAGTACCATTTCCGTTCTCTTATCAACCAAAAACGATAAGGTGAAGCTGACCATTTCGGACGAGGGGCCAGGCATCCCAAAGGAGTCCATACCCCATATTTTTGATCCCTTTTTTACGACCAAACCTGTTGGGGAAGGTTCGGGATTGGGACTAAGCGTGGTCCACGGCATTGTGCAAAGCCACCAAGGCACCATCGAGGTGGCCCCAAATACGCCAACAGGCACTATCTTTACCTTGCAATTCCCTAAAAAATAACCACTTTGCTAAAAAATGAAAACATATTGCTGGTCGATGACGATATCAACATACTCGAATTGTTGCAGCGTCATTTAAAATCGTTGGACTATCATACCTACAAGGCCGTTTCGGTAAAGGAGGCTCTCTATATCCTAAAGGATACCGAAATTGATTTGTTGGTAACCGATATCAATATGCCCGAAATCGATGGGTTGGAACTGGTAAAATATGTGACCGAACATTATCCCGACATGCCCAAATTGGTGGTGACGGGCTTTCCATCCGTAGAAGATGCATCCAAAGTTATAAAACATGGGGCAACAGATTATTTGACCAAGCCCTTTACCAAGGTGGAGTTGGAAACCGCCGTAAAAAGGGCGTTTGCCAATAAACAAAACCGTCAAGCGGTTACCTCACGGCCCCAATCTGCCAATTTCAAGGGCTACAGCGACATGATCGGTGCTTCACCAAGCTTCCAAAAAGTGACCCAAATCATTGATCGGGTCAAGGACAACAGGGCCACGGTATTGGTCAGCGGCGAGAGCGGAACAGGAAAGGAACTAATGGCACGGGCCATTCACTATTCGGGCAAATTTGCGCGAGCGCCCTTTATTGCCGTGAATTGTGGTGCCATTCCAGAAAACCTGCTCGAAGCCGAGCTTTTTGGCTACACTAAAGGCGCCTTTACGGGAGCCAACGAAAACAGGGATGGCTTTTTCCAAGCGGCACAGAACGGAACCATTTTTTTGGATGAAATTGGAAACGCCCCTTTGGGGGCGCAAAACCGATTGCTGCGGGTACTACAGGAAAAGGAGGTGACCAAAGTGGGGTCCCAAAAGGCGGAAAAATTGGAGGTTCGGGTAATCGCCGCCACTAATAGCGACTTGGAGGAACTTATCCGCAAGAAAACCTTTCGGGAAGATCTTTTTTATCGATTATCGGTTGTGACCGTTGAGGTGCCGCCGCTGAGGGAGCGACCTTCGGATATTCCGCTGCTGGTGGAGCAATTTCTGCAAAAGTACGGAGTAGAGTACAAAGACCGAATTGTTCGGATTTCGGATGAGGCCTTAGAGGTCTTGAAACGCTATTCGTGGCCGGGCAATATACGGGAACTGGAAAATGTGGTACAACGGGCCGTAATCATGTGCGATGGCGAAATCACATTGCAGCATCTCCCCGATACACTCAAGTACAAAATCGAATTCCCCAAAAAGGATTTCAAGACACTGCAGGAAAAGGAAAGGGAATATATTGAAGAAGTACTGCTCTTCACCCAAGGCAACAAGACCAAGGCAGCTGAGATTTTGGGTATCAACCGGAAAACTCTACGGGAAAAGCTCAAATAGCACCGATACAAATATACCCGACCGGTACAATTTTACCCAACACCACGGGCACGGTTTTTTATTCAAGACCATAAAAGATACTTGAAAATCAGATAGTTGGTAGATTGTTTTCAAACCAAGTACCTTACATGGCACAGCATTTGCCTTACTTCTACAAAATGATGGGACCTTGTGCCGACGTCCCTTCCGTTAATTGCTGAAAATGAAATACGGAAGCCTTATCATGGAGAAAAAAGATTACGTAACGCTAAAACGAATACTGAATTTTCACAAGTATTACGATGATTATGCGCATCAAGATGCCTTGGAGCAGTTGGCGGAGCGGATTGAAAAGGCTTTGGTGGAAGATGCAGTGGATATTCCGGATGATGTGGTGCGACTGAACTCGAAAGTTACCGTGGAGTTTATCGATGGTGCTCGGCAAACCTTTCAATTGCTTCCTTCGACAAAAGGCAACACCAAGGAAGGCACTGTTTCCGTGGTGAGTGCTTTAGGGGCCAATTTGGTAGGGTTGGCCGTGGACGATCAAGTGAAAATGGGGAATCCATCCGATATAAAATCCTTTAGGATTGTGAAGGTGACACCATCACACCAGTTGACCTCTGGTATAGATTTATGAAATGATAGTATAAAAATGAATGGGAACCCCACAGGATGAACACTCAGTTTAAGGGTCTTAGGCGCACAAAGGTTAATGTGGCCCAAGCCATTGAACAAGAAGAATTAAGTTTTTTATAGTTGATTTGATGATGAATTCCGCCCAGTCAAAAGCATTGAGGTTTGCTCCTTAATGAATGAATGGTTAGCTTACAACTGGGCGGATGCATCAAACTGAGCCTATGGCCATAAAAACCTAATATCATGTCAAATATTACCACCATTAGACAACGTATCCATGCCGGCTTTGTACTTGCAGTAGCATTTTTGCTGGTTTTGGCCTCCAATCGTTTGAACAACCGGAATTTTTCTGCCGTAGAACATGGGGTGGATTCTGTTTTTGAAGACCGATTGGTGGTGCAGGAATACATTTACCGTTTGAGCAATCTGTTCCACAAAAAGGAGCTCTTTTTGGCAAATGGCAAGTTGGGGAACCAAGAAATCCCCGAAACACCTACCATCGAAAGTATTTTGGTCGATTTTGGGAATACAGAGTTAACGCGGGAAGAATCCAGGTATTTGGAAAGTTTAAAAAAGAACTATACGACCCTGCAAGGTCTGGAAGCCAATCATGCTGAATATGACGAGCCCAAAAAGGAAATGATCGCTGTATTGCACCGCATCGGCGAAAACTTGGATGCACTCTCAGAAGTACAGCTCGATGAGGGCAAACTGCTCACCGAACAATCCAAAAGGTCACTGGGCATGAACCAGCTGCTTTCAACAATCGAAATTGTATTTTTGATCATTATCGGAATCCTATTTCTGATCATTGTTTTTAAGAAGGATAGGCCAGAAATGGAGGTTGTGGGAGATGACTCTCAGGATTTCAGATAATATCCAAAATGGAATGGGAGATTCCATTAAAAACAAAATCATCACCCTTTTTTTTGCCCCATAAAGCTTGCGCAATCGGTGCATTGGCCGAAATGCAATACACCTTTTCCTCCCCAGAAGTAAAAAGCCCTGCCGAGATGGCAACAAAATAGTTGGCCATACTGGTCCTTACCAAAGACCCCAAACGGATGTAGTCTGTATGTTTGTCGATATCAATTTTGCGGAGTACCGCGCGTATGGCGTCCACTTCCTGTAGTTGTTGGCCCAATTTTTCCTGTTCCAATTGCACCATGGCCCGACCCGTTTCGTGCTTGTCCCCGGCCGTGTTCTTGGTTTCGGAATCCAAGGATTCATGGAGCTCATCGCTCTGTTTTTTGAGACGGGCGGCCCTATCGTCCACCTGTTTCCAACAAAATTGCAAAAGGTCTTTTTTCATCACGTTGCTATTAAGCAAAGGTAAGTCGGAAAACGGTTTCTTTGGCAGGAGTTGAACGTACTTGAATGTTTCCGCCGTGGAGCTGCATGACCCTTTTGGATAGACTCAGTCCAATGCCCGTTCCCTCGCTTTTGGTGGTGAAGAAGGGCACAAAAATTTCGTCCATTACCTCGGGCGGGATGCCAGGGCCATTGTCTATCACATCAATAAATTTAGAGCCGTTTTCATCGGTTCCGGCCACTATCAGCACCTTTCCGTTTTCGGTGTTTTCCACAGATTGCAATGCGTTTTTCGCCAAATTGATCAATACTTGGGAAATCTGTTTTTCATCAATATAAAATTCAAGGTTTTCCGGATTGCAGACCGTTTTAAATGCACTGTTGCCATCGGTGAGCCGAGCGGACATGAGCACATCTATCTTATCCAGAAGTGCTTTCCCTTTTACAAGGATTTTGTTGGGGTCCGGTACATGCAGCAGACTTCTATAGGATTGCACAAAATCCATCAAATCGCCACCTTGTTCCTTGATCACCTCCAAGCCTTTGAGCGTATTTTTTATCTGGCTCTCTTCCAATTCCTCCAAGGGCGTGATCTTGCTTCCCTTGCGATAATATTTGATGATGGAGTCGGATATTGAGGTAATCGGGGTAATAGTGTTCATAATTTCATGCGTGAGCACACGGATAAGACGCACCCAAGACTCGGTTTCCTTTTCGTCCAGTTCCTTGTGAATGTCTTGGGCTACCACCAATAAAAGTTCTTGCCCGTCCAGTTTCAATGGCGACGATTTCAAGGCCAACTGGGTCTGTTCCCTTTCGTTGGACAGTTGAAACAGCTTTCGCTGAAAGGGTTTAAAATCCTTGAAGATCTCGTAGAGTTTTTCATCTACTTGTTTTAGCTGTTTGATGTGGTTGAGGGGCGTGTAGTTCAACAACTGCTCCAAGGTGGGGTTGGCAAAGAGGATGTGTCCTTTTGCGTTGAAGGTCATAATCCCGATACTGGCCTGCTTCAAAATTTCCTGATAGTATTGTTCCCGTATCTGCAACTGCAAATGGACCTCATGGATCAAACCGTTCACCCGGTTCAGGCTACGGTTGAGTTCCTTAAAGGACTCTATGGTAACGCTCTCAGGAAAGCGCAATGTAAAATCTTCGTTCTTGATGGCATCAAAAAAGTAGGCAATCTTTCTATTGGTCCTGTTGATAAAGGTGATTAGGGAAAACACCTGTATTACCAAGGCAAGCGCACAAACCCCCATGGTAAAGTACCAAAGGTAGGCCAATGAAAAGGCCATGGCGATGGCCGTAAGAGTGAGAAACACTACGCGGACAATGAGCTGGATGTAAAAATTTCTGCTCGCCATCAGTCGTTCTTTTTCTTCAACTTGTTGTAGAGTGTTTGCCTTGAAATGCCCAATTGTTCGGCCGCGGCACTGTAATTGCCCTCGTTTTGTTCCAATGCCCTTAGAATCATCTGTTGTTCCATTTCATTTAGGGTCATGGGTTCATTGTCCATGGATTGCATGGGCTTGGCATGCAATAAAAAATCAGAGGGTTTCAGCACACTACCGTCTGAGAGGATTACGGCACGTTCCATGGTATGCTGCAATTCCCGTATGTTTCCGGGCCAAGGGTACTCCATCAGCTTTTCTTGGGCCAATTGGTTCATCCGCAAACCGCTTTTATCGTATTTATGGGCAAACTTTTTCAGGAAAAAATCGGCAAGTACCAAAATATCATCATCACGGTCTCGCAAAGGCGGCACTTCTATGTGGATGGTGTTGATGCGGTACAGCAAATCCTCCCGGAACAGTCCATCGGCAACCATTTGCTCCAAATGGCAATTAGTGGCACAAATCAAACGAATATCCACATTGATAGGTTTGTTGGACCCCACCCGAACCACCGATTTATTTTGGATGGACGACAAGAGCTTAGCCTGCATTTGTAGCGAAAGGTTGCCAATTTCATCCAAAAAAAGACTGCCCTGGTGGGCGGCCTCAAATTTGCCGGCCCTATCTTCCTTGGCATCGGTGAAAGAGCCTTTGGTATGCCCAAAAAGTTCACTTTCGAATAGATTTTCGGCAATGGAACCCATATCTACACCAATAAATACCTCATCTTTTCTGGTCGACAAACGATGTAGTTCCCGGGCAATCAATTCTTTTCCCGTACCGTTTTCCCCCGTGATCAAAACATTGACGTCCGTTTTTGCCACTTTGGCCACCAAGTTGAGCACGGAAGTCAGTGCTTTGGATTGGCCGATGATGTAATTTCTATCCTCGTTGATGACCTGCTTTAAATTGTTCTCCTTTTTCTTCAGGTTGTGGATTTCCTGTTTGGATTTTCTCAGTTCGTAGGCAGATTTTACCGTGGTCATCAAACGCTCGTTGTTCCAAGGTTTGAGCACAAAATCGGAAGCGCCTTGTTTGAGCGCTCTCACGGCAAGGTCCACCGCTCCGTAGGCAGTCATCATGATTACGGAAGTATGGGGAGACCTCTTTTTGATTTCATTGAGCCAATACAACCCTTCGTTTCCCGTATTCACCCCGGCGGAAAAGTTCATATCCAACAACACAATGTCGATATCCTCGAGATTTGGGAAAGAGGAAATCTGGTTTGGGTTAAAAATGGTCTGTACACTTTTGTATTCAAACTGGAGCAGTATCTCCAAAGCACTCAGTACGCTTTTGTTATCATCGACCACTAAAATATGGGCATCGACCATGGGTGTTTTGTTCTTGGTGATGGTTAAAACTACAAATTGCAGGGATACGCTCCGCACCACTGTAAAATATTTGGACATTTTTTGTACAAATTTTTTACACCTGCAAGGACTATTTTATATGGAATTACACATAAACGCCTGATTATCAGATAAAAAATATTTTGGCATAAGAATGGAAAGTAGTTTGGCACAGGAAATCACTATGAATTTAAAAATATACATAACAACATTACTTTTATTTGCATCCACGGTGGTGTCGGCTCAGCAAGTCTGGACATTGGATGAGTGTGTGGCCTACGCCATAAAAAACAATCTCCAAATCAATGACTTTGAGCTGAATACTGATTCAAACAAGGAGTCTTATCGCCAATCTGTCCGCAATCTGTTGCCCATAATCAACGGGTTTGCCGATTACAGCATAAATTTTGGTCGATCGATCAACCCAGAGAACAACAGTTTTGTGAATACTGAATTCTTCTCCAACAATTATTCCCTACAATCGTCCTTCGACCTTTTTCAGGGGTTCCAAAAAATAAACAATATCAAGGCTTCTAAGTTTTTGTACAAGGCGACCCGAGAAGAAAGTCTTCAGCAGAAGTATTTATTGGCTTTTAGGGTCATGTCTGCCTATTACGACATCCAATTTATCCAAGGGCTTATCGACATCGCGAAGGAGCAGGTACAAATATCCCAGACCAATTACGATTTGGTCAAAAAGCAGGTGGAACTCGGGGTGATGGCAGGGGCCGATTTATATGAGGCAGAATCCTTGTTGTATGCAGACAGCTTAGCGTTGACCCAAAATGAAAACAGGTTAAAAGCAGCAAAGCTAACCTTGTTGCAAGCCATGAACATTGAGGGCCAAAACGATATCACATTGCAGCCTGAACTTATTGCGGCAGGTTCTTTTGAAAAGACTGAAGCCTTGGTTTCGGACTCCATTTTTGTTGCCGCCAAAGATTTTATGCCGTCGATAAAAGCACAAGAATTTCGCGTAAAAGCCGCAACAAAACAACTATCGGCAGCGCGAGGCGGTCTTTATCCTTCCATTAGCTTGCAGGGCGGTATCGGCACCGGATACTTTGAAACCATCAGGGACTCTTTGGGCACTACCATTCCTTTTAGGGACCAAATACGCGACAATACCTTCAAATTTATTGGAGCATCCTTGAACGTTCCGATATTTAGTGGATGGGCCAGCCGTTCCCGGGTGAAGCAACAGAAAATAGCTTTGGAAAGAGCAAAGAACAACGCCAAAATTACCGAGCAGGAGCTATATCAGATTATTCAACAATTGGTGCAAGAGCATGAAGCTTTGATGGCGGAGACGGTACAAACGCAAAAGGGAATGGAGTCTCAGGCCCTTGCCTTTGCCATTGCTCAAAAACGCTACGAAAAAGGAATGATCAACGCTATCGAACTTAGACAGTCCAAAAACTTGTTTGCAACCGCACAAAATCAAAATTTACAGGCCCAGCTTCGATTACGGGTAAATAACAGCACACTGGATTTTTATAGGGGCCTGCCCATATTTAATATCAACTAACAACGACCATGGATATACAATTAGAAAAGAAAAAAGGACTCCAACCAAAACATTATGGATATATCGCACTAGGGATATTGCTATTGTTTGTGGGCTACAAATTCATATTTGCCAGCTCGGTGTCCACTTTCAGAACGGAAAAGGAACGTTTGTCGATTTCCACGGTGACCGACGGAAAGTTTGATGACTATATCACCATCAACGGGAATGTGGCCCCGATTGCGACCATTTATATGGATGCTTACGAGGGCGGAAGGGTCTCCGAAAAATTGATAGAAGAAGGGTCGATGGTCAAAAAAGGGGATATTATCCTCAAGCTGGAGAACATGGCCCTTTATGAGCAGATTTTAGCGAGCGAGAGTAATTTGGCACTTAAACAGAACGATTTGCGTTCCACTAAACTTACTTTCGATTCCCGACAAGTGGAGGGAAGACGGTCTTTGGCCACTGCCGAGTACGATCTGCAGCGTTTAAAGCGGAATTACGAACAGAACGAAGAGCTGTACCAGGACGAATTGATTTCCAAAGAAGCCTATCTACTGTCCAAGGAAAACTATGAACTTGCCAAAAAGCAATATGAAATTGTGAAACTGCAAACCGAGCAGGACGATGAGCTACGGGAAACCTCACTCAAAGGATTGGATGCCGACTTGGATAGAATGCAAAAAACACTATCCATGGTGTACGAACGCTTGGACCACTTAAATGTACGGGCCCCTGCAGATGGTCAATTGGGTTTTTTGGATGCGGAAATCGGTCAAAACATATCACAAGGCCAACGTATTGGACAGATCAACGTACTGACTGATTTTAAGATCGAGGCTGACATTGATGAGCATTATATCGATAGGGTAAAAAGAGACCTTTCGGCGGTTTTGGAACGCAACGGCAACGAATACAAACTGCGATTGCGCAAAGTCTACCCCGAAGTAAGGAACGGTAGGTTCCGTGTGGATTTGGTTTTTGTGGACGATAGGCCCGAGACCATCCGTGCAGGTCAGAGTTACAACATTCGACTGCAGCTGGGGGAATCCAACGACGCTTTATTGTTGCCCAAAGGCGGTTTCTTCCAGAGTACCGGGGGCCAGTGGGTCTTTGTTGTCAATCCCAACGGGGACGAGGCCATTAAACGGAATGTACGTTTGGGCAAGCAAAACTCAAGATATTATGAGGTCTTGGAGGGCCTTCAACCCGGAGAACAGGTCATTACCAGCAACTACGATAGTTTTGGTGATGCGGAACGGATCGTGCTCCAATGACCCGTACAATTGTAACAATCCTTAAAACAGAACAGTCTTTATAAAACAACCATCAAAAAATGATACAGATTACAAACCTTAAAAAAAGCTTCCGCACCGAGGAGGTAGAGACCTTGGCCCTCAACGGGGTGAACCTCAAAGTGGAAGAAGGCGAATTCGTGGCCATTATGGGACCGTCCGGTTGCGGAAAATCCACCTTGTTGAACATTATCGGGATGCTGGACAACCCTACTGAAGGGAGCTACAATTTTGCGGGCCACGAAGTGGGCGGACTCAAAGAGAGCCAACGCACCCAACTCAGAAAGGGAAATTTGGGCTTTGTGTTCCAGAGTTTTAACCTAATCGATGAGCTCACCGTATTCGAAAATGTGGAACTGCCCTTGATCTACCTTAAAATGAACAAAGCAGAGCGCAGGGAAAAAGTACAAAAGGTACTCGAGCGCATGAAGATCGCCCATAGGGAAAAGCACTTTCCACAACAGCTATCTGGAGGTCAACAACAGAGAGTGGCCATTGCCAGAGCCGTTGTGACGAACCCAAAACTCATCTTGGCGGATGAGCCCACAGGTAACCTGGATTCCAAAAATGGTATTGAGGTGATGAACCTGTTAACGGAACTTAACCAAGAGGGAACTACCATCGTAATGGTGACCCACTCCGATCATGATTCACACTACGCCCACAGGGTCATCAACCTGTTTGACGGGCAAATTGTAACGGAAAGCCAAAACAAACCATTGAAAAGCATGGTATAGGAGTTTATTCACCAGCCCTGAGCGAGTTCTGCCGAGCGCGTAGTCGAAGCAAAGGGTCAATCAAAAAACAATCAAATCAATCACATGTTCAAAAACCACCTAAATATTGCCTGGAGGACCATTAAAAAGGACAAGCTCTTCACGTTTATCAAGATTGGAGGCTTTGCCGTAGGTATTGCCGCCTGCCTTTTGATCGCTCTTTTTATCCGAAACGAAATCAGTTATGATGAGCACTATACAAAAAAGGACCAGATCTACCGGGTGGTTTTTCAAGGAGAGGTCCAAGGCGAAGTGATGAAGAGCACCCATTTTCAATTGCCCTTTGCCGATGCGCTCCAATCCGATTTTCCAGAAATCACCAAGGCGGGGAAAGTCAATACCATTGAGATTTTTGGTGCGGGCAAAAGAGGAATGCGGGTAAGTGGACAAAACGAGAACACTTTTGAAGAGAACTTTATTCTGGCCAACCAAGAGGCTTTTGATATCTTGGAAATCCAGCTGGATGAGGGCAACCCCCAAACGGCACTTTCGCGACCCAGCAGTATTGTGATGTCTCGCTCCAAGGCGGATAAATACTTTCCAAACGGAGATGCCCTGCAGCAGACCATTTTTTTGGACAATGACACCTCCAAGCCTTACACGGTTACGGGAATTATGGAAGATGTGCCGGAGAACTCGCACTTGGATTTTGACTTTTTGTTACCCATTGAGGATACCAATCAAAATTGGACCAACCAGAATTATTTTACCTACGTACTGGTAAACCCGAATACGGACATCCCGGCGTTGGAGCAGAAAATGTCCTTGATTGTTGAAAAATATATCATTCCGGCCCAAATAAAAAGAGGGCGTTCGGCCGACTTTATCGATGTGCTGAGAACAACGGAATACAAGCTTCAACCGGTTACCGATATTTATTTGAAATCCGACCTGAAAATGCAGGATGGCCTAAAGCACGGCGACATTAAGTTTGTTTGGCTGTTTGCGGCCATTGCCATTTTTGTGCTGTTGTTGGCCATCATCAACTTCATCAACCTTTCCACCGCCAAATCAGCGAATCGGGCCAAGGAGGTGGGGTTGCGAAAAACCATCGGGGCCTTTCGCAACAATTTGGTGGGGCAGTTTCTCACGGAATCGATGATTTTCAGTATTATTTCGTTCGTTTTGGGTGTTGGATTAGCCTGGGTGCTACTCCCTACCTTCAACCAAATAGCCGCCAAAAACATGGAACTGCCTTTGTCCGAATGGTGGTTTCTTCCCATCTTGCTTGTAGCCGCTCTTTTGGTGGGGGTTTTGGCGGGACTCTACCCCGCTTTCTATTTGTCGGCCTTTAGGCCCGTAAATGTATTAAAGGGAACCCTGAGCGTAGGCAGCAAAAGCGGAAGGTTGCGCAGCGGATTGGTCATATTTCAATTTACCACTTCGGTCATTTTGATCATCGGCACCTTGATCATTTATCGCCAGATGGATTTTATCGTCAGCAAAGAACTTGGCTATGATAAGGAGCGTGTGGTCGTGTTGGAAGGAACTAACATCTTAGGGAACAAAATGGAAGCTTTTAAGGAGCAATTGGAGGGACTATCGCAAGTAAAGAGCGTAACAGCCACCAATTATTTGCCCATTGATGGTGGGAGCAGAAACGGCAACACTTTTATGGTGGACGATCAGGATGATGGCGGAAGGGGTGTGCCTGCACAAAAATGGCGGGTCGATTATGATTATATCGAAACCCTAGGAATTCAGCTTGAAAAAGGAAGGAACTTCTCCAAAGAATATGCCTATGATTCCATCAACTCTATCGTAATCAACAGCAAAATGGCCTCCGAACTGGGATTGAAAGACCCCATCGGCAAGAAATTGGACAATAACAGCCAAGTATTTACCATTATTGGGGTAATCGAGGACTTTCACTTTAAGTCTTTAAAAGAGGATATTTCGTCATTGTCGTTGGTCATTGGGAAAGATGTAGGAGCCGTTTCCATAAAATTGGAAAAGGGAAATCCTGCAGATGCACTGGCCTCGGTGGAGCAGGTGTGGAACCGTACGATTCCCAACCAAGCGATGAACTACACCTTTTTGGAAGAAGAGTTCGCCCAAATGCATGCCGATGTGCAGCGTATGGGCAGCATCTTCAACAGTTTTGCCCTGTTCGCCATTCTTGTGGCCTGTTTGGGCCTTTTTGCCCTCTCGGCCTTTATGGTAGAGCAGCGTAGAAAGGAAATCAGCATACGCCGGGTTTTGGGAGCACCGTTCAAGAACATATACCAATTGCTCACCCTGGACTTTTTAAAGCTGATTGTCATTTCCATTGGGATTGCAATTCCGATAGGATGGTATTTGATGAACCGGTGGTTGGAAGGCTTTGCATACCACATCAACATAGGCTGGGAAATATTTTCTTTGGCAGCACTCATAGCGCTAGGCGTAGCGATTGTAACCATTAGCTATCAATCCATTGGGGCGGCGCTCTTGAAGCCCACCAAAGGCTTGCGGACGGAATAAATCAATCAAAAAAACGAAAACCATGTTCAAGAATTATCTAAAAATAGCTTGGAGGAACCTTTCAAAGAATAAGGGTTACACCATCATCAACGTGGGCGGATTGGCCATTGGGATGGCCGTTACCCTGATTATTGGTTTGTGGATCAACGACGAGCTGAGCCATAACGATTACTTTACCCATAAGAACCAGATAGCGCAAGTGTTCCAATCGCAGACATTCAATGGTGAAACGGGCACAGGGCCCGCTATTCCACGTCCTTTGGAGAAAGCCTTGCGAGAAAGCTATATGGACAATTTCCAGCATTTGGTCATGTCCTCTTGGAACACTTCCCAGTACCTAAAGTATAAAGAAACCAGCATTTCCAGAACAGGGAACTTTATGCAGCGTGAGGCTCCCGACATGTTGGACCTTAACATATTAAAAGGCGAAAAGGATGGGGTGCGTGAAATCAACTCCATTATGCTATGTGAGTCTACCGCTAAGGCACTTTTTGGGGATGAAGACCCAATAGGGAAAACTGTAAAAGTGAACAGCCAATACGATATGATGGTGACCGCGGTGTACGAGGATATCCCCTTCAATAATTCGTTCAACGATACTGAATTTATCATGCCTTGGGATAAATATGTTTCCGTGAACGAGTGGATCAAGAATGCTGAAGATCAGTGGGGCAATAATTCGTTCCAAATGTTTGTCCAAATCTCGGACAATACCAGTTTTGAGTCCGTTACCGCTAAAATTTTGAAGGTAAAGCAGGAACTGAACGAAAATTCCAAGGAATTTAATGCGCAGTTGTTTCTCTTTCCCATGAAGGATTGGCATTTAAGGGGGCGCTTTGAAAATGGACAGCAAGTCGGTGGAAGAATCAAATATGTGTGGCTATTTGGAATCATTGGAGCCTTTGTCCTTTTATTGGCCTGTATCAACTTCATGAATCTGAGCACAGCTCGTTCCGAAAAAAGGGCGAAAGAAGTCGGTATTAGAAAATCCATCGGTTCGCAGCGAAGCCAATTGATCAACCAGTTTTTGGGAGAATCGTTTGTTGTGGTCCTGTTGGCATTTTTGATTGCGGTGGTTATTGTGGTACTAGCCCTCAATGGATTCAATGAATTGGCCAGAAAGGATATCGATTTTCCGTGGTCTTCCGTTGGTTTTTGGGCCGCATCATTAGGGTTCGTACTATTTACCGCTTTACTGGCAGGCAGCTATCCGGCGCTCTACTTGTCTTCATTTAGACCGGTTGAAGTATTAAAGGGAACTTTTAAAGCAGGAAAACACTCGGGACTGCCCCGTAAAATATTGGTGGTACTACAATTTACCGTTTCCGTAGCCTTTATTATCGGCACTGTAATCGTAATGCAGCAAATCAATTACGCAAAAAACAGACCCATCGGCTATGATAAGGAAGGATTGGTGCAGATTCCTACGATGAGCCAAGATTTTCAGGGAAAATTTGAATTGATGCGGGACGAATTCATCGCATCAGGAGCCGTGGTGGAAATGTCCACCTCCAGTGCCCCAACCACAAATATTTGGTCAAACCGCAGTGGATTCGTCTGGGAAGGCAAGCCGGAAGGTTTCCAAGAAGATTTGGCATGGACCGAGGTGTCACCCGAATACGCCAAAAGCCTGAACTTGAAGATTGTGCAGGGCAGGGATTTCTCGAGGGAATTTCCATCGGACTCCAATGCCGTATTGCTCAACGAAACTGCGGTAAAATATATGGGACTGGAGAACCCCATCGGTAAATTTATCAAGGATGATGATGAGGAAGACCCTTCCCCGCCTTTGAAGATTATTGGCGTGGTGCAAGATATGATTGCGCAGTCGCCCTACGAGCCAGTAAAGCAGGGCATGTACGTTTTTGATAAACACGAAAATGGTTCCTACTACAACATGAGATTGAACCCATCACAAAGTGCCAGCCAGAATTTGGCGGTAATAGAAAGGGTTTTCAAGGAACATTTTCCCGATATCCCATTTCAATACGACTTTGTGGACCAAGAGTACGGGGAAAAGTTCGCGGCAGAAGAACGGATAGGAAGATTATCAGGAATATTTACCGCCTTGGCCATTCTGATCAGTTGTTTGGGACTGTTTGGTCTGACCTCCTTCGTTGCGGAGCAGCGCACCAAGGAAATCGGAGTTCGCAAAGTGCTCGGAGCTTCGGTGTTCAATGTTTGGAATATGCTGTCCAAAGACTTCTTAAAATTGGTGATCATCTCCTGCTTTATTGCAGTTCCCATCGCCTATTATGTGATGAACGGCTGGCTGCAGGAATATCCCTATCGGGTAATTCTCAAGTGGTGGATTTTCGCCTTGGCCATGCTGGGAGCCTTGGCCGTAACCATTCTTACGGTGAGCTTTCAGGCCATTAGGGCAGCAAAATCAAACCCAGCCCGTAGCCTAAGAACGGAGTAGTCAACATCAAAAAACGAAGATCATGTTCAAGAATAACATCAAAATAGCATGGAGAAGCCTTAAAAAGCAGCCATTCTTCACATTTCTCAACATATTTGGATTAGCGATTGGAATGGCTGGTGGGCTTTTGCTCGGACTTTACATTTATGACGATTTGAGCCACGACAAAATGTTCGTAGATGCCGACCGCATCTATCGGATTAATTCCGACATGAAATTTGGCGGAGCGGAAGAGGAGACAGCTGAAGTATCGGCACCCATGGCCGAAGCATTGGTAAATGATATTCCAGAGGTTGAAATGGCTACACGTTTAAGGAACATAGGGAGTATTTCCATTCGTTTGCAAGATGCTACGGACAATGTACGCGAGCATCAGATAGCGTATGCCGACTCTACTTTTTTCAAGATGTTCGGGATACAATTGTTGCATGGGGATGAACGCACGGCGTTGGTGGAGCCGAACACCATGATCATGACGCGAACCGCTGCCGAAAAACATTTCCCTGTTGACCAAGCTATTGGAAAAACCTTGATGATCAACGATCAAGAGGTGTATACCGTAACGGGAGTGATGGAAGATTTGCCCAAAAACTCCATTTTCAGGGACAAACCTATTTTCTTGGCAATGTCAGGGTATGAAGATGCCCAACTTGCCGAGTGGGGAAACCATAATTACTACACCTTTGTAAAGCTTGTTCCGGGTGCTTCGGGTTCGGATATTCAAGATGAAATGCAGGCCATGGTCGGGAAATACCTGATTCCTTATGCACAACGGTTTTTCCCAGGAATTACGGAACAGCAATTTTTGGATTCCGGCAACTATGTAAACTACTCCACCATTGCATTAACGGATATTCATTTGCATTCTGGACGAAGCCCTGAGTTCAGCACGGTGAGCGACATCAAAAATGTATACATTCTTGGGGCTATCGCCATTATCTTGTTGGTCTTGGCCAGTGTAAACTTTATGAACCTGTCCACGGCACATTCCCTAAAACGATCAAAGGAAGTTGGCATTCGAAAAACCTTAGGCTCGCAACGAAGCGGTTTGATAGGGCAGTTTTTAACGGAATCCGGGCTCATTGCCGTGGGTTCCTTACTGTTTGCCATCGTTATTGCATCAGTCGCCATGCCCTTTTATAACGATTTAGCAGGGAAAGAGCTATCCATACCCTATTCCAAACCATTTTTCTGGTTGATTTTACTCGTCGCAGCCTTGGTTTTGGGGTTGTTTTCCGGCAGTTATCCCGCGTTTTTCATGTCCCGTTTTGTGGCAGCCAAAGTGCTCAAGGGCCAAGGGGACAATTCCATTGGAGGAGGCAGGGTGAGAAACGCTTTGGTAATTTTTCAATTTAGTATTTCCGTGTTTCTCATCATGGGTACGTTGACCGTATTTCAACAGTTGCGCTTTATTCAAGGCAAGGACCTCGGATATGGAAAAAATCAAGTGCTGGTGATAGGAGGAGTTAACAGCTTGGAAGGTAAAAAGCAGGCCTTCAAAGATGCCGTACTTCGAATAAGCCAAGTAAACCATGCTACCTTGAGCAGTAACCTGCCAACACCTTCCTCACGAAGCAGCGGAACCTATTTGTTGGCGGAAGACCGAAGTCAAGAGAAATCCATCAATATGCAACAATGGGAGGTAGACGAAGATTACCTATCCACAATGAACCTTTCCTTGATTTCAGGGAGAACTTTTGACCTGGATAGGTTTGCCACCGACTCTTCGGCTGTCATCTTGAATGAAAAGGCAGTAGCTGTTTTGGGAAAAACCCCAGAAAGCGTCATAGGCACCCAATTTGTGGGTGGTCTGGAAGGTGGAGGTAATTTGTCGACAGTGATAGGGGTGGTGAAAAACTTTCATTACGAAACCCTTAGGGATGAGGTGGGCTCATTGGCGCTCTTCCACGGCGGGGAATTTGCCAGTAATTTGGCCATAAAGCTAAATGGCGGGGACGTGGCTCAAACCATTGCCGAAATAGAGAATATTTGGAGAGAGATGGCCCCGACACAGCCATTTGACCATTATTTTATGGATGACTCCTTCAACGCAAGCTACGAGGCTGAACAGCGGTTAGGAGAAATCTTTATGATTTTCACCATGCTTTCCATCATCATAGCGTGTTTGGGCTTGTTGGGCCTTGCCACCTTCAACGCGCAAAAGCGGGTAAAGGAAATCGGGGTTCGAAAGGTGCTGGGAGCTGGCGTAGGCCAAATTGTTTATCGCTTGTCCGTTGATTTTCTAAAGTTAGTGGGATTGGCCGTGGTCATTGCACTGCCCTTGGGTTGGTACGCCATGGATAGATGGCTTCAGGATTTCTCGTACCGTATCGATATTCCGTGGTGGATTTTTGCGCTATCTGCACTTATGGCGGTTGGCGTTGCGCTGCTAACGGTGAGCTATCAAAGCATAAAAGCCGCCGTTGTAAATCCGGTAAAAAGTTTAAGAAACGAATAGGTCCATCTATCATCAATCAAAAAAGAAAGCTATGCTCAAAAATTATCTGAAAATTGCCTGGAGAAATTTGATCAAGAACAAAACCTTTAGTATTGCCAACATTATTGGGCTGACCTGTGCCTTTGCGGTAGCCATCTTATTGTCCATGACAGCCTTGTTCGAACTTTCGTTTGATCAGTTCCATGAGAACAAAGACAACACCTTTCAATTGTATCTCTCAAGCCAGACGCCAAGGGGAGTGGAGGTGAGCACGTCCAATCCGGTTCCGTTGGCCGCTGCTCTCAAAGATGAAGTGCCGGGCATAAAGTACATCGCAAGGTCATTGAGCGAGGATGCTTTGATTTCCTACAAAGAGAAAGATCTAAGCTTGGACGCGGAATTTGTGGACGCGGAATTTTTCCAAATGTTTACCTACCCGGTCTTAGGGGGCAATGAAGAAAATCCTTTGCCCAACAAAAACTCGGTTTCCATCACTGAGGAGACCGCGCAGAAAACGTTTGGAACTCTCGATGCATTGGGCGAGACCATTCAAGTGAAGATTGGGGGTGAAGAGCGTCCGTTTACCGTGGCAGCTATTTTGGAGGATACTCCTGCCAACAGCAGTATGGATTTTGATATCGTGATTCCATTTGAGAACCATCCAGAATTCGAAGCCAACAAGGACGAGTGGAATTCTCAATTTTTTCCAGTGTATTTGCAATTGGAGAAGGGCATGACAACGGAGCAATTTGAGCAAAGTACAAGGGAATTTGTGAATCTTCATTACGCAGGCAGCATTGAAAGTGCCCAACGGGATGGAGCCACACCCGATGTGAACGGCCAATTTAAACAACTACACCTATTGCCCATAACCGATATGCACTTTGTAAACTACAGGGAAGGGCGCGCAGAGACTGCACGTACATTCCCTTACCTTATTTTGGGTGTGGCACTGGTGATCATATTTATCGTTTGTGCCAATTTCATCAATATGAACATTGCACTCAGCGAAAAAAGGCTAAAAGAAATAGGGATGCGTAAGACCCTAGGGGCAGTCAAAAAACAGTTGTTTTTTCAGTTTTGGATGGAAAGCGTGATCGTATTTTTACTTTCCATAGCACTGGGTCTTGTGGTGAGCAATATCCTTATGAATCCATTTAAGACGTTGTTCAATACCAAGGCCACTTTTGCTGAGGTAACCCAACCGGAAATTATAGGAATATTTGCACTGGCCATTTTTGGAATCACCTTGATTGCAGGAGGATATCCAGCACTGCTTATGAGTAAATTAAGTACTCTAAGGGCGTTAAAGGGCAAGTTGGATTTGGGCAAGAACCGCTTGCGCAACGGACTGATTGTGCTTCAATTTGTGATTGCCATTATGCTGATCAGCGGTACCTTGGTCCTTCACGGGCAGTTGGAATTTATGCGAAACAAGGACTTGGGCTACAACAAGGAACAGGTCGTTTCCATTCCTTTGAACGGGAGAAAGGATAGTTATGCGGTATTGGAACTCCTGCGTGATGAACTGTCGCAGCACCCGAGCATTTTGAGTGTTTCCGGTGCTGATAATAACTTAGGTCTTGGGAAGGACGGAAGTCTTTCCAGCAGTGCCATGGGCTTTGATTACAAGGGAAAAGGAATATTCACTAATGCCTTGACGGTGGATTATGATTATGCCAAAACCTTGGATATTGAGCTCAAATCCGGCCGAATGTTCAACCGCGAATTCAGCACCGACAGTTTAAGCTTGGTCATCAATGAAAGCATGGCCAAACAATTGGGAGAGGAAGACCCTTTGTCCATTCGGATTCCCATGGATGATTCCGTTACCTATTCGGTTATCGGGGTCATTGAGGACTACAACTTTCAAGATGTCCAAAAAGAGGTGGAGCCCCTCACCCTGTTTATGAACAAGGATTGGGACCTGTATTATGCCTATGTCAAAATTGCACCACAGAATCCTGCCAGTTCCTTTGAAGCCATCAAATCGGCTTGGGAGAAGATTGAACCACAAGCTGAATTTTTGGGCTCATTTTTGGATGAAAACGTAGACCGAACCTTTAGAAGGGAAAAGAACATGGCAACCATTATTACCAGTGGCAGTATTTTGGGAATCATCCTGAGTTGTTTGGGTCTTTTTGCCATTTCCATGCTCGTAGTGGCGCAGCGCACCAAGGAAATAGGAGTGCGCAAGGTTGTTGGGGCAAGTGTTTCTTCGGTAACTCTATTGCTGACCAAGGACTTTTTAAAGTTGGTTGGTCTAGCCTTTATCATTGCAACCCCCATAGCTTGGTATTTTCTAAATGAATGGTTGCAAGACTATTCGTCGCACGTTAACCTTAGTCCATTGTTTTTCATTGGCTCTGGTCTATTGGCGGGCCTCATTGCCTTTATCACCATAGGGTCTAGAACCGTCACAGCGGCATCCGCAAATCCAGTTAACAGTTTACGGGATGAATAGTCAAGCAAAACAAATAGTGCATTCGTCAAAATCAAAAAAGAATTTATGATTAAGAACTATCTGAAAATTGCCCTAAGGTATCTGCTCAAGAACAAGTTGTATTCCCTAATCAACATTTTTGGTCTTGCCGTGGGGATAGCTTCATTTGTGCTTATAATGCTCTATGTAAATTATGAAAAGGGCTTTGACACATTTGAAGGCTCTGAAAACGTATATAGGACCTATATGGACTATCTTGAAGGGGACACTTTTGTACCAGGCGATGCAATGACCTATAACGCTTCTGGACCCGTCCTAAAGGAATTGTTTCCTGAGGTAGTGGACTATGTTCGGTTGTATTATTTTGAAAATTTGGCCTTTCAGGTGGGAGAGAAAACATTGGAACAGCCTTTGGGATCTCTAGCCGACCCTTCATATTTCGACATATTTAAATACCCGCTATTAAAGGGAGACCCCAAGACAGTTTTAGCGGAGCCCAACGCCATTGTGCTTTCAAGATCGTTTGCCCAAAAACTTTTTGGAAACGAAAACCCTCTGCAAAAAAGAGTTTCAGTTTTTGAAGACGGCACGGAAACCCAACTTACGGTTACAGGTATTATGGAAGATGTTCCCAAAACCGTCCATTTTAGAAATTCGTTTCTCATCTCCTACGAGACTGAAAAAACGTTGACCGATTTTGGCCCCCAAGCCCATGAGCTAAATTGGAACATGAACAACTATTATACCTATCTGAAGTTGGCCCCAAATACCAATATTGATGTTTTACGCCAAAAAATAATGGATAGCGATATAGAGAAAAACGACACTGAAAGGCATAATATTGAACCGATTGAAGCTATTCATTTGTATTCCAATAAACCATACGAAGTTACTGCCAATGGCAGTATCCTCAGAATAAAGTTTTTAACGGCCATCGCCTTCATAATTCTTGTTCTTTCTTGGCTGAATTATGTCAACCTTTCCACAACAAAGTCAATGGAAAGGGCAAAGGAAGCTGGTATCAGAAAAGTTGCGGGTGCAAAAAAATCACAGCTCATCTTCCAATCTTTAATAGAATCCATACTGCTCAACGTAATAGCCATGACCATTGGGTTATCAATGGTTTTTGCGGCAATGCCCCTGTATAACAAGATTACGGGAAATGAACTCTACCTTGATTGGGAGGCGCTCATAAATCTCACCCCCTATTTTATTTTTATTTTGGGAGGTATCGTTTTATCGGGACTTTATCCTGCTCTTTTGCTCAGTAGATTTTCGCCAGCCAAAGCACTAAAAGGAAAGGTAAGGGCTTCGACTGAGGGCATTGGGTTGCGTAAAGGACTTATCGTCACCCAATTTTTTGCTACAATCGTCCTATTAACAGGAACATTTGTAATCACCAAGCAAATCAATTTTTTGGATAATCAACCCATTGGTGCCAATGTTGATCAGATTATAGCATTGCACGGAACAGTGGTTTCGGATAAAGCGGATTCTTTGGTCGTTAATGACTTTAGGATATTGCAAGAGCAGTTGGAGGTTTTTCCTTTTGTAGAGAGCACTGCCATCGCACAGACGTATCCAGGAGATAGTTTTGACAATCTGTCTTCAACTCGTGGACTTTGGCTTCCCGATGGGAGAAAAGATGATAAAAACGTTTTCTATACCTACCATGCCCAACCGGATTATTTTGACTTAATGGACATGGAGTTTTTAGCGGGAGGGACCTTTATCCCAAATTCTAATTTGGAGGGAAATCAAATAGTGGTAAACGAGACATTTTTAAAGACCATGGGATTTTCTTCGACCGATGAATTAATCAATAAAACGGTAACTTTTTGGGGAAATAACGATTGGAGGGTTATGGGTGTTATCAAGGATTATTATCACTTTGGATTAAAAAGTCCTGTTTTGCCCACGATTATCAGATATGATGACAACATTAGCAACATATTGATTAAACTGGATAAATCCGACACATCAGTTGCCGGGGTTGCATCGGCCCTAAATCAAATTGAAAATAAATGGCGTGAGGTTTTTCCACAGAGCACATTTGATTATACGTTCTTGGACGAAAAGTTTGAAGCCCAGTATGAGCAGGACAAAGCTTTTGGAAATGCCTTTCAGATTTTCACGGTTCTCTCCATTCTTATAGCATCATTAGGACTTTTTGGCCTTACGGCATATACGGTTGTGCTTAGAAAAAAGGAGATTGGGATAAGAAAGGTAAACGGTGCCACTATAACACAGGTATTGACCTTACTGAATAAAGATTTTGTGAAATTGTTAGGGTTGGCCTTCCTCATTGCCATGCCCAGTGCATGGTATGTAATGAACCAATGGTTGGAAGGATTTACATATAGAACAAATTTCAGTTGGTGGATTTTTGCTTTGGCCGGGTTAACTGCACTTCTGATTACGTTCTTAACGGTAAGCTGGCAAAGTTTTAAAGCCGCTGTCACTAATCCTGTAGAATCATTGAAAGACGAATAAATAAATAAAGTATGCTTTTAGAGCTCAATAACATATTCAAATGGGTCAACTCTGGGGGCCAGCGCATTTTTTTGCTCAAAGACATCAATTTACTGGTGGAACAAGGAGAGTTTATCTCTGTAATGGGCCCTTCAGGTTCAGGAAAATCTACCTTGCTCAATGTCATCGGGATGTTGGACACCTTTGATGAAGGGGAGTACAACTTTTTGGACGAATCGGTTCATTCCCTCAAAGAAAAACACCGTTCCAATCTATACAAGCAATACATCGGCTTTGTATTTCAATCCTACCATCTGTTGGACGACCTTACCGTACAGGAAAATTTGGAAATGCCTTTGATCTATAAAAAAGTCAAAGGTTCGGAGCGGAAGGCCATGGTGGCCGATATGCTGGACCGTTTTAACATTGTGGGCAAAAAGGACCTTTTTCCTGCACAGCTGAGCGGAGGACAACAACAATTGGTGGGCGTGGCCCGAGCGTTGATCGCCAACCCAAAGTTGATTTTGGCCGATGAACCTACGGGCAACTTGAATTCCAAACAGGGCGAGGAAATCATGGAACTATTTAAGCAATTGAACGAGGAAGGGGTAACCGTTATTCAAGTAACACACTCAGAAAAGAACGCGGAGTATGGTTCCAGAATCATCAATTTGCTGGACGGGAGAATGGTTTAATCTGCCAGCTCTGCCAACTCTTGGCCAACTAGGCTGCCGAGCGCAACTCCCATCCCGCCCAAGCGTACACCGCAGGCAATGGAATTGGAGATTTGCTTGACGATGGGCGACTTTTGCGCACCCACGCCCATAATGCCGCTCCAACGCCGCTCAATTTGAAAGGATTGATTTGGCAAAATCATTTCACGGAGAAGGGACTCCAATTTTTGTTGGATGATTTCGGTTTGCCCAAACATCATGGTCTCCTCTGTCTTAAAATCAAGATTGCGCCCACCGCCAAACAGAATCCGATCATTTATATTTCTGAAATAATAATAACCCTCATCAAAATGGAAGGTTCCCTTTATGGGCAAGTTTTTGATGGGCTCCGTAATCAATACTTGGGCACGTGCCGGTTGCACTGTTTCCGATTTTAAAAGTTTCGATGCAAACCCATTGGTGGCGACAAACACCTTTTTGGATACAAACTCAAAATCCGTTGTCCGAATCAAGGCGCTCTGGTTGAGTTGCTCGATATTCTGAACCGTAATCCCATTTAAAATGGGAATGTCCATGGCGGTACATTTATGGATGAGGGAACGCATCATTTTACCTGTATCTAATTGGCCTTCCAGTTGATGCGTGAGGTATTTGTCCTGAATGTTTTCAAAATGGAAACTATTCTCGGTGGCCTTAAATGGCTTTTGCCCAAAAACGGGTTCCAATAGATTGTTGAGATAAGGAAGAGACTGTAAACACTTTTCGTAAAAGTCTGGTTTGTCCAACGGGAAAAGCTCGTGTCCGCCCAGCAATTGGAAATCGATGGCCTTATCCCCCAGCAAATTCCGTAGCCTTTGGATACCGTTCCAACGCTTTTGGACCAGTTGCACCACTTCTTCTTCCGTATGATGGTCTAGATCGGACAAGATTTCGGAAACACTTCCAAAACAGGCAAAACCTGCATTTTTGGTGCTTGCCCCTTGCGGCAGACTGCCTTTTTCCAGTATTAGGATATTGGATTTGGGATATTTTTCCTTTAGGCTGATGGCACAATTGAGTCCAACGATACCGCTTCCAACGATGGTGAAATCCACATCGGAAAACCAACTTTTATGTTCCCAATAACTCAATTCCATAACTAAAAAACCCCGATAAATCGGGGTTCAAATTAATGTTCTTCTTTATACTTTGGGTCCATTTTAAAGTCCTCCATGAATTTGGTGGTATAATTTCCAGCCAAGTAATCAGGATGGTCCATCAATTGACGATGGAACGGAATGGTGGTCTTGATTCCCTCGATCACAAACTCGTCCAAAGCTCTTCTCATTTTGTTGATGGCCTCTTCCCTAGTTTGGGCAGTGGTAATTAGCTTGGCGATCATCGAATCGTAGTTCGGCGGAATCATATAGCCACTGTACACGTGGGTATCCAAACGAACTCCATGTCCGCCTGGAGTATGTAAGGTGGTTATCTTTCCTGGAGATGGCCTAAAGTCGTTGTAAGGATCCTCCGCGTTGATACGGCACTCGATGGAGTGTAACTTTGGATAGTAGTTTTTTCCTGAAATAGGCACTCCACCGGCTACCAAAATCTGTTCCCGAATCAAATCGTAGTCCACCACCTGCTCGGTAATTGGGTGTTCCACTTGGATACGGGTGTTCATCTCCATAAAGTAGAAGTTACGGTGTTTATCCACCAAAAACTCAATGGTCCCAGCACCTTCGTATTTGATATATTCGGCTGCTTTTACCGCGGCCTTGCCCATATCCTCACGAAGTTTGTCCGTCATAAAAGGAGAAGGTGTCTCCTCGGTCAACTTTTGGTGCCTACGTTGCACGGAGCAATCCCTTTCGGACAAGTGGCATGCTTTTCCGTATTGATCTCCCACAACTTGGATTTCAATATGTCGGGGCTCTTCAATCAGTTTTTCCATGTACATTCCGCCATTTCCAAAAGCGGCTGTTGCTTCGGTAACGGCACTATTGAAGTTTTTCTCCATTTGATCTTCAGACCAAATGGCACGCATCCCTTTACCTCCACCACCGGCGGTTGCTTTGATCATAACGGGATACCCCATCTTTTTTGCCTCTTTTTTGGCGTGGGCAACATCTTTCAATAGACCTTCCGAACCGGGAACGGTAGGTACACCAGCTTTTCGCATGGTTTCCTTGGCCGTGGCCTTATCTCCCATTTTGTCGATTTGTTCGCCGGAGGCACCAATAAACTTGATATCATGCTCAGCACAAATCTTGGAGAATTTGGAGTTTTCGGACAGGAACCCATAGCCTGGGTGAATGGCATCAGCATTGGTGATTTCGGCAGCAGCGATGATGTTTGGAATCTTCAAATACGATTCACTACTGGGCGCAGGGCCTATACATACTGCTTCGTCGGCAAATCGGACGTGAAGACTTTCCTCGTCGGCCTTGGAGTAAACGGCTACCGTTTTTATGCCCATTTCCTTGCAGGTCCTGATGATCCGCAAGGCAATTTCGCCCCTATTTGCTATCAATATTTTTTTAAACATAGAACACAATCTTTAGTTAGGAATTCTAAATCTTAAATGATTTTGGGAACCAACGGCCCCAAAAACGATCATTTAAAATTCGCTACGATGGGTCCACCAAGAATAATGGTTGGTCAAACTCCACTGGTGAGGAATCATCAACCAAAATCTTTACAATCTTTCCGGAAACTTCGGATTCGATATCGTTGAAGAGTTTCATCGCCTCTATCACACAAAGTACATCACCTTTACTGATGGAAGTTCCTACCTCAACAAACGGCGGCTTGTCCGGGGAAGGTTTTCTGTAGAATGTTCCAATAATAGGCGACTTGATGGTGATGTATTTGGAATCATCATCTGCTTTTTTGGAATCGGCCGTTGCCGGAGCAGCGGCTTCTTGTGCTGCGGGTGCCTGTGGTGCCGGAGCGGCAGCTGTTGTAGCTTGGGGCACTGGGATTTGTTGAACAATGGTGGTTTCGGGTGAGCCAGAGCTTGCGCTTCCCGTTCGAATGGTGATTTTAATGTCCTCCATTTCCAACTTCACCTCGCTGGCGCCCGACTTGGCGACAAACTTGATTAAACTTTGAATTTCCTTAATGTCCATGGAATATAATTTAGTTAGTTGTGTGATTAAGAATTATAGGCCCATTTCAAATAAATGGAACCCCATGTAAAACCACCACCAAAGGCGGCGAAAATAATATTGTCCCCTTTTTTCAATTGTTTTTCGTAATCGTGCAACAACAAGGGAAGTGTTGCCGATGTGGTATTACCATAACGGTCAATGTTGATCATTACCTTATCTGCCTCCACACCCATGCGGTTTGCGGTGGCATCGATAATGCGTTTATTGGCTTGATGGGGCGCCAACCAGTGCACATCGTCCTTGGTCAAGTTGTTCCGCTCCATGATCAATGCCGAAACATCGGCCATGTTTGAAACGGCAAATTTAAAGACGGATTTCCCATCTTGGTAAACAAAGTGTTGTTTGTTTTTGACGGTTTCTTCGGATGCGGGCAATATGGAGCCTCCGGCATCAATTTTTAAGAACTGCCGCCCGATACCATCGGAACGGAGGTACTCATCCTGAAGCCCTAATCCTTCTTCGTTGGGTTCAAAAAGCACAGCTCCAGCACCGTCACCAAAAATGATACAGGTGGTCCTATCGGTATAATCAATGATGGAGGACATTTTGTCGGCCCCAATGACCAATACTTTTTTATATCTGCCGGATTCGATGTAGCTGGCCGCGGTAGACATCCCATACAAAAAACTGGAACAGGCCGCCTGAAGATCGTACGCAAAGGCGTTTACCGCTCCAATTTCCGAAGCGACATAGGCAGCTGTTGCTGCAACGGGCATATCGGGGGTGGCGGTGGCCACCAAAACAAAATCTATTTCTGAGGCTTCAATTCCCCTCTTTTGAAGAAGATCTTCTGCGGCCTTGATTGCCATAAAAGATGTTCCTGCATTTTCTTCTTTTAAGATTCTGCGTTCCTTGATCCCGGTTCGGGTGGTGATCCACTCGTCGTTGGTATCGACCATGGTTTCCAACACTTTATTGGAAAGCACAAAATCGGGAACGTATCCTCCTACAGCTGTTATTGCTGCCGTTGTTTTCTTCATTTTAGCCTCTCTTTATTGTCAAAAGGATTGAAATTTGACCCAAAAGCGGTGAAAATTAGTCATTTTATATGACTTTATGGGTAAAATTAACCGTTTTTGGGTGTTAAGAAGGGTCCATAAAAAAACTCCCGTTAAAAATTCAACGGGAGTTGCTTTATTACAAGGGATTTGCAATTATGCTGCAGTTTCCTCTTCTGTTTTGTCAATCAAAACCTGACCTCTGTAGTACAATTTGCCTTCATGCCAGTGAGCTCTGTGGAACAAGTGCATTTCACCTGTTGTGGAGTCCTTGGCAATTGTTGGCGCAACTGCTTTGTAGTGGGTTCTTCTTTTGTCCCTTCTGGTTTTTGATGTTTTTCTTTTAGGATGTGCCATTATAAACCTATTTATCCGTTAGTAACTTTTTTAAATCGTCCCACCTTGGGTCTGTTTTTTCCGATGGTTCTTTTTGCTCTTTTGGCTGCAACTCTTCCAGTTTGTCCAAGATGTCCGATTGCAAGGTTCCGTCCTCAACTCCGGGATGTACTCTTTTCTGGGGAACAGCTAGCACCAACATTTCATAAATGTATTGGGCTATATTGAACTGGTGCTCTCCATGCGGAATGATCAAAATTTCATCGTCTTCATCGTTGTACTCTTCGCCAAACTTGACGACAAGTTTCAAATCCGAATGGATGGGCTGGTCATAGGACTCGCCTGTTAGATCGCAATCCACATTTATGGTGCCGGTTGCTTTCATTTCGAGTTCCATCATGGTGCTCATCTTTTCCAGAACAGCACTTATATTGACGGAGGCCCCGTTAAATTCTTGGTAGTCAAAAGATTCAAAGAACGCATCATCAATCTCGTACACAAATTTATGTTTTCCCAACTTCAGACCTGAAAAAGGGATAAAAAACTCTTTCAGCTTCATCATTTCTACACTTAAGGATTGTGTACCAGCCTTTAAAGGCGGGTGCAAAGATACTACTAATTTACAAAACTGCAATTCTAGCTACAACAAATATCCAAAATGCAGTCAACTTTTTAACCCCCGCGCTTAATTTTCTGCTTTTGCAGGGGGTTTTTGGTCAATTCCAAGTATTCTGTTCTATTTCTGAAAACCTGTATGGCGGTAAACACCGCTTCCTTAAAAGAACTCTCGTCAGCCTTGCCTTTTCCAGCGATTTCGTAGGCCGTGCCATGATCTGGGGAGGTCCTCACCTTGTTCAGTCCGGCGGTGTAATTGACTCCTTTTCCAAAGGAAAGTGTTTTGAACGGAATGAGGCCCTGATCATGATAGGCAGCTAAAATGGCATCGAAACTCTCGTGGTTTTTGGACCCAAAGAAGCTGTCGGCGGAGTATGGGCCGTAAACCAAAACCCCTTTGTTGAACAATTCTTTTATGGTGGGCTTTAAAATCTTGTCATCTTCTTCGCCAATGGTTCCGTTGTCACCGCTATGCGGATTGATGCCCAAAAGGGCAATCTTGGGGCGACGAATGCCAAAATCCATTTTTAGCGATTTTTCCATGGTCATCACCTTATCACGAATCAATTTTGGGGTAATGGCCTCGGCCACATCCTTTACCGCAATATGATCGGTAAGCAATCCCACACGAAGGGAGTTGGTGACCATAAACATGAGGCTTTCTCCTTTCAATTCTCTGGCGAGAAAGTCCGTATGGCCCGGAAAATTGAAGTCCTCCGACTGAATATTGTTCTTGTTGATGGGCGCAGTGACCAAGACATCTATCTTGTCTTCTTTGAGTGCGTCAACAGCGGCCCGTAACGATTTAATGGCATACTCACCGCCTTCCTTGGTAGCCTCTCCGTAGGTTATGGCAGGCACCTCTTTCCAGACATTCACAATATTGATCTTGCCCTCAATGGCCTGTTCGGCATCACGAACGCCATTGAACTTGATGTCGATTCCCAAATCCTTGATCTGTTGGGAGATGGTTTTATTGGATGCAAAGATGACCGGAGTGCAAAAGTCCAACATTCTTGCATCTTCAAATGTTTTGAGCGCTACCTCGCACCCAATACCGTTAATATCCCCTATGGAGATTCCCAACCTTATTTTTTGACTTTCCTTCATAAAATGAATGCCGTTATGGCTACTTTTGCATTACAAAACTAGTCAATTAATAAGACACATGTTCACAGGGATCATAGAGACTTTGGGGAAAGTAGAAAAGTTGGAAAAGGACGGGGGAAATCTTCACCTGACCGTTAGCTCGGGAATTACCTCCGAATTGAAAATTGACCAGAGTGTTTCGCACAACGGGGTATGCCTTACCGTGGTGTCCATTAACGGGGATAGTTACACCGTCACTGCGATTGAAGAGACCTTGAACAAGACGAATCTTGGAGCTTTAAAAGTTGGCGATACGATCAACCTGGAGCGCGCCATGGTATTGGGAGCACGTTTGGACGGGCACATTGTACAGGGACATGTGGACCAAACGGCAGTTTGCCAATCGGTTGCGGAGCAGGATGGGAGTTGGGTCTATACCTTTACCTACGATTCCAAGCTCAACAACGTCACCATCGAAAAAGGATCTATTACGGTGGATGGGGTGAGCCTTACGGTGGTCGATTCCCAAAAGGACAAGTTTAGTGTAGCGATTATTCCGTACACTTATGAGCACACCCGATTCCATACCTACAAAGTAGGCACAAGAGTGAACTTGGAGTTTGATGTGGTCGGGAAATATGTTGCGCGATTGTTGGAACTTAGAGGCTAAAATCCATCAAAATACATTGCGCATGCCGCGCCAAATTCTGATGAGCACGAATGTCGCGATCAACACCATCACCGTTAGTCCTAAGGCCAATGGATAGTTTCCATAGATCCAATTTCCTGTGGCAAAAAGACATCCATACACCAAAATACAGCCCACAATCATGGCCAAAACACCCGATGGCACACTCCACTTAGCATTTTCATCTTCCAAGGTAACTCCGTCGGCCTTGGCCGCTTCATGAACCTTGTTCCATCCAGGACCTCCCGGCTTCGTGATTTTATAGAAACGGTAAAGTACCTTATTGTCCTCCGGTTTGGTCAAGAATGTGGTGGCCAACCAGAGTATGGTGGTAATCAGTACCACTAATGGGAATTTACTCCATGCAGGAAAGGGAGCACCTTCTGCCAGAAACATGGGTTCTTCCAACCGCCAAAAAATAATGGAGATGATTCCAGAGGAGAACATCGCCACGATTTCGCTCCATGCGTTGATACGCCACCAGAACCATCGCAACAAAAAGATAAGTCCCGTTCCGGCTCCGAACATAATGATGATATCGAACAGCTGGGTGGCATTGTTGAGTTCCAAAGCAAATAGGCTACTCAGCACCATCAAAACAACGGTGGAGATCCGTCCTACGTTCACCAATTCCTTTTCCGAAGCATCTTTGTTGACCTGTTGCTTGTAAAAGTCGTTCACGATATAGGAAGAGCCCCAGTTGAGGTGGGTTGATATGGTGGACATGTAGGCCGCACCCAATGAAGCCATGACCAGACCTAACAAACCCGTGGGCAACATGGTGAGCATAGCGGAATAGGCCAAATCATTTTTGAGAATATTCTCTGGCACATTCGGAAACGCCTGTTGGATACTTTCCAAATCAGGGAAGACCACAATGGAGGCCAAAGCCACCAAAATCCAAGGCCAAGGCCGTAGTGCGTAGTGCAATATGTTAAAGAAAAAAGTGGCTCCAATAGCATGGTTCTCGTTTTTGGCCGCCAGCATCCGTTGGGCGATATAACCTCCACCGCCTGGTTCTCCACCGGGGTACCAAGCACTCCACCATTGTACCGCTAAGGGTATGATCAATAGGCCTATTAGGGCCTCGGTATCGGAAAAGTCGGGTAAAATGGACATTTTTTCCTGTACTTGGGCATTGGCCAAAATGTTGTCCAATCCGCCTACTTCGGGCATATTGACCAAATAGACAGCGGCACCGATAGCTCCGCCCATGGCTACGAAAAACAATAGAAAATCGGTATAAACTACCCCCCTAAAACCACCAACGGCACTAAAAATTACGGTTATGGTTCCACCAAGAAGCACGGTTTCAATAGGTTCCAACCCAAGCATTACCTGCCCAATTTTTATGGCAGCCAAGGTTACTGCCGACATGGCCATCACATTAAAAACCACCCCTAAATACAGCGACCGAAAGCCCCTAAGAAAATGGGCCGGTTTTCCGCCGTAGCGCAAATCGTAAAACTCCATATCCGTGGCCACATTGGATTTTCTCCAAAGTTTCGCATAAACGAATACGGTCAACAAACCAGTAAGCAAAAAAGCCCACCAGCCCCAGTTTCCGGAAACCCCATCGGTACGGACAAAATCCGTTACCAAGTTGGGTGTGTCCGTGGAGAAAGTGGTGGCTACCATGGAAAAGCCCAAGAGCCACCAAGGCATACTTCGGCCGGATAAAAAGTATTCTGCGGTGTTTTTTCCTGATTTTTTGGAAACATAGATTCCAATAAAAAGCACGATGGCGAAGAATCCAAAGATGATGATGTAATCTAAAAGTTCTAGTTTCATTTGTTTAGTTTGGCTGGACCTAAAGATAGGTTTTTTGGGTTACTTTTGTGAACCTGTAAAAAGTCTTCATGTTTCTTTCCGCTTTCTCAGATATTTCCGTAGCCGCATGGACCATGGCAGCCACTGCTGTTTTTTTGATGGGGGTTTCCAAGGCAGGACTCAAGGGAATGTCCATTTTTAATGTGACCTTGATGGCTTTGGCGTTCGGTTCCAAGGCTTCTACGGGTCTTTTTATCCCATTGTTGATTGTAGGAGATACGTTTGCCGTGATCTATTACAACCGACACACCCAATGGAAGTATATTCTGCGGTTTTTGCCTTGGATGATTTTAGGTATCCTTATCGGGGTCTTGATCGGAAAAGACCTTCCCGAGCGCGAATTTAAATGGGCCATGGTGGTGGTGATTTTCATTAGTTTGGGCATGCTGGTGTTTTGGGACCGACGAAAATCAAAAAAGGTGCCCACCCATTGGCTGTTTTCGGGTTCCATGGGGATTTTATCGGGAGTATGCACCATGATCGGAAACTTGGCAGGAGCGTTCACCAATATTTTCTTTTTGGCGATGCGCTTGCCCAAAAACGAGTTTGTGGGCACTGCCGCTTGGCTGTTTTTTATCACCAACCTTTTTAAGATGCCCTTTCACGTTTTTGTTTGGAAAACGATTACTGTAGAAAGTCTGCTGATCAACTTGCGATTGCTCCCGGCCATTTTTGTGGGGCTGTTATTGGGCGTTTTTCTGGTGAAGAGAATCAATGAGAAAAATTACAAACGCTTTATTTTGATTGTCACTGCCATTGGTGCTGTGGCGATATTGTTTAGATGAGAGTTCTCGGTTTTGATAAATAAAAAGCCGCATCCAATTGGATGCGGCTTTCCTTTATACATTAAGATTTTCTTTTACTCCGAAGCCCCTTCATAAATTGCATTAAAGATCAATTTAAAAGTACCGCGTGGCTGTGCCCTAAATTGGGGACGGAACGCAAACAAAACAGCAGAACCTTTCCCGTACTTGGCTTTTACCATGGCGGGTTTTTTGGCGATATACCTGTCTTCGCCCATGGCCCAACCGCTCATCAAAAGGTCTTTGGCCGCATAGGTGGCAATTACCTCTACATCGGGTTCAGGAGCGTCGGCAATTTCTTCGGTACCGCCTTCACCTGTTTTTCGCTGTTTGTCGATGGAGAAGGCCCTACTTCGGTTAAAAGAAACGGCAACCGTATCCTTCATGCCAAAAGCAAGCGGATGTGTGGTGTCCACGCCAGCCTTGATTAAGGAACCGGGAATAAAGAAATCGTTGCTGTCGGCATTGGCCACTGCATTGCGCAAGGGAAGGCCAAACTGTTCAATCATAAAATCACTGGCTTCATCGAACGCGATCAAAGTGCCTCCTTCATCCACATAATCGCTCAACTTCACCGAACCTTTTAATCCGATACCTCCGGTGAATTTTTCCGGCATGCTTAAATTACTGTGTCCATGCAAAATGGAACTTGGCCGTTGTGAAGGGATGATAATGGCATCATATTGAGACAAGTCTCTGGTTTTGATATCGGCATCGTGTAAGGTATCCATATCAAACTCATATTCGTCCATGATATAACGAGTCCATCCTTCGTCCATGTTGGCTACCCAAGATTTGTAGAGTCCCACTTTGGGCAAATGGATTTTTTTCAGTTGTACTTCCGGTTTGGCAGCAAGTCCGGTAAACTCAAGGCCGTACTCTTGGGCCAAGGATTCCATCAGTGCTTTATCTCCAGAAACAATATAGGATCCAGCGGGCATGGTTGCTTTTCCCGCTTTGAATTCCGTCATGCTTTTATAAGCTGTTCCGCCTGCCTTTAACACTTTGTTGGTAGCGACCACGGCAGCATTGGTGTTGGCACTCAATGCATAGCCAAAGGAGCCGTTTCTATTTACATCACCTTCGTAATAGGACACAAGCCCTGTAACTTTCTCGGTTTGTACGTTGAATGATTCGGCAACCCTATCCACATCGATTCCCATTTGCATAGGCAATGTCCATCCGGCCAGATCGTAGGGGGTGTCTGGTGGTCCCCCCGGATATTGAAAACGGGTAGGGTAGTCCTGTTTTTCCATGAGGTCCAACAAATAGGGCCTAAAGGCTTGTGCGGTATAGATCACATAGGAGCCTTCTTGATAATCTTTGCCGTTTATAGTAAAGTCCTTGGTGGCTCTTTCCACTTCAATTCCGCCTTGGAGCAATACATTTACCAAATTCACCGCTTCAAAGGAATCCCATTGCTCTTTGCCAATAACGTAGGCGAACAAATCTCCATTCTTGCCTTTTTCTACGGCCGATTTTCCCATTTTATAGATGTTGTACAGGTAATTGCTCTTCCGGTCTGCGGCAAGGTCCAACGTGGCCCAAGTCGCAGTCAACATATAGTCCACAGCGTCCCGAAAATGGGATTCACCACCTTTCCATGGGTCAGGGTACATAATGTCGGTACCATCAGTAGGGGTGCCTCCTGCAACGGTTTTCGGAAGTTTTTCCGGATCATAGAATCTTGGGGTGGGCGTGGTATGTCCAGTTTCGGTCAAGATACCGATCATGTTGTGATAGTAAGGTACGGTACGTCCGCCACCGTTCCAGAACATGGTGTAAAAGTTGTCAGCGATGGCACCGGGCATATTTTCCAACGAAAAACGCTTGGTCATGGCAGAGCCCACTTCGCTAACGCCAGCGGTAATGGCCGGATGAATTCTGGGATTCACCGGGTCGGCGTAGGGGGGCAACGAAATCTTGGTCCAAGATGGGGACGACTGGTGGTGATTGTACACAATCTGGGGATACCATTCGTTGTACAATATCTTCGTCACATTATAGGTCTCGGGCATAATGTTCATAAACCAATCTCGGTTGTTATCATGACCCATGTAGTAGTGATACAAAATTGGGGGACGGGAGGTTTCGTAAGGTGTGCCCAGATTTTTTCGGTACCAGTCCACCACGATATCCAAACCGTCGGGATTCATTACGGGCATCAATAGCGTAATCACATTTTCCCTGATTTTTTTCATTTCTTCGGTTTCGGAGGTGGCCAGGGTATAGGCCAGTTCCGAGGTCATCTGCCCATGGGCCAATTCGGTGGAGTGCATCCCCCCGTCGACCCAAACAATGGCCTTACCTTCTTGGGAAAGGCGAACGGCTTCATCATCGTTGACCTGTACACGGGCCAATTTGGTGCTGATGTCTTTCCATTTATCCAATTGAGCCAAATTTTCTTCTGTCGAAATGAACAAGAGGTACATTTTACGGCCCAATACCGTTTCTCCGATTTCGATTTTTTTCACTCGGTTGGACGCTGCGTCCAGTTTTGACAAGTAGTCTTCAATTTGGGAGTAATCGGCTAGTTTGTAATCGGCGCCTACCCTGAATCCATAAACATCTTCGGGGGAGGGAACATTCTGTGCCACGGAAAACGCGGCGCAAGACAAACACATCGCTGCGGAGAGCAGCCATGTTTTGAGGTTTGCTGTTTTAGAAATCATTTTTTTGAATTAGTTATAATTTGACTGAAAATTAAGCAATTGAGCCGAGTATATTAAATCCCTTGCTTTTGAATTGTGTTTAAATAACATTTTCAATTCGGTATCCGATTGGTAAAGAGGTGGTTGAGTGAATGCTATCGGTCCAAGTTAGGATTTTTGCGGGATGCTTTTTTCTCGGCGGTTCGCTTTTTGGTCTTTAGCCGTTTTTCTTGTGAAGATTTTGTGGGGCGCGTAGGTTTCCGTTTTTTGGGAACCACAAGAGCATTTTTCAGGACGTCAAAAAATCGCTTTAGAACCAAATCCTTGTTCCTGTGCTGGCTGCGGGCTTCGTCGCATTGCAGCATCAAAGCCCCATCGTTGGTTAAACGGGATTGTAGTTTAAGGAGCAGCCGTTCTTTTTCCCTGTCAGATAGCCCTTCCGACTCGGGAATATTGAACGTGAGCTCTACCTTGGACGAAACCTTGTTCACATGTTGGCCTCCGGCCCCGCTGCTTCGCATGGCCTTAAATTGAAGTTCCCTATGTATCTGTTTTTTGTCCAACGTGTAGTCTTTTGTTGATGGTATTCAAAGATACATTAAGAAAAAGGGTTGACCCGGGACTTTGTTCTTTGTCAGAATTGAAGAAAAGAAGGGTACCATCTTCAGCTTTACTTTCGTTGAGGTAATGACTCCCTTTAAAAAGGGAATGGATAACCTCCACTCGTAAGCCCGAAGAATCGGAAAATTTGAATTCATGCGGATAAACAAGGACATCCCTATCGATCTCGGAATAGGATTTTAATAACTTCATGGGAACCTTGTTCACCTGTCCAAATAAGGATGCGGTGTAATAGTTGGGCGGGTTTAGATAGAGTTCTTGTGTGTTCTCGTTGGCAATGATCTGTCCTTGTTCCATAATTAGGGTGCGTTCGGCAAAGGGCAGTACATCATTGGGATCATGGCTTGCGGTGAGCACGGTAATGCCCTGTTTTTTGAGATATAAAAAGAGATTCCTTCGGAGGGAGAGCCGCTTAAAATTATCGATATGCCCGAACGGTTCGTCCAAAAGGAGGATTTCCGGTTCTTGTGCCAATACTCGCGCCAAGGCAACCCGCTGCTGTTGTCCGCCACTCAAAAACTTAACCTTTGTTTTTGCAAAGGGTTTCATTTCGATGAGGTCGAGGAGTTCATCAATACGTTCTTGATGGGTTTCGCGTTCAAAAACCGAAAGAAACTGACCTACGTTTTCTTCTACGGAAATGAAGGGCATCAAATCAAAATCCTGTGCCAGATATTTCATATAGGGTTCGCCGGGAACCAAATTGAAATTGGGGCCAAGCGCTTCTGTATCGCCCCAAAAAACAGAACCTTCTTCCACATGAAGGAGACCGTAGATAATTTTGAGCAGGGTGCTTTTTCCCGAGCCGCTTTCGCCCATCAGGGCCACATGCTCCCCCGGGGCCACTTCAAAAGCGATATCCTGTAAAATGGGTTGGTCTTGATATCCGAAAGAATGTACTTGGACTTTTAGCATAAAAATAAATGGCTCATCTGTCAAAAAAATGTCAGATTGAGCGCAGTCGAAACCTCAATTTGTTTGCACGTGTTTTGTTCTCGACTGCGCTGGAACTGACAATATGTTGATGAATCAATCCTTAAACTCTTTGAGCACGGCTTGGTTGGGAAGCTCATCGTACCCCATGTTGAAAAAGGTAAACCCGAAAATATCGGCGTATTGCTCGATGGTTTTGCTCACAGGGGTTCCCGCTCCGTGACCGGCATTGGTCTCGATTCGGATAAGGGTAGGCTGATCTCCAGCTTGTTTTTCCTGTAGTTCTGCAGCGAACTTGAAGCTGTGTGCAGGAACCACGCGATCGTCGTGATCTCCTGTGGTGACCAAAGTTGCCGGGTACGCCGTACCTTCCTTCACATTGTGTACAGGGGAATATCCTTTGATATAGTTGAACATTTCCTCACTGTCCTCGGAAGTTCCGTAATCGTAGGCCCATCCGGCACCTGCGGTAAAGGTGTGGTAGCGGAGCATATCCATTACACCCACCGCGGGCAAGGCTACTTGCATCAAATCGGGTCGCTGGGTCATGGTGGCGCCCACCAGCAGGCCTCCGTTAGATCCTCCACGGATGGCTAGGTATTCCTTGGAAGTGTAGTTGTTCTCGATCAAATACTCTGCTGCGGCTATAAAGTCATCAAACACATTCTGTTTTTGAAGCTTGGTTCCGGCAATATGCCATTTTTTACCGTATTCACCACCACCTCTAAGGTTAGGAACGGCGTAAATACCGCCCTGCTCCATCCAAACGGCATTGACAATGCTAAAGGAGGGTGTCAAACTGATATTGAAACCGCCATAGCCGTAAAGAATGGTCGGGTTTTGGCCGTTCAATTCGGTTCCTTTTTTGTAGGTGATGATCATGGGCACTTTGGTGCCATCCTTGGAGTTGTAGAATACTTGTTTGGACTCATAATCATCGGGATTAAAGTCAATTTGAGGTTTCCAGTATTGCTCATATTCCCCGGTTTCTACGTTGTATTTGTACAAAGAACCCGGTGTGTTGTAATTGGTGAAGGAGAAGTAAAATTCCTTGTCCTCTTTTTTGCCGCCAAAGCCTCCTGCGCTTCCTACACCTGGGAGTTCCACCTCGCGGACCAAGTTACCCTCGTAATCATATTGAAGCACTTTGGAAATGGCATCGACCATATATTCGGTAAAGAAATAGCCGCCGCCAGTACCTGCGGTAAGCACGTTTTCTGTTTCGGGAATCAGGTCTTTCCAATTATCTGGAGTAGGGTTGGCCGCATCCACGACCACGACTTTTTTGTTGGGTGCTTCACGGTTGGTGACCATGTACAGGGTGGAACCTTGGTTATCGATTACATAGGTATCGGAATCGGTGTCGTCCAGAATAGTGACCAATTCAGGATTCTCTTGGGAGAGGTCCATCATAAACAATTTGTTGCCCGATGTGGACACCGAAGCGGAAATGAACAAATACTTCTGGTCTTCGGAAACGGAACCGCCTACGTAACGGTGCTTTTGTTCTGGTGTGCCACCAAAAATGATTTTATCCTCAGACTGGGGCGTTCCCAATTTGTGATAATACAATTTATGTTGGTCGGTTTTTGCGGAAAGCTCGCTTCCTTCGGGCTTATCGTAGCTGGAATAAAAGAAACCGTCGTTTCCTTTCCACGAAATACCACTGAACTTGATGTCCACTAAGGTGTCCTCGACAATTTCCTTGGATTCGGCATCGATGACAATTCCCTTGCGCCAATCGCTTCCCCCTTCGGAGATGAGGTAGGCTGCTTTGGAGCCATCTTTGGTAAAACTAAGTCCCATCAGCGATGTGGTGCCATCCTCGGAAAAGGTGTTGGGGTCCAAAAAGACTTCTTCTTCGCCGCCATCCTTTTTACGGTAAACCACATATTGGTTTTGTAAGCCGTTGTTTTTGTAATAGTAGGTGTAGTGGCCCTCTTTGAAAGGTGATCCTACTTTTTCGTAGTTCCAGAGTTTTTCCAAACGGTTTTTAAGGTCTTCGCGGAAAGGGATTTTTTCCAAATACCCGAAGGTGACGGAGTTTTGCTCTTTTACCCAAGCTTCGGTCTCCTCGCTGCGGTCGTCTTCCAACCAGCGGTAGGGGTCGGGAACCTCTGTTCCAAAATAATTATCAACGGTGTCAACTTTTTTGGTGGTAGGATAGTTCACAGTGATGGGTTCTCTTTTTTTAGGTTGTTCCTGGCAGGCTGCAAACAAAACCAAGGCAGCCAACAGACTTATGTTTTTCATGTTTTCAAGGATTGATTCCGCTAAAAATACAATGAATATTGTGTTTGCGGAAGAGTGATGCATCGCCTTAACGTTTTTTAACCTTCAAGTAGGTAAAAAATAAGTTTTTAAGGATGTCGAAAAATAGCATCCGTCAGATCAGAGGTGCCATCTGTCAGATCGGAAGGGGCATTCGTCAATTGGCATGCCCTGCATTTGTTTGTTTGATTTATTATTGTGTTAACCAAAAAAATCTTACTTAATATGAAAAAACTTATTCTAGCTTTAGTTGTGATTTGTAGTATGAATTCCGCAAGTGCTGAAAATGAAGCGTATTTTACCGTGTGCAGTAACTATGCCCATAAAATAGCTACATTCAATCAACTAGCAAATGGAACAGACTATTACGCTGTTTATTTCGCTGCTTATGGAGATTGTATAGAAAAGTATTACTAAAATCTTGCCTAAATGCAAAGCATAAAATTGATACGTACTCTTTTATTGGGTGCATTGTTTTTTCCTTCAATGGTATGGGCCCAAGCGAATATGGGAACTGCCAAATATAAATTGGTCGTGAATAAAAACACTAATGACGAAACAAAGGAAATTTATAATGCCTATAAAAGAAGTATTGATGAAACTGTAAAACAGGCGCAAAATTTACAATTTGAACTTCTTTTTAATCAAAAAACATCCGTTTTTTCCTTGGTTAAAAATTTACCTCTGGATAAAAATACCTCTGCAGTGAAAATGGCCATGATAATTTTTGATGGTGATAAATTGTATTATACCAATTTAAAAGAAGAATATTTGATTGAAAAAAAGTCCTTTTTGGGTAAGGATTTTCAGGTCAAGACCTATTTCAAAGACATGAATTGGGAATTGGTAGAGGAGAAAAAGCAAATATCTGGATATGACTGCTACAAGGCTATAGGAAAGCGGTATGCAATGTCCAAAGACTATGACCCTTTGGAGACGGAAGTAGTTGCTTGGTATTGCCCCGAAATACCTGTTAGGACAGGGCCTTTTGAGGCCGTAGGACTCCCTGGGTTGGTACTTCAGTTGGATTTAAAAGGAAGAACTGTGGTATTGGAAGATTTGGATCTCGGAAAGGAAGTTCAGGTAGAAAATCCGATAAAAGGTGAATCCATTACACAAATGGAGTTTGACAGTATTTACAAGAAAAGAGTTAAAGAAAATATACCTCGTTAGTCTTAAACGATTTTCTTCAAATCTTTCTGTGCTTCTGCATATCTAGGAGATAGCTTCCGAAGTATTGGAAACCAAACGGTGCTCCACCAAATACTCGGCAATCTGTACGGCATTAGTTGCGGCTCCTTTGCGTAAGTTGTCCGCTACAATCCACATGTTCAATGTGTTGGGTTGGGTCTCGTCCCGTCGGATGCGGCCCACAAAGACCTCGTCCCTTCCGTTGGCAAAAGCGGGCATGGGATAGGTGTTGGTTGCTGGGTTGTCCTGTACCACAATACCCGGTGTTTCGCTGAGTAACTGGCGGACTTCGGCCAAGTCAAAGTCGTTGTGGAACTCCACGTTTACGGATTCGGAATGTCCACCAGCAGTTGGGATGCGCACTGCCGTAGCGGTAACCGAAAAAGTGCGGTCGTCCAATATTTTTTGTGGTTCTCGGGCGAGCTTCATCTCTTCCTTGGTGTAGCCGTTTTCCAAGAATACATCGCAATGCGGCAGGGCGTTGCGGTTGATGGGGTACGGGTAAGCCATTTCACCTTCGATGCCTGCGGCTTCGTTTTCCATTTGTTGAACGGCCTTAACTCCCGTTCCTGAAACGGACTGATAGGTGGAGACCACTACGCGCTTCATTTGATATTTTTTGTGCAATGGGTCTAAGGCCAATACCATCTGAATAGTGGAACAATTGGGATTGGCGATGATCTTGTCATTGGCGGTGAGTGTATTGGCATTGATTTCGGGTACCACCAATTTTTTGGTGGGGTCCATACGCCAAGCCGAAGAATTATCGATAACCGTAGTTCCGACTTCGGCAAATTTGGGCGCCCATTCGAGCGAAGTGTCTCCCCCTGCCGAGAAAATAGCAATATCGGGACGGGCAGTTACAGCATCTGCCAACCCGATGATGCTGTATTCTTTATTTTTATAGGTAAGTTTTTTGCCCACGGAGCGCTCCGAGGCAACCAACAACAATTCTGAAATAGGGAAGTTGCGTTCTTCCAACACTTTCAACATGACTTCGCCTACCATTCCGGTGGCACCAACAACTGCTACTTTCATTTGAAAAAATTTCTTGCCGCAAAGGTACTTCAGTCAATGGGTTAAACAAGTATTTTTCGCATCAATCATTAAAAAATAACAAATTGTTATAAATAAAACAACCATCAACATGTTAGCGAAACACATTGATGGTTTTAAAGGTTACTGTGATGTAGCGGCGGTGCCTAAAGTGCACCAACTATTTTTATGCTTTCAGATGCAAAACATCCAATGATTAAGGCAACTCGTTGTCAGGTCGAGCGCAGTCGAGGCCTGATGATTGGTTTTTTGTCCCAAATACTTCTCGACTTCGCTCGAAGTGACATTGCATCATCATTGAATATGAATCTTGAATTACTTTTTAAGTAAATCCCTGATTTCTGCCAGCAACTCCTCTTGGGTTGGACCCTTTGGTGCTTCTGGTGCGGGCTCCTCTTTTTTCTTCATCTTGTTAACGCCTTTCACAATGAGGAACATCACAAAGGCCACGATGATAAAGTCGATGACATTGGTAAGGAATGCACCGTAGAGCACGGCAATTTCCCCAACAATTTCTCCTGCATCATTTGGAGTCCCCTCGGTGATGACGTATTTCAGATCGTTGAAATCTGCGTTAAACAATAATCCGATCAGTGGAGATACAATACCTCCAGTGAAGGAAGACACCACTTCTTTGAAAGCGGCACCCATGACGAAACCTACGGCAATATCCACCAGGTTTCCTTTCATGGCAAATTCTTTAAATTCTTTTAAAAATCCCATTTTTATAGTTGAGTATTGGTTATTGACCAACAAAGTAAACAAAAAAGTGGTCTGCAGGGACGATGGTGCCGAAAAAAAGTCAATTTTTCACCACTCTTTTTACACGCTGGGATATCGCGGTTAGGATTTCGTAGGAGATGGTATTGGCTCCTGCTGCAAACGCTTCTGCGGATTTTTCCGGGCCGAACACGATGACCTCGTCTCCTTCTTTGCAATCAATTCCGGTGACGTCTACCATAATCATGTCCATGCACACATTTCCCAAAATTGGTGCTTTTTTCCCGTTGATGGTCACCGAACCTTTTCCTTTTCCGTACTGTCGACCAATACCATCGGCATGGCCCAAGGGCAAAGTGGCACTCCTTGTTTTTTGGTCGGCTTTAAAGGCACGATTGTAACCTACGGAATGGTTGGGCTCTATTTCATGGATTTGCGAAATAACTGTTTTGAGCGTAGCTACGGGCTTGAGGGCTGCATCCACTTCGGCCTGATTACCGTAGCCGTACAATCCGATGCCGCTGCGGACCATCTCGAACTGGGCCTCCGGATAATTGATGATTCCGGAAGTGTTCAACATATGCCGCATGGGCGTGTAGCCCAATTTTTCGGCCAATGCCTTGCTCGATGTGGAAAAGGAATGAATCTGCGCTAAACTGAACTCCCTTTCGTTACTATCCTCAGAGGCCGCTAAATGCGAAAAGGTGGAAACGATTTTAACGGATGCATTTCGTTTGACTTCTTCTGCAATAAAATCCACATCGACTTGTGAAAAACCCAAACGGTTGAGCCCTGTGTTGAACTTAATGTGAACGGGATACTGCTTTTGTTCTTGTATCTCGGCAGCTTTCAGAAATTGTTTTAGGATGTTTTTCGAATAAAGACTCGGTTCCAAGCAATAGGCAATCAAATCATCAAAATTTGATGCCAAGGGATGCAGGACCAATATCGGTAGTTTTATGCCGGCCTGTCGTAACAGAACCCCTTCACTTGCGTAGGCTACGGCAAGGTAATCGGCGCCCAATTGTTCCAATTTTTGCGCAATGGTCACCATATCGCTCCCATAGGCAAAGGCCTTTACTACTCCTAAAAATTTGGTGGTGGGCTCAATTTTGGAACGAAGGTATTTGTAATTGTGTTCCAAGGCCGATAGGTCCAAGACCAAGGTAGTTTCCCCGACCTTACTCATTGGATTTTTCTTTTTTGGAATTCACCTCTTCGGACTTTACATCCATATCCTTGATTTTTTCCCGGAGCATGGCCTTGTAGAAAGCCCCACGACTCAACGGTTCATATTCTTCGGTTTCGCCCAGGAGCACCAAGTTATCGTTAAGGGATTTTCTAAAACTGTAATTGGCCAGATTGCCTGTTCGCGTGCAAACGGCGTGTACTTTGGTCACATATTCTGCCGTTGCCATTAACGCGGGCATGGGTCCAAAAGGATTGCCCTTAAAATCCATATCCAGCCCGGCAACCACCACCCGGATACCACGGTTGGCCAAATCGTTGCACACGGTTACGATCTCATCGTCAAAAAATTGCGCTTCGTCAATGCCGATTACATCACAGTCATCCGCCAACAGGCGAATATTTGCTGCAGCGGGAACCGGAGTGGACCGGATTTCGTTTGCATCGTGGGAGACCACCATTTCTTCATGATAGCGAGTATCCACAATGGGTTTAAAAATCTCCACCTTTTGTTTGGCAAATTGGGCCCGCCTCAGTCTACGGATAAGCTCTTCGGTCTTTCCGGAAAACATGGAGCCGCAAATCACCTCAATCCATCCAAACTGTTCCTTAGGGTTGACTGTGTTTTCGAGAAACATACCGTATTTTTGAAAGAAATTGTTTGTTTTCCCGTTATATGGGAACCAGCACAAAGCTACTAAAAAATTGCACCCCTGTTTTCAATAAGATTTTAACCTTTTGTTGATAGGGTATTCGCAAAATCGTTATATTTTTATACGAAAGAGGAAAAGCTATGATACGGAAATTGAGGGAAGAGCTGATCAAATTGTCCACCGAGATTATTACGGCGAGGGAGGATACCGATCTTGCGGCACTATATGATAAGTCCAGAAAAATTTATGAGAAACTGGCCGTTCTCAAATTTATTGATGAGAAGTTGAACGATGTGGAGGTAGATGTCTCCCAAAACGTGATTGCCTCACGGTTCGAGAAAATGGCCAATGCTGTGTTGAGCGGTAACAAATCTGTTCCGGAAAGTAATCCGCACCAAGAGGATATCATTACAACTCCTTCGATGGACACGATCAGGGATATTGTGTCCGAAATGCCGTCCGACGAAGATCTGGAAAAGGTTTTTACTGAATTTGTGGCAAAGCCCAACTTAATGAAAAACGACATGGAAGACGTAACTCCCAAACAGGTAGGCAACACTTCTACTGCACAGTCCATTCAGCCAAAATCGTTGAACGATAGGCTTGCCAAGGATTTTCAGGTCGGCTTGAACGACAAACTGGCCTTTGTAAAGCACTTGTTCAACAACAATATGGAAGATTATACGCGGGTGCTTTCCCAACTCAACACCATCGATACCCAAGAACGCTCCATTGCTTTCATCAACAATATGGTGAAGCCGGAGTACAATAATTGGGAAGGGAAAGAAGAGTATGAGGCCCGCTTCCTGTCACTCATTGAGAAAAGGTTCGCATAAATTCCATTTTACCATTTTAATTTAGAGGTAAGACCGTAACTTTGGTCTATGGGAAAGCTATATCTAGTGCCAACACCGATTGGAAATTTGGAGGACATGACACTTCGTGCCATCAAGGTGCTCAAAGAAGTAGATGTAGTTTTGGCGGAAGATACCCGGACCAGCGGCAAGCTACTCAAGCATTTTGAGATTGACACTCCTTTGCAGAGCCATCATATGCATAACGAACACAAACAGCTGGATGGATTGGTGCAAAAAATGAAAGAGGGTGTCATTTTCGCCCTGATTTCCGATGCAGGTACCCCAGCTATTTCCGATCCTGGATTTTTGTTGACCCGCGCTTGTGTTGAAAACGATATTGAGGTAGAGTGTTTGCCTGGCCCAACGGCATTTGTTCCAGCGTTGGTAAATAGCGGATTGCCCAACGACCGATTTGTGTTTGAAGGGTTTCTGCCCATAAAAAAAGGCCGCCAGACCCGACTTTTGGAATTGGCCGAAGAAACCCGCACCATGGTTTTTTACGAATCGCCCCACAAGCTTATCAAAACCTTGACCCATTTTGGCGAGTACTTCGGAGAAGACAGGGCTATTTCCGTGTCCAGGGAATTGACCAAATTGTATGAAGAAACGGTTCGAGGAACTATAGCCGAGCTGATCGCCTATTTTACCACGAAGGCACCAAAAGGGGAATTTGTGATTGTGGTTGGGGGGAAGAAGTCTTAGTAAACAGTAGAAGCTCTTAGTCTGCTAAAGGTTTCTGGCTTCATGTTGAGGTAGGATGCCAGATATTTTTGGGGAATTACCTTTAATTCGTCCGGACATCTTTGCATAAATGAAATATATCGTTGTTCCGCGGTTAGGGTCAACAGTTCCACCTCTCGGGATAACCTACCAAACAGTACTTCCTGAAAAAAATGATGTCCCCATTGGTAAAAGGAAGAATCGTTTTTGAACAGACCAAGATAATCGCTTTTTGAGATAGCCAAAAGTCTTGATGGCTTCAGGGCTTCCAAGAAAATTTTTGAAGGTTCTCCGCTAACAAAAGAATCAAAAACCCCAGATGGGCTGCCTGTGTACGAGAAGCCCAAAACTACCTTTTCGCCTTTTTCATTCAAGACATAAATAGCTTGTACGCCGTCGAGGACGAGGTAAAAATTCCGTTCAATGCTACCCGCTTCAGTGATTAAATCGTATTGCTTGAAAGATTTTGTGCACCAAAGCGACTTGAAGCGTGCCTCCTCGTTATCGGACATCCGAAGATTGAAAAAGAGGTTTTTTAAAAGCAAAAAATCTTCATCTTGCATATTGCCCAAAGGATATTTTTTCTAAAAATACTACAATGGGCAAAATCAGTAAGGGATTTATGAACAGATTAGTTTTCCACCTGTTTCAAAATTTCACTAATCTGAACCATATGCCGTTCCAAATGGCAAATGAGAAACTCAAAACTTTCTGGCAGATAAAAATTAACAATGGGTCCGATTGCGGACGCAAACTTTATTTTCGTAACGTCCTTTCCCCTGCTAGTTACAATGGTTTCCTTTAAATGTCCGTACAACGCAAAGAATGAATCAATAATTTCATTTGCTTTATTGTCATTCACATGTTCCAAATCGATTATGGGCTCAAAGCGTTTTAGCGTCTTCATTTTCCATTTTCTGACGTTGTTTTTGGGCCTTTGCCCTTCAATCACAAGTTTTTGCCAAGCCCTGCATTTAAATTTTTTCTGATCCACATCAATACTGGATAAGTTGGGCAGTATTTCCTCAAACTTCTTGTGGTAATGTCCATAGGCGATGTTGAGGTGTAAAATCACCTCCAACACGCTCCAACTTTTGGGATTGACACGCTTTTTGAGTTGAACCAAAGGTACATCCCTCAGCTGCTCAACCGAATTGAAAATGGTATTTAATCGTTGGATTTGATTTTCAGGTGTTAAAATCAGTTTTGCCATGATCGGTAGTTTTTGTTCATGGCAAAATTTGGACAATAAAGAGACTTAAATGTTGATACAGGTCAAGAAAAGCATGTCAGTATTTGGACCCATCATGCTTGCCCTTTTCCCAACCTACTTCGCCCAAATATTTTTCGGCACTTTCCACGGCCCCATCTTCAATGTTGGTGCCCATAGAATCGTTCCAGCGGTTGAGGTATCCAAAAAGGGATATGACCCCCATCATTTCTACAATTTCGCCATCGTTCCAATGTTGGTGCAGTTGTTTTTTTATATCCGCATTCACCGTATTGGGCACTTGGGAAGCCGCCAAGGCAAAATCCAGAGCAGCCCTCTCCGCTTCCGAAAACGCGCTATGGGTTCGGTATTCCCAAATATTTTCCAATTGTTCCTGTTCGGCACCATAGCGTTCTGCGGCCCTAATGGCATGTGCTTGGCAATATCGGCAACCCGTGGCGTTGCTGCTTACCCAAGCGATCATTCGTTTTAAGGCGGAGGTCACACGGCCTTCATTGGCCATTACCGCTTTGTTCAAATTGATAAAAGCCTTGGAAATGGAAGGCCTGTGCTGCATGGTCAGCACCGAATTGGGGCAAAACCCAAGGGTTTCGTTAAAGAACTCGGCCAGTTGTCTGGTTTCGGGATCGTGGTCGGGGGAAAGGGGGTCTACTAAGGCCATCGTTGAGATTATAAATTGTATTTTTGAAGTCTACAAGAAACAAAAATTAATCATCATGACAAATCACATCACCACCAAATGGTTAGGCGAAATGGCCTTTGAGAGCAACAATCCTTCTGGGCATACAGTGCGTATGGATGCTGGCGCAGAAAGTGGCGGTTCGGGTGCCGGTTTGCGCCCCAAAGCCTTGATGTTGTCCTCATTGGCAGGCTGCTCTGGCCTGGATGTCGCTTCGCTCATCAAAAAAATGAAACTGGAAGTAGATGATTTTAAAATAGAGACCATTGCGAACCTCACCGATGAACATCCGAAATACTATGACTCCGTAACCATAGAGTACCACTTTACTGGAGCCAACTTAAATGAGGAAAAACTCAAAAAAGCGGTAGACCTTTCGGTAGAAAAATATTGTGGTGTTATGGAAATGTTCAGAAAATTTGCTGAGTTGGATATTAAGACCATGTTTCATCATAAGTAAGAGTGTCACTTCGAGTAATTCTGATAAAATCAGAATTGTATCGAGAAGTGGCTTTCATGGAAAACAAGCAATTCCACTTTTAAAGGGATAATTGTAGAATTAGTTTTTTGTACTAAGTTTACAAGCACTGGAGTGACCATCTTATTTTTAAAATATGGTATGAAATGGTCAAACCAAAAAAGAAGCCTCATTAACGGTCATTTTGATTCGTTGCCCAATCTTGCTAAAAATGTTTAACCAATGGTTCTCGATACGTTTCGAAAATCTTTCGAAACACTCGAACTGACCATTTCCAAAACCTAACATGGATGCGCTGGACCATTAAACCAAAACCCGAACAAGAAGCCATTGACCAACTTTCCGAAGCATTGGGTGTGGAGAATTTGGTGGCCCAACTGTTGATTCAGCGGGGAATTACCAATTTCGAGGAGGCAAAAGCATTTTTCCGACCAGAGTTGACCCATTTGCATGACCCTTTTTTGATGAAAGATATGGACAAGGCTGTCCAACGGATCGAGCAGGCCATGTCAAAAGGCGAGAATATTTTGGTGTACGGTGATTACGATGTGGACGGCACGACTTCCGTAGCATTAATGAGCTCCTTTTTGATGGAAACCTATCCCAATGTAGCAACCTATATTCCTGACCGATACTTGGAAGGATACGGTATTTCCTTTCAGGGAATTGATTTTGCAGCAGATAATGATGTTTGCCTAATGATTGCCCTGGATTGTGGCATCAAGGCCATCGACCAAATAAAATACGCCAAGGAAAAAGGAATTGACGTCATCGTTTGCGATCACCACCGACCAGGGCAGCAGCTGCCCGAAGCCGTTGCCGTGTTGGACCCCAAACAGGAGGATTGTGAATACCCGTACAAGGAACTTTGCGGTTGTGGGGTAGGCTTTAAGTTGATTCAGGCCCTTGCTTCCAAACAGGGCAAAACTATCAAAGATTTAATGCCATATCTGGATTTGGTGGCCACTGCCATTGCGGCCGATATTGTTCCCATCACAGGCGAAAATCGCGTATTGGCCCATTATGGATTACAGGTCATCAACGAACATCCGAGAACAGGAATCAAAGCGTTAATCGACCAAACCAAAAAACGGGAACTCACCATTACGGATGTGGTGTTTATCATTGCGCCACGAATTAACGCTGCTGGACGGATGAAACACGGTCAACATGCCGTTACCTTGCTTAGCGAGACCAATTTTGCACAAGCGCAACAATACGCTGCCGAAATCGAACTATTTAATACCGAACGAAGAAGTTTGGACCAAGAAATTACCCAAGAAGCCTTGGTACAGATTCAGGAAAACCAAGAAGAAGATAAGTTTACCTCGGTGGTCTACAACGAAAATTGGCACAAAGGAGTCATAGGCATCGTGGCCTCACGATTAACGGAAACCTATTACAGACCTACTTTGGTTTTCACTAAAAGTGGGGACAAATTGGCTGCTTCGGCCCGTTCGGTCAAAGGATTTGATATTTACAACGCGCTTGAAGGCTGTTCCGATTGCTTGGAGCAGTTCGGCGGACATATGTATGCTGCAGGACTTACGCTATTGGAAGAACAGTACGAGGCCTTCAAAGATCAGTTTGAAAAAGTGGTTTCGGAAACCATCGACCCTAAACTGTTGCAGCCCGAGATTGCCGTGGATGCCAAAATCGCTATGCATCAGATTACACCCAAATTGATGCGCATCTTGAAACAATTTGCCCCTTTTGGCCCTGGGAACATGACCCCAATTTTTATGGCCGAAGGTTTAAAGGACACCGGATATGCCCGAGGCGTGGGAGAAGACGAAAAGCACTTAAAGTGTAGCGTATATCAGCCCGGTTCCAATCCTATTGGCGCCATTGGGTTTAATTTGGGCGATAAATTGAATGTGGTAAAGCGAATAAAACCGTTTGATGCCGTATTTTCGTTGGATGAAAACGAATGGAACGGAACGGTGAGCCTTCAACTAAAACTAAGAGATATTCGCTAGCTACTTATGGACCCCTACGCAGCGCTCCGCTATAAGGAATTCAACATATTTTTGATTGTACGTTTTGCCATGGTATTTGCATGGTCCATGCAGTTTATTGTAATTGAGTGGCAGGTGTATTCGTTGACCAAGGACCCGCTTTCATTGGGGATTATTGGATTGATGGAGGTGATTCCTGCGGTGAGCATGGCACTTTTCGCGGGCCATATCGTGGACCAGAAAGAGAAACGGAATTTACTAGTGACCTGTATTGCAGGATTTTCCGTAATCAGTCTGGGGCTGTTTTTGTTGAGTTGGCCCGGACTTGAAGCATCTTGGGAATCCAAAACCATTCTCTATTCCATTTATGCCTTGGTTTTTTTGGGCGGATTTGTGCGCTCGTTTTTAGGACCGACCATTTTTTCGTTGATCGCGTTGATCGTTCCCAAAAAAATATATCCGAATGCAGCTACGTGGAGCAGCTCCACTTGGCAATTGGCATCCGTGTTAGGCCCTGCTTTGGCCGGATTCTCCATAAGTTGGATAGGAGTGCACTGGAGCATGTGCGTTATTTTTGGCTTTTCGCTAGTGGCTTTGATGTTCTTGTTCCAAATCCCCAAAAAACCCATTATGAACCCAAAATTGGGAGAGCCAGTTTTTCAAAGTCTACGGGATGGACTCAAGTTTGTTTTTGGGAACAAGGCCATTTTTGGAGCGCTTACTTTGGATATGATTGCCGTACTTTTTGGCGGGGCCGTAGCACTTTTGCCCGTTTATGCACAGGATATTTTGCATGTGGGTTCGGAAGGATTCGGAATTTTGAGGGCGGCTCCAGCGGTGGGAGCTTCCATCACCATGTTGGGCTCCACCCGATTTCCGCTGCATAAAAATGCTGGGAAAAAATTGCTGTGGGCCGTGTTCGCCTTCGGCGTTTGTATTATTGTTTTCGGATTGTCGGAGTTATTTTGGTTATCGGTGATTGCCTTGTTCCTTAGTGGTGCGGTAGATGGTGTTTCGATGATCATACGCCAAACCATTTTGCAATTAAAGACTCCGGACAATATGCGGGGAAGGGTGGCTTCCGTAAATTCCATGTTCGTCGGATCTTCCAATGAGCTGGGTGCTTTTGAAAGTGGATTGGCGGCCAAATTGATGGGCACCGTCACAGCGGTGGTTTTTGGTGGATGTATGACGCTTTTGACCGCAGGAACCACGGCCTTGGTATCACCTACCTTTAGACGATTGGACCTTCAAAAGGACATTGATGAGCACGAGAAGGAGGACTAACCTTCCAATTTCTCCAAAGTCAACTTTTCGCCATCAAAAACAGCATAGGTAAAATAGGAAATCCAATCCCCAAGATTGGTGTATTTGGATTTTTCGTTGAGCTGTATTTCCATGGGCAGATGGCGATGTCCAAAAATAAAATGGTCGTAGTGTTGCTGTTCCAACTTTCGTTTCGCGTATAAAATCAACCATTCCTTGTCCTCACCCAAGAATTTGGCATCCGCTTCACCGGAAATTATTTTGTTGTTTACGGATAGATGCTGACCCAAGCGAACGCCCAAATCGGGGTGCAACCATTTAAAAAACCATTTGGCCACGGGATTGGTAAACACTTTCTTCATTCGTTTGAAGCCTTTGTCGTGAGGCCCTAATCCATCCCCATGACCGATAAAAAAGGAAGTGTCGTTGATGAGGAATTGCTTCGGTTTATGGTAAACGGGAATATTGAGTTCTTCTTCGAAGTAGCCGTTCATCCAAAGGTCGTGGTTGCCCACAAAATAGGTGATAGGAATGCCCATGTCCGATAGCTCTGCCAGTTTTCCCAAGGTGCGGGTAAAGCCTTTGGGAACCACGGTTTTGTATTCAAACCAAAAGTCGAACAGGTCGCCCATCAAAAAAATGGCACCTGCATCGTCCTTAATGGAGTCGAGCCAAGCCACGAATTTTTTTTCACGGGGCAAACTATCCGTTCGGGTTGGGGCTCCGAGGTGGTTGTCGCTCGCGAAATAGACTTTTTTGCCTTTAGGAAGTGAAATACGGTCCAATGGGTCTAGGGAAAAAGTTTATAGATGTCATTTCGTTTTACAAATCGGGATACTACGAAGGTATTATTTTCATAGAAAAAACCTAGGTGATAGGAACCTACCCTTATTCGAAAAGCATTGGGGTGCCCCGACAGCTTTGTCACCGAAGTAAGTTCATCCAGTGATTTGGCCTCTTTCATTTGGAGAATGATCTGTTTCAATTTTTGCTTGGTCTTTTTATCGTTGACCTTCCTTAAATCCTTTTCCAACGATTTAAGATACTTGACTTTCATTCATCCAATAGTTTAAAGACATCGTCTTCGCTCACAAAATCTTCTTTGTCCGCTTGTTGCATCAAAAGTAATAGCCCAAGGTCTTCCTTTTCCGCTTCTGAAAGTTGATCAAAACGCTCTAGCTCTTTCTTTTTGACGTATTCCACAATGGCTTTTTCCATTAAGGCTTTTACGCTCAAGTTTTCGAATGCGGAAAGAACCTTTAGTTTTACCACAAGGGATTTATCGACTTCCACCAACTTTTTTATCTGGTTTTCCATACAACTTGGTCTCTCAAATGCTACACCAACAAATATTAAATATATATAGTATATATTATTTTTTGTAACGACGGTTGCTTCGTATTCTGTTGACCACATACACCACAATCACAAAGAGCGCGAGTATGGGGAAAATCAAATCATTCATTTTGTAAATTTTTATTTCTTCTCTTGTTCAAAATCGTCATGCTGAACTTGATTCAGCATCTCACAAACTAGTCTTTTCATAAGACCATTAAACTAGTTCAGGGTGACGCGTATTTTTATAACTGGGGAGCATTCAACTACTATTTAAACTTTTCCAATGCTTTTTTAGTATTCGGAGACAGTGCCAATCTTCCTGAAGCTTCGGCCCGTTCCAGCAATAGGTCGTCCCAGTGCTCCGTTCCTTCCCAAAGTACTTTTTTCATTTCGGAAAGAGCTTCGGGATTATAGGTTGCCAATTTCTGCAAATGAATGTCCACCTCTTTGTCCATATCTGCAATGGAATCATATACCTTGGCGTAAAGTCCTTGTTCTTTGGCCCAATAGGCATTTTTCCATTCAGTGGGATACAATGTGAGCTCCGCCAATGCAGCTTTTCCCATTTTACGTTCCACGGCTGGGGCGATAACAAAGGGACCGATTCCAATGGAAATTTCCGATAGTTTGATGGCGGCCTCTACCGTGGCATGCACATAATCGCAGGCCGATGCCAATCCGACGCCACCACCAACGGTCTTGCCTTGAACCCGGCCAATAATGGGTTTGGGACACTTTCGCATCGCATTGATCACATGGGCGAAGCCGCTAAAAAACTGCTTGCCTTCCTCTAAGTTGGAAACAGCCACCAATTCGTCAAAAGAGGCACCGGCGCAAAAGGCCCGTTCGCCTTCAGATTTTAAAAGGATGACCGAAACCTCTTTGTTTTCGGCAAGTTTTTCAAATTCCCGGGTAAGTCGAGCCAAAAGCTCGGACACAAAGGAGTTGCTGGCAGGGTGGCCAAATTCCACGGTTGCGATTCCGTTTTCTATTTTGGTGTATAGACTTCCGTTGGTTCTATCTGTTGTCATTTTCGTCGATTATCAAATGGCAAAGCACTAAATTAAGGGTTTTGCACCAAGGGCCGGAACTTTCGCCTAAATTTCCAGACCAGTGAGAATCCACGAATCATCATCCAGACCACAAAGGCAATCCAGATGGCATAAAAACCAAGACCCAGATACATGCCCAAATAAAGACAAGGGATAAACCCTAAGAAAGTTGCTGCCAAGAGCACATTCCGTAGGTATTTCATTTCGCCCATACCTTTAAAAATCCCATCAAAAATGAAAGCCAACGTATTCATGGGCAACCCTAAAATCACGATGTAAAAAATACTGTAAAAGGTATTGAGGACGATTTCCTCATTGGAAAAAAGGTGCCCGATGGGACGGTAAAAAATGAATCCAAAGCACATGAGAACAAGGCTTACGATCATCCCGTATTTAAAGATGGTCTTGGCCAACTTCCATAGCCCGTCGTAATCGGCAGCGCCCAAAAGCTTTCCGCCCATACTGTTTCCGGCAGCGGCATAGCCATCAATAAAAAAGGCGGCAAACAACCAAAGGTTGACGGCGATGGTATGCGCTCCGATAAATCGATCCCCCAAGGTGGTAGCTTCGCGCACGGCAAGCATCAGGGCTGCATTGAGTGCCAAGGTACGTACAAAGAGGTTGAGACTCATAAAAATCAACCGTTTGATTTCCTTGTTCAGCGGAAAGGTCAATTTCATGCTGATATCTGTCTTTTTTACCAACAGGATAAGGGACAAAATTGCCATGATGGCCTGTGCAATCAAGCTTGCCCATGCAGCTCCTTCCAAATACAAAGCGGGAATAAACCCTTCGATACCGTAGACAAGGACAAAGTCCAAAACAATGTTGAGCCCTGCCCCCAACATGGCGATGATCATGGGGTAGAAGGTGTTCTGCAATCCGCGGAAAATACCAAAGATGGCAAAGGTGAACAGGGTAAGCGGGAATCCCCAAACCCTAATGGAATAATAGGAGACACAATACTCCAATATTTTTCCCGACGCATTAAAGAGCGCAAAAATCTCTTCGATCACAAAAATGGTGGTGAGCAGCACTACGATGCTCAAACAGATGTTGAGAAAAATGGCTTGTGCGGGCATGTTTTTTACCTCGTCCAATCTTCCTGCACCCAAATATTGGGAAATGATGGCCGAAATGGAACTACGGGTCTGGCCCAAAACCCAAATCAGCATGGACAAAAAGGAGCCTACGATGCCTGCCGCGGCCAGCGATTCCAACCCGTCTACGGGAATGTTGCCCACTATGGCCGTGTCCGTAATGGAGAGGATGGGTTCCGCAATCCCGGAAATGGTTGCAGGGATTGCCAATTGGTTGATGCTCTTGAAGTTTACCTGCGTGCTCAAATCGGGCGCAAGTTACAGCACTAATTCATAACAATGAAAAGGATGCATGCTTTGTTTGGGAAAGTAGATGTCCCCGAGTTTTTGATATCCTCTTTGTTCGTAAAAACGCTGGTTTCTTTTGTTCTGGGAAAAAGTGTCCAATCGGACCGAGACAAACCTGTGTTCACTGGCATGGTTTTCTGCAAAATCCATCATTTGTTGGGCAAGTCCTTTCCCCTGAAGGTTTGGGTGCACGGAAAGCCGATGGATGTAAACACTGTTTCCGTTGGGGGTAAGCCATTGAATGGGTTTGTATTCTTCATCCATCAACGTGGATATGACAATGGTGCCTTGAACCGTGTTTTTTTCTTCAACAACAAAAAGCTCACCACGTTCAATGTCTTTTTGAAAAGCCTCTTTGGAGGGATAGTGCTCGTTCCATTGAAAAATACCGTTCTCTTGCATTTTTTTGGCACAAGCTTGGGTTATGGTCAAGATATCGGGGATTTCAGATATCTTTGCGCGTCTTATCATTGATTCGTTTCAATTAAATTGTAAATTTAAGGTTTAATCGTAATCACCAAACCATGAACAATATTCTTGTACCCATTGGAACTTCTCCAGATTCACATCAAACCCTGCAATATGCGGTCGACTTTGCTTCCGAATTCGGAGCCAAGGTCTATGTGATGGATGTGTTCACCGTGACTACGGCGGTGGGCAGCTTGGCCAATGTGGAAGAAAAAGTGGCAAAAAGCAGTAAGGAACATTTAAAGGAGGTCATCGATCAAGTTGATACCAAGGGAATCGACATTAAAATGGCCACGTACAACGGCGATATTATTGACGGTTTGAAGAGTATTCACAAGGAATTGGGCATCGATTTGATCATAATTGCCCCAAAAAGCAATGATATCCAAGAGGAGCTTTATTTGGGCAATACTTCAGGTCGAATCATCAAACAGACCGAGATTCCTACATTGATTGTTCCTAAAGGAACCACTTTTAAGCCTGCAAAAAAGATATTGACCGCGTTTGGATCGGGGATCTTGAAGCGAAGTAGCATTTTGAACCCGTTGATCATTATAAAAAACAAGTTCAGGTCGGAAGTGAGCTTGTTGCTGGTAAAACGACCAGGATACACCGAGGACGATTTAAAAGTGAATACCGCTTTGATGGATTTAAGCTCCCAGTTGACCATCACAGAAAATGGAACTACGTACTTGGGCGTAACGGAATACTTCCAAAAAGAGCAGCCCGATATATTATGTGTTTTTAGAAGAAAGCGTGGGTTCTTTAAAAAGCTTTGGGAAAAGAACACGATTCCCAAGTCGGAGTTCTTTGTGAAGATACCTGTATTGGTACTAAGCGTTAAAAAAGATTAAGGAAGTAGCGCAAATTTTGATACTTTCAGAAAAAAGTAGTTATTTTGCGCTCTCTTTGGGGGATTAGCTCAGTTGGCTAGAGCGCTTGCCTGGCAGGCAAGAGGCCACCGGTTCGAATCCGGTATTCTCCACCAGTTTTTATAAGGCTTCAAGAGTTTTTTACTTTTGAAGCTTTTTTTATTTGCACGCAATTTGCACGCAAATCTGATTTTAAATTAAACTTGGTATTATTTGATAAAAAGTGCCCTATTTCAATGTTTTTTAATCCTTTTTAGAATAATTCTTTGAAAAAGAATCACATCTATTACATCATGTGTTAGCCTCAGTATTGGTTTTAGGAATCTAAGTCCAATTAAAGGTCAGTTAACGAAACAAATAAAGGAGACCACAAATGGGACCGAATGACAACAGAACTTTTGAAATAGAAAACCGGTTCAAAAAAAGACCGTTTTAAGGGACAGTTTTGTCATGGTAATTCTCCGGTTACAGGTTGGGTTATCTGTACCTTAGTTGAAATTGATGACGACTCAATTAAGATTCCGAAATTCATTGGGTGCGAATCCCGTGCTTTTTTTGAACATCCTGCTAAAGTGCTGGGGATATTTAAAGCCTAGCTCATAGGCAATCTCCGATATATTTTTGTCGGCATTGTAAATACGTTCTTTCGCAAGGTTAATCACTTTTAGATGAATGTGTTCTTGTGGAGACTTTCCCGTTTCTTTTTTGACCAAATCCCCAAAATAGTTCGGAGACAGATGTAGATGCTCAGCAAAGTGGCCTACCGAGGGCAAACCATATTTTTTTGGTTTTTCTGATGAAAAGTAATCGTTCAGAAGTATATCAAACTTTTGTAATGATGACTTATTTGCATCTTCCCTAGTTATAAACTGCCTGTCATAAAAGCGGGTACAATAATCCAAAAGCAATTCTAGATTGGCAGTAATCAAGTGCTTGCTATGTTTGTCAATATTTTGCTCCAGTTCAAATTGTATTTTCTCTATTGAACTAAGGATGACTTTACGCTCTTTTGAAGAAAGATGGAGCGCCTCATTTGAGGTATAGGAGAAAAAACTGTATTGATGTATTTTTTCAGCAAGGGTAGTCCCCAGCAATAGATCAGGATGAAAGAGTAGCGCGTATCCTTTTGGTACATAATCAGCATCTAAATTCCCAAACTCTATGATTTGGTTCAGACCCATAAAAACAAGTGTACCTTCATCATAATCATAAGGTTTCCCTCCATACATCAATTTACATCCTTTGGCATCCTTTAAAAAGATAGCGTAGCATTGATAATGAAAGGCGTCGTAGTCCTTATTGGTGTAGCCTGTTTCATTCACTTTATCAAAATCCACAACACATATTAAAGGATGCTCAACCTCATAATTTCTTAACTTACAGTAATCTGCAACCGACTTGATATAAAGGGTATTTTTCATTATCCGATTAAATTCAGAATAAAGATAGCTGAAAGCATTGCGATAATTCAAGCTTAATGCTAATAATCAGTAACAATGGTTAGTAAAACCGTAATTGATATACAAGAAGCGAAAATGGGAATCGATACCTTTGTTTATGAATACATTAAATGAAGTCTTATGAGAGGATTGTTACTATTTCTATCATTGTCTTTTTGTTTTGTGGGATGCAAACAGAACCAGAGCAGCAATCAAACATCCCGCTTAACTTTCAATGCTTCGGATAGCACTTTCCTTGTTATTAAGGAACAGGGTACGTTCGCTGTAGGAGGCAGCATCAAAGAAACCCCCGGAACCTTTGATCCTATTGCTCACGGAGCGTTTAATCCTACAGATCAAAACACGGAAGGACAAACTCTGCACGGTGATCACGCATCAGTGTTCTATCAAATTCCAGCAGATGCTAGAGACCTCCCTCTGGTATTTTGGCACGGATATGGGCAGTCTATGCGTACTTGGCAAAGTACGCCGGACGGTCGTGAAGGCTTCCAGAGCACTTTCCTAAGAAAAGGCTTTCCCGTCTATTTATTGGACCAACCGAGACGAGGCCTTGCAGGTCAAAGTTTGGAAGCTGGGTCACTAGAGGCCAGAACAGAAGACCAACTTTGGTTCGGAATTTTTAGAATGGGTGAGGGAAAGGAATTCTATCCGGACATACAATTTTCCAAAGACCCTAAAGCACTTGATCAGTTCTTTCGTCAGAGCACACCGGATACGGGACCCTTAAATATCAATCTTAACATTGATGCCGTTTCAGCGCTGTTCGACAAGATAGGCAATGGTGTTTTGGTTACTCATTCCCATAGCGGAGGGCAAGGATGGCTTACAGCAATGGAAAACGAAAACATAAAGGCTATAGTGTCCTTTGAACCCGGAAGTAATTTTGTTTTTCCTGAAGGTAATGTTCCAGAGCCTATATCATATGTTGGCGGTACGTTGCGTGCCCGCGGCGTCGCTATGGAGAAATTTGAAAATCTCACCAAAATTCCTATCATTATTTACTATGGGGATTATATTCCGGAAACCGAAGTAGAAAATCCTGGCCAAGAGCAATGGCGTGCAGCCCTTTTGATGGCGCGCAAGTGGACACAAGCAGTAAATGATGCCGGAGGGGATGTAACACTTGTTGTATTGCCGGAAAAAGGAATAAAAGGAAACACACACTTTCCAATGTCCGATTTGAACAATCAAGTAATAGCCAACCTAATGTATAAGTGGCTAGTTAAAAAAGAATTGAACTAAAAATCATAAAAATGAAAAATCTAATTAATACAGTACTATTTGTTCTTCCTATTTGCATATTTGCCCAGCAGAGCGACTACAAAGTGTCTTCATACCACGAAGAAGGCTTTAAGGCTCCAAACACTCATTACATAGGGGAAGCTTGGTTAAACGGTGTACTTCAGGCCGATGAGGAAACCGAATTCAACATTACTAAAGCAACATTCAAGGCGAATTCAACTTTGGACTGGCATAAACATTCATCATCGCAAGTCCTGATTTATGTAAACGGCGAAGGATATTATCAAGAAAGAGGAAAAGACCCTGTGATTCTTAAAGCAGGTGATGTGATACGATGCAAAAAGGGCATCGAGCACTGGCACTCATCTACTAAGTACAGTGATGTAACCTATCTGGCCATCTATGGCGGAGAACAACCTACCACTTGGACGGAGGTAGTTACCCAAGAATATTATGATAGCGTGGCAGAAAAACTCGAGGAATAAATTACCTTTCCTTCGACTAAAACTTTTCCAAAACCTAAAATTCCTATGATTTCAAAAAGTCACTTTAAGATTACAACATTGTTGTTATTATTAGTCTTCACTATTGGTTTTCATTCCAATGCTCAACAAATCATATTAAGCGACGAAGGTTTATCAGACCAAGAAAAAAGCATTGTCAAAATTGCTAGCCATACCGCCCAAGGTAATTTGGTGCAGCTTATGGATGTACTCAATGAAGGATTGAATAATGATCTTACTATTAATGAAACAAAGGAGATCTTAGTACATCTTTACGCATATGCCGGATTTCCGAGAAGTATACGCGGTTTACAAACCCTTATCAAAGTGTTGAAAGAAAGAAAATCGAAAGGAATTGAAGATGATTGGGGCCCAGAAGCCTCATCCATCAGCGATTCAGAAACCAAGTATGAACGTGGAAAGACTATTTTGGAAGAACTTGTCGGAAGACCATTGGAGGAGAAACCGGAATATCAAAAATTTTCGCCCGAGATTGATAGATTCCTTAAGGAACATCTTTTTGCGGATGTGTTTGAGCGGGATGTAATCAGTTACAAACAGCGGGAGCTGGTGACCATATCGGTTATTGCCAGTTTGGGAGCCTTGGAACCTATGCTTAGAAGTCATTACAACCTTTCGCTCAATGTAGGTTGGCAGCCAGAACAATTGGAGGGTTTCACTCGGTTAATAGAGACCACGGCAGGGAAAGAAAAAGCGGAATCTGCACTTTCAATTTTAGGACAAATACTTGAAAACCGTGAATAATGTCTAAGGGCAAAAAACATTTTAAGATGACAAAACGAATATTTTACTTGGTTATAACTTTTAGTTTAGTTCTTACGGCGTGTAGTAAGAAGAAAGAGCCTCTGGTAGAAGACGTTTCCATTTTTCCTGACGGAATAAAAATTGATAACGACAATTTCACTGGCATCGCTTGGCTTACTATGCTTGCAGAGTCAGATAGCCTTAATGCTATGTATGCCGGGAATGTAAGGTTTGAGCCGGGGACAAGAACAAATTGGCACTCACACCCTGCAGGACAATTGCTCATAGTGATTGACGGGGAAGGGTACTACCAGGAAAAAGGTCATTCCAAAAGAATGTTGCGTAAAGGCGATGCGGTAAAATGCCCTCCGGACACCCCGCACTGGCATGGAGCAAGCCCTAACAGTGATTTCTCGCACATCGCAGTTTCCAGTAGCGAAAATGGCCCCACAGAATGGCTTGAGCCGGTGTCTGATGGCGAATATTTTAGTAATTAAATTTAAAAGACTAGAATATTGTACGGCTTGGGGAATAATCACTGAAAGGAACGATTCCCAAAATATGTTTGACTTTATGCCAGAGGCATTAAAACTTGAAACATCCAAATACGAAAATCTACCTTTTTTAAAGTACCCGTTTTCGAATTCCCCTAGTCTTAATTGTTGATAACCCCAATTTTTTCTATTAAATCGTCTATTTGGCCATTTAGAGAATAGGTCTATTTGGTATCAAATAAAACCAAATAAATCTAAGGATTCATCAATGCTGTTTAGTCTGAACTGTTTTGATATAAAAGCCAGCACATCAGATATTTGTGAATAAAGCTTATCGTACAATCTTACTTTTCCTCTACCCTCTTTTTATCTTTATCCAAAGAATTCTTAAAAAGAAAACAAAAGCGCTTTTGTTCATTTCCAATCTTTAAAAAGAAACAAAATGGACAATTTTTTGATACTCGAACGGCTCGACCGTTTGGAACGGCTTATGATAGCCAATAAGGAAGTGCTGACCTTTGATGAGGCCTGTGATTACACCGGCATATCAAGAAGCTATCTGTACAAGCTTACCGCTGCGGGGCAAATTCCGCACTCCAAGCCCAATGGAAAACTGATATTCTTCGAAAGGGAAAAGATA
>Ga0189278_10166_pt1 | contig 63936 bp, 65 predicted proteins | sample N26A9minimetaG_FD_130326 | JGI IMG/M metagenome (GOLD analysis project Ga0189278, IMG submission 130326) | Marine microbial communities from the Costa Rica Dome - N26 A9 mini metaG | ecosystem: Environmental > Aquatic > Marine > Oceanic > Photic zone | place: Costa Rica: the Eastern Pacific...
ACGGGGCGCAGCTGGCGCGGCACGGCCTTTGGCGGCGCGCGCGGGCGCACGGATGTGCCCAAGATTGTCGATTGGTACATGCAGGGCAAGATCGAGATCGACCCGATGATCACCCACACCATGTCGCTCGAGGATATCAACAAAGGGTTTGAGCTCATGCACGCCGGCGAAAGCATCCGCAGCGTGGTGATTTACTAAGTGCGATCCCAAAGAGGGACCGCGACCAAAAGAATGTGACCCGGTTCCATCGCAGAGGAGGGCGGTGCGGGCCGGGATGACAGAAACGACTGAAGTTTTATCCAGGGAGGACAAAATGAAGAAATCACTCTTGATGTCGGCGGCGTTCTTTGTCGGCGCATCCGGCATGGCCACGGCCAACAGCGATCTTCAAGCGCTGATTGACGATCCAACGCAATGGGCGATCCAGACCGGCGACTACGCCAACACCCGCTATTCCGAGTTGGAACAGATCAACAAGGACAACGTTGGCAAATTGCAGGTCGCCTGGACATTTTCCACCGGCGTGCTGCGCGGGCATGAGGGCTCGCCGCTGGTGATCGGGGACATCATGTATGTCCACACGCCCTTTCCCAACATCGTTTATGCGCTGGATCTGAGCAACAACGGCAAGATCATCTGGAAATACGAGCCCAAGCAAGATCCCAACGTGATCCCGGTGATGTGCTGTGACACGGTCAACCGGGGCGTGGCCTATGCGGATGGCAAGATTTTCCTGCACCAGGCTGATACCACGGTTGTGGCGCTGGACGCCAAGAGCGGCGAGGTCAAGTGGACAGCAGTGAATGGCGATCCGTCCATTGGCGAGACCAACACCGCGACCGTGCTGCCGGTCAAGGACAAGGTGATCGTGGGCATTTCCGGTGGGGAATTCGGCGTGCGCGGTCATACCACTGCCTATGACATGAACACCGGCGAACTGGTCTGGCGCGCCTATTCCATGGGGCCAGACAGCGACACGCTGATTGATCCGGAAAACACCACCCATCTGGGCAAGCCGGTGGGACCGGATTCGGGCACGAACACCTGGGAAGGCGATCAGTGGAAGATCGGCGGCGGCTCGACCTGGGGCTGGTATTCCTATGATGCGGAGTTGGACCTGTTCTATTACGGCACCGGCAACCCCTCGACCTGGAACCCGGCGCAGCGGCCCGGCGACAACCGCTGGTCGATGACCATCATGGCACGTGATCCCGATGACGGAAAGGCCAAGTGGCTCTACCAGATGACCCCGCATGACGAGTGGGACTATGACGGTGTCAACGAGATGATCCTGACAGATCAAGAGGTTGACGGGCAAATGCGCAAGCTCTTGACCCATCCGGATCGCAACGGTCTGGCCTATACGCTGGATCGCGAAACCGGCGAATTGCTGGTGGCCGAAAAGTTTGACCCGGTCGTCAATTGGACCACGGGTGTGGATATGGACCCGGCCTCGCCAACCTATGGCCGTCCGGCTGTGGTGGCGGAATACTCCACCGAGCAGAATGGCGAGGATGTGAACTCGACCGGCATCTGTCCGGCGGCCTTGGGCACCAAGGACCAGCAGCCGTCTGCCTATAGCCCCAAGACCGGTCTTTTCTATATCCCCACCAACCACGTCTGCATGGATTACGAACCGTTCCGTGTGAGCTATACCGCCGGTCAGCCCTATGTGGGCGCGACGTTGGCGATGTATCCCGCACCGGGCAGCCATGGCGGCATGGGCAATTTCATCGCTTGGGACAATATCGAGGGCAAGATCAAGTGGTCGATCCCCGAGCAATTCTCGGTCTGGTCGGGCGCTCTGGCGACCGCTGGCGATGTGGTGTTCTACGGCACGCTCGAGGGCTATCTCAAGGCGATTGATGCCTCGAGCGGCGATGAGCTTTACAGCTTCAAGACGCCGTCGGGGATTATCGGCAACGTGATGACCTATGAGCATGGCGGCAAGCAATATGTCGGCATCCTGTCGGGTATCGGCGGCTGGGCCGGAATTGGCCTTGCGGCGGGTCTGACCGATCCGAATGCCGGTCTGGGTGCTGTGGGCGGCTATGCGGCGCTTAGCGACTATACGGCGCTTGGTGGTCAGTTGACCGTGTTCAAACTGCCGGATTGATCGCGGATCTGACCCAATTACAGGCGGCGCGGCATCTGAATGTGTCGCGCCGCCGCACCTGAGAACCCAGAAGGAGTTACGAATGTTGACGCCCCGCCGCCTCTTGTCCGCTGGTCTGACCGCATGTCTGGCGCTTGTCGCGCTGCCGGTCCTTGGCGAAGAGGCCCCGTCGCCCGATGATCCCAAATTTGCCGCCTCTTACGAACAGGATGGGCTGTATTTCACCGCTGATGATATTCCCACCTTTAACGTGGCCGAGGATGGCACGGTGGACTGGCAGACGTTTTCAGGGTTTCGCCGCTATCATGCGGAATGCCATGTCTGCCACGGGCCGGATGGTGAGGGCTCGACCTATGCCCCCGCGCTAAAGGAGTCGGCGGTGGCGATGGATTACTACGACTTTTACGGCGTCGTGGCTGAGGGACGCCAAAAGGTGAACGCCTCGGAGAATTCGGTGATGCCGTCCTTTGGCACCAACCCCAATGTGATGTGCTATCTGGATGACATTTACGTCTACCTCAAGGCCCGCGGTCTGGGGGTGGTCGAGCGTGGTCGTCCGGCCAAGAAAGAGGCGAAATCAGAGGGTATACAGGCGGCAGAAGATGCGTGCATGGGCTAAGGCGCTTGGTTTGGCTGTCGCGCTTTTGCCCGGAGTGGCTGGGGCGCAGATGGCAGAGCTGGTTTCGCAATCGGCATTTCGGGTCTGTGCCGATCCGGCCAATGATCCGATGTCGACCGAAGCCGGGACCGGGTTTGAGAACCGCATTGCAGATCTGCTTGCTGCGGAATTGGAGCGGCCGGTTGAATATAGCTGGTTTCCGATGGCGACGGGTTTCGTGCGCCGGACCTTGGGCGAAAAGCGCTGTGATGTGATCATCGGGTTCGCGCAGGGGCATGAGTTGGTGCAGAACACCAATCACTACATGACTTCGGTCTATACGCTCATCCTGCCAAAAACGGGGGAGTTGTCGGATGTGGTGACGCTGGCCGATCCACGCCTCAAGGGTAAGGTGCTGGGCATCGTTGCGGGCAGCCCGCCGGGCACGCATATGGCGCGCAACGGGCTGATGGCCAAGGCGCGGGCCTATCCGCTGTTTGTGGATCGGCGGGTGCAGTCGCCTGCGAGTGATATGTTGCGCGATCTAGAGGCCGGAGAGATTGCCGCAGCCGTGCTCTGGGGCCCCATCGGCGGGCCGTTGGTCAAGCGCGAGCATCCCGATTTGCAGGTCGTGCCGCTGTTGCACGAGGTGGGTGCGCCCAAGATGTTCTACAGGATCACAATGGGTGTACGGCTGGGCGAGGATCAGTGGAAGCGGGAATTGAATTCGCTGATCCGGCGCAATCAGGCGGAAATTGATGCGATTTTGAATGACGCAGGCGTGCCGCTGCTCAATGACATGGGCACAGAGGCCAAGGTGCTCTCGCAATGATCCGGGCAGGTCTGGCCGTGCTGCTGCTGCTGGCCGGACCGCTCGCGGCGCAGGGGGTGGCAGAGCCGGAGTATTATCGCGGAGAGCCCTATCGCGCGCCGGTTCCCGAGACCTTGACGGGCGCGGTGGTGGTCGATGCCACGGCTGCGCATGTGCTGTGGCAGAGGGGCGAGGTGGCGTTTGTGGATGTGCTGCCGCGCGCGCCCAAGCCTGTAAACCTGCCTGCCGGCACGATCTGGCGCGACAAGCCTCGGCTATCGATCCCGGGGTCGGTGTGGTTGCCCAACACCGGCTATGAGCGGATTGCCCCCGAGACAGAGGCGTATTTGCAGGACGGTCTGGCAGAGGTGACGGCCGGGGATAGCGGCCATCCTGTGCTGTTTTTTTGCCTCGAGGACTGCTGGATGTCCTGGAACGTGGCCAAGCGGGCGCTGGAGATGGGATATACCGAGGTTTACTGGTTTCCAGAGGGCACGGATGGCTGGGCGTTTGAAGACTATCCGCTAGAAAAGATCGACGCGAGACCGGGGGAGCCGGGGACGTAGGGCGAAGCCGACGTTGATGGCTGTTGCCCCGCGCGGCTCAGCCCCTAGCTCTGCCTACACCTTTCCCCCTCAATACGCCGCAAGGCTGGTGCGGGCGCTGGTCGTCGTGCCGTCGGTATCCCGCAGGGTGACATTTGCTGTCGTGGTGCCTGTCGGAATCGAAACACGCAGGCGCGGATTTTCCGAAAGGGAAATGCTACCAGTCATTGTCAGATAGGGGGCGTTGTCGAGGTTGATTTCCAGCTCATCCACCACGCGCAGGGGCGTGAAAAGCAGGGAGATTTGATCCATCGCCAGACCCGAATGGCTGGGGTGGCTGATATCGACATCAAGCGCGTGGACCTTGCCTGAGAGCGCGGCAAGGCGAGTGTTCACGCTCTTGCTGGGGGCTGTGAGGTCAGGCAAGAACGCCAATTCCATCTCTCCCAAGTTGGCCAGAGCCGCGACCGGATCGGTGCCCGGCGGTGCAGCACAGGCACCTTGACCAGAGGTTTTAAGGAATGCCTCGGCCATGTGCCGCTCGCCCGCATCGGTGAGCGCCACAAGGTGCAATGGGGTTTGACCATTGAGGCGGGTGGTGAGGCTGAAGGCGAATTCGGCCTGTGGCGCGGCAAGATGGAATTCGGCGGCCACGGGGGCGGGGTTCTCGTCGATCACCAGCGTCACAGTCGTGATCTTCTGTCCCGGCGGGGCGACGATGTGCCCACCCAACACAGTGCGCGCATCGTCTGTGGCGCGATACGGCGCGTCGAGCGAGACATGCGCGCTCTGCACCACGAGGGGCGCATCGCCATAGAGGGCGGATTGAATGTCAGGCCAAGTGGACTGCGCCAGAGCCGGGCCAGAGAGCATCGCAGCCGCAAGGGCCAAGGCCAAACGTGTCATGTCATCCCTCCACAAACATATGGGTCTTGAAGATATAGCGCATGCCGCGCAGCCAGGAATCGTCAGTATTGGAGCGGATGTCGACCGCGCGGGCGCGCACCACCTCGCCGCTGGGCACAGCGCGCAGCACAAGGTTCATCGACAGGATCAGGTTCGAAACCTTCTGCACCTCGCCCACCAGCACGTAATCGGCATCCAGCCGTGCCGCGAGGCGGGTTTCGCAGCCGTAGCAATCGGCGGGGTTGGTGACGGTGGCAAGATCGGTGGTGATCGGGTCCAAATCTAGCATTGCAAAGCCGGTTTCGGCAAAACGGGTCTGAACATAGTCCTGAACCAGCGCGAGGCGCGCGGTTTCATCGGCGCGCACCGGGTTGTATGCGCCCTCGGTCGAGGTGTCGATGAAGGTGATCCCGAGAAAGGCCACAGAGGCGCCATCGCGCAACGGCACGAGCCCCTGCGCCGTCGCGGCGGAAGCCGACAGAAATCCGGCCAAAAGCCAGAGGAAAAGCGCCCGTGTCATGCGGGCATGTTATGCCGGGTCCGGGCGGTGCGCTATGCGACTTTGGGCGGAGGTCACAACACGGGAGATCCCCGGGTCTGGCCCGGGGATGACGCCCATGGGAGGGGCGCTTTAGACGCCCACCTCGATCATCGCCTTGGCCAAAATGGGCACGGTGCGGGCGTTAAGCCCGGCGATGTTGATGCGGCTGTCGCCAATCATGTAGATCGCGTGCTCTGCGCGCAGGCGTTCGACCTGTTCGGGGGTCGCACCAAGGCGCGAGAACATACCGCGATGCTGCGCGACAAAGCCAAACCGGTCCGAGCCAGAGAGGCGCTGCAACTCTGCCGCCAGCGTTTCGCGCAGCTTGAGCATACCAAGGCGCACGTCTTCAAGCTCTGACTGCCAATCGGCGCGCAGGGCGGGATCGGTCAGCACCATCGTCACCAGCCGTGCGCCGTGATCGGGCGGGAAGGAATAGTTTTGACGATTGAGATAGGCGAGGTTGCCTTGGGTGACTTTTTGCAGGCTCTTGTCCTGTGCGACGGCCATCAGAATGCCCGTGCGCTCGCGGTAGATGCCAAAATTCTTGGAGCAGCTGGCGGCGATCAGCATCTCGGGGCAGTTTTCCGCCACGAATCGCACAGCGGCGGCGTCCGCCTCAAGCCCGTCGCCAAAGCCCTGATAGGCGATGTCGATCATCGGCAGCGCGCCGCGCGCGTTGAGCAGATCCACCACCGCCCGCCATTCGGTCATGTTGAGATTGGCACCCGTGGGATTGTGGCAGCAGCCGTGCAAAAGCACCACATCCCCTGCGCGCAACCCGTCCAGATCCGCCATCATGCCGGTGAAATCGACGCCGACGGTTTCGGGGTCGAAGTAGCGATACATCACCACCTCGATTCCCATATGGGCAAGGATGCTCAGATGGTTGGGCCATGTCGGATCAGAGACAAAGACGCGCCCCCCGGGGTTGGCCATCTTGACCAGATCAAACGCCTGCCGCACGGCACCGGTGCCGCCCGGCGTCGCAATCGCCGACACCTGATCGCGCGCAACCGCATCGCCCAGAACGAGCGCGATCATCGCATCGGCAAAGGCTGGCTCACCGGCAAGGGCGGTATAGGCCTTGGTGGTCTCTGCCTCCCAGAGCTGTTTTTCCGCAGCCTTGACCGCGCGCATGACCGGGGTCACGCCCTCGGGGGTTTTGTAGACACCGACGCCAAGGTCGATCTTGGTCTCGCGCGGGTCTTCGCGGAACGCCTGACCAAGGGCCAGAATCTTGTCAGCGGGTTTTTCTTTCAAGGCGTCAAACATCAAACTTCTCCAGTGGCGACGGGCAGGGTGGGGAAGGCGCCCCATTCGGTCCAGGACCCGTCATAAAGCGCATGGTCGGTCTTGCCGATCCGTTCCAGCGCCAGATTGATAATCGCGGCGGTTACACCAGAGCCGCAGGAGGTGATGACCGGCTTGGTCATATCCATCCCGGTGGCGGCAAAGACGGCGCGCAGGGCATCTGCGTCTTTCATGGTCATGTCGGCGTTCAAGAGGTCCGTATAGGGAACATTCTTGGAGCCGGGGATGTGGCCTGCGCGCAGACCGGCGCGGGGCTCTGGCGCTTCGCCACGAAAGCGGGCGGCAGAGCGGGCATCAAGGATTTCGTAATCCCCGAGTTTGGCGGCTGCCGCGACTTGGGTCACGTCCTTGACCATCTGGTTCTGGCGGCGCACGGTCATGTGGCGATCGCGGATGATGGGGGGCATGTCCTCGATGGCGCGGCCCTCGGCCTGCCATTTCGGGAAACCGCCATCCAGAACGGCGATATTGTCCTGTCCCATCAGCCGGAAAAGCCACCAGACGCGGGCCGCAGAAAATAGCCCCTTGGCGTCATAGACCACCACCTGATGCCCGTCACCCACGCCCATGGCGCGCAGTTTGGACATGAATTTTTCAACCGGCGGGGCCATATGCGGGAGTTCCGAGCGCGCATCGCTGATGTCGTCGATGTCAAAGAACCGCGCGCCGGGAATATGCGCCGCCTCATATTCCGCGCGTCCACTGCGCCCTTCGGCGGCCATGAACATGGTGCCGTCAAGAATGCGCAGGTCGGGGTCCTTGAGATGGGCCGCCAGCCAATCGGTGGAAACAAGCGTTTTCGGATCGTCCATGGCGATTTGCCCCCCGGTTCAAACGCTTTCTGCCTACAGTCTGAAGGGAAAAAGGGCAAGACTATGCAGCGCCGGTGTGGTTATCGGCGCAAGAGGCGGGCGATAGCGCGAAGTGCCCATAGGGTGACGATGCCACCGGTGGCGGTGACGGCAACAAGCCGGATCAGATAGGCCGTGTCACTGCCTGTGGCCGGGGCATGGCTCAGGAGATATGCGCCAGCCGCCCCGCCAATCGCGCCCATGCCCGCCTGCAAAAGCCAGCCCAGACGCGGCGAGAGCCCAAGGCCTGCGGCGATCATTGCCGCCGTTGCCCCAGCCAGAAGCGCGATCAGCAATTCCATCCAGCGCTCCCTCGGCCTAGCCGTGATCCTTGAGCAGGCGCTGTTTTTGCCGGGCCCAGTCGCGCTTGGCCTCGGTTTCGCGCTTGTCGTGGTTCTTTTTGCCCTTTGCGATGCCGATCTTGAGCTTGGCCATGCCGCGATGGTTGAAATAGAGCACGAGCGGCACAAGGGTCATGCCTTTGCGTTGGGTCTCGCTCCAGAGGCGGGACAGTTCCTTTTTGGACACAAGCAATTTGCGCCGCCGCTTTTCGTCATGGCCAAAGGTCTTGGCCTGCTCGTAGGGGGCGATATAGGAGTTGACCAGCCAAAGCTCGCCGTTTTCCACCATGGCGTAGCTCTCGGCGATATTGGCGCTGTTGACGCGCAGGGATTTCACCTCGGAGCCGCCAAGGATTATGCCGCATTCGAGATCGTCCTCGATGGCATAGTCGTAGCGCGCACGCCGGTTCTCGGCGATTACCTTGTAGTTGGGATTTTCCTTTGCCTTGGCCATTCCGCCTACCTAATGGCGCGCGCGGGCACTGTCCAGCGGGGGCGAAATCATTCCGCTGCGCGGCGCAGGCTGGCCATGAGAAGATGGAATTTCTCGCCCTGAATGGCGACATGGCCGCGCAGCACCGTGGCGGCGCGCTCGGCCTCTCCGGCGCGCAGTGCGGTGACCACGGCCTCGTGTTCGGCCATCGATTGCGCCATGCGCCCACGCAGGCGCAATTGCATCCGGCGAAACGGTTTCAGGCGGCGGTGCAGGCGCAGCGCCTCTTGTTCCAGAAACCCGTTGCCTGCGTGGCGATAGATCATGTGATGAAACCGCTCATTCTCGCGGTAGTAGCTATCTGCGTCGTCGGCGGCGATCGCTTCGGTGCAGCGGGCATTGGCGGTATCAAGATCGGCGAGCGCTGATTCCGAGATGCGATGCGCGGCAAGGCGGCCACAGACGCCCTCGATCTCGGCCATGGTTTCAAACATTTCCATCAGTTCGACAAGGCCGGGCTGGCGGATGAAAACCCCCCTACGCGGGATTTGCACGGCAAGGCCTGAGGCGACAAGCCGTTGCAATGCCTCACGAATCGGGGTGCGCGAGACATTGAATTGACGTGCAAGGCGGATTTCATCCAGCCGATCCCCATCGCTGAAATCGCCGGTAAAGACCAGTTCTTCCAACGTGTCAGCGATCATGTCTGCGCGGCGTATCTCCATAAAAAAATCCTAGCGAGGGCAGGGTTTGTGCGCAAGTGGGAAACTCTTGTATACAAAAATCTTGACTCTGAATTCAAAACACCAAACACTCTCCGACACGGTCCGGGCCACACGTTCGGGCAGAATGGGAGGAAGATATGAACAAGATGACTTTCACGGCGGCGGCGGCTGCCGGGATGATGCTGCTGAGCAGCGCAGCTTTTGCCACCGAACTGCGCCTGTCGCATCAGTGGTCGAACAATGACGTGCGCCACAAGGTTGCACAGATTGTAGCCGATGAAGTGGCGGCTGCCGGTGTCGATCTCGACATCAAGATCTTTGGCTCTGAGTCGCTCTTCAAGGCGCGCGAGCAGTATACGCCGCTGAGCCGGGGTCAGCTTGATATGACCGTGCTGCCGCTCAGCTATGCGGGGGGACAACAGCCCGCTTACAACCTCACGCTGATGCCGGGTCTGGTCAAGAACCACGATCACGCCGCGCGTCTGTCCGACAGCCCCTTCATGGAGGCCGTAGAGGCCAAGATGGCCGAAGATGACGTGATGGTTCTGGTGCATGGCTATCTGGCTGGCGGCTTTGCGAGCACGGGCAAGTGCATCACCAAGCCCGAGGATGTTGCGGGCATGCAGACCCGCGCGGCTGGCAAGGCATTCGAGCAGATGCTGGCGGGTGCGGGCGCGTCGATCGCGTCGATGGCCTCTTCCGAGATCTACAATGCGATGCAAACCGGCGTTCTGGATGCGGTCAACACCTCGTCCTCGTCTTTTGTGTCATTCCGCATCTATGAGCAGGTGAAATGCTACACGCCTGCGGGGGATGTGGCGCTGTGGTTCATGTATCAGCCGCTCTTGATGAACAAATCCACCTTTGACGGTCTGAGTGCCGAACAGCAGGCGGCGCTGATGGCGGCGGCGGAAAAGGCCGAAGCCTTCTATCTTGAAGAGGCCAAGAAAGAAGATGCCGCGTCGGTGCAGGTGTTCAAGGATGCCGGTGTCGAGATTGCGTCGATGACCGAAGAGGATTTCGCCGCGTGGCGGGCTCTGGCGGCTGAAACGTCCTATAAGGAATTCGTTGCCAGCGTGGCCGATGGGCAGGCGCTGCTTGATATGGCGTTCGCGGTCGAGTGATCCGCTCAGGCTGCCGCGCCTGATCTGCGCGGCAGCCAACTTCCTACTCCCCCCTGACATGAGGTAGACCATGGCCGGCCATGCATCGGGTGCGATTGCGCGCACCGGACAAAATCCTTTTCTGCGCGCGGTTGCCGCGCTCTCGACCCTGGCGGGGTGGATCTCGGCGGCGATGATCGTCGCGTCGGTGTTCATCACCTGTCAGATGATCTGGGTGCGCTTTGTGTTGAACGGCACGACGGTCTGGCAGACCGAGGCCGTGATCTATCTGATGATCGCCGCCACGCTTTTAGGCCTGTCTTATGTGCAGCGCCTGCGTGGGCATGTGAACGTGGACCTGATCCCACTTGCGGTGCCGCGCCGGGCGCGCAAGGGGCTGGCGGTCGTGACGCTCAGCCTTTCCATCGTGATCGTCGCGGTCATGCTTTGGTATGGCTATGAATTCTGGCACGTCGCGTGGGCGCGTGGTTGGACATCAGATACCGTCTGGGGGATTGACCTGTGGATTCCCTATCTCGCCATTCCAGTGGGGCTTGGCCTCTTTTTGTTGCAACTGGTCGCCGATCTTGTGGCGCTGCTCTTGAATATTGATGCGCCCTTTGGGCTGGAGGACGTCTGATGGATCCGCTTTTGCTTGGCCTGATCGTTGCGATTGCAACCATCGTGGTTCTGTTCTCCGGCGTGTCGGTGGCGCTGGGATTGCTGATTGTCTCGGGCGGCTTCCTGATCGTGTTCGACGGGATGCGTTCGCTTGAATTGCTGCCGGAAATCTTCTTTGGCAAGCTCAACAACTTTGCCCTTCTGTCGATCCCGATGTTCATCATCATGGGGGCCTCGATTGCATCGACCCGAGCCGGGGCTGACCTCTATGAGGCGCTGGAGCGGTGGCTGACGCGGGTGCCCGGCGGTCTCGTGATCTCGAACCTTGGGGCTTGCGCACTGTTCTCGGCGATGTCGGGATCAAGCCCCGCAACCTGCGCCGCCATCGGCAAGATGGGGATCCCCGAGATGCGCAAGCGGGGCTATCCCGATGCGGTCGCTGCGGGCTCTATTGCGGCGGGCGGCACGCTGGGCATTCTGATCCCGCCCTCGGTCACGATGATCGTCTATGGCATCGCCACCGAAACCTCGATTGGACGGCTGTTTCTGGCTGGCGTCATTCCGGGCCTGCTGCTGGTGGGTCTTTTCATGGCATGGTCGCTTTATTCGACTTGGCGGTCGGGGGATATGAACCTGCTGACCGGGCGCAGCTATAGCTGGCGCGAGCGGATTGAGATCTTGCCGCGTGTGCTGCCGTTTCTCTTTATCATCCTCGGCGTGCTCTATGCCATGTATGGGGGCATTGCCACGCCGTCCGAGACGGCGGCGGTGGGCGCGCTCTTGTGCCTCGTGATCGCTATGGTGATCTATAAACTGTGGTCACCTGTGGCTCTTTGGGTGGTGCTGCGTGACAGCACGCGAGAGAGCGTGATGATCCTCTTCATCATCGGGGCGGCTGGCGTGTTTTCCTATATGCTGTCGTCGCTTTTCATCACGCAATCCATCGCCGAATGGATCGGCACGCTGGATGTGAACCGTTGGGTGCTGATGGGGGCGGTCAATGTGTTCCTGTTGGTCGCGGGCTTCTTCCTTCCGCCGGTTGCGGTGATCTTGATGGCGGCACCGATCCTGTTGCCCATCATAACGACAGCGGGGTTCGATCCGATCTGGTTTGCGGTTATTCTGACAATCAACATGGAAATCGGCCTGATTTCGCCGCCTGTTGGCCTGAACCTCTATGTGATCAATTCCATCGCACCTGACATCAAGCTCAAGACGATCCTCGTCGGCTCTTTGCCCTATGTTGGGTGTATGGTGCTGGCGATTGTTCTCTTGTGCCTCTTTCCGGGGTTGGCCACGTGGTTGCCTGATCTGGTCATGGGGACGATGCGATGAGCGTTCTGGCCGATCTGCTGGCGACGGTGTTTGAGCGGCGCTATCGCGGCGCATCCGAACCGGATCACAAGAACCGCAGCATTGAGGATCTCTGCCGGGATCTGCTGGGCAGTTCCGGCGAAGTGTCGGGCATGGCGCTGGCGCGGCTGATCCTTGATCGCTACGCCGGGATGGCCGATGCTGAAAAGCTGGAGTTCTTTCGGTTCCTGACCGAAGGCATGGGCGTTGATCCCGAGAGTGTGCGCAATGCGCTGGATGCGTTCGAGGCGGGGCCGGATCGGGACAGTTATCGCGGTTTCATGGATGCAGCAGAGCCACCTCGGCAAGAGCTGGCGCGCCGCCTCAATCAGGTGCCGGGGGCCACGGCGCAGCTTGTGGCGATGCGGGCCGATCTCTTGCGGTTGGCGCGAGATAACCCGGCGCTGGCCGTGGTTGATCTGGACCTCAAGCATCTGTTCTCTTCTTGGTTCAATCGCGGCTTTCTGGTGCTGCGCCCGATCAATTGGTCCTCGCCCGCCGATGTGCTGGAAAAGATCATCGCCTATGAGGCGGTGCATGCCATTGACAGTTGGGATGATCTGCGTCGGCGGCTGGCCCCCAAAGATCGCCGCTGTTTCGGGTTTTTCCACCCCGCCATGCCCGACGAACCGCTGATTTTCGTCGAAGTGGCGCTGAGCCGGGGGATTCCAGGGGCGATCCACGACGTTCTGTCCGAAGAGCGGGCCGTAATTGGCGCGCATGAGGCGGATACGGCGGTGTTTTATTCGATTTCCAACTGTCAGTCGGGGTTGGCGGGAATCTCCTTTGGCAATTCGCTGATCAAGCAGGTGGTGGCAGACCTGTCGCAGGAATTGCCGGGACTTAAGACCTTTGTCACCTTGTCGCCGATACCGGGGTTGACCCGCTGGCTAAGCGAGACCCGCGCAATGCTGCCCGAAGAGGCCGAGACGCGCCGCGCAGTGACGGCCCATTATCTGCTCAAGGCCAAGCGCCCCGACGGTGGCCCCTATGATCCGGTCGCGCGGTTTCATCTGGGCAACGGGGCCTCGGTGCATGCCGTTCATGCGGGGGCGGACCTGTCGCCCAATGGGCAAAAGCAATCGGGCGGCGTGATGGTGAATTACCTTTACGACCGGGCACAGATTTCGCAGAACCATGAACGATTTGCCGGGGCGGGTGTGATTGCCGCCTCTGCCGAGGTGACGGCGCTGGCCGCTATCGCCGCAAAGAAGACCGAGTGAAGGACAAGAGCCATGGCCAATCCCCTCTATGATAATCTGTTCGGGCGTCATGCCGGGCAAACTGCGCCTTTCCTGCATTTGGCGAATGGCGCGGTGGTCAGTTATGATGCATTCCTGCGGATGACGGCGCGCTATGCCCATGCGTTGCGCGGTGCCGGATTGGTGCCCGGCGACCGGTTGGCGGCGCAGGTCGAGAAATCGCCGGAGGCGCTTGCGGTCTATGCTGCCTGCGTGCAGGCGGGCATCGTGTTCTTGCCGCTCAACACGGGCTATACCGGCGATGAACTGGGCTATTTCGTGGGTGATAGCGGGGCCAAGGTCTTGTTGTGCGACGGGGCCAAGGCCGGGGCGTTGCAGGGGGTTGCGGATCGTGCCGGGGCGGTGCTGATGACGCTCAATGGCGATGGCACGGGCACATTGCCGGAGGCGGCAGAGGGCCTGAACGAGAGTTTCGAGACCGCCCCGCGCGAGCCGGATGATCTGGCGGCATTTCTTTATACCTCGGGCACTACCGGTCGTTCCAAGGGTGCGATGCTGACACAGCGCAATCTGCTGTCCAATGCCGAGGTGCTGGTGGACTATTGGCGGTTCAGTTCTGACGACGTGCTCTTGCACGCGCTGCCGATTTTTCACACCCATGGCCTGTTTGTGGCGACCAACATTATCCTCTTGGCGGGAGGGTCGATGATATTCTTGCCGAAGTTCGATCAGGATCAGGTGATTGCGCAACTGCCGCGCGCGACCTCGATGATGGGCGTGCCCACATTCTACACGCGCCTTCTGGATGATCCGCGTTTCACAAGCGCGCTGGTCGCGCATATGCGGCTCTTTACCTCTGGCTCTGCGCCTCTTTTGGCGGAAACCCATGTGGCCTTTGAAGAGCGCACGGGGCATCGCATCCTTGAGCGCTATGGTATGACCGAGACCAATATGAACACCTCGAACCCTTATGAAGGGGCGCGGCGGGCGGGCACGGTGGGCTTTCCGCTGCCCGGCGTTGAGTTGAAAATCACCGATCCACAGACGGGGGCAGAGGTGCCGCACGGCGAGATTGGCATCATCGAGGTGCGCGGGCCGAATGTCTTTGCGGGCTATTGGAACATGCCCGAGAAGACCGCCGAGGAACTGCGCGCCGATGGTTTCTTTATCACGGGCGATCTGGGGATGATCGACGATCAGGGATATGTGCAGATCGTCGGGCGCAACAAGGATCTGATCATTTCAGGCGGCTACAACATTTACCCTAAAGAGATCGAGTTGTTGCTGGATGACCAGCCCGGCGTGCTGGAAAGCGCCGTGGTGGGGGTTCCGCATCCGGATTTCGGCGAAACGGTGGTGGGCTTTTTGGTGCCGCAAAAAGGGGCTGTGGTGGATATTGACGCGATTGCCGGGGCGGCGGCCAAGAGCCTTGCGCGCTTCAAGCATCCTCGCAAGCTGATCGTGCTGGAGGAGTTGCCGCGCAACACCATGGGCAAGGTGCAGAAAAACATACTTAGGGCAGAGTATGCGGGGCTTTTTGCGCCGGCGTGATATATGCGGATTTTACGAAAGATGGCCCGGATGCTGAGTGCACCGGGCCTTTTTGTTGCCATTCTTTGGCCTGTGCGACCAAAGTATGAATTTCTATAAACATCTGAAATATATATAAAATAACTTGATTTACTTGCATGTTTCCGCGGGTTTGGGCGGAATGCGGCGAAAACACCTTACAAACCTGCCGCTTTTGCTAGGATACCCGTATGTGGCGATCCCGCCACCGCCAATCCCTTGACGGAGATCGCGCATGTTCCGCCTTGCCTTGCTTGTTTTTGCGGGCCTGATGGCTCTTTCACCGCCCGTCCAAGCACAGGAGGTGCGTGCCGTTGTGCTGCGGGTGGATTATCCTGCGCTTTTGCCGGTGTCGCGGCTTGATCTGCGGCCCGAGGATCTGGGGTTTGCCGGTGGGCAGTTGGCGACCGAAGACAATCAGACCACAGGCCGGTTTATGGGCCAGACCTATGTGACCGATGTGGTGGCCGCCACGCCCGAGACTGCCTTGGCCGAGTTCGAGCGCTTGCAAGGCGAGGGGCTGCGGTTCTTTGCGGTGCAGGCGCGGGCCGGGGAATTGCTGGCGATGTCAGAGGCCGCAGCACCGGATACGCTGATTTTCAACACGCTGGCACCAGATACCGGGCTGCGCAGCGCCAAATGCCGGGGCAATATCCTGCATGTCGCGCCGTCGCGGCAAATGCAGAGCGATGCGGTGGCGCAGTTCCTGATCTGGAAAAAGTGGCCGCGCTGGGCGCTCATTCATGGCTCGCACCCCGAGGATATTGCGCTGGCCGAGGCCTACCGCGCCTCTGCCGCCAAGTTTGGGGCCAAGATTGTGGATGAGCGGGAGTTTACCGATACCGGCGGCGCGCGGCGCACCGATACCGGGCATGTGCAGGTGCAGCGGCAATTGCCCGTCTTTACCCAAGACCTGAAAGAACACGACGTCATCATTGCTGCCGATGAAACCGATGTTTTCGCCACCTATCTGCCGTTTCACACTTGGCGGCCCTCGCCCATCGTCGGCTCTGCGGGGCTGCGCCCTTTGGCGTGGCATCCGGCGTTGGAGGCTTGGGGAGGCACGCAATTCCAGCACCGATTCGAAGAATTGACGGGCCGCTATATGCGCCCAGAGGATTACACAGCTTGGCTTGCGCTGCGGGTGCTGGGAGAGGCGGTGACGCGTACCCAGAGTGCCGATCCGGCCGCGATCCGGGCCTATGCGCTGAGCGAGAATTTTGAACTGGCGGCGTTCAAGGGGCAAAAGCTGACCTTTCGGGCGTGGAATGGCCAATTGCGCCAGCCGATATTGCTGGCCGATGGGCGGATCACGCTGAGCGTGTCGCCGCAGGACGGGTTCCTGCATCAACGCTCGCTTTTGGATGCGCTGGGGCTGGATCAGCCCGAGAGCGCCTGCACTGCCTTTGCCCAATAGGAGAGACGTCCATGCACCATTTGGCCCTTGCGACCGCGTTTGCCGCCCTGATGACCAGCCCTGCCTTGGCGGGCAAGGTATTTGTCAGCAATGAACGTGGCAACACGATCACCGTTGTGGACAGCGAGACATGGGAGGTGATTACCGAATTCGCTGCCGGCAACCGCCCGCGCGGCATCACGGCCAGCCCCGATGGCAAGCATCTTTATGTCTGTGCATCGGATGACAATGTGGTGCGGGTGTTTGATACCGAAACCTATCAGGAATTACACACGCTACCCTCGGGGCCTGACCCGGAATTGTTCGTGCTGCACCCGTCGGGCAACCCGCTTTATATCGCCAATGAGGATGACAATCTGGTCACGGTGACGGATGTGAACACCCATACCATCCTCGCCGAAGTGCCGGTGGGGGTAGAGCCAGAGGGCATGGGGATTTCGCCCGATGGCAAATACGTGGTCAATACCTCCGAGACCACGAATATGGCGCATTTCATCGACACGACGACGTTTGAGATCGTGCAGAACACGCTGGTCGATCAGCGCCCGCGTTTCGCGCAATACACGGCGGATGGCAAATACCTGTTCGTGAGCGCCGAGATTGGCGGCACGGTGAGTGTGATCAATCCGGAAGGGGGCGGGATTGTGCACAAGATCACCTTTGAAGTGCCGGGCATCGCCCCGGAACTTTTGCAGCCGGTGGGGGTGCGCGTCACCTCGGATGGCAAGAAAATCTTTGTGGCGCTGGGGCCGTCAAATCGGGTGGCGCTGGTCAATGGCGAGACCTTCGAGGTCGAGAAATACCTTCTGGTGGGCCAGCGCGTCTGGCAGTTGGCCTTCGATGCCGAGGAGAAATACCTCTACACCACCAACGGCAATTCCAACGATATCTCGATTATTGATGTCGCGGCAGAAGAGGTCGTGAAATCGGTGCAGGTGGGGCAACAGCCCTGGGGCGTCGTGGTCGTATCTGATTGATCCAAGAGGAGAGAGGGAACACTGATGAAACATATGCTGACTGCCGCTGCGCTGGCCCTTCTGGCGATGCCCGCCAATGCCGCGCCACTGTGCGATGATCTGGGCTTTGCCGGGCTATTGGCGAAATGCAACCGGGGGGACGAGATCAAGGTCACGCTGGCCTCGGGGCAGCCTCTGGGCGAGGGGCCGATCACCCTGCAATCGGGGGCCTATTACGAGATGGAGATCACCGCCGATGGCAGCGCGGAATTGGCGCTGACCGGGCCGGAATTCTTTCGGGCGATCTGGATGGATGAGATCGTCATCAACGAGATCGAAATCAGGCCAATGGCGATCGACAGTTTCGAGTTTGACGATGCAGGCACGGCGGAGTTTTCCTTTATCGCGATCAAGCCGGGTCGGTATCACATGCTTATCCCCGGCACGAGCGGCGACAGCCAGCGGCTTGAGTTCATCATTCAATAAGGTCGCGCCCCGGTCTATGCTTGCGGGAGGACAAGGCAGGTACGCGGCATGACGGGGCTAAGGATTGACGGGCTGGGATTTTCCTACGGGGCCAAGCGGGCCTTGGAAAACGTGAGCTTTGAGGTAGAGCAGGGCGCGTTCTGTGCCCTGCTTGGCCCGAATGGCGCCGGGAAATCGACGCTCTTTGCGCTGCTCACACGGCTTTTCACGACGCGCGAGGGGCGGATCAGCGTTGCGGGGCATGATATTGCCAGCAACCCCCGGCAAGCGCTGGCGCGGATCGGGGTGGTGTTTCAACAACAGACGCTGGATCTGGATCTGAGCGTCCGGCGCAACCTGCGTTATTTCGCGGCACTGCATGGGCTGGCGGGGCGCGCCGCAGAGATGCGGATCGAGGCGGCGCTTGAGCGGATGGCAATGCGTGAGCGCGCGGATGAGTTGGCGCGTGATCTCAATGGCGGGCACCGCAGGCGCACCGAAATTGCCCGCGCGCTGGTGCATCAACCCGCTGTTTTGCTTCTCGATGAGCCGACCGTGGGACTGGATGCCGAAGCACGGCGGGCGATTACCACCCATGTACACGACCTCTGTGCCGGTGATGGGCTGACCGCCCTTTGGGCCACACATCTGACCGACGAGGTTTGGCCCGAGGATCGGCTGGTGATCCTGCACCGGGGCTGCGTGCTGGCCGATGGCATCACCCGCGAGATTGCCGGACAAGAGGGGCTGACCGAGCGCTTTCTGAGCCTGACAGGGGCACCCGCATGAGGCCGCTTTTGATCGCGCTGGCGGCGATTGTCACGCGCGAGGCGCTGCGCTTTGCGCGGCAACGCTCGCGGTTTGTGTCGGCCTTGGTGCGGCCATTGGTGTGGCTGGTGGTCTTTGCCGCCGGGTTTCGCGCGGCGCTGGGCCTGTCGATCATTCCGCCCTATCAGACCTATATCACCTATGAGACCTACATCGTGCCGGGGCTGTGCGGCATGATCCTTTTGTTCAACGGCATGCAATCCTCGCTCAGTCTGGTCTATGACCGCGAGATGGGGTCCATGCGGCTGTTGCTGACCAGCCCTTTGCCGCGCTGGTGGCTTTTGTTCGCCAAGATCCTTGCAGGGACTGCTGTTTCGGTGCTGCAATGCTATGCGTTCCTGGGCATTGCGGCGGCGATGGGGATCAAGATGCCGGTGATGGGCTATTTCTACGTTCTGCCTGCGCTGATCCTTGGGGGGGTGATGCTCGGCGCGCTTGGCGTCGCGCTCTCGTCCTTTATCAGCCAGATGGAAAATTTTGCCGGCGTGATGAATTTCGTGATCTTTCCCACGTTTTTCATGTCTACCGCGCTCTATCCGCTGTGGCGGATGGCAGAGAGTTCGATGCTCTTGCGCGATATCTGTGCGGTCAATCCGTTCAGTCACGCGGTCGAGTTGATCCGCTTTGCGCTCTATGGGCAGTTCAACGGTATGGCGCTTTTGTGGACGGCGCTGGCAAGTCTTGTGTTTCTTGCTCTGGCGCTCTGGGGCTATGATCCGGGGCGTGGGCTGATGCAGCGGCGGGGCTGAGGGCCTCAGACCTTGGTGTGAGTAGGCCGATCAAGCGGCCTTTGCTAGGATGATCGAATGACACCGAAAACGGCGCATATCCCCGGAACCCGTCCCGCCCCTGCGGGACCGGGGCGTTTTACCACGGCCCTTATCGTCGATGATCATCCGCTGTTTTGCGATGCGCTGTCCATGACGCTCAAATCGGTGGCGGGGATTGGCCGGATTGATACCGCCGAAAGTTTGGATCAGGCACTGGCCATGGTGGCCGAGAACGGGCCGCCAGACATTATCGTGCTCGATCTCAACCTGCCGGATGTCAGCGGGCTGGACGGTTTGGCGCGGCTGCGCGCGGTGGCGGGCGAGACGCCAATCGTGGTCGTCTCTTCGATGTCCGAGAGCCGCATGGTGTGTTCCGTGATCCACGCAGGGGCGGCGGGCTTTGTGCCCAAACACAGTCAAAGACCGGTGTTCCGTGCCGCGTTCGAGGCGATTGCGGCGGGTGAGATTTTCCTGCCTGAAGGGGTCGTTTTGACCAAAACACAAGAGCAGCCAGTCAATGACCGCGACGAGGCGGTAGAGCGTCTGGCGCATCTGACACGGCAGCAGGCGCGTATCCTGCAATTGATCTGCGAAGGGCGGCTGAACAAGCAGATCGCCTATGAGTTGTCGATTGCCGAAACCACGGTCAAGACGCATGTCACCGCCATCATGCGCAAGCTGGGGGTGCAGACCCGCACCCAAGCGGTGTTGATCGCGCAGATGGCCAGCTTCTCTAACGTCTTGCGCGAGGCAGAGTAAGCGGATTACGCTCTGACTGGGGTGGAGGACCCCATGGGAGGAGCCATGGACAGCAGCCTGTCAGAGCTGATGCTGTGCGATCAAGCTATAGTTGCGCGCGCTGAAGTGCCCCATGATGCCTGTGACCCCATTGGCGCGCTGCGTCGGGCCATGGGCGATGTGCGGCTGGCACTGGTTCTGTTCTTTGTCACCCCAAAGGCGGATTTTGAGGCGCTGATGGTCGAGGCCGCGCGCGTCTTTGTCGATAGTCGCTGTGTTGGCTGCACCACTGCGGGTGAGATCGGGATGAGCGGCTATGCCGAGGGTAGCATTGTGGCCGTTGGCTTTGCTGCGGATCATTTTCACGCTGTGTTGCAGGTTGTGACGCCCCTGTCGGAACTGGATAGCACGGCCTGCGTTTCCCAGACGGTGCGCGCTCGGGCGTGGCTGGCCACGCAGGCGGGGCAAAGCCTGCCCAATGAGTTTGCCTTTCTTGCTGTCGATGGCTTGTCGCTCAAGGAGGATGAGCTTGTTGCCGCGATTGCGGCTGGGCTGGGGCCGATGCCGCTGTTTGGCGGGTCGGCGGCGGATGGTGAGCGGTTTGCGCAAACGCTGATTTCCTGTGACGGGGTGACGTTGCGCAATGCGGCCGTGGTCTGTCTCATGCGCACCGATTGCCCGGTGCGGGTATTTCGCCTTGATCATTTTCAGCCCACGGATCGGCGTATGGTGGTGACGGATGCCGATCCCGCGCGCCGCATCGTGCATCAGATCAACGCCGAGGTGGCGGCGCAGGAATATGCCCGCATCCTTGGCTGCCGGATTGACGAGCTGACGCCCTCGACCTTTGCGGAAAATCCGGTGGTGGTGCGGATCGGCGGGCAGCATCATGTGCGCGCCATTCAGCGCGCTGAGGCCAATGGCGATTTGCAATTCTTTTCCGCGATTGACGAAGGGCTGGTTCTGACCCTCGCACAATCACAGGATATGGCGGCGCATCTGGAGCATGAGCTGGCAGGGCTGGGCGCCGAGACGCCGCCGCTGGCGGTGCTGGCCTGCGATTGCATCCTGCGCCGAACCGAAGTGCAGCAGCGCCAGATCGGGCCTGAGATTTCACGGATTCTGGCCGCGCATCGGGTGGTGGGGTTTTCCACCTATGGCGAGCAGATCAACGGGCTGCATGTCAACCAAACCATGACCGGGGTGGCGATTTATCCCCCCATCGGGCGCTGACCCATGTCGGCGGCGTTGATCGACAATTCTGACCCGCTGGACCGGCAGAATGGCAAGTTGCTCAAGATCATTGAGGTGCTGATGCGCCGGGTCGAGCAGGTGACGGATGACGGCGGTGCGGCCTATGCACATTTCGAGCGGGCGGTCATTCTTGAGGATCAGATCAGCGAACGCACCCGTGATCTGGAACACGCGCTCGATCTGCTCAACGACTCCAACGCGCAATTGGCGCAGGCCATTCGCGAGGCCGAGCGGGCACGCTCGGACCTTGCCAATGCCATCGAGACGATTCAGGAGGGTTTTGCTCTTTTCGACAGCGACGGGCGGCTGGTGCTGCACAACAGCCGTTTTGGCATGTATATGCCCGATCTTGTGGCCGAATTGCGCCCCGGACTGGAGTTTGCCGATTACGTGCGCCACGCCAGCCAAAGCCGGTTTCTGGAACTGCCTGATATGCAGAGCCGTGGCGATTGGGCGGCGCGGCGGATGCAGTTGCATCAGGAAAAACATGTGATGTTCAACCTCAACCTGACCGGCGATTGCTGGGTTCAGGTGAGTGAGCATCGCACCCGCGACGGGCAAACGGTGATCCTGCAAACCGATATCACCGATATCATCCGGCTCGAGCGGCGCGAGCGTGGCAAACTGCTGGATGATCAGGCGCAGTTGATCCGGGCTACGTTGGAACACATTGATCAAGGCGTGTGCATCTTTGATCGCAGCGGGCAATTGCGCGGCTGGAATCAGAATGCGGGCAGCATGTTGTCGATTCCCATTTCGCGGTTTCGGGTGGGGATTGAATTCGATGTGATCCTGCGGCGCATCGGCAGCGATTTCGAGATTGAAGGTGGGCTGAGCGCACATGATATCGCGGTCTGGGTCGGCGCACAGGACCGGCGCGCGCCGTTGAGATTCTACATGCGCTCGGGCACGCATAAGACGCTGGATGTTTTTGCCCGGCAGATGCCCGACCGGGGCTTTGTCATCAGTTTTTCGGATGTAACCGCCGAGCGGGCGGCCGCGCGCGCCCTGGCGCATGCGAATGAACGGCTAGAGCAGCGGGTGCGCGACCGCACGCTGGAGTTGGAGGATGCCTTGGCCAAGGCCGAGCGCGCCAATGCCTCTAAATCGCGGTTCGTCGCGGCGGCGAGCCATGATTTGCGCCAGCCGCTTTCGGCGGCGCGGCTCTATCTTGCGTCGCTGCAAGAGGAATTGGCCAGTGCCGATCACCGGGTGTTGATGGACAAGGCGCAGCGGGCGCTGACAAGTGTTGAAGACATCATTGACGCGCTGCTGGATATATCACGGCTGGAATCCGGGCATGTCGAAGTCGATGTGACCCACGTGCCGCTCCGTCGGATCACGGATCAATTGATCGACGAATTCGCACCGATTGCCGCGATCAAGGGTTTGGACCTGCGCTATGTTCCCTGCGGTGCCATGGTCGAGAGCGATGCAAGTTATCTGCGGCGGGTGTTGCAGAATCTGATCGCCAATGCCATTCGCTACACACCTTCGGGCAAGGTGCTGGTGGGGGCGCGGCGGCAGGGGCGCAATCTGCGTCTGGAAGTACGCGACACGGGGCCGGGTATCGCCCCCGCCGATCAGGACCGCATTTTTCAGGAATTTCATCGGCTGGATGCACATGTCAGCGCTGCCGAGGGGATGGGCCTTGGGCTGGCTATCGTGGACCGGGCCTGCGCACTTTTGGGGCATCCGTTGGAATTGCGCTCTGATCTGGGGTGTGGGGCCTGTTTCAGCGTGACGGTGCCGCTTGTCTCTGTGGCGCGGAGCGGGCCGGAAATCCGGGGCGTGGGCGGCGCCCGGGCAAGAGCCTCGCTCGAGGGGCGGATCGTGCTTTTGATCGAGAATGATCCCGATTTGCGCCACGCCCTGACCCTGCTTTTGCGCGGTTGGGGGGCAGATGTGGTGGAGGCGGGTAATCTCTTGGAAGCATTGACGCAACTGGCGGATTTAGGGCTGAGCCCTGATGCGATGTTGGTGGATTATGAATTGGACGAGGGCGTGCGCGGGCCCGAGGTGATCGCGCGGATCATCGCGCGCCACGGGGTTATTCCGGCGCGGATCATCACCGGGCATCTTGTGGCGGAAATGCACGCGCATTGCCGCGCGGCGGGGCTGGAGGTATTGCCAAAACCGATTGATCCCGCAGAGCTTGAGGTTTTTCTGAAGGCGGCAGTGGGATAAGACGCGTGGTGCCTTAGCCGATAAAGCGGCGGGCCACCGCGCCTGCCATATAGCTGATCCGCCCCTCAGCCATGGTTGCCACCACGCGGCGTGTATCGGCCGCGAGGATAACAAGATCGGCGCGTTGGCCGGGGCGGAGCGTGCCGCGATCCGACAGCCCCAAAAGCCGCGCCGGACCAGAGGATATCAGCCCCCAAGCGGTCGCCAGATCACAGACCCCGCCATCCGCCAAAAGAAAGGCCGCGCGCCTGATCGAGGGGTAATGGTAATCAGAAGCCAGCGCATCCACGAGACCCATGGCCACCAGATCAACCGCGCTGACATTGCCCTTGTGTGATCCCCCGCGCACCAAATTGGGCGCGCCCATGATGACGGCATCACCGCCCGCGCGCGCCTCTTCTGCGGCTTCGAGCGTTTCGGGGAATTCGGCGATGGTCATACCGCGCGCGCGCGCCTGCCTACGGCCTTCGGCGGTGGCATCGTCATGACTGCCCAGCCGCACGCCGCGCGCGGCCAAACCTGTGGAAAGGCGGTCCAGTGCGGGGCCGACCTCGGGTAGTCGCGCGTGCAGGTCTTGGATGTATTCGAGATGCTTTTCGGGATTGCGCCCGATGCGCAGCGCTTGCCCGGTCAGACCTTGCGGTTTTTTGCCCGCCGCAAGTGCCTTGTGCGGCAGGTGGTCGTTGAACACGACATAGCCGATGCCGTGGCGTGCGACCATGTCTTCGACAGCGGGGTAGTCATCGAGCAGCGACATTTCAAAGCGCAATTGTGCGTGCAGATCGGTTTCGACATGCTCGCGCACCGCAGTCAGGGCCGCAAAGACCTGATCGGCGAATTCCGGCCCGCGCATGCCGCCTTCCCAGCTATAGAACTGCGCCAGAACAGCGGTGGTGATGCCATTGGCGGCCAGTTCCGCCTCGGTTGCGATCATGCCTTGGGCGAGATCCTTCATCGCGCCGCGCCGGGGGGCCAGATGCCGCTCGAACCCATCACCATGAATATCGACGATGCCGGGCAGGATCATATAGCCGTCCAGATCAACCGCGCGGCCCGATGGCGCGTCGGCAATCCGCCCGTTGCTCAGCGAGAGGTCGCAGGCAGTCAGCCCCTCGGCTGTCAGCACCTGTGCCCCGCGCAATGTGATCTCAAGCGTTGTCATTGTCATCTCCACCCGAGGAGCACATCGCCAAGCGTCAGGCCATGGTTGAATTGGCCCTGCGCCAGAAATTCCTCGACCTGCGCGATCACGAGGGGGTTATTCATCAGAAAGGTATGCGTGACCGGCAGAGTGATATGATCCGCCATGCCTTCGACACGGGTTGAGGCGACCGAGACTTTGCCATCGTCCGGCCCGTCGATCAGGCTGGAAAAATAAGGGTTGAGCGAGCGGGTGCCGGCGATCACCCCCAACTCGAAATCCACAGGCGGAAGGTTTTCCGGCACGCCGCCCGGCCCGGTTTCCAGCTGAAGACCCGCAGGCCCGTTGAGCCAGCGGAAGAGTTCGAGCCCGCCCAGTTCATCCACCAATTCGCTGCCATGGTTGGGCGGGGCCAGCATCACGACCCGGCCCATCTGGTCAGGGCGGTTGTCCTTGAGCCAGAGCCGCAAGAGGATGCCGCCCATGGAATGTGTGACGAAATGCACCCGCGTCGCGCCGCAAACCCGGACCGCAAAGGGCAGCGTTTCGCGTGCGAGCCGCTCGATTTCCTCTTCGGTCGAGGGGTAATCGGGGCTGAAGACGTCATATCCGCGGGCCTCAAGCACCTCTTGCAGGATGACAAAAGATGCATCCGAGCGCGCCAACCCATGCAAGAGCACCACGCAATCGGCCCGCGCCGCCGTGGTCCAGAGGGCCAAAATCAGGCCTGCAAGGATGGTCATTCTGCTCATGTCGTCCCCATAGGCGCAAATGCCCGTGCTGAACAGGGGTCACGCGCCGTCGCGTTTGGCCAAGCCTGCTGCACGCATCTGGCTGAGCGTCATGCGCGGGGTCAGCGCCTCGGTCGAGATCACAAGATCGAGCACGGCACCGGTCGGCGAGGCGCAGGCGCGGGTGAACGCATCTGCGAAATCCTCGGTGCGCTCCACCCGCTCGGCGTGAAAGCCATAGGCGCGCGCGAGGGCCGAAAAATCGGGATTGACCATATCCGTGCCCGAGACGCGTTCGGGATAGTTGCGTTCCTGATGCGCGCGGATGGTGCCGTAGATGCCATTGTTAAGGATAAGGATGACCGGCTGCGCCCCCGCCTGTGCGGCGGTGGCCAATTCCTGACAGGTCATCTGAAAATCACCATCCCCCGCAAAGCAGAGCACGCGCCGCTCTGGATGCACGACTTTGGCGGCAATCGCCGCTGGGATGCCATAGCCCATGGCCCCGGATTGCGGAGCCAAGAGGCGCATCGCAGCCCCGTATTTCAGGAACCGCCCTGACCAGATCGCAAAATTGCCTGCGCCATTGGTGATGATCGCATCGTCGGGCAGAACCTTGCGCAGATAGGCTGTCACCTTGCCCATATCGACGGGCGAGGGCAGGTCAGGCAGGTCAAACCCCGCCTCATACCCGGCGCGCGCCTCGGCCCGCCAAGCGGCCCAATCCCCCTGCACCGGCCCACCTGCGTTCAAGGCGTGCGCAAAGGCATTCGGCCCGGCCTGAATGCCCAGTTCCGGCTGATAGACCTTGCCCAATTCCAGATCAGAGCCATGCACATGGATCAGACGTTGCTGCGGCTCTGGCAGGTCAAACACCGTATATCCGTCGGTCGAGTTCTCGCCAAAGCGGTTGTTGACGGCCAGAATGACATCCGCCTCAGCCAAGAGGCGGCGCACATTGGGCACCATGCCCACGCCCGCCTCGCCGCAAAAGACCGGCGCGTGATTGTCGAACTGATCCTGATAGCGAAAGACCGAGACGACCGGGATGTCAGACGCCGCTGCAAATTCTTGCAGGGCTGCGCGCCCTGCGTCTGTCCAGTTGCAGCCGCCATAGAGAAGGAGAGGCCGCTTGGCCCCCGCCAGCATTGCGCGCGCTTTGGTTATGGCCTGAGCCCCCGGTTCCGGCTCTGGATAGGTTCCCGGGCCGGAGAGCGGCGGCACCTCTGTCATATCGGTCAGCATATCCTCGGGCAGGGCCACCACCACCGGGCCGGGGCGGCCCGTCACGGCGGTTTTCCACGCCCGCGCCACGATTTCGGGGATGCGGCCCACCTGATCAATCTCGACCGCCCATTTCACCATCGTGCCAAACACGGCGCGGTAGTCCAGCTCTTGGAATGCCTCGCGCCCTTTCATATCGGTGCCTACCTGACCCACAAAAAGGATCATCGGCGCACTATCCTGCATCGCGGTGTGCACCCCGATTGCGGCATTGGTCGCCCCCGGCCCGCGCGTGACCCAACAGATGCCAGGACGGCCCGTCAGCTTGCCGTAGGCGGCGGCCATAAAGGCGGCTCCGCCCTCTTGGCGGCATAGGGTGAAATCAAGCCGCCCGGCTGTGTCGTGCAAGGCATCCAATACCGCAAGATAGCTCTCGCCCGGCACGCCGAAACTGTGCCGCGCCCCCAATGCCAGCAGGCAATCCACCAGCAATTGTCCGCCGTTGCGCGTGTTGGTTCCCATGTCCTGCTCCTTTGTCTTGGTCGCGCGCAAGCTGGCCCAAGGCGGGGGGCAAAGACAACCCCTTTTCACCGGTCGACCTGCCGCCTAGGGTTGGCCCAGTCGATCTTTGCCTCAGGTGTTCTCATGCCTTCGCCCCGCCTTGCTGCCCGCGCCGTGATTGTGGATCAGGGGAGGTTGTTGCTGGTCAATGCCTATGCCGATGCCGCCAGCACGCTGTGGTGTGCGCCGGGCGGCGGGGTCGAGCTGGGCACATCGCTGCCCGAGAACCTGATGCGAGAGGTCCATGAGGAGACCGGATTGACGATCCGCGTGGGCACACCCTGCCTGATCAACGAGTTTCATGCGCCCGCCACAGGCTTTCATCAGGTCGAGGTGTTCTTTCGTTGCACGGTGACTGCAGGAGCGCTTTCGGAGGATTGGCGCGATCCCGAGCAGATTGTAACCCGCAGGCGTTGGGTGACAGAGGCGGAGATGGGGAACCTCCGGTTCAAGCCCGACAGTCTCGCGCGCGTCGCCTTTCAGCGCGGCATGGGTTACGATCCTTTGGAGGAAATCGTTGGCCCCTGAGGGCGCATCGGGATGACCGAGACCGCAACGCCGCCCAGCACCAGCGCGCTTGCCAGCACGAATTCGGCGCTCAGCGCCTCGCCCAAGAACAGCATGCCGCCTGCCATGGCAATGACCGGCACGGTCAGTTGTGCCACCGCCGCAACCGAGGCCGCCAACCGAGGCAGAAGGCTATACCAGAGCGCGTAGCCCAAACCGGATGTCACCGCCCCCGACAGCACCGCAAGCAAGACGCCCTGCGGCCCGATCACGATTCCCTCGGCCCCCTTGGGCACCAGCCAGCCGACCAAGAGGCCCACGGGCGCGGCCCAGATGAAATTGGCGGCCGTGGCCATCAGCGCATCGCCTGATTTGCGCCCCGTCAACGAATAGACGCCCCAGCCGATGCCTGCCCCTGCCATCAGCAGGCCATGGATGACGCTCACCTGTGGTCCGCCTCCGGGCCAGAGCAGCCACGCCAGCCCGGCAAAGGCCAGCCCGGCCCCGGTCCAGCGCCGTACTGGCATTGCCTCGCGCGCGAAGAGTCCCCCCGCGAACATGATGATCTGCACCACGCCAAACAGGATCAGCGCGCCCAGACCAGCATCAAGCCCCCGGTAGGCTATGGAAAATCCGTAGAAATAGATCAAAAGGGCCATGACCCCAATCGCGCGCCCCGGCCCCAAGAGGCGCAGGCCACCGCGCAGCACAAGGCACAAAAGCCCCAGCATCACCGCGCCAGAGATCAGGCGGATCACCCCAAAGCTCACGGCATCTATATCGCCCCCGGCAATAGCCATACGGGTCAGCACCGAATTGGCGGCAAAGGCGATCATGGTGAGGGCGGTCAAAAGAAAAAGGCGCATGCCTGTTGCTACCCGCTCTGACGCGCAGGGTATAGTCAGATGATCGTGAAGCTGCCCGCTTTCCTCGGTCTACAGATGCTCAAATCCCGACCTTTCCGCCGGATCTTGCCCGCGCCGGGAAAGGGCCGCCCTTGGGCGACCCCAGATGCCGATTGCTCAGCTTTGCGCATCCAACTGGCCGCTGCGAAAGAGCAGGCCCGCCGCGACGGTGCCGATCACCGGGGCGACGATGAAGAGCCACAGTTGCGCCAATGCGGTGCCGCCGACGAATACCGCAGGCCCGATCGAGCGCGCCGGATTGACCGAAACGCCTGTCACGTTGATGCCGACGAGGTGGATCACCACAAGGGCAATGCCGATGGCCAGCCCCGCCAGATGCGCGGGTGCGCCTTTGCCGGTGGCCCCAAGGATCACGACCATGAACAGAAAACTCGCCACGACCTCGAAAAGGAAAGCCGCCGTCATGGTGTATTCGCCCAGATAGCCCGGACCCCAGCCATTCTGGCCCAGCCCGTTTTGGGCAAGGCTGTAATCCGCCTTGCCGCTTGCGATCGTCATCAACACGAAGGCCCCTGCCACAGCGCCCAGGATTTGCGCCACGATATAGCCCGCCGCCGTGGTCAGGGACATGCGGCCCGCCGCAACCGCCCCCAACGATACCGCTGGGTTGATATGGCAGCCCGAAACCGGACCGATGCCATAGGCCATGCCAATCAGGGCAAAGCCAAAGGAAAAGCTGATGCCTGCAAGGCCGATATCGCCCCCGGCAAGCACCGCCGCCCCACAGCCAAAGAGAACAAGAGTGAAAGTGCCGATAAACTCGGCCAGTTGCTTTTGCATTGGAAACCACCTGCTGAACTTGTTGAACAGCGCTAGATTATCGCGGGTTTCAATCTCTGGAATGGGGAATTTTCGGTGTTTAGGTTACGTATTTGCTGCCCGGTCACCGTCCAAAAAAAGGGGCCGCCCGAAGGCAGCCCCGATCCGATTGCACAAGGCAAGCGTGATTTACATCATGCCGCCCATGCCGCCCATGTCGGGCATACCGCCGCCACCGGCGTTTTCTTTTTGCGGCTTGTCGGCCACCATCGCTTCGGTGGTGATCAACAGGCCTGCGATCGAAGAGGCATCTTCGAGAGCGGTGCGGACAACCTTGGCCGGGTCGATGACGCCAAACTTGAACATGTCGCCATATTCATCAGTCTGTGCGTTATAGCCGAACTTGGCGTCAGAGCTCTCGCGGATTTTGCCTGCGACGACGGAGCCGTCAACACCGGCATTCTCTGCGATCTGGCGCAGCGGCGCTTCGAGCGCGCGGCGCACGATGGCGATACCGGCGTTCTGGTCACTGTTGACACCTTCAAGACCGGCCAGTTTCTTGGCCGCCTGAACCAGAGCCACACCACCGCCGACAACGATGCCTTCTTGCACGGCTGCGCGGGTTGCATTGAGCGCGTCATCGACGCGGTCCTTGCGCTCTTTCACTTCGATCTCGGTCATGCCGCCAACGCGGATGACAGCAACGCCACCGGCCAGTTTGGCCACGCGCTCTTGCAGCTTCTCGCGGTCATAGTCCGAGGTGGTGTCCTCGATCTGCTGGCGGATTTGGCTGACGCGTGCTTCGATCTCGGCCTTTTCGCCCGCACCATCGACGATGGTGGTGGCGTCTTTGGTGATCGAAACTTTCTTGGCGCGGCCCAGCATGTCCATGCCGACATTCTCAAGCTTCATGCCGAGGTCTTCGGAAATCACCTGACCACCGGTCAGAATGGCGATATCCTGCAGCATCGCCTTGCGACGGTCGCCAAAGCCGGGGGCCTTAACGGCAGCGATCTTGAGACCGCCACGCAGCTTGTTCACGACCAGCGTTGCGAGGGCTTCGCCTTCGACATCTTCGGCAATGATCAGGAGCGGTTTTTGCGACTGGATCACTTGCTCGAGCAGCGGCACCATCGGCTGAAGGCTCGAGAGTTTCTTCTCGTGCAGCAGGATGAGGCAGTCCTCAAGGTCCGCAACCATTTTGTCAGCATTGGTGACGAAATAGGGGCTGAGATAGCCACGGTCGAACTGCATGCCTTCGACGACATCAGTCTCGGTCTCGAGGCCTTTGTTCTCTTCGACAGTGATGACACCCTCGTTGCCGACTTTCTGCATCGCTTCTGCGATCTGACGGCCAATTTCGGCCTCGCCATTGGCAGAAATGGTGCCAACCTGCGCCACTTCGGCGCTGTCGTTGACGGGGCGCGATGCGGCTTTGATGGCCTCGACAACCTTGCTGGTGGCCAGATCGATACCACGCTTGAGGTCCATCGGGTTCATGCCGGCGGCAACCGCCTTCATGCCTTCCTTGACGATGGCCTGAGCCAGAACCGTCGCGGTGGTGGTGCCGTCGCCGGCCTCGTCATTGGTGCGGCTGGCGACTTCTTTCACCATCTGCGCGCCCATGTTCTCGAACTTGTCTTCCAGTTCGATTTCCTTGGCAACCGATACACCGTCCTTGGTGATGCGCGGTGCGCCAAAGGATTTGTCCAGAACCACGTTCCGGCCTTTGGGGCCGAGGGTTACTTTGACCGCATCGGCCAGAATGTTCACGCCCTTGAGCATGCGATTGCGGGCGTCGGTATTAAAGCGTACGTCTTTTGCAGCCATTTGAGGTGCTCCCGTGTTTGATTTCCGGTTGGATCAGCGTAAGGGGGAATGCCCTTACGAAATCACGCCCAGAATGTCGCTTTCCTTCATGATCAACAGCTCTTCGCCGTCGACCGTGACTTCGGTGCCGGACCATTTGCCGAACAGAATGGTGTCGCCAGCCTTGACGGCCATTGCGATCAGTTCGCCATTGTCCTTGCGGGCGCCATCGCCGCAGGACACAACTTGGCCCTGGCTCGGTTTTTCTTTGGCGCTGTCGGGAATGATCAACCCGCCCGCGGTTTTAGCTTCGCTTTCAACGCGGCGGACAAGCACGCGGTCATGCAGCGGTTTAAATGCCATCTCTGAGGCTCCTTGGCTCAAAGTTACTCCCTAATGATCCCCGTTTGGAGATCATTAGCACTCATGGGGTTCGAGTGCTAACGGCGCATAGCTAGGGAGTGCGCTGGGGTGAGTCAACCGTTTTGATCCGCAAAAATTACCTTTTCGACCAACCCCGCTTTGGGATTTTATGCCGCAGCGCAGCATCGGGCAGGTGACAAGCCGTGCCCACCCACCTATAAGGCGCGCAAACCCGCATCAATGACAGGATGACCCCTATGACCACGCTTGTTTTCGGCCATAAATCCCCCGACACCGATTCCACCGGCTCGCCCATTCTCTGGGCTTGGTATCTTAATGAGGTGAAAGGTGCGCAGGCCGAAGCTGTCCTTTTGGGCGAGCCCAATACCGAGGCTGCCTTTCTCCTGCGCAAATGGGACCTGCCCAAGCCGCGTATCATTGCCGATGTCGACGCCGGTCAGCCTTGCGTGATCGTGGACACCAACAACCCGGCGGAATTGCCCGCCAACATCAACAACGCCGACATTCAGGCAATCATCGACCATCACAAGCTGGTGGGCGGTTTGGAAACCAAAGGCCCGATTGACATCACCGTGCGCCCGCTGGCCTGCACCGCGACCATCATGCTTGACCTGATGGGCGACGATGCCGCGAAAATGCCCAACTGGGCCAAGGGCACGGCGCTGACCTGCATCCTGTCAGACACGCTCGAATTCCGCTCGCCCACGACCACCCCGCATGACCGCGCTGTGGCCGAAAAACTGGCTGCCGATCTGGGCATTTCCATCCCCGACTATGCTGCCGAAATGTTTGCCGCTAAATCCGATGTCTCGGCCTTTTCCGATGCTGAACTGCTGCGCATGGATTCCAAGGAATATGAGGTTGGTGGCAAGTCGTTCCGCGTGAGCGTGCTTGAAACCACATCGCCCGCCATCGTGCTCGACCGCAAGGCAAGCCTGATGCAGAGCATGACCACCGTCGCCGCTGAGGATGGTGTCGATCAGGTGCTGCTCTTTGTGGTGGATATTCTGAATGAAGAAGCCACGCTTCTGGTGCCCAACGATCTGGTCAAGACAGTTGCGGAAAAAAGCTTTGGCGCGACCGTGTCGGGCGATGCCGTGGTGCTGCCGGGCATCATGAGCCGCAAAAAGCAGATCATCCCCAACCTCGCACTTTAAGCGACGCAACCTGTATCGAGAGGGCCGCCCATGGGCGGCTCTTTTCGTTTGGGGGGATCGAGGGGGCGGCAGACGCCATAACGCAGCGTTCCGGGGTGACAATATCGCGGTGCCGCGCCATGGTGCATTCCAGCCAAGGGAGGTCCGCCATGTCCGAATATCCGCATCTTCTGAGCCCGCTTGATCTGGGGCACGTGACCTTGAAAAATCGCGTGCTTATGGGGTCCATGCACACCGGGTTGGAGGAAACCCGCGATTGGAACCGGGTGGCAGAGTTTTATGCGGCACGGGCGCGCGGCGGTGTGGCCCTTATGGTCACGGGCGGCATGGCCCCCAATCGCGAGGGCGGCGTATTTCCCGGTGCGGCAGGGCTATTCACGCCCGAAGATATCACCAATCACCGCATCGTCACGGACCGGGTGCATGAGGCGGGGGGGCTGATCGCGATGCAGATCCTGCACGCTGGCCGCTACGCCTATGGCAAGGAATGCGTCAGCGCCTCAGCCATCAAGTCGCCGATTTCGCCCTTTACGCCCAAGGCATTGGACGAGGAGGGGATCGAAAAGCAGATCGCCGATATCGTCACCGCCGCGCAGCGTGCGCGCGAGGCAGGCTATGACGGGGTCGAGATCATGGGGTCCGAGGGGTATTTCCTCAACCAGTTTCTTGTGACCCACACCAACAAGCGCGAGGATCGCTGGGGGGGGTCGTATGAGAACCGGATGCGCCTGCCGATTGAGGTGGTGCGGCGTGCGCGGGCGGCGGTGGGGGATGATTTCATCATCATTTACCGGCTTAGCATGATTGATCTGGTGCCGGGTGGCAGCACCCATGACGAAGTCGTGCAATTGGCGCAAGAAATTGAGCGTGCAGGCGCTTCGATCCTCAACACCGGTATCGGCTGGCATGAGGCGCGGATTCCCACGATTGCAACCAGCGTGCCGCGTGCGGGTTTTGCTTGGGTCACGAAAAAACTGATGGGCAAGGTGAGTATTCCTGTCATTACCTCGAACCGGATCAACACGCCTGACGTGGGCGAGGCGGTTTTGGCAAGCGGGGCCGCTGATATGGTCAGCATGGCGCGGCCGTTTCTGGCGGATGCAGAGTTTGTGAACAAAGCGGCGGCAGGGCGCAGCGCTACGATTGCGCCCTGCATCGCCTGCAATCAGGCGTGCCTTGATCACACATTCTCGGGCAAGCTGACATCCTGTCTGGTCAATCCGCGCGCCTGTCATGAGACGGAACTGGTGATTGCGCCTGCCGCAACGCCCAAGCGCATTGCCGTGGTCGGTGCGGGGCCTGCGGGCCTCTCGGCGGCGATCACTGCGGCGGGGCGTGGGCACCAAGTGACGCTCTTTGATCGTGCGGCGGAACTGGGCGGTCAGTTGAACATGGCCAAGGTCATCCCCGGCAAGGAAGAGTTTCGCGGGTTGGTGGACTGGTTTGGCACCATGGTGGCCGAGTCGGGCGTCGATCTGCGTCTTGGGCAAGAGATGACCGCCGATCATCTGGACGGCTTTGATGCCGTGATTATCGCTACCGGCGTGATTCCACGCGATCCGGGTATTCCGGGGCAGGATGGGCCGAATGTGGTGACGTATATTGACGTATTGCGGGGCGGTGCAGAGGTGGGCCACCGCGTGGCCGTGGTGGGCGCGGGCGGCATCGGTTTCGACGTGTCCGAATACCTCGTGCATGAGGGGATCAGCCCGACCGAAGACATCACATTGTGGCGTACCGAATGGGGCGTGGGCGATCCGGCAGAGGTGCGCGGGGGCCTCGCGCCGCAGGGACCGCAGCCAGAGCCGGCTGCGCGCAAGGTCACGCTCTTGCAACGCAAGGCAGAGGCACCGGGCAAGCGGTTGGGCAAAACAACAGGCTGGATTCATCGCGCCGCCCTCAAGATGAAGGGCGTCGAGATGATCGGTGGCGTCAATTACGAAAAGATTGACGCGGAAGGGCTGCACGTGAGTTTTGGCGAGGCCCGCGAACGCCCGACATTGATTGCGGCGGATACCGTCGTGCTTTGCTCGGGGCAGGTGAGCGAGCGCAGTCTGGCCGATACATTGGCGGCGCGCGGAATAGAGGCGCATGTGATCGGCGGCGCGGATTTGGCCGCCGAACTTGATGCGAAACGCGCGATAGATCAGGGCACGCGGCTGGCTGCCACGCTCTGACGCGGTTTATTCGACGGTGATCGTGATCACGTCGGACACCACGGGTGGGGCGTGCGGCACATGGTTGAGGTCGCCCATCACCAGTTGCAGCGTATGCGTGCCCGGTGCCAGATCAAGCGTTGCCTCTGTCTGACCGCCGCCGAAATGGCGGTGATTCTCATCCGCGGGCAGGCCGACGGTCAGCTCTTGCTCCCCGTCCGGCCCTTCGCCCAAGGGCGGGCGGTTGACCAGAATGTGATGGTGGCCTGTCGCCTCTTTTTCAGTGCCGGCAGGGGCCACGCCCATGCCTTTGAGACCAAAGATAACTTTGACGGGTGCTGTAACGAAGGCCCCATCCTCGAGATTGACGAAATAGACCTCGGCCCCTTCAGGTGCGGGGGTATCCCCGGCGAAGAGGGGAAATGAGAGACTCAGAAAGGTGGCGGCAGTGATTGCAATGATGCGTGTCATAGTGGCTCCTCCCTAGGATATGGTAACATAGGTGGTGCGTTGGCCTAACCCGTCAATAATCGCAGCTTGATGTTTCCGTGTTTCCAGCTGGCGAACGATGCCGACGAAATCCAGATATTGTCCGGCAAGCGCCCCAGTTGTGCCTGATTTTCCCGTCACAAAGGCCCTCAAGACGCAATTCAGAGGTATTAGGATGGATCGCCTGACCGAAATGGAAGCCTTCGCCACCGTGGTGGATCAGGGCGGATTTACCGACGCGGCCCGTAAGATGGGCATATCAAAATCCGCCGTGTCCAAGCACGTGTCGTCGCTTGAGGCGCGTTTGGGGGCAAGATTGCTGAACCGCACCACGCGGCGTGTCAGCCCGACTGAAATCGGCCTAGCCTATTACGACCGGGCCTTGCGCGTGCTCAACGACGCGGGCGAAGCGGACGCGCTGGTGAGTTCGATGCAATCCGATCCCTCTGGCCTGTTGCGCATCTCTGTGGCGACAGATTTCGGGGTCAATCATCTCAGCCCGGTTCTGGGCCAGTTCCTTGATGAATTCCCCGATATCACCGTCAACATGGTGCTGAATAACCGCTATGTTGAGCTGATTTCAGAAGGCTTTGACATGGCCGTGCGCATCGGAGAGCTGGAGGACAGCACCCTGCGGGCGCGGAAACTGACCGAGACCACCAAGCGCATGATCGCCAGCCCCGGCTATTTCCAAAAACATGGGCGGCCGCAAAAGATCGACGATCTGAACGAACACAAGCTCTTGCATTACTCTAGCCAAGCGGGCGGGGCGGTATGGAAGCTGACCGCGCCTTCGGGGGAAAAGCGTCAGGTGCGCACGGCGGGTGGTCTAAGTGTGAATGACGGGCAATCCCTGCTGAATGCCGCGATTTCTGGCTTGGGTATCGCCTATCTTCCTTCCTTCCTTTATTCCCGTGCGATGGCGGATGGGCTGGTCGAAGATGCGATGCCCGAGTTGCCTCTGGAATTGCAGGGCATTTACGCGGTCTACCCGCCGGGCCGGTTCACCCAGCCCAAGGTGCGCGCCTTTATAGATTTTCTGGTCCATCAATTCGCCGATAAAGGCCCGGTGGACTGGTAACGTCGTCCTCCTCGCCACGCATGGCGGGTGCCTGCCCCGGCCGCGGTCTGCTCGCCGCGCCGGGGTTTTTCATTCGGTGCCGGTGTGGCGCACAAGCCCTGTGCAGTCACTTCATATTGTCAAATTCCCTCCATCGCCCCAGTTTGATCAGTGAAACTGACAAACCCGTGAGAGGATGACACATGGCTAACCCAAAACTTCTGTTGATTTCCGGATCGCTGCGCAAGGGATCGTATAACCGCATGCTGCTGGCCGAGGCGGCAGAGGCATTCGGCCCCGCAGAGATCAGCGACGGCAGTCTTGATCTGCCGCTCTACGATGGTGATCTGGAAGAGGCAGAGGGTGTGCCAGACGCGGTGAAACACCTCGCACAGCAGATCAAGGACGCCGATGCCGTGATCATTGGAGCACCCGAATACAACAAAGGGATAACCGGCGTTCTCAAGAACGGGCTGGATTGGATCAGCCGGGTGCCGGGGGCGGCGTTCAAGAACAAGCCCGTTGTGGTGGTCTCGGCCTCTGCCGGGCGCACCGGGGGCGAGACGGCCCAATTCATGACGCTGTCTTGCCTTACGCAGTTACAGGCGCGGCTGGTGCCGGGCACGGCGGTTTTGATCGCGGGGGCGATGAACGCCTTTGACGATGCGGGCAAGCTCAAGGATGAGACATCGCGAAAACTTTTGGCGGAACGGATGGCTGCGCTGCGCGCCGAAGTCGTCTGAACGCAAAGGGCCGCCCCTGAGGGGCGGCCCGATCTGTTGTGCAGGACGGTTTTACGCGTCGAGCCAGACCTGCTCATAGTGCATTTCGCGGAATTGATGCGCCTGCACGCCCTTGACCTTGTCCGTGTGGTGCAGCGCCTGATTGCGCCAGAAGGGCTGGATCACGGCACCGCTGTCTTGCAGCATCGTTTGCAGCTTGGCCGAATATTCGCGGCGCTTGTCCGCGTCGAAAACACCCAAGGCTTCATCCAGCAGCGCATCGAATTCCGGGTTTGCATGGCCAGATTCATTCCATGCCTCGCCCGATTTATAGGCCAGTGCCAGCACTTGAACGCCCAAAGGACGCGGACCCCAGTTGGTGGTCGAGAAGGGATATTTGGTCCAGTCGTTCCAGAAGCTTGCCCCCGGAATCACCGTCCGCTTGACGTTGAAACCCGCCTGACGCAGTTGGTCGCCGATGGCATCGGTGGTGGTGGTCCGCCAGTCGCCATCAATCGAGATGATCTCGATCTCGGTGTCGCCATGCCCTGCGGCGCGTGCCATTTCGATGGCCTTGGCCGGATCAGCCGCAATCGCAGGCAGTTCGGCATATTCCGGGTGGAACGGAGCCACGTGGTGGTTTTCTGCCGGAATACCCTCGCCATTGATCGAAATGGCCAGCAAAACGGCATTGTCGCAGGCCAATTGGATGGCGTTGCGCAGTTCCTTGCTGTCATAGGGCGCGGTATCGGCGCGCATCCGGGCGACGATGGTGTTGGCGGTTGTCTTGGACTGTTTGATCAGACCAAGGGCATCGTAGGACTCGATGAAATCGGCGGTGGATTCGTCGTTGATGTCGATCTCATCGCCATCAAATGCGGCTACGATCGAGGCGTTATCTTCGCCAAAGTCAACGAAGCGGATACCGTCGAGATAGACATCGCCACCCCACCACTTGCCGTCTTCCCGGCGCTTGACCTCGGCGGCGACGCCGATGTCCATCGAGACAAGCTCGAACGGGCCGGTCCCGATGGGGGCCTTGGCCAGATCGCCATCGTCCCCAAAGCTGGGGTGGACGCAGAGCGCAGGATAGTCGGACATGCCCGCGATGATGGTGATATCGGGGCGGGGCAGATTGAGGCGAATAGTGAAATCATCCACCCGCTCAATGGCTCCATCGAGCGCGCGGCCTGTGTCTGGGTCGATCAACGTGGCCATCCGCGAGGCCATGGAATTGCCTTCGGCGGCTTTGTCGCACCAGCGGTTGAGATTGTGGATCACGTCATCGGCATTGAACGCGTCGCCATTGTTCCAGACCGCGTTCTGACGGACCTTGAGCGTGTAGGTCATGGCGTCATCGCTGACCTCCCAGCCTTCCAGCAACATCGGCTGAAAGCTGAAGTCAGAGGCCCAGCGTACCAGCGGTTCGCAGAACTGGCGGGCGACATTGCCCGGCTCGGTCCAGGAATATTTGCGCGGATCGGTGATATCCATCACGCGGCTTGCCACACGCAGCACGCCGCCTTTCTTGGCGTCTTCAGCATATGCGGCTGTGGGCACTGCAAGTCCGAGCAACCCGTAAGCTGCAGTGGCAGAGGCACCAAAGGTCGAGGCGAGCGCCACGAATTCGCGGCGGCTCATCTTGCCGGCGCGGGTGTCCTCGGCCATTTTCGCGACGACCGGGCGCACGCTGTCGTGCGAGGTGTCTTTGGTCATTGTCTTCTCCCTGTTGATTATCATGTTGGGTGCTGTCGTTTTTTGGACAGTCTTGCCGCTAGTGTTAGCAGGGCTTGCGCGCTGCACCAGTCATTTTTGAACGTCCCGGTCTCATTTGGTTCGGGCAACTCCGCCAGTCCGTCACGGGGCAAAGACTACTGCGATTCGATCCCATAGATCGCCTGTTTGCGACAAAAGCCCGCCAAATTAGCTTGAGGCCGGGGCGAGCCGGGGCTAGATCAGCGCCAAAGGAGCCCCGCGCATGAGCCTCAACACCTTTGGACATCTGTTTCGTTTCACTACCTGGGGCGAGAGCCATGGGCCCGCACTTGGGGCCACGGTGGATGGTTGCCCTCCGGGGGTGGCGCTGGATGAGACGATGCTGCAGCACTGGCTGGACAAGCGCCGTCCGGGGCAGAACAAGAATATGACCCAACGCAACGAGCCGGATGCGGTGCGTATCCTGTCGGGCGTCTATGAGGGGCAGAGCACGGGAACACCGATTCAGCTGATGATCGAGAACACCGATCAACGCTCGCGCGACTATGGCGAGATTGCCAAGACATTCCGCCCCGGTCATGCCGATATCACCTATTATCTGAAATATGGCCTGCGCGATCCACGTGGTGGCGGGCGGTCTTCGGCGCGGGAAACGGCGGCGCGAGTTGCGGCGGGGGGCGTGGCACGCGCGGCCTTGGAAGCACTTGTGCCGGGGATCGAGATCAAGGGCTATATGGTCGCCATGGGCGAGATGGAGTTGGACCGCGCACAGTTCGATTGGGACGCGATTGACGGCAATGATTTCTGGCTGCCTGACGCGGCGGCGGCCCCTGCGTGGGAAGACTATCTGCAAGCGCTGCGCAAGAAACATGATTCGGTCGGCGCGGTGATCGAAGTGGTGGCACGCGGTGTGCCCGCAGGCCTTGGCGCGCCGATTTATGGCAAGCTCGATACGGATCTGGCCGCCGCGATGATGTCGATCAACGCCGTCAAAGGCGTTGAGATTGGCGAAGGCATGGCCGCCGCGCGCCTCACCGGCAGCGCCAATGCCGATGAGATTTTCATGGGTGAGAGCGGCCCGGAATTCGCCTCGAACCATGCGGGCGGTATCCTTGGTGGGATTTCGACAGGCCAAGAGATCGTTGTGCGGTTTGCGGTCAAGCCAACATCGTCGATCCTGACCCCGCGCCAGTCGATCACCGTGGATGGAAACCCCATCGAGGTCGTGACCAAAGGGCGACATGACCCCTGCGTCGGCATTCGTGCCGTTCCCGTGGGCGAGGCGATGATGGCGTGCGTGATCCTAGACCACTTGCTGTTGCATCGTGGGCAGGTGGGCGATGGGCCGCGGGGGCACATCGGCTAAAGCCATTTTCTTGAAAAGAGAATGATCCGGAACTTTTCAAAGTCCCGGCGCCTCACACCCGCCCTTGCCGCGAGAGTTGCACCGCCAGCATCCCGGCCATGATGACCAGCGCGCCAGAAGTCATCTGAGCGGACCTATGTCGGTTGTTCCCGAACGCGTCGGCTATGCCACCGGCCAAGCCTCGCTCTCAGGAGCAAAAACGGCTTGCGACGTCATCGACGCTGGAGCCACCCGAGCCGTAGATGAAAAACTGTGGATTGTTGTCTGGGTGATACCTGACATCAAAGGTCTTCCCGTCGGCGCACCGACCGCGTGCAACAACCGTCTGCGCGTTCCGCTCGTAATTGATCCGCTCTGTGATCGTGTAGCCGGATTTTGTCTCACGCGACGCGGAGCTTGATGTCTGCGACCCTCCTGATGAGGAGGATTGGGGCTGAGCCGAAGCCGACGAATAATCACCGCCGGTGCATCCGCCCGGGCCACATAATTTTTCTGAAGCAGCCCCAACGGCGACTGCTCCGGCCATGGCCACACCCGCAGCGGCGATGACTTTGTCCCACCCAAAACCGATGTCAGATTGGCCACCTTGGGCAACTGCTACCGATCTTCGGAGGCCCTTTGTATCGCCGCGTTCAAAGCTACTCCAGACGACGTCGGTACCCGCCGGGGCACAGGCATCGCCTTCCGGGTCTTCGGCCTGTGTGACGCGCATCGAATAACATATCTTGTCATTCCCGGCCCACCAGCGACCGGCTTCTTGCCTACTATACCCTTTGTCCGTGCGCTTGCTGTATAAGGCGTGCCCATCCGTCTGATGATAGATGTAACGTGTCCCCAATGAGGGGTTGTTTGGTCCCAAATGATCCATGCGTTTTTCGCTGGTCAGTTTGGCCACCGTGTTGCCACTATACTTTTCGATGACTTGTGCCTGTGTCATGGGCTCTCCGCAGCCCGCAAGAATGGCACAACACATCAGTAATCCGGTTTTCACACACCGCATAGAATCAACCCAAATCAACACAACCTTACCAAGGTTCACAACTTCGTCATGGCCTGTCAAGCCCGGTGCCTCAGACCCGCCCTTGCCGCGAGAGTTGCACCGCCAGAATCCCGCCCATGATCACCAAGACCCCGATCAGGTCGCCCAATCGGAGGGCTTCGTTCAAGAGCACAGAGGCGATCGCTACGCCAAAGAACGGGTTGAGGAAATGAAAGGTAGCGGCGCGCGTTGCGCCGATCCGCTCGACCAATAGAAACCACACCAGCGTGGCGGCGAGGCCGGGAACGAGCGTGGTATAGAGAAACGCCAAGACAAGCCGCGTGCTCCAGTCGATCACGAGGGGTTCGGTGGCAAGGCCGATGGAGCCGGTCAGGACCGCGCCCACCATCATCTGCAAGCCCACGACCATCAGAAAATTGCCCCCCGATGCCGCACCGCGCACCGCCAGCGTGGCAAAGGCCAGTGCAAAAACCGCGATCAGGCAGAGACCCACGCCGTAAAGATCCATTCCCCCCTGAAGCCGCGCGCCCATGATGATCACCACGCCGCCTAGCCCGGCAAAGAGGCCCATGATTCCAACCTTGCCAAGTCGCTCCTTTAAAAAGATCCAACTGAACAACCCCACGATGAGCGGCATGGCCGAGGCGATGATCGCGGCAAGCGAGGCCTCGATTGTTTGCATCGCCACGAAGTTCAGCCCGAGATAGAGCGCATTCTGGCAGATGCCGAAAATGATCGTGGCGCGCCATTGTGCGCGGGTCAGTCGCCAGCTTTGGCCCAAGATCAGGGCGATGGTAATGCCAAGTAGCCCGGAAATCAGGAAGCGCAGGCCAAGCGCTGTCAGGGGCGGGGCGGCAGAGACGATGATCCGTGCCGAGGTAAAGGCCGAGGACCACATGAGCGCAAAGCCCAGCCCCATCAGGATTGCCCGGATATCCATGTCTTGCCCGTCCCGTCTGATGCGCGTGCTTGGCGCGACCATTGAGGAAATACTGGCGGGGTTCAAGGGGCCAAGAGGATGGATCAGCGGATCGGATCAAAGAGCGCATCGCGCAGGGCGCAGTCGCGCACCACATCAACGCCGCAGGGCACTGGTGCCAAATCGCGCGACAGGCAAAGCCGTGCCTCCTGAATGCGCCCGGCGCGGCAGGTGATGGTCAGCATGTCGGGTTCAAGCCCCTGATTTGCCTTGAGAAACGCCTCTTCGACCACTTTGGCGGGCAGCTTCACGGGCTTGGTGAGCTTGCGAAAGACCTCTGGCCGCGTGAATTGATCAAAGGCCGCGCGCGACAGCGCATAATAGTCGGCGGCACTCAGCCCTGAACAAGAGCCGTGTTTCTTCCATTGATACCAGGCAAGGCCTGCGCTTCCCATCACATCCGCCATAGCGCGGGTCATGGCGCGGGTGGGGGGCGCATGCACGCTCTGGCAATGCTCGGGCCAGCCGCGATGATATTGCGGCCAAAGACCGTGCAGAATCCAGCCGGTGTTGGCGGCATCGTCGCATTGCTCGGCACTGCGCGCGTCCCCCTCGAGCGCGCACCAAGTGGGCGACCAACTGAGGCTGAGCACGTAATAGTCAAACACGCCCGCACGGTGTGATTGCGCGGTGGCAGGCAGAGGCGGAAGCAAAAGACAGAGCAACAAGGCAACTTGGGCACGCATTCTTTGGTCTTTCATTTTATCGGCAAGGTCAGTATAAGCTGGCCGAGTTCCCCTACAATGGAAACCCGTTCCGGCCCGCCGGAACCGCCTTTCAGGCGCCGGGGAAGTTTTGGGTAAAGGAGACCTGAGAGATGTCAAAGCCGATCATGGCCAAGGCCACAGCTGTCTGGCTGGTGGACAATACGACGATCAGTTTCAAGCAGATTGCCGATTTCTGCGGCATGCATGAATTGGAAGTGCAGGGGATCGCCGATGGCGATGTGGCGGCAGGCGTTAAAGGCTTTGATCCGATTGCCAACAATCAATTGACGCAGGACGAGATCGAACGGGCGCAGGCAAGCCCGCTGCACAAGCTCAAGCTCAAATTCAATGCTGCCGCCCAAGGCGAAGAGACCCGGCGCGGCCCGCGCTATACGCCGCTGTCCAAGCGGCAGGATCGCCCCGCGTCGATCCTTTGGCTGGTCAAGTTCCATCCCGAACTGGCCGACAGCCAGATTGCGCGCCTTGTGGGCACAACGAAGCCGACCATTCAGGCGATTCGTGAACGCACCCATTGGAACATCGGCAGCATCCAACCGATCGACCCTGTTGCGCTTGGCCTGTGCAAACAATCCGAGCTTGATGCCGCCGTGCAAAAGGCCGCTGCGAAGAAGGCCAAAGATGGCGCCGCGCTGACCGATGACGAACGTCGCAAGCTCTTGAGCACCGAGCAAAGCCTTGAGGCGGACCTTGAGCCACGTGTGCCGACGGCGATGGAAGGGCTGGAGAATTTCACCCTAGGGCAGGATTACCACCCCGAAGTGCGTGAAAAGAAATACGACGCCGACAGTTTCTTTAATCTGCCCGCCTCGGATGACGAGGATGATGAGGATGATGATCAGGATGCTGGACGTCGTCGCCGCTAAAGCGGCTTAGATCACCAAGACCGCAATGGCCCGGGGTTTCTCGGGCCATTTTCATTTTGCCTAGGCCTCAGGCCGCAGGGATCCAGGTTGCGGCGAGCCCCAGAACATAGCTGGTGGCATGGGTGAGAAACACCATAACGGCGGCGCGGAACTCTGGCAGCACGAGCGCCCCGAGAAATCCGATATGCAGAACTGCAATGGCATTGAGCGACGTGCGAAACGGCTCTTTGCGGGTTTTGTGGCGGAATATCCCCTGTCCGGTCTTGGCCCCGAGCGATCCCCCGATCAGACAAAGCGTCAGAAGCGTACTCTCTGGCACGCGCCAGCGGCGTTCGATGGCACAGCGCTTGTCCCACCAGAACAAACCCAATGTGAGCGCGTTCAGGGCTAAAAGATACAGCAGGGTCAAGGCAAGTGGGGACATGGCTAAAAAAGGGGTCCAGTATCATTTGGGGCGGATGTCGCTAGGGGCGTGTCACAGACGCTTGCGGGCCGAGAGGGCCGCACTGATCGTACCATCGTCGAGATAGTCCAACTCGCCGCCAATGGGAACACCCTGAGCGAGCGAAGTAAGCGTGACTCTGCCGTCGAGCTGATCTGCGATGTAATGCGCGGTGGTTTGCCCCTCGACCGTGGCGTTGAGGGCCAGAATGACCTCGGTTATCGCCTCGGAATCGACCCGCGCCAAGAGTGCTGGAATGCGTAGAACCTCGGGGCCGACCTGATCCAGTGCCGACAGCGTGCCGCCCAGCACGTGATAGCGCCCTTTAAAGGCCTGCCCACGCTCCATCGCCCAGAGATCGGCCACATCCTCGACCACGCAAATCTGGCCATTGGCACGCTTGGCATTCGTGCAGATATCGCAAATCTCGGTGGTGCCGATATTGCCGCAGGTGGCACATTCCCGCGCCGTGTCGGCCACGGTCTGCATCAGCTTTGCCAAGGGCGATAGCAGCAAAGCGCGCTTGCGGATCAGGTGCAGCACCGCGCGCCGGGCCGACCGGGGGCCAAGCCCCGGCAGGCGGGCCATCATATCAATGAGGGCGTCGATATCGCGGGTGCTGCTCAATCTAAGGCTCCGCTCAGGGGGCAAGCGTTGGGGTTTTGAGTATTTATGCCAAAAAGAAACCGCGTCTCAGAAGGGCAGTTTCATGTCTTTGGGCAGGCCCATGCCCTCGGTGATCTTGCCCATTTCTTCTTGGGCACGGGCCGAGGCCTTGGCTTGGGCATCCTTGATCGCGGCAAGAATCAGATCCTCGACGACCTCTTTGTCATCGGAGTTGAAGATCGACGGGTCGATATCGAGCGCCTTGAGCTCCCCCTTGGCAGAGCAGGTCGCCTTGACCAGACCTGCGCCGGATTCGCCCGTCACCATGATCGTGTGCATTTCCTCTTGCAGCGCGGCCATTTTCTTTTGCATTTCCTGCGCGGCCTTCATCATCTTGGCCATGTCGCCCATTTGGCCCAAACCTTTGAACATGCTGTAATCTCCTGTGGTTTTGGCCCGCAGGGCGGGCCATTGAATGACGTTGCCGCCTTTAAGCATATCTGCGGTCTTAAGGCGACAGGCAAGCGGTGCGGTGTTCAATCCTCTTCGAAAGGGTCCCATTCCTCGTCCACCTCGGGCAGGGCCTCGGTCTCGGCATGGGATGTGATATCTTTCTCGGTTTTCACCCGCGCAATCTTTGCCCGGGGAAAAGCGGCAAAGACTGCTTGCACCAGCGGATGCTGCCGGGCGTCAGACTCTGCCGCATCTTTGGCGGCATTGCGCGCCTCGAGAATGGTAGGGGCGGTGGCCGAATTCACCAAGGTGACGGCCCAACGATTGCCGGTCCAGCGTTGTAGCGCGCTGCCCAGACGCTGTGCCAGATCGCCGGGAGCATCGGGCGTGGGGGTGAATTCAATCCGGCCGGGGCGATAGTTGGCAAGGCGGATATGCCCTTCGACCTCGAGCAGGAGCTTGACATCGCGATTGGCGCGGATCAGCTCCAGCACATGCTCAAAGCTGGGGTAGCGGGACAGCACCTCTTCCGGGTCTGTGGCCAGCATAGGCGACACAGCACCTTGCGAGACTGGCCCCGAGGGACCGGAATGGGTGGGCGCATGGGTGTGAGCCTGAGCATGGGTGCTCTGGGGTGGGTTGGCCTGCATGCGGGGGCCGCCGCCGCCGCCCGGGCCATTGGGCGGCGCGTCTTGGAGGCGGCGCACGAGGTCTTCGGGCGTGGGCAGGTCGGCCACATGGGTGAGGCGGATCACCGCCATTTCGGCGGCCATCATCGCGTTGGGTGATTGCGCCACTTCCTCTAGCGCTTTGAGCAGCATTTGCCACATCCGGGTGAGCACGCGCATCGGCAAGGCGGTGGCCATGTCCAGACCTCGGGCGCGTTCATCGGGGCCGATTGTGGGGTCGTTGGCGGCGTCGGGCGTTATTTTAACAACAGAGATCCAATGGGTTATCTCGGCAAGATCGCGCAGCACGGCCAGTGGATCGGCCCCTTCGGCATATTGCGCGCTGAGTTCCGAGAGCGCCCCGGCCGCATCGCCGCGCAGGATCATGTCAAAGAGATCAAGCACCCGGCCACGATCCGCCAGCCCCAACATGGCGCGCACCTGATCCGCCGTGGTTTCCCCTGCACCATGGGAAATCGCCTGATCCAGCAAAGAGGTGGCGTCGCGGGCAGAGCCCTCTGCCGCGCGGGTGATGAGGGCCAGCGCGTCATCGGTGATCTGCGCGCCTTCCCGGTCGGCAATGCGGCGCAGGAGCGCGATCATCACCTCGGGTTCAATGCGGCGCAGGTCAAAGCGTTGGCAGCGCGACAGCACCGTCACCGGAACCTTGCGGATTTCGGTGGTGGCGAAGATGAATTTCACATGCGCGGGCGGCTCTTCCAACGTCTTGAGCAGGGCGTTGAACGCATTGACCGAGAGCATATGCACTTCGTCGATGATGTAGATCTTGTAACGTGCTGAGGCGGCGCGATAATTCACGCTCTCGATGATTTCCCGGATGTCGCCCACGCCGGTCCGGCTGGCGGCGTCCATCTCCATCACATCGACATGGCGCCCTTCCATGATGGCACGGCAATGTTCGCATTGGCCGCAAGGTTCGGTCGTGGGGCCACCCTGCCCATCGGGACCGATACAGTTCATGCCCTTGGCGATGATGCGCGCCGTTGTGGTTTTTCCGGTGCCGCGAATCCCTGTCATTATAAAGGCTTGCGCGATGCGGTCGGCCTGAAAGGCATTCTTGAGTGTGCGCACCATCGCATCTTGACCGACCAGATCGGCAAAGGTCTCGGGCCGGTATTTGCGGGCGAGAACCTGATAGCCGGGGGGCGGGGTGTCGGACATGGGGTGCCTTTGCGGGATTCGGATGCCTTCGTAACGTAAGGCGAGGGGGCGGAGGCGTCCACCTTGCTTTTTGTGGGTAATCTGGCAAAGCTGGACAGATGTGACGGAACGCTTGTCATCAAGGTGTTTACTTTATGGATGATTTCATCATCTACGCGCTCCGGGTTGGCGGGGGCACTCTAGCGCTTGCGCCGCTACCGGGGGCGGGGGGTGACTATGCCGCCGACCTTGCGCATATCCGCGACTGGAAACCAGCGCTTGTGGTGTCCTTGACCATGCCAGCCGAGATGTTGAGCGCGGGGGCCGAAACATTTGGCAATGATGTGCAAGAGGCGGGGAGCCGTTGGGTGGCGTTTCCGATCCCGGATTACGGCGTGCCGGACACAAGCCAGATCGAAGCCTGGACTAAGGCCAGCCAAGATATCGCGCGCGCGCTGGCCGGGGGCGGGCGGGTTCTGGTGCATTGCCGGGGGGGCTGTGGCAGATCGGGGATGGTGGCCCTGCGGTTGATGATCGCGCAGGGCGAAGACCCTGATGCAGCATTGGAGAGATTGCGCCATATCCGGCCCTGTGCGGTGGAAACGGAGGCGCAGTTGCGCTGGGCGCGGCGCGCAGGCGGCTGAGCGCGCAGTGTACGAACCTTACAAAATCCTGCGAATTTGTGCAGGTCTGGCGCGCTGAGCGGCAGATCCGGGTGCCGCGCTTGACAATTGACCGGGCGCGCGCGACAGACGCGGGCATGATGTCCGCATTGCTTCAGGTGGCCGTGGGGGGCGCGATTGGGTCGTGCCTGCGCTATGGCGTGGTGCTCTTGGCACAGCGCTTGGCTGCGCCGGGTTTCCCGGTTGGCGTGCTTGGTGTTAACGTTATCGGATCCTTTCTGATGGGGCTGGCCGTGGTGATCCTCGCACAGCGGGGTGCCGGGCAAATCAGCCCCTTGGTCATGACGGGCCTTTTGGGTGGCTTCACGACGTTTTCGGCGTTCTCGCTTGAGGCCTTCATGCTCTGGGAGCGGGGGCAGGCGATGGCGGCTTTGGGATATGTCGGCCTGTCGGTGGGATTGTCCATCGGGGCCTTGATTTTGGGCGTCTGGCTGGCGCGGGGGTTTTTCGCATGAGCGGAGTGCAGACACGGATTGTAGGACCGGATGACGGCGATCAGCGGTTGGATCGCTGGGTTCGGCGGCTGTTTCCGCATGTGGGGCAAGTGCAGATCGAAAAGATGTGCCGCAAAGGCGAACTGCGGGTCGATGGCGGGCGGGTAAAACCCGCGACGCGGCTTGAGGTTGGGCAGAGTGTGCGTATTCCGCCGTTGCCCGATACCGATGAGCGCCCGACAGGAGCTTTGGCGCGGATCAGCCCGGCGGATGCCAAGATGATCCAATCCTGCGTGATTTACCGCGATGACCATATCATCGCCCTGAACAAACCGCCGGGCCTGCCGGTGCAGGGCGGCAGCAAGCAATTGCGCCATGTGGACGGGTTGGCGGAGGCGCTGCGCTTTGGGGCCGAGGACAAGCCGCGTCTGGTGCATCGCTTGGACAAGGACACATCGGGCGTCTTGTTGCTGGCGCGCACGCGGGAGGCGGCCAAGGGGCTGACGGCGGCGTTCCGGCATCGCAACACGCGCAAGATTTACTGGGCGGCCGTGGCGGGCGTGCCCACGCCGCGTATGGGCACCATTCGCTTTGGTCTGGTCAAGGCGCCGGGGCATGGGGCCAAGGGCGAGGGCGAGAAGATGCTGTGCTTGCATCCGCGCGACATTGACGCGACGCCGGGGGCAAAGCCTGCGACCACCGATTATGCGGTGATCGAAGCGGCGGGTGCGCGCACGGCTTGGATGGCGCTGATTCCGGTGACGGGGCGGACGCATCAGCTGCGCGCGCATATGGCCGAGATCGGGCATCCCATCGTGGGCGATGGCAAATATGGCGGATCAGGGCAGGAGAATCTGGGCGATGGCTGGGGCGCGCAGCTGGGTGGCGATGTAAGCCGCAAGTTGCATCTGCACGCGCGGTCGCTCAAGATCGAGCATCCGGTGTCACGGGCCATTCTGCACATCACAGCCCCATTGCCCGAGCATATGGCGCGGACTTGGGACCTGTTTCAGTGGGTGCCATCCGAAGCGCCGGAGGACCCGCTAGAGGATATGGCATGAGCCGTCCCTTGCGTCTGGTGATCTTTGATGTCGATGGCACGCTGGTGGACAGCCAAGGTGACATTCTGGCGGCGATGCGGTCGGCGTTTGATCGGGCCGGGGAACCGGCACCTGTGCGCGAGGTGATTTTGGGCATTGTCGGTCTGTCGCTGGATGTGGCGGTGGCGCGACTGGCGCCGCAATTGCCCGGCGATGTCCACGCGCGGATCGTGGCGTGGTATAAAGAGGCCTATATGGGTTTGCGGGCAGAGACGGGCGTGCAAGCCTCTTCGCCGCTTTATCCCCACGCGCTTGAGACGTTGAAGGCGCTGCATGCGGTGCCGGAAACCCTGTTGGGGGTCGCCACGGGCAAATCGGCGCGGGGTCTGGACAAACTCTTGGAGGGCCATGGTCTCCGGTCTTACTTCGTGACGCGGCAGGTGGCAGATCATCATCCCTCCAAGCCGCATCCTTCTATGCTGCGGGCGGCGCTGGCAGAGACCGGGGTTGCGCCAGAGAATGCGGTTATGGTGGGCGATACGAGTTTCGACATGGACATGGCGCAGGCGGCGGGGATTGCGGGCATTGGTGTTTCTTGGGGGTATCACCGGCCCGAAGCGCTGGGGGCCGCCCGCGAAATCGTGCAGGATTTCCGCGCGCTCCCCGAGGCTTTGGCGCGGATTTGGGGGTAGACGATGAGCGAATGGAAAGCCAAGCGGTTCTGGACAGAGGCGGGCGTTGTCGAAGAGGGCGACGGGTTCGGCGTGCGGCTAGACGGGCGCGCGGTGCGCACCCCGGCCAAGGCGGTGCTGAGCGTGCCGACGCGGGCCTTGGCCGAGGCGATCGCCGCGGAGTGGGATGCGCAAGAAGGCAAGATCGACCCCGGTACCATGCCTTTTACCCGGTCGGCCAATGCAGCCATCGACAAGGTGGCACATCAGAAATCCGAAGTGGCCGAGATGCTGGCCGCCTATGGCGACAGTGATCTGATCTGTTATCGGGCAGTGAGCCCCAGCGAACTGGTCGAAAAACAGGCAGCGGCATGGAATCCGCTGCTCGATTGGACCGAATCGGTCCTGTCCGCCAAGCTGCTTGCGGTTGAGGGCGTGGTGCATGTGCCGCAGGATGTGCAGGCAATGGCACGGTTGCGGGCACATGTGGATGCGCTGGACATTTGGGCTTTGACGGCCTTTCACGACCTTGTGAGCCTGAGTGGGTCGCTTGTGATAGGATTTGCGGCTTTGGACGGGTTTTACCCCGTTAAAACGCTCTGGGACCTGTCTCGGGTCGATGAAACCTGGCAGGCAGAGCAATGGGGTAGCGATGAAGAGGCGGAAGAGATGGCCGCAAGGAAACAATCTGACTTTATCCATGCCAAGCGGTTTTATGATCTTTCGCGTAAGGATCAGTCAGTCTGACCGCCAAGCGACTGACGCAACGGCAGGGGCCGGTTTCGCCGGGTTTTGCCATATGGTTTCGTGAACAAAGACTTGACGTTTCATGATGAATCCACACAAACTTGGCGTCACTGAGAGGGGTGAAAGCCCTGCCAACAGTGTCACAATGGGCCGATTGGCCCGACAAACCGCTCTTGAAGGGCGGATAATCAGGAAGAGGTAAACATGAAAAAAACCGTATTTTTGGGCGCGCTGACGGTGGCCGGCCTTGCGGCTGGCGCTTCTGCGGCTGCCACGTTGGATGACGTGAAGGCCCGCGGTAAGCTGAACTGTGGTGTGACCACCGGCCTCGTGGGCTTTGCCGCCCCCGATGCAAACGGTGTTTGGGAAGGTTTTGACGTGGCGATCTGCCGCGCTGTTGCCGCCGCTGTGCTGGGCGATGGAAATGCCGTTGAATTCGTGCCGACCACCGGCAAGACCCGCTTTACAGCGCTTGCCTCGGGTGAGATCGACTTGCTGGCGCGCAACACCACTTGGACCTTCTCGCGCGATACCGACCTCAAGTTCGATTTCGTCGGCGTGAACTACTATGACGGTCAGGGTTTCCTTGTGCCCAAGTCGCTGGGCGTCAGCTCTGCCAAAGAGCTGGACGGCGCAACGGTCTGCATCCAGACTGGCACCACCACCGAGCTGAACCTTGCGGATTTCTTCCGCGCCAACAACATCAGCTACGAGCCGGTGCCGATTGAGACCAATGCCGAAGGTCAGCAGCAGTATCTGGCTGGTGCCTGCGATACCTACACGACCGACGCGTCGGGTCTGGCATCCACGCGCGCTGCGTTCGAGAATCCCGGCGATCACGTGATCCTTCCGGAAATCATCTCGAAAGAGCCGCTCGGCCCGCTGGTGCGCCATGGCGACAACGACTGGGGTGATATCGTGCGCTGGACGTTCTACGCGCTCGTGGCTGCCGAAGAAATGGGCATCACCTCGGCGAATATCGGCGAGCTGTCTGCCGCAGCCGGTGCAAACCCGGAGATCAACCGTATCCTCGGCACCGAAGGTGAGCTGGGCGCGATGATCGGCCTCGACAATGACTGGGCCAAGCGCGCGATTTCCGTCGGTGGTAACTACGGCGAAATCTTCGAGAAGAACATCGGCGAAAAGACCCCGATCGGTCTGGCCCGTGGTCTGAATGCGCAGTGGACGCAGGGCGGCATCATGTATGCCCCGCCGTTCCGGTAAGCGATCCTGACGAAGGGCGCGGGAAATTCCCGCGCCCTTTTCACCAGTAGACTACTTAAAAATCGGCCCACGGCAGCGATGCCGATAAAAATCCGGGTCGAAACACAGGGAAACCCAAGATGACAACGATGACCGACCCTCCCAAGGCGTCGTTTCAGCTTTCTATGCTGATTTACGATACACGGTATCGCTCTTACACTTTCCAATTCATCGCGCTGGTTCTGTTGATGTTGTTGCTTGGCTATCTCGGGGCCAATCTTGTCAACAACCTTGCGGCGCAGGGGCAGAATATCTCGTTTGGGTTTCTGAGTAATCCAGCGAATTACGACATCAATCAGCGGCCCATTGAATACGACAGTCAGTCTAGCCATTTGCGCGCCTCTCTGGTGGGCGTGATCAACACTTTGATCGTGGCCTTCCTTGGCTGTGCGACGGCGACGATTTTCGGGGTCACGGCCGGTGTGCTGCGGCTCTCGCCCAACTGGCTGGTGCGCAAGTTGATGGCCTTTTACGTCGAGATCTTTCGCAACATCCCGGTGCTGATCTGGATCCTAATCATCTTTACCGTGATGACGGCGGTTTTGCCTTCGCCCAACCAGTTTAGGGGCGACAACGCAGATGCATCTATGCTGTTCGACGCCTTTGCCTTTACCAACCGGGGGATCTACACGCCGGCGCCGGTCTGGGGACCGGGATCGTTGGTGGTGGTGCTGACGTTCCTTGCGTCGATTTTTGGCGTCTTTGCCTATCGTCGCTATGCAACCAAGTTGCTGTATGACACCGGGCGGCTGTTGCCGATGGGCTGGCCGTCGTTGGTTATCCTTTTTGTGCCGACGATCCTGATCTACTTTGTTCTGGGTCAGCCGATCAGCCTGAATTATCCGGCGCTCAAGGGCTTCAACTTTGACGGCGGGCTACATATTCGCGGCTCTCTGATTGCGCTGTGGTTCGCGCTGGCGATCTATACCGGCGCCTTCATCGCCGAGAACGTGCGCGCGGGTATTCAGGCGGTAAGCAAGGGCCAGACCGAAGCGGCGGCGTCCTTGGGCCTGCGGCCCAACCGGATCATGAACCTTGTGATCCTGCCGCAAGCCTTGCGGGTGATCATTCCGCCACTGATTTCGCAATATCTGAACCTGACCAAGAACTCGTCGCTCGCCATTGCCGTGGGGTATATGGATGTGACGGGCACCTTGGGGGGGATCACGCTTAACCAGACGGGGCGCGCGATTGAATGCGTGCTGATGCTGATGTTGTTCTATCTCACGATCAGCCTCGCGATTTCGGCGATCATGAACGTCTACAACAACTCGATCAAGTTGAAGGAGCGTTGAGCATGGGCCGTGATCAATTCGCCTTTGTGCGCAAGCACATGCTGCCCGAAGCGCCGCCCCCTGCGACGCAAACGGGGGCCATCAAATGGCTGCGTGAGAACCTGTTTTCCTCGCCGGGCAATGCACTTCTGACGGTTGTGTCGGCCTATGTGGTGTTTCAGATTGTGATCTCGGCGACACCGTGGTTTCTCAACGGTGTCTGGGACAGCCCGAGCCTGTCAGCTTGTCGTGAGATTCTGGATGGCAAGACCGGGGCCTGTTTCGCGGTGCTGAGTGAGCGTTGGAACCAGCTCTTGTTCGGGTTCAAATACCCATCCGAGCTATACTGGCGTCCGGGCCTGGCCTTTGTGCTGCTGTTCATAGCCGCCGCACCCGTGCTGTTTGGCAAGGTGTTCCCACGCAAGATGCTGATCTTTACAGGGCTTTACCCATTCATCGCCTATTGGCTGATTTGGGGCGGGTCCTTGATGGTGCCGGTCTTTGCCTTGATTGGCGTGCTGGTGGGCGCGGTTGTCTATAGCCGCGTCGTGACGGTCAACGCCGGTGTTGCGGTGATAGCGGCGTTTGTGGCGGCGCTCATATTCTGGATACTGTCAGGTTATGTAACCGGACCGATGGAGAATGTGCTGGCCATCGAGGCCGTGGCCTCGCGCGATATGGGCGGGTTCATGATCAACCTGATGCTGGGGGTGGTCTGTGTGTCGCTCTCTTTGCCGTTGGGCATTCTGCTGGCGCTCGGGCGGCAATCGAGCATGCCGATCATCAAGTGGATTTGCGTTGTCTTTATCGAGTTCATTCGCGGTGTGCCGCTGATCACGCTCTTGTTCGTGGCCAATGTGGTGCTGGCGTATTTCCTGCCGCCGGGGACGAATTTCGACCTGATCCTGCGGGTGATCATCATGATCACGATGTTCTCTTCGGCCTATATTGCCGAAGTGATCCGGGGGGGCCTCGCGGCGTTGCCGCGCGGGCAATACGAGGCGGCGGACAGTCTGGGTCTGGACTATGCGCAGGCGATGCAACTTATCATCCTGCCCCAAGCGCTCAAGATCTCGATCCCCGGTATCGTTAACGTGGCGGTGGGCCTCTTCAAGGATACGACGCTGGTTTCGGTCATTTCGATGTTTGACATCGTGGGCATGATCCGGGGTCCGATTCTGGCCTCTGCGGAATGGAACGGGGTCTATTGGGAGCTGTTTGGCTTTGCCTGCGTCCTGTTCTTCATCACCTGCTACGGTATCTCGCAATATTCCCAGTGGCTGGAGCGTCAGCTTCGCACGGATCATCGGTAAGGAGGGTCATCATCATGGCCGCTGAAACACAAATGAATGTCTCGGATCAGGTTGCCGTCGAGATAACCAAGATGAACAAGTGGTATGGCGCATTTCATGTGCTGCGCGACATTGATCTGACCGTCTATCAGGGCGAGCGGATCGTCATCGCGGGGCCGTCGGGATCGGGCAAGTCCACGCTCATCCGCTGTATCAACGCGCTGGAAGAGCATCAAAAGGGCAAGATCACGGTTGATGGCACGCTCTTGTCGAATGACCTCAAGAATATCGACAAGATCCGGTCCGAGGTTGGCATGGTGTTCCAACATTTCAACCTGTTCCCGCATCTGACAATTCTGGAGAATTGCACGCTGGCCCCGATTTGGGTGCGCAAGACGCCCAAGCGCGAGGCCGAGGAAGTGGCGATGCATTTCCTGGAAAAGGTCAAAATCCCCGAGCAGGCCAATAAATATCCCGGCCAGCTCTCGGGGGGGCAGCAGCAGCGGGTGGCGATTGCGCGCAGTTTGTGCATGCGGCCCCGGATCATGCTGTTTGACGAGCCGACTTCGGCGCTTGATCCCGAGATGATTTCGGAAGTTCTGGATACGATGATCCAACTGGCCGAAGAGGGAATGACCATGCTCTGCGTGACTCATGAGATGGGATTCGCGCGGAAGGTGGCGAACCGGGTCATCTTTATGGATCAGGGCCAGATCGTGGAGCAGAACGAACCGGAAGAGTTCTTTAACAATCCACAGTCGGACCGGACCAAACTGTTCCTGAGCCAGATTCTGGGGCATTAAAGCAGGGGTGGGGGCGCTGCCCCCGTCCCGGAGCAAGTCCGGGACTCCCCCGAGGTATTTTGGGCCAGATGAAAGGGGCGGCAGTTTTGCGGCCCCTTTTGCGTTTAGACCCAAGCGGCGCGGCGCGCGCGCAGGTGTTGGATCGAGGCGCGCAGGTCATCTGCGATGGGGCCGGGGCGCGGGGCGTCGCGCAGCGTGTCGATGAGGGGCTCGTCGGGGAACGCGGGGCGGCGGGACCATGAGAGGGCCGCCAGAATGGCGCGGGCCGGTTCGGGCAGGCGGTCGGGGATTTCGGTATTGTTGAGGGTGGCCCAGACCCCGGACCAGAGGCGGCCCACGGTCCAAGGGTTATAGCCACCGCCGCCCAACACCAGCAGGCGCGGGGCGAGGGGGCGCAAGAGCGCCACCGCCTCCCAATGGGCGTTGTTGGAGAGCGCAAGGCGCGACAGCGGGTCTTCGGTCACGGCATCGGCGCCGCATTGCAGGACCAGCGCCTGAGGGGTGAAGGCTTGTACCGCTGGAAGAATGACCTCGTGCAGGGCCATGGCAAAGCCGCTGTCATTGGTGGCGCGGGGCAGGGGCAGGTTGATGGCATGGCTGCCCGCGCGGTCGTCGAGTGTACCGGTGAAGGGCCAGCGTGCGGCCTCGTGGGTGGAGATCATTAGCACGCGGGGGTCGCCGTGGAAGGCGGCCGCCACCCCGTCGCAGTGATGCGCGTCGATATCGACATAGGCGATGCGGCTGAGACCTTGGGCGAGAAACGCCTTGATCGCCAGCACCGGGTCGTTGAGGTAGCAAAACCCGCCTGCGTGATCGGCCATTCCATGATGGGTGCCGCCGCCGGGATTATAGGCTACGCCGCCATGTGCGAGCAGTTCGGTGGCCAGAAGCGAGCCACCGGCGGCGGTGGCGGGGCGGCGGAACATCTCTGGGAAAACCGGATTGGACAGCGTGCCGATCTGGTGGCGGGCGCGGATTTCGGGCGAGACTTGGCCCAATGTTTCAGCCGCTTGCAGGGCGGCGATATAGGCCGGGCTGTGCCACGCGGTTAGCGCCTGTGGTTTGGCGCGCGGGCTGATGCGGTATTGCGAGGGGGGCAGCCAGCCCAGAGCACGGCAGAGGTCGATCACGGTGGGCACGCGCGGTATGGAAAGGGGGTGGCGCGCCCCGTAGGAGGAGCCGCGATAGATCTCTGATCCGATAAAGACGGGCGTTTGCATAGGCCGGTTATGGCAGGTCGCGCGGCGTGAGAAACTGCAACACGGTGCCGCTGCCAGGCTGGAGCGCGGCCCAGTCGGCGATATCGAACCGGGCGATGAGTGTGGCCCCAGTGGGATAATCGTCGAACCGCTCGTGATCCGGGGGGGGGGCGACCAACAGGGCCGCGAATTCTGCGATGCCGGGGTTATGGCCCAGCATGAGGACAAGGCTGCCGGTGGCGCGACGCAGGACTGTCAGCATCTCATCGGCCTCGGCCAAATAGAGCGCGTCGTGCAGGTCCGGTGCGGTATCAAGCTTGAGCCGGGTGCAGGTTTCCTGGGTGCGCACAGCAGAGGAGCAGAGGATCTGATCGGGGGCGAGGTCTTGGGTGCGGAGCCAAAGGCCGAGGGCGGTTGCCGCGCGGCACCCGCGCGCGTTAAGGGGGCGAGCACTATCGGGCAGACGTGGATCGCCCCAATCGGATTTGGCGTGGCGCATGAGGATAAGCGTCTTCATCCGAAATATCCCATATGAAAGGCGGATTGTTCTTCGCGTCGGCCATAGGATTGGCTGAGCGGGCAGACGCGCCGCACGGCACAGCCGCGCGCGCGGCAGTCGTTGCCCGGGCGGTCGAGATCGGCTTTGCAAGCGGGGACGTTATAGGCCTCGGGGATCAGCGCCTCCACCGGGCAGGCGCTGCGACAGGGTTGATCGGCGCAGCTGTCGCAGGGGCGCGGGCCGGTGGGCGGAAGCGCGAAGCGATCCGCAAAGGCCAATGCGCCGCGATAAGAGATCATGAGCCCCGCCGCATCATGCACCAAGAGGCCGACGGGCGAAGGCCAAGCACGGCCACTGCGGCGCGCCCAATCGGTGAAGGGCTGCCACGGCGGGCCAGAAAACGGAAAAAGCGTGGTGGCACCAAGGGCATCGGCCATGGCGGTGATGACGCGGGTGGACCAGCGGTTCATCGGGTCGCGCGCGCCGTCGAGATATTCCGGAGTAGTGGTGAAATGCGGCCAGAAGCCCGGCTCTGCCGGGCTGAGGAGCACCAGGGTTTGATGGCCGGGCACGTCACCGGATGCCAGATGCAGCGCGCCGGACAGGGTTAGGTGATGCGCGGCGGCGAGGTCATAGAGCGCCGGGGGCAGGGGGGACACGCGCCGCGCTCAGGACTGGCCCGGATAGCTTGAGCGTGGCACGCGGGGTGTATTTGTGCCACGGATCAGCGACCCCGCGCCATGTTCGGTGAAAAGCTCGAGCAGCGTCGCGTTCGGCGCGCGACCGTCGAGGATGACCACCGCGCGCACGCCGCCGTCGATGGCGGCAAGGGCGGTTTCGGTCTTGGGGATCATGCCGCCCGCGATGATGCCGTCGCGCGTCATCTGTCGGATCTGCTCGGCGCTGAGTTCGGTCACGACCTGTCCTGAGGCATCGCGCACGCCGTCGATATCTGTCAGCAGGAGCAGGCGGTCGGCCTTGAGGGCGGCGGCCACGGCCCCGGCGGCGGTATCGCCGTTGATATTATAGGTCTCGCCCGCCTCGCCTGCGCCCAAGGGGGCGATAACGGGGATCATCCCGGCGGCAAAAAGCGTGTGCAGGATGGTGGGATCAATTTCGGAGGGGTCGCCCACAAGGCCCAGATCGGGATGCGAGGGCGTGCAGGTGATGAGCCTTGCATCCTTGCCCGAGAGGCCGACAGCGCGCCCGCCTTGACCGTTGATCGCGGCCACGATGCGTTTGTTGACCTGACCGGAGAGCACCATTTCCACCACGTCCATGGTGGCGGCATCGGTCACGCGCTTGCCATTCACGAAGTCGGATTTGATCGCCAGCTTTTCCAGCATCTGATTGATCATCGGGCCGCCGCCATGGACGATGACCGGATTGACGCCGACCTGTCGCATCAGCACCACGTCGCGGGCGAACGTGTCCATCGCCTCATCGCTGCCCATGGCGTGGCCACCAAGTTTGATCACCACGATGGCACCGGTGTAGCGTTGCAGATAGGGCAGGGCCTCGGAGAGGGTGCGGGCGGTGGCGATCCAGTCGCGATTCATGTCTCTGGCCTTCATGCTGGTCTCCGACGCGGGGTTGCGTCTCTCATTACAATCTGCGCGGGGTGGTGCCAAGGGCCGTTGCGGGTGAGCCGCAAAGCGCTAGGGTTGGGCCCAAGGAAATCCGCGACCGAAAGAGGTGTAGCATGTCCGAGACCAAGACGCTTTTGTTGACGGGGGCGAGCCGGGGAATTGGGCATGCCACGGTGCGGCGGTTCAATGCGGCGGGCTGGCGGGTGATCACCTGTTCGCGCCAGCCGTTTCCGGCGGAATGCCCTTGGGGCGGGGGTGCGGATAACCATATTCAGATGGATTTGTCGGACCCGAATGATGTGATTGCCAAGGTCGAGGTGCTGCGCGAGCGGCTGGGTGGACGGCTGGATGCCTTGGTCAATAATGCGGGGATTTCGCCCAAAGGGCCGGAGGGTGAACGCTTGGATACGTTCAGCACGGATCTGCGGACCTGGGGGCAGGTGTTTCACGTCAATTTCTTTGCATCGGTCGTGCTGGCGCGCAGTTTGCGGGATGAATTGGCGGCGGCGCGCGGCGCGGTGGTCAATGTCACCTCGATTGCCGGAAGCCGGGTGCATCCCTTTGCGGGCGCGGCCTATGCCACGTCCAAGGCGGCGTTGGTGGCGCTGACGCGCGAGATGGCGCATGATTTCGGACCGCTTGGGGTGCGCGTGAATTCGATTGCGCCGGGCGAGATACGCACCGCCATTCTGTCACCCGGAACGGATAAGCTGGTCGAAAGCATCCCGATGCGGCGGCTGGGTGAGCCTGACGAGGTGGCCAACACGATCTTTTTCCTGTGTTCCGAAGGGTCGTCCTATATTTCCGGCACCGAGATCGAGATCAACGGCGCTCAGCACGTCTAACGGGTACGGGGCGGCCATTTAGCCGCCCCGCTTTTGCCATCCGTTAGGGGTGGATTATTCAGGCAGGATCACGGTGTCGATCACGTGGATCACGCCGTTGCTGGCCTCGATATCGGCCTGCACGACCTTGGCCCCGGCGACGGTGACACCGTCCGTGGTGCCGATGGTTACATCCGTGCCTTGCACGGTGGTGGCGGTCATCCCGTCCGAGAGATCGCCCGACATCACTTTGCCCGGCACCACGTGATAGGTGAGGATCGCGGTCAGTTGATCCTTGTTCTCGGGCTTGAGCAGGTCTTCGACCGTGCCTGCAGGCAGGGCCGCAAAAGCGTCATTGGTTGGGGCAAAGACGGTGAAGGGGCCTTCGCCTTTGAGCGTATCAACAAGGCCTGCGGCCTGAACGGCGGCGACAAGGGTCGAGAAGCTCTCGTTGCCGGCGGCGATGTCGACGATGTCTTTGCCTTTGGTCTCGGCAAAGGCAGGACCGGCCATCAGCACGGCGGCGGTCAGAGCGAGATAGGTTCTGCGAAACATGGTGTGCGTCTCCGTTTAAGTGTCGGTTTCCATGACCCCGTTGTCGGGATCATGCGAGGCTTACGGGGGGCTGCGCGTTTTGGTTCATAGGGGTTTTCCGCCGACGCGGTTTGACCTTTCGGGCGCGTCCGCTAAGCCGGAGCGTGCTGAAATTTCCAGTCACGTTTTTGTGAATTGGCGGCAATTATCCCGCTTGGCGTGGGTGTTTCAGCCGGGTTTCCCGTGGCAATGGCGGGGGGCAGGCAAATGGCCTGATGTTGGCCCTGACAGGATGAAACATTGGGCAAAGCCGCCCTTTGTCAGCTTGTTTGACGCGCTGGAATGGCGCAGGTTGCGCGCGAGGCGCGTCGGCTGGGCGCGGGCGGGGTATTGGAGTTTTGAGATGGGTATTCTAACGCAGTTCCTAGAATTTCTGGCGTTACTATTTGTTTTTGCCATTGGGGCGGTCGTGTTGGCGATAGGGGTCTTCTACGTGCTGGATCGCACGCAGCCCGGCGACGCGATCCGGCGCAACTATCCAGTCATTGGCCGGTTCCGAGGATTGTTCACCAAACTGGGCGAGTTTTTCCGGCAGTATTTCTTTGCCATGGACCGCGAAGAGATGCCGTTCAACCGTGCGCAGCGCGATTGGGTGAGCCATGCGACCAAGGGGGCGGGCAACACGATTGCCTTTGGCTCGACCCGGAATTTGGGGGTGCCGGGCACGCCTATCTTTGTGCCTGCGGTGTTTCCGCCGCTGGACGATCAATTCGCCATCACCGCGCCGATGCAGATCGGGCCGACGGCGGCGATACCTTATATGGCCAAGTCAATTTTCAACATTTCGGGCATGAGCTATGGCGCGATTTCGCGCCCGGCGGTTGAGGCGCTGAGCCGGGGGGCGGCCAAGGCGGGTATCTGGCTGAACACCGGCGAGGGCGGGCTGAGCCCGTTTCATTTGGTGGGCAATTGCGATCTGGTCTATCAGATTGGCACGGCGAAATACGGCGTGCGCGATGTTTTGGGCAACCTCAGCGATGCGCGGCTGCGCGAGGTGTCGGACAATCCTTGCATCAAGATGTTTGAGCTGAAGCTGGCGCAGGGGGCCAAGCCCGGCAAGGGCGGCATCCTGCCCGGCGAAAAGGTCAACAAAGAGATTGCCGCCATTCGCGGCATCGAACTGGGCAAGGACAGCATTTCGCCCAACCGTCACGCTGATATCAATGACTATGGCGAGTTGCTGGATGTGATCGGCCATATCCGGCAGGTCACGGGGCGCCCTGTCGGTTTCAAGACAGTGATCGGCTCGTCCGAGGCCTGGGAGCCGCTGTTTGAAATGATCATCGCGCGTGGGCCGGATTGCGCGCCGGATTTCATTGCCATTGACGGTGGAGAGGGTGGCACCGGGGCCGCGCCCATGCCTTTGATGGATCTGGTGGGCATGCCCATTCGCGATGCCTTGCCGCGGATGGTCGATCTGCGGGATCGCTATGGTCTCAAGGATCGTATCCGGATGATTGCGGCGGGCAAGCTGATCAATCCCGGCGATGTGGCCTGGGCGATTTGCGCAGGCGCGGATTTTGTCGCCTCGGCGCGTGGCTTTATGTTCAGCCTTGGCTGCATTCAGGCGCTCAAGTGCAATCGCAATACCTGTCCGACCGGCATTACCACCCATGATCCCCATTTGCAGCGCGGTCTGGTGGTCGAGGACAAATACCTGAAGGTCGCCAATTATGCCAAATCGGTGATCAAAGAGGTTGAGACCATCGCCCATTCGGTTGGTGTGGCCGAACCGCGCCTGATGCGGCGGCGGCATGTACGGCTGGTGCAGGCGGATGGCACGTCGATCGCGTTCAACAAGATCCGGCCAAGTTACAATCCGGACGCGGTATTGTGACCGGATGTTGAAACCCTTCGGTGGCGGGAACCGTGTCTGTCTCTATATACTTGGGGAACCCATAGGAGAACTGACATGGCCCATCGCTGGACAAACACGCTGAGTGACACGGATGTGACGCCCGAGGCGGCGTTTCTCAATCGCCGCCAGATGATCGCCGGGGTGGCGGCAGGGGTGGGTCTGAGCTTGACGGCCCGGAGCGCGCAGGCCGAGACAGAAGCCGAGGCTTTGACGCCCAATAGCTGGGACGACATCACCACCTATAACAACTATTATGAGTTCGGCACCGACAAGGGCGATCCGGCACGCAATGCCCGGACGCTGACCGTCAGCCCTTGGAGCGTGACCATTGACGGGCTGGTGGACCGCCCGGGTGATTATGCCTTTGACGAGATCATGGCCAAGATGACCATTGAAGAGCGGCTTTACCGGTTCCGCTGTGTCGAGGCCTGGTCGATGGTGGTTCCCTGGAATGGATTTGAACTGGCGGATCTCTTGGATCTGGCTGGGGTGCAGAGCGAGGCCAAATACGTCGCCTTCGAGACGGTGCTGCGCCCCGATGAAATGCCGGGTGTCCGCTATCCGGTGCTGGATTGGCCCTATGTCGAGGGGCTGCGGCTGGACGAGGCGCTGCATCCGCTGACGATCATGGCGACGGGCATCTATGGCCGCGACATTCCCAATCAGAACGGCGCGCCGCTGCGCCTTGTGGTGCCATGGAAATATGGGTTCAAGTCGATCAAATCGGTGGTGCGCATTACCCTGACCGACAAAGAGCCGCCGACAAGCTGGAACAAGGCCAATGCGCGCGAATACGGGTTCTATAGTAATGTGAACCCAGAGGTGGATCACCCGCGCTGGTCGCAGGCCACGGAACGGCAGATCGGCGGCGGGCTGTTTTCGCCGCGCGTGCCCACGCTCATGTTCAACGGCTATGCCGATGAGGTGGCGGGGCTCTATGCCGGGATGGATCTGAAAAAGAACTTTTGATGCTACGGGACCAGATCAACGGTCTGGCCCGGCGGGTGCCGGTCTGGGCGGTGTGGCTGATCGGCCTGATGCCGGGGGTATGGACGTTTTATCTGGGGCTCACCGGCGGGCTGGGGGCGGAGCCGATCAAGGCGTTGGAGCGCGAGCTGGGCGAGGTCGCGTTGCAGCTCTTGATCTTGGGGCTGTGTATCACGCCGTTGCGTAGACATGTCGGAGTGAACCTGATCCGGTTTCGCCGCGCGGTGGGATTGCTGACCTTTTCTTATGTCGCGTGGCATCTTCTGGTCTGGCTGGTGCTTGATGTGCAGATCCTGGCGCAGATCTGGGCGGATATTGTCAAACGGCCCTATGTGACAATTGGATTTGCCGCGTTCCTTTTGATGATCCCGCTCGCGCTGACGTCGAATGACTGGTCGGTGCGGCGGTTGGGGCCGAGATGGAGGGCCCTGCATCGGCTGACCTATGGGGTGGCGGTGCTGGGGGCGGTGCATTTCCTCTGGCTTAGCAAAGGCTTTCAAATCGAACCCTTGGTGTATCTTGCCGTGATTCTGGGGCTGTTGGCGCTGAGATGGCGCCCCATTGGACAGAGTCGCCGGGTTTGAGTCGGGCCGGACGCGCTGGCTTTACCCTCTCTTGGGGGTAACTCTGTGGATAACCCAAGATGTAGGAGGGGGGCGTATTAGGGGCGGGCAATATTGTTGCGCGCGGGGCCGTGAATCTTGGCATAATTTCCCCTAACCCTTTAATATTCCGTAAAAATACGGGTTTTTGAAAAAAAGATGACAAAAGCCAAAAAAAGGGGTTGCGGGTCTGAGCCTCTAACCGTAAATACCCCTTCACCGGCGCTGCTGAGGCGGTTGCTGGGACGCGGAACGGACTGGGGCTGAGGTCTTGGGAAGGGAAGCGGCTAGAAATTCTGAGGTAGGATTGGCGGGTTGCGCTAGG
>Ga0189278_10167_pt1 | contig 63560 bp, 68 predicted proteins | sample N26A9minimetaG_FD_130326 | JGI IMG/M metagenome (GOLD analysis project Ga0189278, IMG submission 130326) | Marine microbial communities from the Costa Rica Dome - N26 A9 mini metaG | ecosystem: Environmental > Aquatic > Marine > Oceanic > Photic zone | place: Costa Rica: the Eastern Pacific...
ATTTTGCCTCTGCCATCCCGGATGTTCGCTTCCAATGATCACATTGCTGCGCTCACATCAGGGCGCCAGCGGCAAAATCCGTCTCGCGCGGGTGGGCGACAATGAATGTCAACACGACCTAGAAATCTGTCGGTGCGCCGCCTTCGGCCTTCCGCCGCGCCACGAAATCCGCCAGTTCGTCGCGGATCGCGATGTCCATCGGGGGCGGTTCGAAACTGCTCACGATATCCTTGAACATGTGATGCGCCCGCTCCGGGGTCCAGATCGCGCCCGCGGCCTCCCAGCCCTCGTAGTTCTTCCAGTCGGACAGGAAGGGCTGGTAAAACGCGGTGGTATAGCGGTCCTGGGTGTGCTGAATGCCAAAGAAATGGCCCGTATTGCCCACCGACTTGATCGCATCCAGTGCAATCTCATCCGGGCCGGTGGCGCAGATCTCGGGCTGCATGTAGCGCTGGATCTGCTGCAGCACCTCGCAATCCATGATGAATTTTTCGGGGCTGGCGATCAGCCCGCCCTCCAGCCAACCGGCGGCGTGATACACCATGTTGGTGCCCGATTGCACCGCGGCCCAGAGCGAATTGGAGGTTTCCCACATCGCCTGCCCGTCCGGCACATTGGCGGCGCAGACGCCAGAGGACCGCAGCGGCAGGCCGTAGAAGCGGGCAAGCTGCCCGGTCATCTGGGTCGCGCGCATGTATTCCGGCGTGCCAAAGGCGGGGGCACCCGATTTCATGTCCACGTTGGATGTGAACGTGCCGATCGCGACAGGGCAGCCGGGGCGGATGATCTGTGCCAGCACCACGGCACAAAGCGCCTCTGCCAGCGATTGCGCCACGGCGCCGGACATGGTGACAGGGGCCATGGCACCGGCCAGGGTGAAGGGGGTCACCACCAGCCCCTGCCCGCGCCGCGCCAGCCGCATCCAGCCGTCCATCATCGGAAAATCGTGTTTCAAGGGCGAGGTCGAATTGATGTTGGTGTACATATGCGGGGTGGCGTCGAATTCATCATGGGTCAGACCACCCGCGATGCGCACCATTTCCATCACATCCTCGACCCGCTCGCGGCCCAGCGAATAGGCGTGCATGACCTTGTCGGTCAGCGTCAGCTTGTCATAAAGCACGTCAAGGTGCCGCACCGAAGCATGTACATCCACCGGTTCGACGGGATAGCCGCCCGCAAAGTGGATGCAGTTGAAATACTGTGTCAGCTTCAGCAGGTCGCGGCACATCTCGCGGGTGCCGGGGACCTTCTTGCCAATCGCCATATCCCAGTAGTTGGGCGGGGAGGACACATTGCCGAACAGCAGGTTCCTGCCGCCCACGGTGATCCGGCGGTCCGGGTTGCGCGGGGTCAGGGTGAATTCGGCAGGGGCCTTGCCCACCCATTCCATCACGAAGTCGCGCCCCATGCGGACATTCTCGCCATTGACGGTGCAGCCCGCCCTGCCCAGGATTTCCAGCGCCTCGGGGTTCAGAAACTCGATCCCGATTTCTTCCAGTATCCGCATGGCACCATCGTGGATCGCCGCGATGCCCTCTTCGTCCAGAGGTTCGGTGGGGCGGTCGATGTTGACCGGCGGGTTCCAGGGCATCTGCTCGATGACCGCGCTGCCACGCCGGGTCTTGGCCCCCGCGCGCCCGCCGCTGCGCGTTTTGCGTCTGGGTTGGGTCTCTGTCATGGTTGCTCTCCTGAGGTTGCTCTCAGAAAGCCCCAGCCCAGCGCCCACATCCGTTCCGTTCGCGACGAAGGATGTCGCTTCCGGGCCGCCGTTAGCCGGTTATCGGGTGGCGGGCGTCGAGCCAGGCGGGCAGATGGCCGATATCGGGCAATACGGCATCGGCCAACGGGGCCAGCGTTTCCGCCGTGGCCATGCCGGTGAGGACCGCGACACAGATCATGCCTGCGGCGCGCCCGGCCACCAGATCATGGGTGCTGTCGCCGATCATGGCGATCCGTTCGGCCGGCAGGCCGGTCGCCTCGGCAAAGGCCCGCATCTGGCCCGGCTCCGGCTTGCCGCCATGGCCGCTGTCGAAGCCGGCGATGAAATCGAACTGGTCCTCGATCCCCGCCGCTGCCAGATGCGCCCGTGCAGGCACGATGGCATCATTGGTCGCCACACCCAGCGCCAGGCCGCGTCCGCGCAGGCCTGTCAGCAAGGGAATCAGCGGCACCGCCTCGCGCTGCGGCGCGCGGGCGGCTTCCTCGTTCAACACGCCGATCAGCTGCGGGCCGGAAAGTTCGGGAAAAAGCGGCAGTAGCGCCGCCGTCACCTCTCCCGGTGTGCCCGCGATGACGATGCTGTCAGGCGCGAAGACGGCTGCATCATAGTCAAATCCGATCCTAGCGCCCGCCTGCAACGCGCGGTCGTGGTCGCCGCCGCACAGCCGGGTCAGAAAGGCAGCGGCCCAGGCCTCCCATGTGGCGGCAAAGTCGAACAAGGTGCCATCCTTGTCAAAGAGCAACCCTTTGATTTCATTCATGTCCAATTCACCTGCTCGCCACCGGGCAAGGCCGCCCGTGCCATCATCGGCCTGTCATAGGATGCTTTCACCGCGTCACAGAAAGCCACCACCCAGGCATCATCCATCATCAGGAAATCGAGCACACCGCCCAGGAAGGTGGGATCGGCCGCGCGTTCGCGCAGATCGGTCTCGGAGGTCCCGGTGCTGCCCAGGAACACCGGCAGAAGGTCATCATTGCCAACCAGCCAGGCCAGCGCCTGCAGGGCAAAACTTTCGGCGGACTCCCGCGTATCGGACATGGCTCTTCCGTTTTTTAAGGTTCCAGCAACGCTTTGTTAACCAATGGGTTCAAGAAAGAACCTATGGAATGCGTTCTTACATCACGCGGAGGTCGGGGGCATGCAAGCTAGAATCCTCATCGCCGACCCGATTGTCACCAACCGCATCGTGCTGAAGGTCAAACTGGCCAGCGCGTTCTATACCGTCATTCAGGCGGGAACGATGGCCGAGGCCACGGAAATCGCGCTTTCCGAAGCGCCGGACCTGATCATCAGCGCCCTGGAACTGCCCGACGGTTCGGCGGCGGAGCTTTGCGCACAGCTGGCCAAATGGTCCCAGACCCGGCAGATCGGCATCCTGGCCCTGGCTGGTCAGATCGACCATGCCACGCGCATGGCCACGCTGGAGGCGGGTGTGCATGATATCCTGGTCAGACCCTATGACGAGACCCTGCTGCTGAGCCGGGTGCGCAGCCTGATCCGCACCTATAATGCAGAGGCGGAGTGGCAGATCCGCGACGATACCACGCGCGCTTTGGGCTTTGCCGAACCGGAGGTAACCTTTGGCCCGCAGGGCGAATTCGTGCTGGTGGGGCAGGACCGGACCACAATTCAGCGATGGGCCATCGGGCTGCGCCCCCTGCTGGGCGGCAAGGTCACGCTGGCCAGCGACAAGGAGATCATGGGCAAGCGGCTGGACAAGGGCCCGCCGGACGTCTTTGTCCTTGTGATCGGGCCGGAGACCGCCGGGTCCGGCGACAGTCTGAGGCTGATCTCGGCCTTGCGGACAAATGCAAGGTCGCGGCATTGCGGCATCCTTGTCCTGCAGACGCAGCCCGATGCCACATTGGCAACCAATGCGCTGGACATGGGCGCGGACGACCTGATGACCGATGGTTTCGACGCGGCCGAACTTGCCCTGCGGCTCAAGGCCTTGCTGCGGCGCAAGCTTCTGTCGGAAAAGCTGCGCCAGACTGTCCGGACGGGGCTGAAAGCGGCGATGTATGACCCGCTCACCGGGCTTTACAACCGGCGCTATGCCATGCCGCATCTGGTGCGCGTGGCCGAACAGGCGCGCAGCACGGGACGCCCCTTTGCGGTGATGGTCTGCGACCTGGATCATTTCAAACGCATCAATGATCTTTACGGCCATGCCTCGGGCGATGCGGTGCTGGTCGAGGTGGCCGAACGGCTGCGCAGTTCCCTGCGGGCGATGGACATGGTGGCCCGGATCGGGGGCGAGGAATTCATGATCGTGATGCCCGCCACCACCCTGCCCGAAGCGCGCCAGGCGGCGCTGCGCCTTTGCGACCTGATTGGCGGAAGCCCCTTCGACCTGCCCGGCAGCGCCGATCCGGTCCGCATCACCATCAGCATCGGCATGGCGCTTGATACCCAGCCCCAATCGCCGGAGGAGGCAGCCGATGCGGATATCTCGGCGGAGGATGCGGGGGCCAGGCTGATGGATCAGGCGGACAAGGCGCTTTACGCCGCCAAGGTCAAGGGCCGCAATCAGGTCAAGCTTGGCCGTCCCGCCGCCTGAACCGCCGCCGCCTGAACTGCCGCCGCCTGAACCTCCAATATCACCATGATCGCAATTGCGGCGGGGTCCGAATTCATTCCGCCTGACGGGGCCAGCGCCGTGCATCCGGCGCGCCAAGCGCTGCCACCACCGGGTCAAGCAAGCGCCGGGGCACCATCATCAGGAGCGCCGGCGCATCAACCGTGACCGTCATCGGCCCGGTGGCATGGTTCGATGTGCCGGACTGGACGCCAGGCGCGAAATCAAGCCCGTCGAGCGGCCAGTGCAACCCGGTGCTCTGCGCCGTGACCGGGGCCAGCGGAAACAGCGAGATCACCTCGGCGCGTTCGGTCGGCAGGCTGATGCGGGGCGGGGCAAGGAACAAAAGCTCCTCTGCCCCGATCAGCACACAGGGGCGATCCGCACAGACCATCAGCGTGTGCAATGCCGCCAGCTGGTGGTCGATCCGCCCGCCGGTAAAGCCCACCGCGATGACAACGGGGGCCGTGATGCGGGTCAGCGCCTTTTCGAAATCCGTGCTGTCCTGTTCCGCGATCAGATGCAGGTGACCCGCCGGTATTGCGCGCCGCGTTTCGGGCGAAAGCGAGTCGAAATCGCCGATCACGGCTTCGGGCATGATCCCGGCTGCAAGGGCAAGTGCCGCGCCGCCATCCGCTGCAACGCAGCGGGGCGCCAGCGTCAATGCTTTGTGAAGATCTTGTGGCGTAGCCTGCCCACCACCGACCAACGTGATTGGACCCTTCCCGTGAACAATGCCCTTCGTTTTGGCGACAATGCCGTCAATCATGGCTCATTTGCCCTTATTCCGGAAACAGATCACATTCTGGCCTTAAAATGATACGATGCCTTGCACAGATTCGGACCTCTTTGGTCTTGGACATCGTGGTAAACAGATATCTGCAGAACCGCAGAGGACGAGCATCCGATGATGAGTAACAACAAGATCCTGACCGTCTCATATGGCACGTTTTCGTGCACGCTGGAAGGTTTCGATGACAGCTTCGGCACCATGAAGGCGATTGCGGAGTATTTCCGCGATCTGGCGGCAGATGACCGTTACTTTGGTGCAGAACCTCCGCAGCCCGATGCCGAAATGCTGACGCGGATTGCTCAGAAGGAAATTTCGCGCCGGGTTCAGGCCCGCGAACATGATGGCAAGATCGTACTGAGCGCGCTGGAAGATCACAGCGATGCGCCCGAACACCCCGCAGCCAAGGCACCGGAAGCCGCTCAGGCAGAGGCCAGCGCGCCTGCTGCCGCCGGTATCGCAGCGCTGGCCGGCGCCGCCGAACCAGCCGCCCCTGCCCCCGTTGAAGCAGCCCCTGCACCTGTCGATGAGGCTGACGCCGCCATCGCCGCAGAAGCGCATGTTGACCTGGCCGATCTGGCCCGGGAAGAGCCGACCGGGGCTGACAGCGACACATCCGCAGAAGAGACAGCAGCGCCGGAACCGATCCGCGACCTCACCGAAGAGGCCGTGGCCAGCACGGCACCCGAGACCTCCGTTCAGGACGAAGACGAGAACGACATCGTCCCGGGCCAGCCCGATTCGGAGGTCGAAGCCTTCTTTGCCGAAAACGCGGCAGAGGATTCCGTCTCTGACGATTTCGAGGATGACCTGGCAGAAGCCGCCGAACTGGCCGGGACGGCAGAGCCGGTTGCCGCTGCCCCGGCAGCCCCCGCGCCCGACAGCATCGCCGCCAAGCTGCAGCGCATCCGTGCGGTTGTGGCGCAGCATGACGATGCCGACGACGAAGAGGCCTATGCCGAAGACGAAGATGCCATCGCAGGCAGCCGTGCCGCGGCTGCGTTTGACGATCTGGAAGACGCCGCAGAAGATGATCATGCCGAAGACAACGCGAAGCAGGATCTGATTGCCCGCGCCCGCCATGACATCGAAGACGCCCTTGATGCGGATGACGCGGCGGATCAGGCCGAAGCGGAAGACGATTACAGCGACATCCTGAACCGTCTTTCGATGGATGAAGATGACGCCGTGGCGGAGGCCGTGGAAGACGAGGCCGAAGGTGAGGACGACGGGTCTTCCGAGGTCGAGGATGCACTGGCGAACCTGTTTGACGACGAGGACGAGGCAGAGGCAGAGATCGCGGAAGCCGCCGAGGCGGAGGATGCCTTCGACGCCATCGAGGATGCCGAGGTAGAAGCCGCGCTTGCGGCCGCGCCCGAAACCGCCCCGCAGCCCCGCGCCCGCGTGATCAAGGTCAAGCGCGCCGATCTGGAAGCGGCGATCAACCGTGGCGAGCTGGAAGAATACGACGACGAGGAAGACGACGATTTCGACATGTCCGACCTGGATGATGTGGACCGGGCGCTTGACGATCTGGCACCTTCGAAATCGGCCGATACCTCGCTTTCGCCCGAAGACGAACAGGAACTGGCCCGCGAACTGGCCGAGCTTGAGAAAGACATCGAAGGCGACAACATCCTGCAGGTCGGGAAAAAATCCGATGACCGCGCGGCCGGCACGTCCCGGCACACCCTGCCCGCCATCGAGGATGAAGCAAGCGACGACATGTCCCGGCTGATGGCCGAAGCCGACCATCACATGGACGAGCCCGAAAGCACGACACGCCGCAATGCCTTTGCCCATCTGCGTGCCGCGGTTGCGGCCAAGAAGGCTGATGGCGGGATCGGCACCGATGCCGAGCAGGAAAAGAAGGACCGCGCCTTCCGCTCCGACCTGGCAGAGGTTGTGCGCCCGCGCCGTCCGGTTGGGTCCGGAAACCGCACCGCCCGGCCCGAAGAATCGCGTCCCGCACCGCTGAAACTGGTGGCCGAACAGCGCATCGACGTTGAAAAGACCCGTGCCGCGGGCCCGGTGCGTCCGCGCCGTGTTTCCGCCGTTGTGACAGAACCGAAGGCCACCGCCGAGGGCACCGTCAGTTTTGCGGAATATGCCGAGGAGATGGGCGCGCATTCCCTTCCCGAACTTTTGGAAGCCGCAGCGGCCTATATGTCCTTTGTCGAAGGGTTCGAGCAGTTCTCCCGCCCGCAACTGATGACAAAGGTGCGTCAGGTCGGCCCGGAAGAGGGTTTCAGCCGCGAAGACGGTCTGCGGTCCTTTGGCCAGCTGCTGCGCGCGGGCAAGATCGAAAAGATCAAGGGCGGGCGCTTCACCGTCTCCGAGGATATCGGTTATCGCCCCGACCAGCGCGCCGTGGGGTGAACCCGGCGAGCCCGCTGCGAAATGGCCGCCCCTCGGGGCGGCTTTTTCATTTCAGATCAGAGCCTTGCGGATATCTTCAGTAAACACGGCAGCTTGCCGGACAAGGGCGGCGGAGCGGCCTCGGGGACCATCGCGTCAGATTTGCGGCTCAGTGAATATTGCTGCCTTGCCCGCAGCCGCCTCAATCGTCGCGCGCTTCCGGGTCCGCCTGACCGATCCCCTTGAACACGAACTTGAACGGGATCGCCCAAAGCACCCCAAGACCCACGTAGATCGCGAGTTCCACGAGAATCGAGGGCCGGTCGAAGAGCGCCACCAGGTTCAGCGCCACGACGATATAGAGCGGCAGACCGACCAGCAGAATCACCAATGCCCAACGGCGGCGTGCCTTATAGCTCAGGGCCATGAAGCCTCCTCAGTCCGCGAAGGGATCGGTGACCAGAATCGTGTCTTCCCGCTCCGGCGAGGTGGAGAGCAGTGCCACGGGACATTGGATCAACTCTTCGACGCGGCGCACGTATTTGATTGCCTCGGCGGGCAGATCGGCCCAGCTGCGCGCGCCTTCGGTCGATTGCGACCAACCCGGCATTTCCTCGTAGACCGGGGTGCAGCGCGCCTGCTGGTCAGCGGCGGTGGGCAGATATTCCAGCGTCTTGCCGTCCAGCTCATAGCCGACGCAAATCTTGAGGGTTTCAAACCCGTCCAGCACATCGAGCTTGGTGAAGGCGATGCCGTTCACGCCGGATGTGGCGCAGGTCTGGCGCACCAGCACGGCGTCGAACCAGCCGCAGCGGCGCTTGCGCCCGGTGACGGTGCCAAATTCATGCCCCCGCTCGCCCAGGCGCTGACCATCCGCGTCGTGCAGTTCGGCAGGGAAAGGCCCCTCGCCCACGCGGGTGGTATAGGCCTTCACGATGCCGAGGACAAAGTCGATGGAGCCGGGCCCGATGCCGGTGCCGGTTGCTGCCTGACCCGCGATCACATTGGAGGAGGTGACAAAGGGATAGGTGCCAAAGTCGATATCCAGCAGCGCGCCCTGTGCGCCCTCGAACAGGATCCGCTTGCCCGCCTTGCGCTGTTCGTTCAGCACCTTCCAGACCGGTGCCGCATATTCCAGAACCGCCGGGGCGATCTCTTTCAGCGCCGCGATCAGCGCGTCGCGGTCCACCGGCTCAAGCCCCAGACCCCGGCGCAGCGCGTCGTGGTGCACCAGCGCGCGGTCCACCCGCAGCTCCAGCGTCGCCTCATCCGCCAGATCGGCCACACGCACCGCGCGGCGGCCCACCTTGTCCTCATAGGCCGGGCCGATGCCGCGCCCTGTCGTGCCGATCTTGGCCACCGAATTCTGCGCCTCGCGGGCGCGGTCCAGCTCGCCGTGGATCGGCAGGATCAGCGATGTGTTTTCGGCAATCATCAGGGTCTCGGGGGTGATGGTGACACCCTGGCTGCGCAGCCCTTCGATTTCCTTGACCAGATGCCAGGGGTCCAGCACCACGCCATTGCCGATCACGCTCAGCTTGCCGCCGCGCACGATGCCCGAGGGCAGCAGGCTCAGCTTGAAGACCTCACCGTCGATCACCAGCGTATGGCCCGCGTTATGCCCGCCCTGGAAACGCGCGATCACATCGGCACGCTCGGACAGCCAGTCGACAATCTTGCCTTTTCCCTCGTCGCCCCACTGGGCTCCGACAACAACGACATTGGCCATATTGAACTTCCCCTTTTGGCAACCGGCCTTGCTATAACGTCGAAGCGGCGCGGGTGAAACTGAAAAACGCGGCATTGCACCGAAGGCCGCATTTTCCCGCGCGCTGCGGGCGGGGAGAGCCATGGACTTTCCCCGCGAGAGAGCGGTAATTTCAGCGTGAAACGGTGAAAGGGGCCGCAATATGGGTTTCGTGATGCGCTGGGTCTGCGCCTTTGTCCTGCTGGCAGTGACCTTCAATCCGACCGAATACAATTACACCAACTGGGTGATGGATTACGGCAGCGCCAATATGTCCATCGCGGTGCTGCTGGGGCTGTTGCTGCTGATCGGCTACATCATCTATCTGCGCGCCACCCTGCGCTCCATCGGGGCCTTCGGCATGTTGCTGGTGCTTGCGGTCGTGGGGGCCGCGCTTTGGGTGCTTTATGATCTGGGGGTGCTGCGGCTGGACAATTCCAGCTTCAATGTCTGGCTGTCGCTGGTCGCACTCAGCTTTGTCCTGGGCATCGGGCTCAGCTGGAGCCATGTGCGCCGGGCGCTCTCCGGTCAGGCCGATATGGATGATGTGGACGAATAACGGGACGCCTGACGGGGCGCACTGGCGTCAGCCAGCAGCGTCGTCCAGCCGGACGGGCGCGCCATGCGGGGTGCGCAGATAGGCCGCTTCCCAGGCGTCCCGCAATGCCGCGACATCGCCGGAATCGGCGAGGCCCGTCTCTGCCAGGAAAACCTCAAGCGTTTCCAGCCAGGCGGCAAAGTAATCCTCGCCGCCGTTCAGCTCCCGCGCCAGACCGTGCCGCCGCAGCGTTGCGCCGAAACGCGCGGCCCAGTCGCCCCAGCTGAACTGGCCGGATTCGTTCAGATGTACCGTCAGGGCAAAGACCTGCGCATGCCAGGGTGCCTCGAACACCGGTTCGGGCCGGGTCATGGGGCAGCGCTCAGATAGCTTTGCCACAGGTCCACCACCACTTCGTCATCCGGGTGTTCGGGGTGGGCCCAAAGTTCGGAGGCCGGGAAAACCACGGCATAAAGCGGCTCGGGCGCCTCGCCCTGCCCATGGGCATTGCTGTCGGGAAAGACATGTGACCCGTGCAGCCGCAGGATGCGCCCCCGCGCCCCTGCCGCATAGCCGGGCAGCCGTGTATGCCCGCCCGGCACCGCGGCGTTCTCGGCCTGCGCCCGTGTCACCACCGCGTCGCCTGCCGCAAAGAGCGGCTTCACCGCGCTGGGGCGCTCCACCGGGCCGCCGCGCGCCAGAACCTCGGCCACCCTGGCACGCGTCAGCACCTTGTCCGCCAGGGGGCTGGGCCCTGCCTCTGCCGCGCCTGCCAGTTCGTCGCGGGTGACAAGGCCCCGTTCCACCAGCAGGTTTGCCAGCGCCGCCATCCACTTTTCATAATAGGAGAACCGCGCGTAATCCTTTGGAGCCAGGCGTTCCCGCGCATGGCGCGACATGTCGATGTTCCATTGCCCCAGCGGGCCGGTCGCCACGGTGACCGCCATGGCACGCGGGTGCCAGTCTGCGTGAAAGATCACGCTTTCGTCTTCGGGCACCACCGCGCCGTCGCCGAAACGACCGCCCATGTCGTGGACGCGGGTCACGCGGCTGCGCCAGTATGGTTGTGGACGCGGGTCACGCGGCTGCGCCAATATGGTGGCAGAAGCGGGTCATGGCTGCCGCGCCAGGCCGGTGCCGATCATGCTGTCGCGGCTGACAAGGGCCATCAGCGCCTCCTCCTCCATGCCTTCGGTGCCCTCGGGCCTGCGCGGGATCACCAGATAGCGCATCTCGGCGGTCGAATCCCAGACCCGCACCGCTGTTTCCGGCGGCAGTTCAACCCCGAAGTCCGCCAGCACCTTGCGGGGTTCGCGCACCACGCGGGCGCGGTAGGCATCCGATTTGTACCAGCCCGGCGGGATCCCCAGGAGCGGCCAGGGATAGCAACTGCACAGGGTGCAGACGACCATGTTGTGCTGCTGCGCCGTGTTCTCGACCGCCATCATATGTTCGCCCTGACGCCCGTAGAACCCCATCTCGGCCACCACGGCGGTCGCATCCGCCATCAGGGCGGCGTGAAATCCCGGATCGCGCCAGGCCCGCGCCACCACCCGCGCGCCGTTGCGCGGACCGATCCGGTTTTCATAGGTGTCGATGATTTCATCCACCGCCGCCGGGTCGATCAGCCCCTTGCGCGTCAAAAGCGTTTCAAGCGCCTTGACCCGCAGGGCGGGGTCGGAGGGCAGCAGGCTGTGCGGTTCATCATGATCGTGTGGCATGGGCCAATCATTGCCAAAGGCCCGCGCGCTTGTCCATGGGCTGAAACCGGCCCGATCGGCCAAGTCCTTCTGATTTCAGATCACTTTACAGGCGAAATGCGCCGAAAAATATGTTATACAGATTGCATGAAGCGAGTCTGATACACCTCATTTCCAGGGAAAACCTCTTAAACAAAGGCGTGGTTGAGCACCGCTTCGAGAAAGACCGCCCACCGCAATGGGCGGTCTTTGTTTTGGGCCGGACAGCGGGGTTTCACCGCCGACCCGCGGCTGATGCGCATCGGGCCAATCCTCCCTTGCCCCGCGTGGCAAAGACGCCTAGATACGCCCAAACTAAATCGAAAGCGGTCCCATGGAAAACGTCCTTCTGATCATCCACCTTCTGCTGGCCCTTGGCCTGATTGCGGTTGTCCTGCTGCAGCGGTCAGAGGGTGGCGGTCTTGGCATGGGCGGCGGCGGTGCCGTTTCGGGCCGCGCGGCGGCAACCGCATTGGGCAAGCTGACATGGCTGCTGGGCGCGGCGTTTCTGGTCACGTCGATTTCGCTGACCATCATCGTGGCGCAGAAATCTTCGGGGGCTTCCGTCATCGACCGTCTGGGCGCGGCACCGGCCACCCAGTCCGAAGATGGCGGCACAGCACCGGCAAGCGATAACCTGCTGCCGCCGACGGCGGATGACAATGCGCCGCTGGTGCCCGCAGCCGATTAACCTGCAAACACAATACCTTGAGGATGGGATGATTTTCGCAACATGATGTTGCGGGCGACTCTTGCCTCGACCAACCGAATCCTGTTAGGCTTAAGTCCCGTGGTGTTGCGGTTTTCTGCAACGCATCTGGCTGGTTTTTGCCACAGAAATGCGAATACACGGGGGCTGTCCGAACATGGCGCGATATATATTCATCACCGGTGGTGTGGTCTCTTCACTGGGCAAGGGGCTGGCCTCCGCGGCGCTGGGGGCCTTGCTGCAGGCGCGGGGCTTTTCGGTGCGGCTGCGCAAACTGGACCCTTACCTGAACGTCGATCCCGGCACGATGTCGCCTTTCGAACATGGCGAAGTCTTCGTCACCGATGACGGGGCGGAAACCGATCTCGACCTGGGCCATTACGAACGCTTCACCGGGGTCCCCGCAAGGATGACCGATTCCGTCTCCTCCGGCCGCATCTATTCCAACGTGCTGGAGAAAGAGCGCCGCGGCGATTACCTGGGCAAGACCATCCAGGTGGTGCCGCATGTTACCAATGAAATCAAGGATTTCCTCAACATCGGTGACGATGAGGTCGATTTCATGCTCTGCGAGATCGGCGGCACCGTGGGCGACATCGAAGGCCTGCCCTTTTTCGAGGCGATCCGCCAGTTCAGCCACGACAGACCGCGCGGGCAATGCATCTTCATGCATCTGACCCTCCTGCCCTACCTTGCCGCCTCCGGCGAGTTGAAGACCAAGCCGACCCAGCACTCCGTCAAGGAATTGCAAAGCATCGGCATCGCCCCCGACATTCTCGTCTGCCGCTCGGAACAGCCGATCCCGGAAAAGGAACGCGAGAAAATCGCCCTGTTCTGCAACGTCCGCAAGGAATCCGTTGTTGCCGCCTATGACCTGAAGTCGATCTACGAGGCGCCGCTGGCCTATCACGCGCAGGGGCTGGATCAGGCGGTGCTGGATGCCTTCGACATCTCTCCGGCGCCGCGTCCGGACCTGGCCATGTGGCACGATGTCTATGACCGCATCCACAACCCCGAGGGCGAGGTGAAGATCGCCATCGTCGGCAAATACACCCAGCTTGAGGATGCCTATAAATCCATTGCAGAGGCGCTGACCCATGGCGGCATGGCCAACCGGGTCAAGGTGCGCGTCGAATGGGTGGATTCAGAGATTTTCGACAAGGCCCAGGATGTCGGCCCGCATCTGGAAGGGTTCCACGCCATCCTCGTGCCCGGCGGTTTCGGCGAGCGCGGCACCGAGGGCAAGATCAAGGCGGCGCAATATGCCCGTGAACACAAGGTGCCCTATCTGGGGATCTGCCTGGGCATGCAGATGGCGGTGATCGAGGCGGCGCGCAACCTGGCCGGCCTGAAGACCGCGGGCTCCGAGGAATTCGATCACGAAGCCGGGAAAAAGCGTTTCGAGCCGGTGGTTTACCACCTCAAGGAATGGGTGCAGGGCAACCACAAGGTTGAACGCAAGCTGGGCGACGACAAGGGCGGCACCATGCGTCTGGGTGCCTATGACGCGGTGCTCAAGGCCGGGTCCCGCGTGGCCGAAGCCTATGGCACCACCCAGATCGACGAACGCCACCGCCACCGCTATGAGGTGGACATCGCCTATCAGGAAACGCTTGAGAAAACCGGTCTGGTGTTTTCCGGCATGTCCCCGGACGGCCGCCTGCCCGAGATCGTGGAATGGCCCGATCACCCGTGGTTCATCGGTGTGCAATTCCATCCGGAGCTGAAATCCAAACCCTTCGCCCCGCACCCGCTGTTCAAGGATTTCGTCCGCGCGGCCAAGGAGAATTCGCGGCTGGTCTAGGGCGTTTCAGCGCCACAGGGACGACATTGAAAGAAAGCGGGCATGGCGGTTGAACCTGCCAGCCGGGCCTCGGGCAAGGACGGCCCACACCGGGCAGCGGGGCGGCAAACCCTCCCGTCTTGCGGGAATGATGCATTGGCAGTAGCCTTGGCGGCATTTCACCTCCGCCATTTCAGAAAGCCATACCCATGCAAGTCTTTCAGACCGGTGCCGACCGGTATCAAAATGCGTCAGAAGATCCCTATGCGAAGATCAACCAGCGCACCCTGGCCTTTTTCGTAGGCTTGGTTGCGCTTGGCCTGCCCACCATCATGCTGATCGGCGTGTTCAACCCGGTCTGGCCGACCTGCTACCGCGCCTCCATCAGCCATTATTATTACGCGCCCTTCCTGGGTGGCCCTTTCATCGGGGCGCTGGTCTTTATCGGCACCTATCTGTGGGTCTATCAGGGCGAGGACAAGGACGGCGCGGAGGGGCGTCTGGCCACCTGGGCCGGCATATTTGCCATTGGCGTGGCCCTGTTCCCCACCTCCGGCTTTGGCTGCGATGCGGACAGCTTCACCGCCCGCGCCATGGTCAGCTTTGGCCCCGATCCCGACCATCTGGACCTGATCAAGGTGCCGCCCATCGACGGGCTGCCCGATCTTGCGCCCTACTTCCGGCTCACCTCCTTTTCGGCCAGCCTGCATTACGCCTCTGCGGCGCTGCTGTTTTCGTTCCTGGCCTGGTTCGCGCTGGTGGTCTTTACCGCCGTGGAGCCGCATCAGCGCAATCCCGACGGGTCGCTGAAACAGGCCAAGATCATCCGCAACAGCCTTTATATCGCCTGTGGCGGCATCATGATCTTCTGCATCCTGGCGATGGGGCTTTACGCGGCGCTGGGGGCCTGGACCAGCCTTGACCTGTCCTGGTGGCCCCGCGCGCGGCTGACCTTCTGGTTCGAGACGGTGGCGCTCTGGGCCTTCGGGCTGTCCTGGATGGTCAAGGGCCGGTTCTGGGGCCGCGCGCTGGAGGATGCCCGTTGTTGAATGCCATGCGAAAGTGACTTGAACCAAGGGATTTCCTGAATGCTGTCGGACGGCTGTGCCAGGCAATCCGGACTCAAATGCCAATAATTTCCGACCCGAAGCGGACTTTCTGCGCGGCACAGCGGGTGTCTGCTCAGCGCACATTGCTGCCATCAAACACGAGCACCCAGGCCCGGAACAAGCCGAAGGCGCCGGGCCATCGCCTGCCCGCCGGTCGGGCAGGCGATGGCCCGGCTTGTGTCTCATGTCACTTTGGTCTCCTTCCGGACCTTCGCCGAGAGGCGTGTGACAGTCAGGTAAGCGGACTTTGCTGCCATGTCCGACATTCGAAACAGGTCGCGCCCGAACCGAGGGGTGGGCGAGTAGCGCCCGCGTCACGCCGCAGGCGTGCCTCTTGCAAATGAACTGGCGCGCCTCCGGCGCGACGGGGGCGGTTCGGGCGCTGCCAAAGCTTTGCTTTGGCAATGGGTCTTTACTTTGAGAGCACAGGTTGGGCTCTTTCCCGCCCTGCGCCGCAAAGCGCACGAACGGCAGCTTCTCCCAGGCAGAAACGATCCGGGTCAGCGACCTGACAGGAAAGCCGCTCTTGTCTGACACCTGACACCCGCGAAAGCTGAGCCCTTGCCACGCCGCTGCAATCCACTACACCCGTGCCATGCTGAGTTACCAACATATCTACCACGCGGGGAACCTCGCGGATGTGCACAAACACGGGCTGCTGGCCTGGATGCTGGCCTACCTTACCCGCAAGGACAAGCCGCTGACCTATCTGGAAACCCACGGCGGCCGCGCGCTTTATGATCTGGACGCTGAAGCCGCGCGCAAGACCGGCGAGGCGGCGCAGGGTATTGACCGCGCGGCGGGCTGGTTCGGCGCGGATCATCCCTATCTCCAGGTGCTGAACGAGGTGCGCGCCGACCACGGGCCGCGCGCCTATCCCGGCTCTCCGCTGATTGCGGCACGGCTGCTGCGCCCCGATGACCGGATCCACCTGGCCGAGCTGCATCCTGCGGAACATGCCGCCCTCGACCTTGCGATGTCACCCTACCCCGCGACCTGTCATCTGCGTGACGGGGTGGAAACGGCCTTTGCCCTGACCCCGCCCACACCGCGCCGGGGGCTGATGCTGATCGACCCGAGCTATGAGATCAAGACCGACTACGAAAGCCTGCCGCGCAGCATCGCCAAGCTGGCGCGCGCCTGGAACGTCGGGATCATCGTGCTGTGGTATCCGATCCTGACCAGCAAGGCGCATCAGCCGATGCTGGCCGAGCTTGCCCGCAGCCACCCCGAGGCCCTGCGCCATGAGGTCCGCTTTCCCCCCGCGCGCCCCGGCCACGGGATGGTGGGATCGGGGCTTTTTGTCATCAACCCGCCCTACGGGCTGGAGGCCGAGGCCAAACGGCTGGCCACGCAGTTTTCAAGATAGGAGCCACCGATGCCCAAGGGATACTGGATTGCCCGGATGGATGTGAAAGACGCGGAAACCTACGACAGCTACCGCGCGGCCAATGCGAAACCCTTTGCCGACTTCGGGGCAAGGTTCCTGGTGCGGGGCGGCACCCAGGACCTGCGCGAAGGCAGCTGGCGCAGCCGCACCGTGGTGCTGGAGTTTGACAGCCTTGCCGATGCGATTGCCTGTTACGAAAGCGATGCCTACCAGAAAGCGAAGGAGATCCGCCTGCCCGTCTCCGAAGGGGATATGATCATCGTCGAAGGGTACGACGGCTGAAATCTATGCTAGGCTGCGCCGATGATCCTCATGCGCGCGCTCTTTCTTTCCCTGCTCCCCACCGGCCTGCTTGCCTGTGGCGCGCCGGTCTGCCTGGTCAACCCCGACAGCCTGGCGCTGACCCGTGTCATCACCTTTGACGACATTCCCTCCGGTGCCGGACCGGGCCTGCGGGTGGATGATGTCATGAACCTGGACGGCGCCCAGTTCGGTGAAATCTTCGCAGGCCAGGGGCTGGCGGCGGCGGGCGCCCATGATCAGGTCATCGGCGCGGCGCTGGGTCCGCTGATCCTGTTGCCGGGTGCCCCGGGGCAGAACCTGTCGGTGGTCAACTTCTACGGCAATACGGTGCTGAACGGCTATGGCCCCGCCGGGTTCCCGCGCCGCGAAGGCCAGGGGGAAGGCGCGATTGCCGTGCTCTTCGACAATGACCAGAACGCCCTGTCCTTTGCCCTGCGCGGCGGCGAATCCGGTATTGCACTTGCCCAGTTCCTGCGCCGCGACGGCTCGGTCATCGGGGCGGTTCCGATAGAGCCCACGGGCGAATTCACCCTGGGTTTTGCCCGCGCCGATGACATCCGTGACATCGCGGGCATGGTTTTGACAAATACTGACCCCGAAGGCATCGCCATCGACACTTTACGCTTTGGAAATCCGCCGGACCTGAGCTAGACAGGCCGTCATGTTCGAACGCCTCTTTCCCCGCCGCAAACCCGCCCCGAAACCCCTGCCGCAGCCGAATGCGCAGCTTGCCCTTGGGGCATTGCTGGTGCGCGTGGCGCTTGCCGACCGGAATTACAATGCAGCGGAGGTCGGCCAGATCGACCGCATCCTTGCCCGGACTTTCGGGTTGAAACCGCTGGAGGCCGCAAAACTGCGCGCCACCTGCGAGGCGCTGGAACGGGATGCGCCCGGCACGCCGGAATTCGTGGATATCCTGCGCGAGGAAGTCGATTATGCCCACCGCAGGGCTTTGGGCGAAGCCATGTGGTCCGTCGCGCTGGCCGATGGTGATCGTGACGAAAAGGAAGAAATCCAGCTGCTTGCCATCGAAACCGCGCTTGGGCTGACCGATGACGACATGCAGGCCGCGCGCGAGGATGCGCTGCGCAATCTCTGAGTTGGCAAGGCCCCTGCGCGGGTCTATATCCTGATCATGTTTGCTGATTTCATCAAACGGCTGACCCAGCCGGATCCCGCCCCGCTTGCCGATACCGATGCCCGCCTTGCGCTGACCGCGCTTCTGGTGCGTGTTGCCCGGTCGGACAATGACTATGACGCCGGCGAGATGCGGCGGATCGAGGAAATCGCCCGCGACCGCTATGGGCTGACCCCGGAACAGGCCGCCGCCCTGCGGGCCGAGGCCGAAGCGCTGGAGGCGCAGGCCCCCGATACCGTCCGCTTTACCCGCGCGATCAAGGAGGCGGTGCCCTATGAGAATCGCCTCGGGGTGATCGAGGCGCTGTGGAAGGTGGTTCTGGCCGACGGCACCCGCGCTGACGAGGAAGACGCGCTGCTGCGCCTTGTCGCCAGCCTGCTGGGTGTCGAGGACAAGGACAGCGCCATGGCCCGCCAGCGGGTCGCGGCGCGGTAAAGCGTTTCCAGTTTTCGTTGAAACGAAGCATCGCCAATGTCCCGGGAGCGCCGAAGGCGCGGCAGGGTATTGGCGATACAGCATAAACTGGAAACGCTCCAGGCAAGGCTCGGTGCCGGGTCATGATCCGGCGCCCAGCGCCCTGCCCCGCAAGCGGCTTGTCCTGCGCGCAAATGTCACGATGATCAGGGTCGCCGCGATCTGCACCGCTGCAAAGACGATCATCGCGGGCAGAAGCCCCAGCACATCCGCCAGCGCGCCGCTGGCGATGACCGGCAGCGAGAACCCTGCATAGGCATAGACAAACAATCCCGCAGCGGCGCGCGCACGGTCCTGCGGCGCCCGCAGCGACACCTCTGCCAGCGCGGCCAGATAGGTGAACCCATAGCTCGCCGCACTGGTAATGCAGGTGCCGAGCAACACAAGGGCCAGCACCTTGAGCCAGACACCGGCCAGCAGCACCAGAAACCCCAGCGGGATCAGCACAAACCCCAGGTTAAGCGCGCCCTGGTTTGTCATGCGCCGGGCCAGGGGCTGGCACAGGAAGCCCGCAAAAATCGCCAGAAAGATCACCAGCCCGGTCCACCCGCCCAGGTCGTTCGCCGCCAGTTCCAGCGGCACGATGGCAATGGTCATGCCGGTCGTGGACCATGCCAGCGCCATCGCCGCCCCGAAGCGCCAGCTGCCTGCCGGAAACAGCGGCAGCCGCAGCAACGACACCGGCCGCAGGCTGTCGTTCCGGGGCAGCATCAAGACCGTCACCGCAAGCAGGGGCGCCGCGATGAACAGGGCGACATAGCTGACCGGCAGCAGCGTCGGCCCCTGCAGCCCAAGGCTGATCCCCGTTGCCAGCGCCCCGCCACCGAACCCCAGCGAGGTCGCCGAGGTGACAGCCAGCGCCGCGTTCCGCGCCTGCGCCGTTCCCATGATCTCTGCCATATAGGCGGTGCCCGCCGTGGTGGCGAGGCCGGTGCCGACCCCCAGCAGACAGCGGGCAACGACAAGCGTGGTCCAGCCCGGCAGCAGGACCAGAAGCCCCGTCGCCACCGCTCCCAGGATCAGCGCCAGCGCCAGCGGAATGCGCCGCCCGATCCGGTCAGACAGACCGCCCAGCAGCAGGAGCGTCGGCATCAGCCCCCCGACATAGGCGGCAAAGGCCAGGGTGACCGCCGTCGCGCCCACCCCGCTTTGCGCCGCATAGATGTCATAGAGCGGGGCCTGAAGGTTCACCGCAAAGGTGACCGTGAACAGCGCCAGCCCAAGCAGCGCGGCGGCAAGAATTCCCGACATGGCAAGACCCTCAAAGATTGACTTGCACGGGGAATGCCACGCGCCATAATGCATGACAATTTTTAGATTGTACCAGGTACAGCGGGTGTCATGGGCAAAGCCAAATATCTGCGCCTCGCCGACGCGCTCACCGGCGCCATCGAGAACGGTAAACTTGCGCCGGGCACCAGATTGCCCACGCACCGCGCCTTCGCCGAACAATTCGGCGTCGCCCTTGCCACCGCCACGCGCACCTATGGCGAACTTGAACGCCGGGGCATGGTTCTGGGCGAGGCGGGGCGCGGCACCTTCGTGCGTGATCCAGGCCTGCCGCTCACCCTGGGAGTGCGGCAGACCGACAGCGAAGGGCTGGTCGATCTTGTCTTCAACATGCCCGGCGGTGCCGGGGATGCGGATATGCTGCGCTCCGGGCTGCGGCGGCTCGCGGCCTCGGGCGATCTTGAGGCGATGCTGCGCTATCAGCCCCATGGCGGCCGCCCCCACGAACGCCGGATCATCGCGGAACATCTCTCGACCAGCCTCGGCCCGGTCGATCCGGAGGCGCTGCTGGTCACATCGGGCGCGCAGCACGGGCTGGCGATCACCGCACTTGGGGTGCTGCGGCGCGGGGATGCGGTGGCCACCGACATGCTGACCTATCCCGGCTTCAAATCCGTCGCCGCCCTGCAGGGGCTCGATCTGGTGGGCATCGAGGGGGTGGATGGCGTGATGAACCCCGATGCGCTGGACCGGCAATGCCGCATGCGCAAGCTGCGCGCGCTCTATCTGATCCCGACCGTGCAGAACCCGCTGGGCGCGGTCATGGACCTGCCCACCCGGCAACGCCTGATCGAGGTGGCGCGAAAGCACGACCTGTTGATCCTGGAAGACGCGGCATATGCCTTTCTCGAACCGGACCCGCCGCCGGGCTTCCTTGCCCTTGCCCCCGATCTGACGATCCATCTGGGCGGTTTCTCCAAAAGCCTCGCGACGGGACTGCGGCTTGGCTATGTGATTGCCCCGGCGCGGCATCTCGACGGGCTGCTTGATGCGATCCGGGCAACCACATGGAACGCGCCCGCGCTGATTTCCGGCCTGGTCACCGGTTGGATCACGGATGGCACGCTTGCAGCCTCCGAGCAGACCCGCCGCGCGGACGGTGCCGAACGTCAGCGCATCTGCCGCGCCGTGTTTGGCGCGCGGCCGGTGCTGGCGCACCGCAACGCGGGGTTCGCCTGGCTGCCCCTGGACAGGGGGCTGCGCGCCGACCCCATCGTCACCCATCTGAAACAAAAGGGGCTTTCCGTCTCCGGTGCGGAGCCTTTTGCCACCACCGCCGCGATTCCCCAGGCGCTGCGGCTGGCCTTTGGCGGCATGAGGACAGAGGAGCTGACCGCCACCCTGCAAACGGTACTGGAGGCCATCGAGCGCCACACGCCCGTGAAACCCACCCCGCGGCCGGGCCTGTGACGCAGCTTTGCCACCGCCCGCGCCGGGTGCCTGCCCTGTCCTTCAGCGATTGACCCTAGGTCAGCCCGCAAATTATGCGGCCCTGCCAAACACGGCGTTGCAATCTGAGGGAAATTATTCCCTTATGTCACATCGAAACGGTAAGAAGTGACACTCGTGGACCCTGAGACCCCCGTCATCCAGATCAACGACCTGCACAAGGCCTATGGCGCGCTCGAAGTGCTCAAAGGCGTCAGCCTGAGCGCCCCCAAGGGCAATGTGATTTCGCTGATCGGATCATCCGGGTCGGGCAAATCCACGCTGCTGCGGTGCTGCAACCTGCTGGAAGACAGCCAGCAGGGCGACATCCTGTTCAAGGGCGAACCCGTCACCTGGAAGGGCAGCCACCATGGCCGCAGGCCCAGCGACCCCAAACAGGTGCTGCGCATCCGCACCAATCTCAGCATGGTGTTCCAGCAATTCAACCTGTGGTCCCATATGACCATCCTGCAAAACGTGATGGAGGCGCCGCTGACCGTGCTGGGGCGCGACCGGGCAGAGGTCGAACAGGCCGCGCGCGGCTATCTCGACAAGGTCGGGATCGGTGACAAATGCGATGTCTACCCGGCCCAGCTTTCCGGCGGCCAGCAGCAGCGCGCCGCAATTGCACGGGGGCTCTGCATGGAGCCCGAGGCGCTGCTCTTTGACGAGCCGACCAGCGCGCTTGACCCCGAGCTGGAGCAGGAGGTGGTCAGGGTCATCAAGGATCTGGCCACCGAGGGGCGCACGATGCTGATCGTCACCCATGACATGAAACTGGCCGCTGATGTGTCCGACCACGTCATTTTCCTGCATCAGGGCCTGATCGAGGAACAGGGGCCGCCCGACCGGCTGTTCGGCGCGCCCACATCAGAACGCCTGCGCGGGTTCCTTTCGGCGACCCACGCAACGTAGACCAGAACGAAAACCAGAACGGGAGTAACACGTTATGAAAAAGATTATCCTTTCCGCCACGGCGCTGGCGATGATCGCCGGAGCGGCCTTTGCCGATTCGCATTCCAGCACCGTCCGCATGGGGACCGAGGGCGCCTACCCTCCCTACAACTTCCTCAACGATGCGGGTGAAGTCGACGGCTTCGAGCGCGAAGTGGGCGACGAGCTTTGCGCGCGGGCCGAGCTGACCTGCGAATGGGTCACCAATGAATGGGACAGCATCATCCCCAACCTGACCTCCGGCAACTACGACACCATCATCGCCGGCATGTCGATCACCGACGAGCGTGATGAAGTCATCGACTTCACGCAGAACTACTTCCCGCCCGCCGCCTCCGCCTATGTGGCGAAATCGGCTGATGCGGATCTGACCGGCGGTGTCATCGCGGCGCAGACCAGCACCATCCAGGCCGGCTATGTTGCTGAATCCGGTGCCACCCTGCTGGAATTCGCCACCTATGACGAAACCGTCGCCGCCGTGATGTCGGGCGAAGCCGATGCGGTTTTCGCCGACAAGGACGCGCTGGCCCCCACGGTCGAGGAATCGGGCGGTGAGCTGAGCTTTGTTGGCGATGACGTGCCGCTGGGCGGCGGTATCGGTGTCGGCGTCCGCGAAAGCGACACCGAGCTGAAAGGAAAGCTCGACGCGGCGATCCAGTCCATGAAGGACGACGGCAGCCTGAACGAGCTGATCATCAAATGGTTCGGCGCCGACGCCAAAACCTTCTGATGCAACAAAGGCCGGCCCGATGCGGCCGGCCTTTCCGCCCCGAAGCCCTAGCCCAGCAGCGGATCTTCAAATGCCACAGGAACGAGGAAATCAGTGCCCGCGTCATCCAGACTGAAAGACTGCGGACCGGTCGCGCCAAGCAATGGGTCTTCGAAGCCGTTTTCGACCACCAGACCCAGCACGCGGGGCATCGTCAGACCCAGCAGCGGATCCTCGAACATGCCTGATCCGTTGTCGATCACGGTGGCGGCGGAGCTTTTGAAAATGAATTGGTCTGACATGTGTTTTCCTTTGACTGAATGCGGATCTTTGAATGGTCCGAGCATTCCAGACCTGTCTCTTGCTGAACAGTCGGGTATTCCTGACCCCGTCGGAGGGCCCTGCTGATCCTTCCCGATTGTACAGATCCCGGAACGCTGGACGGCCTGATCTGGCTGACCTGCTACCTGACCACGGGCAAGCATGTGGCCTTTTACGGCGCCTTCGGCACCGTGCTGCTGCTGCTGGCGATCACGGCCCCCACGGCGCTGGCCTTCGGCTTTGGCGGGGCGATGGCGGCGCGGGCACAGTTTGCGCCGCTGCGCTGGTTCGGCAAGGGCTATATCGCCATCGTGCGCGGTGTGCCGGACATCGCCTTTTTCCTGTTCTTCGTCATCGCGCTGGATCAGGCCGTGGAATACATGCGCCACCTGTGGAAATGCCCCGACTGGGATCAGCCGATCCGCCAGGGCAGTGATTTCCTGGTCTGCCAGGCGGCCAAGATGCCGCTGGGCAACTCCCCCCAATGGGTGCATGAAACCTATGGTTTCGCCCTTGCGGTGCTGACCTTTGCCATCGTCTTTGGCGCCTTCGCGGCCAATGTGCTGTTTGGCGCCATGCGCGCCGTGCCCCATGCACAGCTGGAGACCGCCGAAAGCTATGGCATGTCCCCGCGCCAGACCTTCTGGCGCATCCTGGTGCCGCAGATGTGGGTCTATGCCCTGCCCGGCCTGTCGAACCTCTGGATGGTATTGATCAAATCCACCCCCCTGCTGTTCCTGCTGGGGGTCGAGGATATCGTCTATTGGGCGCGGGAACTGGGCGCGGCCAAGACCCCGCGCTTTACCGATTTCCCGCATGGCGACTGGCGCGTGTGGTACTTCCTCGCCCTGCTGGTCTTCTACCTCGCCTTCACGCGGGTCTCCGAAATCGTGCTGGGCCGGCTGATGACCCGGCTGACACGCGGGCAGGCCACCATGGGCGGCGAAGCGCAGAGGAAGAACGCATGACCTGTTCTTCACATTCAAATGGGGCCGGACGCGCATGCGCCGCATACGCTCACCCGGCCGCGTTGCTCCACAAGGAGCAACGGACATGACCTGCCTTCAGACCATCCAGGATTACGGCCTGCGGTCGCTGGGCATCGGCGAACGCCTGCTGCCGCGTGACAATTTCACGCTCTGCGACCAGTTCACCCTGATCGGCTCCGGCATGCTGTGGAACATCTATTTCGGCACCCTGGCGCTGATCACCGGCTTTTTCCTGGCCACCGCCCTTGGCCTGGGCAAGGCCAGCCCCAACCCGCTGCTGCGCAAGCCGTCGGAATGGTTTATCTTCATCTTCCGGGGCTCACCGCTCTTTATCCAGTTCTTCTTTGGCTACTTCCTGTTCCTGACCCTGAAACAGCAGGCCACCTTCTTTGATCCCTTCTCTGCCGCCTGGCTGGGGGCGCTGGTTGTGCTTTTCTGCAACACCGCCGCCTATACCGGTGAAATCTTTTACGGCGCGCTGCTGTCGGTGCCCAAGGGCGACATCGAGGCGGCGGATGCCTATGGCCTCTCGGGCTGGAAACGCTTTCGCCGGGTAATCTGGCCCACCATGCTGCGGCTGGCCTGGCCCGCCTATACGAATGAGGCGATTTTCCTGTTTCACGCCACAACACTGGTATTTTTCAGTGGGTTCCCGGCGGTTCAGCAAAAAGGCGACGCGCTTTATTACGCCAGCTATTTCGCGGACAAGACCTTCAACCCCTTTGTCCCCTATCCGATCCTGGCGGGGTATTTCATCCTGCTGACTTTGGTCGTGATCACGCTTTTCGGGCTGATCAACAAACGGCTGAACCGGCACCTGCCGCAGGAACGCCGCCAAAAATTACGCTTGCGCCCTAATCTGATCCGGTAGTATCAAACTTTTGATCAAATTATCCGGCGGTGGTTGACGGCTGACAGGCTGAAGCCTGAACGCTTGTCCCACAGCCTATCAGGTGTGCAATGAAAAACTGGCTCCGCAAGAACCCTCATGTCCGCACGATCCGTGTGGCCGCCGCTGACCTTAACGGTCAGCCGCGTGGCAAACGTGTCCCGACCCGTTTCGCGGACAAGGTGACAACCGAAGGCACGCGCTTTCCCTTCTCCGTGCTGAATCTCGACATCTGGGGCGAGGACATCGACGACAGCCCGCTGGTCTTTGACAGCGGCGACCGTGACGGCGTGCTGAAACCGACCGAGCGCGGCTTCCTGCCGATGCCCTGGCTTGAGACCCCCTCTGCCCTGCTGCCGATCTGGATGTTCCACGAGGACGGCCGCCCCTACGAGGGCGATCCGCGCCATGCGCTGCGCGCGGTGCTTGACCGGTTCAAGGCCCGTGGCCTGACGCCGGTCTGCGCGGTGGAGCTGGAATTCTTCCTGATCGACGATTCAGGCCGCAACCTGCAGGTGCCGATCTCGCCCCGCTCCGGCAAGCGGCGCAAGGCGGCTGAAACCCTGTCGATCCGCGCCCTGGACCAGTTCGACAGTTTCTTCACCGATCTCTACGACGCCTGCGAGGAAATGGACATTCCCGCCGATACCGCGATTTCAGAGGCCGGGCTGGGCCAGTTCGAGATCAACATGATGCATTGCGACGACGCGCTGCGCGCCGCCGACGATGCCTGGCTGTTCAAGATGCTGGTGAAAGGGCTGGCGCGGCGGCACGGCTTTGCCGCCTCTTTCATGGCCAAACCCTATGAGGATTATCCCGGCTCCGGCCTGCACACGCATTTCTCGGTCCTGGATCAATCCGGCAAGAACGTCTTTGACAATGGCGGGCCCGAAGGCACCGACCTGATGAAGAACGCGGTTGCGGGCTGCATTTCCGCCATGCCCGGTTCCGCACTGGTCTTTGCCCCGCATCTGAACAGCTATGACCGGCTGGTGCCGGGCAACCATGCGCCCACCGGGGTCAGCTGGGCCTATGAGAACCGTACCTCCTCCATCCGCATCCCCTCGGGCAGCAGCTCGGCGCGGCGGATCGAGCACCGCGTCTCGGGCGGCGACGTGAACCCCTATCTGATGCTGGCCGCCGTTCTGGGCGCCGCCATCACCGGCATCGAGGATGGTGCCACGCCGCCGCCCCCGGTCACCGGCAACGCCTATGACGCGGATCTGCCGCAGATCCCCGACAACTGGCAGGCGGCCATCGACGCCTTCGAGAGCGACCCCTATGTCGCGCGCATCTTCGCGCCCGAAATGATACGAAATCTTGTCCTGACAAAGCGGCAGGAACTGCATTACATGCAGGAACTTACCCCTGAAGAACGGGTCATCATCTATCTCGACACCGTATAGGAGAGGCTATGAAAATCGGCATCCTCATCACCGGCCATCCGCCCGAGGAAATGTCTGACGGCGGGCGTTACGACGCCTATTTTGCGCGACTCCTGGGCGACCGCGATTTCACCTATCAGGCCTGGTCCGTCGTTGACGGCGAGATGCCGCAGGGCGTGCATGACGCCGAAGGTTGGCTGATCACCGGGTCGCGCCATGGCGCCTATGAACCCCACCCCTGGATTCCGCCGCTGGAGCAGTTCATCCGCGACTGCTACGCCGCGCATGTGCCGATGATCGGCGTCTGTTTCGGCCACCAGGTCATCGCCCAGGCGATGGGCGGCAAGGTCGAGAAATTCGCAGGCGGCTGGTCCGTGGGCCGCGTGGTCTATCCGATCGAGGGGCAGGAGTATGCCATCAACGCCTGGCATCAGGATCAGGTGGTGGAAAAACCCGCGATGGCGCAAGTGATCGGCGCGACGGATTTCTGCGCCAATGCGGCCCTGCTCTATGATGACCGCATCTGGACCATTCAGCCCCATCCCGAATACGAATCCGATTTCATCGGCGGGCTGATCCGCCATCGCGGCAAGGGCGTGATCCCCGATGCGCAGCTCGACAGTGCAACCGCCGCTCTGACGCAACCGCTCGACAATCATGCGATAGCTGCCAAGATGGCTGCATTCTTCAAGAAAGAGAGGGCCTGATGGCCGACAGGATGACAGATCTGCCCGAAGCGGCACAACTTTATCTCGAAGGCAGGCGGCTGGACGAGGTCGAGTGCATCATCTCCGACCTGCCCGGCATCGCGCGCGGCAAGGCCGTGCCTGCGTCCAAATTCGCGCGCCAGGAATATTTCCACCTGCCCGACAGCATCTTTTTCCAGACCATCACCGGCGACTGGGGCGAAGCGGCGGGGGATGACGGGTTCATCGAAAAGGACATGATCCTGCGCCCCGACATGAGCACCGCAACCGCCGCCCCCTGGACCGCCGACTGGACCCTGCAGGTGATCCATGACGCCTATGACCGCAACAACAAGCCGGTCCCCTATTCGCCGCGCAACGTGCTGAAACGGGTGGTGGACCTTTACCGCGCGCAGGGCTGGGAACCGGTGGTGGCCCCCGAGATGGAATTCTTCCTGGTCGCGCGCAACCTCGACCCCGCGCATGAGATCCAGCCGATGATGGGCCGCTCCGGCCGCCCCGCCGCCGCGCGGCAGGCCTATTCGATGACCGCCGTCGACGAATTCGGCCCGGTGATCGACGACATCTACGATTTCGCGGAAGCCCAGGGTTTCGAAATCGACGGCATCACCCAGGAGGGCGGCGCGGGCCAGCTGGAGATCAACCTGATCCACGGCGACCCGGTCAAGCTGGCTGACGAGGTGTTCTACTTCAAGCGCCTGATCCGCGAGGCGGCGCTGCGCCACGACTGCTATGCCACCTTCATGGCCAAGCCGATCGCGAATGAACCCGGCAGCGCCATGCACATCCATCATTCCGTGCTCGACAGCAGCACCGGCAAGAACATCTTTTCCGACGCGCAGGAGGGCGAGACGGACGCCTTCATGTATTTCATCGCCGGGCTGCAGAACCACATGCCCGACGCGCTGGCGGTGATTGCGCCCTACGTCAACAGCTACCGGCGCTACGTCAAGGATCACGCCGCCCCGATCAACCTCGAATGGGGCCGCGACAACCGCACAACCGGCATCCGGGTCCCGCTGTCGAAACCGAACTCGCGCCGGGTCGAAAACCGGATTCCGGGCATGGATTGCAACCCCTACCTCGGCATCGCCGCCAGCCTCGCCTGCGGCTATCTGGGGCTGATGGAACAGAAGAAACCGAAAGCCGAATTCATGGGTGACGCCTATGACGGCGACGGCGACATCCCGCAGGTGCTGGGCAATGCGCTGGACCTGTTCGAAGAGGCCACCAAGCTGCACGAGGTTCTCGGCCCCGATTTCGCGCGGGTCTATGCCATCGTGAAACGCGCGGAATACGACGAATTCCTGCAGGTCATCTCGCCATGGGAGCGCGAGCACCTTCTGATGAACGTGTAATGCGGCGCGCCGTGCAAAAGCCTGCATAGGAACCTGACGTGAACCTGCTCTATGCCAATGACCGGCGCGGCCAGTATCCCCAAAGCTGGTATGCGGCCACCGCGACCCCGCTGGAACGATTTGGGGTGCTCAAGGGGCATCACAAGGCCGATGTCTGCGTGGTCGGCGGCGGCTATACCGGCCTGTCGGCGGCGCTGCATCTGGCCAAGGCCGGGCGCGACGTCATCCTGATCGACGCACAGCGCGTGGGCTTTGGGGCCTCGGGCCGCAACGGGGGGCAATTGGGCAGCGGTCAGCGCGTGGAACAGGATGCGCTGGAAAAGATGCTGGGCCAGGACCATGCCACCCGCCTGTGGCAGATGGGCGAAGAGGCCAAGGCGCTGGTCAAATCGCTGATCGCCGAACACGGAATCGACTGCCACCTGAAACCCGGTGTGGCCTGGACCGCCTCTGACAAGGGCGACCTGGCGCATCTGCACGCCTACGCCGCACATCTGGAAAACCGCTATGGCTATGACCAGATCGAGGTGCTGGACCATGCCGCCCTGCAGGGCGTCTGCCCCTCCCCCGATTACGTCGGCGGCATCCTCGACATGGGCGCGGCCCATCTGCACCCGCTGAACTTTGCCCTGGGTCTGGCCCGCGCCGCGCATGAGGCCGGGGTGCGGATATTCGAGACCTCCCCCGCCCATCACATCGACGAAACCTCTCCCTGCACCGTGCAGACCGATGCCGGACGGATCGAGGCGGATCACGTCATCCTGGCCTGCAACGGCTATCTCGGCGGGCTGAACCGCAAGGTCGCGGCAAGGGTCATGCCGATCAACAATTTCATCGTCGCCACCGAACCGCTGGGCGACCGGATCAGCGACGTTCTGCCGCGTGATGTGGCCGTGGCCGACAGCCGCTTTGTCGTGAACTACTTCCGCCTGTCCCATGACGGGCGGCTGCTGTTCGGCGGCGGCGAAAGCTATGGCTACCGCTTCCCCCAGGACATTGCCGCCAAGGTGCGCAAACCGATGTCGGTGATCTTTCCGCAGCTCAGCGATGTGCGCATCGACTACGCCTGGGGCGGCACATTGGGCATCACCATGAAACGCCTGCCCTATGTGGCGCGTGTCGGGCGCAACATCCTGTCCGCCTCGGGTTATTCCGGGCATGGGCTGGGCACCGCGACCCATGCAGGCGCATTGATGGCACAGGCGGTGACGGGCGACAGCGACGGGTTCGACACCATGTCAGCCATCCCCAACACCCCCTTTCCAGGCGGCCCCGCCATGCGGTCTCCGCTGCTGGTGCTGGCCATGAGCTGGTACAGCCTGCGCGACCGCCTGGGCATCTGATCCAGGGCCTGTGGACGAAGATGAATGTCCATTGGCCCTGCAGCGGGTCACAAAAACTTAACGCGGTGACGCCGCGAAAACACTTTCTGCGTGCAGCTTTTTGTTTTACAAAAACGAAAATGACTATTTGGGAAAGATGAAATGACCCTTCCTGACCTGCACCGCGCCGAACCCATCCCGCCAGCGGCGATGGCCGAGATCACCCGGTTGATGGAGGATGCCGACCTGTTCCGCTATACCGCCGCATCCGACGCGCCGGTGACGCTGCTGGAACAGGAATTCGCGCAGATGATGGGCAGCAGCTATGCGCTGGCGGTCTCTTCCTGCTCTGCCGCGCTGTTCCTCTCGCTCAAGGCGCTGAACCTGCCGGAAAAGGCCCCGGTGCTGATCCCCGGCTTTACCTTTGCCGCCGTGCCTTCCGCTGTCCTGCACGCCGATTGCCTGCCGGTGCTTTGTGAAGTGGGCGAGAATTACCGCATCGACATGGATGATTTCGCGGCAAAACTGCCCGGCGTGAAAGCGGTGATCGTCAGCCACATGCGCGGCCATACCTCCGACATGGATGCGATCATGGCGCTCTGCGATGCCGCCGGGATTCCCGTGGTCGAGGATGCGGCACATTCGCTTGGCACGCTGTGGAAGGGCCGCAGGATCGGCACCATCGGCCGGATCGGCTGTTTCTCCTTCCAGTCCTACAAGATGATCAACGCGGGCGAAGGCGGGATCATGATCACCGATGACCCGGACCTGGCGGCGCGCGCCGTCATCATGTCCGGCGCCTATGAGCACAACTGGAGCAAGCACGCGGTGCTCAAAGATGCCTTTGCCCCGCTTCAGAACACCCTGCCCCTGTACAACATGCGCATGTCGAACCTTGCCGCTGCGGTGATCCGGCCACAGCTGCCGGAACTGCCGCGCCGGGTGCGCGACGGGCTGCGCAACCACGATCATGTGGCGGCGCGCCTCTCCGCCGCGCCCCATATCCATGTGCCCGCCCCGCTGGAGGGTGAACAGCGCGCCCCGGATTCGATCCAGTTCAACCTGGTGGACATGGATGATGCCACGATCCGCAGCTTTGCCGCAGCCGCCGATGCGCAGGGCGTCAAGGTGCAGGTCTTTGGCCAGAGCACGGACAACGCGCGGGCCTTTTGGAACTGGAAATTCATCCCCGACCTGCCGGAACTGCCCCGGACCCGCGCCATGCTGATGCAGGCCTGCGACGTGCGCCTGCCCGTTCAGCTGACCATTGAACAACTTGATGCGGTCTGCGACGTGATCCTGAACGCGCTGGCACAGACCACAAAGGCCGCAGCAGCCTGACCGCAGGGCAGCGTCGGCAGCAGAGCTGTAGAATGCCGCACAACTCCGACTCTTGGCGGCGGGTTTTCTGAATCAAGTCAGTGGGCCGTGCCAAGCGATTCCGACCCAAACCAGACTTTGGGCGTGGTATGGGGCAAGGTCAGGTGAGCGGAGAAGTTGCCGTTCGCCACAACGCCCGGACGCCCCGCGTCCGGGCCGCGCCCGACCCGCCCCCAGGGCGGGCGCGACTGCGTCGCCCCCGGTGCTGCCGCACCCTCCGGCCTCAAAAGGTCCACCGGACCTTTTGCAAGACGGCCTCCGGCCCCGGGTCGGACGCGGCCCTCAGGTTTCGGGATGCCAAGGCACTATAGGCCCGGCCTGCGCCTCATGTCACTCTGGCCTCCCTCCCCCCGTTCGCTGCTATTTTCACCAATGACCGCATGGCCCCTGCCCCGCCCTGCGGAGGTCGCGCCGCGATCCGGGTCAGTGATGTGACCAAAAGCCGGTTTTGCATGGCAATTGACAAGAGCCAAGGGCTCAGGCCCGCCACATGGCGCCGATGATCGCGCCGCGTGCCCCGTCAGGGGCGCGCGTCCGCAGGATCACTTCATCTTTGACAGCTTGTCCTGCAACTCGGCGAGTTGCTTCTTGATCGCGTCCAGATCCTCGGACTTTTCCGGCTCCGGCTCGTCTTCTTCCGACATGGTCGGCATGGTGGTGCCCATCGCACCCTTCTTGCCGCCCCAGCCGCCGGTCATCGCCTTCATGAAAGCTTCCTGCTGGGCCTTCACCGCTTCCATGCCGGGCATCGTCGCGATCGGATTGATCGTCGACATGTTTTCCATCATCTTGGCCTGCCCGTCGCGCAGCATGTCGAATGACGCCTGCAGGAATTGCGGCACCACCGAAACATTGCCGGACATGTAGCTGCGCACCAGGTCGTTCAACACCTCGACCGGCAAGACGCTTTCGCCCCGGCTCTCGTGTTCGGCAATGATCTGCAACAGATACTGACGGGTCAGGTCATCGCCCGACTTCAGATCCACAATCTGCACCTCGCGGCCATCACGGATGAAACCGGCAATATCCTCCAGCGTCACATAGTCGCTGGTTTCGGTATTATATAGCCGCCGAGACGCGTAGCGCTTGATCAGCAAAGGCTTGGGTTGGTCCGCCACAATCATCCTCCCGATTACGTGCTGCAATGCAGCTTAGGCGCATGTTTCACAAAAAGAAAGGGCGGGTGCATCAGCACCCGCCCCACGGCATCTTCTTTCAGGGAGGAGGAGATACCGGTAATCGGTCTTACTTCGCTGTCGCCTTCTTGGTGGCAGCCTGCACGTCGCTCGAAGCTTTCTTCATCGCGGCGGTTGCGTCTTCCTGGATGTCCTTGCCGGCAGCCATCATCAGCTCGACGGTGTCCATCTGAACCTTCTTGGCGATTTCCGCGAAAGCAGCCATGTGCTCGGCTGCGGATTCAGCGGAAGCAGAAGCGAAGTCGGACATCGCTTTTGCGTAATCGGCGGGCTCGGACTTCGCCTTGGCCATCTCGGTCATCTTTGCGACGGTGTCTTTTGTCCACTTGGAGGAAACCTCGGTGGATTTCTCAACCGCTGCCAGGGCAACGCCGGACAGTTTTTCGTTCAGGGTCGCGCTTGTTTTGAACGCGCCTTCCATTGCGGCTGTGTCAACCGGGAAAGAGCCCATTACGTCTTTGAAGATCGCGGTCATATCAGGTGTCTTTGTCATGTCTGTATATCCTTAGGTTACGCTGTTTAGTTCGACGGGTCTGTCCCGCCTTTCGCGTCCAGTGGTGAATCCAGCCTTCCGCGTCTGCCTAAATTATATACATGCTGCATCGCAGCATTTCAAGTCTTTTTCTGCATCGCAGCATTAAACTTTCATGACGGCAAAAACTGCTTTCCGATCAGTGATTTGCCTTCTTTGCCACGTATTCTCCCGGCGCATCTCCCAGAATTTTCCTGCCATCATCCCCCGGTTTCCGCGCCTTGATCATCGCGCCGGACCGCTTTTTCAGCCAGGCTCCCCAGCGCGGCCACCACGAGCCTTCGTGAAATTCCGCCGCTTCCAGCCAGCCGGTGTGCTCCGCTTCAAGCGAGGGGTTCACGTAGTGGCCGTATTTCTTCTTGGACGGCGGGTTCACGATCCCCGCGATATGGCCCGACTGCGTCATGATAAAGGTCTTGTCCGAGGATCCCATCTGCCGCACGCCGCGATAGCTGTCTTTCCAGGGCGCGATATGGTCGGTCTCGCAGGCCACGGCACACAGCGGCACATCCACATCGCCCAGCACCAGATGATGCCCCAGAATGTCAAATCCCCCTTCCGCCAGCTCGTTGCGCTGACACAGGCCGCGCAGGTACTGCATCGCCATCTTGGCAGGCAGGTTGGCCCCGTCCCCGTTCCAATAGAGCAGATCGAAGGCCGGCGGCGTCTCTCCCATGATGTAATGTTTGACGGCAGGGGCATAAACCAGGTCGTTCGACCGCAGGAAGGAAAAGGTCCGCGCCATGATGACCGAGGGGAGAATCCCCTTGTCCGCCGTCTCCCCCTCGATCCCGTCGATGAAATCGTCGGTCAGGAAGGGCTGGAACTCCCCCTGGTCGGAGAAATCGGTCAGCGCGGTAAAGAAGGTCGCGGATTTGACCGATTTGTCGCCGCGCTGCTTGAGCAGCGCCAGGGTAAGCGACAGGGTGGTCCCGGCAATGCAATAGCCCACCGCATTCACCTTTTTCTCGCCGGTGATCGCCTTGACCTCGCGAATCGCGGCCAGATAGCCATCCTCGATGTAATCCTCCATCCCGACATCGCGGTAGGTGCTGTCAGGATTGACCCAGGACACCATGAACAGCGTGTGGCCCTGATCCAGCAGCCATTTCACCAATGAGTTCTGTTCCTTCAGGTCGAGGATATAGAACTTGTTGATCCAGGGCGGGAACACCAGCAGCGGCGTCTTGTGTACCTTTTCGGTGGTCGGCGTGTACTGGATCAGCTCGAACATCTTGTTGCGATAGACCACCTTGCCCGGTGTGCTTGCGATATTCTCGCCCAGCTTGAAGGCCTTTTCATCGGCCAGCCGCACGATCAGCTCACCGTCGTTGGCCTCCAGATCGGAAATCAGGTTCTCGATTCCCTTCACCAGGCTCTCGCCCTCGGTCTCGATCGCGCGTTCCAGCGCGTCGGGGTTGGTGGCCAGGAAATTCGTCGGGCTCATCATGTCGATGATCTGACGGCTGAAATAGGCCAGCCGCTTTTTCTCATGCGGCTCCATGTCGGTGACATCTTCGACCGCCTGCTCCAGCGCCTGCGCGTTGATCATGTACTGCTGCTTGACGAAGTTGAAATAGGGATGGGTCTGCCACAGCGGATTGGCAAAGCGCCGGTCGCTTGGCGTATTGTCCTCCGGTGCGGTCAGCGTGCCCTTGGCCAGGGCCTGCTGCGCCTCGACGAAATGGGTCATCGTCCTGGTCCAGAACGACAGCTGATGTTCCATCAGCTTGGCCGGGTTGGTCATGGCTTCGGTCAGATAGGCCTGCTGCGCCTTGGCGAACAATTCCTGGTTCGGTCCGTCCAGCGCCTGCCGGTGGGTCTGGCGATGTGCCATCACCTGCCCCAGCCGCTCGGTCAGCTGCTCCACCTTCTTGAGGTTTTCCACCATCCGGGACAGGGACGCGTCACTCAATGCCGGGTCGTTTTTAGTTTTAGTTGTCATCTTAACCTTTTGCTCCTATCTTCGCAGGTGCAGCATTTCATGGACCGCTTCAGGGGCCGGACCAAGGAGGTGCGCAATCTCGGGCCCAAAGGAGACCCCTATGCGTTACATGGCTTCTTACGATCTGATGGAGACCGTCAGAAATACCAACCAATGGCTCGGCGCGTCAGCGCTTGCCATGGCATCCTACCCTGCTTTTTCAATGTTTCCAAACCCTGGCTTGAACTGGATGGCGGCCTGGGGCGAAGTAACCGAACGGACCTTCAGCCGGATCGTCGTCAAACCCGACTGGAACATCCCCGCGATCCCCGGCAACGACGGCCAGGACCATGTCGTCAGCGCTGAAATCTCCCTGTCGCGCGACTTTGGCGATCTGCTGCATTTCAAGATTTCGGGCCGTCCCACACCGCCCCGCAAGGTGCTGCTGGTGGCCCCGATGTCCGGCCATTATGCCACATTGCTGCGCTCCACCGTGATCAGCCTGCTGCCCGATTGCGACGTCTATATCACCGACTGGCACAATGCGCGCGACATTCCCGTCAGCGCCGGCAAGTTCGATGTCGAGGATTACACCCTCTATCTTGTCGATTTCATGAAGCATCTGGGCCCGGACACCCATGTGATCGCCGTTTGCCAGCCCGCCCCGCTGGCGCTGGCCGCCACCGCCTACCTGGCCGAGGAAGCGCCCGACGCCCAGCCGCGCAGCCTGACCCTGATCGGCGGCCCGATCGACCCCGGTGCCGCCCCCACCGAAGTCACCGATTTTGGCCACAGCGTCACCATGGGCCAGCTGGAACACATGATGATCCAGCGGGTCGGCTTCAAATACGCCGGCGTCGGCCGCAAGGTTTATCCCGGCCTGCTGCAGCTGTCCTCCTTCATCTCGATGAACGCGGAAACCCATTTCAAGGCGTTCAGCGACCAGATCGGCCGCGTCGCCCGGGGCGAAGCGCATGAACACGACAAGCACAACAAGTTCTACGATGAATATCTTGCCGTGATGGACATGACGGCGGAATTCTACCTGTCGACCGTCGACCGGATCTTCAAGAACCACGAAATTGCCAGCAACAACTTTACCGTCGCAGGGCGCAAGGTGGACATCGGCAAGATCACCACCGTCGCGGTCAAGACCGTCGAAGGCTCCAAGGACGACATTTCCGCCCCCGGCCAATGCGTCGCCGCGCTGGATCTGCTGACCGGCCTGCCCGACAGCAAGAAGGCCAGCCACCTGGAAGAAGGTGCCGGACACTACGGCATCTTTGCCGGTGGCAGCTGGCGCGAGAACATCCGCCCGCTGGTGCTGAACTTCATCGACGAAAACAGCGGCGATCCGCAGCCCAAGACAAAAAAGGCGGCGAACAAGAACCAGGCGGCCTGATCCATGGCCAGGCCGCATGATATCGCATTCGCCTGCAACTGCGGCAAACTGGCAGGCACCCTGCGGGGGGCCAGCCCCGGTGCCGGCACCCATGTCGAGTGCTTTTGCCGCGACTGCCGCGCGGCGGAACTGCACCTGGGCCAGCCCGACCCGGCCCCCGGCCCGGTCGGCATCTTTCAGACCACACCGGACCGGCTGACCATCACCAAGGGGGCCGATAAACTGGCGGTCTTCTCCTTTGGCGCAAAAAATGTGCTGCGCTGGCAAGCCGCCTGCTGCGGCACACCGCTGTTCAACACGCCGCGCAGCGCGCGGTTTTCCTTCGTCGGCATCCGCACCAATATCCTGGGGGAAACCGCGCCGCTTGGCCCGGTGGTCGGTCAGGCCTTCCTCCCCACCGACAGCGGCAAGACCCGCCACAAAGGTCTGCCGCGGTTCATCTGGGGCACACTCAGCCGCAGCGCGCTTCAGCTCATCACCGGCAGATGGAAGAAAACACCGTTTTTCAAGGCCGATGGCGCCACGCTGGTCAGCCCGGTCGAGGTGCTGCCACAGGGCACCCGCAAAGCCCTGCTCGACGCCGCGTCCTGACGCAACGCCCCTGCCGTTACCGCAACACCAGCGGCTGGCGCATCCATTTGCGCAGCGCCGCCGTGGTCTCTGCGGGTTGTTCCAGGGTTGGCAGATGGCCCGCATCTTCCAGCACCAGAAGCTCGGCATAGGGGATCAGCTCTGCCATGAAACTGTGGCGTTTGACCGGGCTCAACGTGTCATGCCGCCCGCAGAGCACCAGCGCCGGGGCCTTGCATTTGCGCAGCACCGCCTGCTGGTCGCGTCGCCGCTGCAAGGCGCGGGACTGGCGGATGAACACCTCCGGCCCCAGCGTCTCGGCCATATCCAGGGCCAGTTCCAGCACCTCGGCACGCTGACCGCCGGGCGCCAGGCTGGCCGCCGGAATTTCGTCGCGCATCACCTCAAGCAGTCGCCCCGACCGAACCCGCACGATCTGCGGCTCGCGGTTCGCGGCGGCAACAGGGGTTTCGGCAAGCGGATTGGTGCCCATCAGGCAGATGCGGGTCACCCGGTCCGGCGCGCGCCGCAGCAGTTCCATCGCCACCACGCCGCCCATGCCCTGCCCCGCCACGGCAAAGCGGTTCGGCAAGAGGTCGAGAATGCCCGAGGCAATCTCCTCGATCCGTTCACCCTTTGTGATGGGGGCCAGCATGACAGCCATGTCAGCCGAAAGCTCGGCGATCTGGGGCCCGAAAAGCCGCGCGTCACACATCATGCCGGGCAACAGCACCAGCGGCTCGGCCATATCAGCGCACCTTGTTGATCTCAAAAGTCTTTCAGTCCGGGCGATTGCCCGCTTCATCCTCTATAGCATGGCCGGGGGGTGCCGCAACATCAGGCATCTTGATGCCGCGCAGGGGCGGAAAATCGGCATAGCGCCGCGCACGGGTGGCGGCATTTTCGTCTGGCGCCTCTCCGGCCCGCAGCAGCATCCCGCGCGGCGCGACATAGCTGGAAATCGTGCGCCAGGGCTGCGGACGCCAGACCAGGTTGAAGGCCGCCAGCTTGGGAAAGAACCACATCTCCGAATAGGGCAGATGGTCATGCACCCACCAGGCCAGATCGCGCCAGTCGCGCCCTTCGGCATATTGATCGGCAAACCAGGGGATCACGACGCTGGCCCCGGCCACGGCCCGGTCACCGCCGGCCCAGTCCCAGATATGGCATTCCAGCGGGTTGTCATTGCGCGCGCAGTTCAGGCGGTTCTCGTTGCCATAGCGGTTCAGCGCCCGGCTGCGATAGCCCGACCGCACCGCGACCCGGCCAAAGGTTTCCTCCAAAGGGTCCATCAGCGCGCTGCAGAACGCCCGCCCGTTCGCGATCACCAGATCGGGATCGTCCGGCACATTGGGAATGCCGTGAAAGCCCGAAATTTCCGAATAGAGGAAATCGCGCATGTAGAAATGTTTCGACAGGCGGACCCGGCCAAAGGTCTCAAGGCTCCACATGCTGGCCGGTCTGCGCATCAGCCGTGGCCGTTCCAGCGAAAGGCGCCATCCGGGGCCAGCGGCGCAAAGGGGTTGTGGGTGACCTCCCAGATATGGCCCTCGGGGTCCGCGAAATACCCCACATGCCCGCCCCAGAAAATGTCATGCGCGGGCCGCAGGATACGGCCCCCCGCGGCCTCTGCCCGCGCCAGCAGCGGCGCGACCTGCGCCTTGTCCCGCACATTGTAGGACAGCGTCATCGCCCCATGGCCCAGCGTTTCCACCGGCACGCCAATGTCCTCGGCCAGTTTCCCGATCGGGTAAAGTCCCAGCGTCTGACCAATCAGATCATAGGCGACAACGCCGTCCGGGCTCTCCACCCGGACCCAGCCCAGGGCGTCGTAAAAGGCGGCCAGCCCGGCCTGATCCCCTGCGCCCAGGGTAATCAGCGAAATACGTTGTTCCATCTTTTCAGTCATTTGAAGCCAAAACCTCATCTATCGCCTGAACAATCAGATCCAGACAGGGACCGTCGGAAAACCGGTGATCCGCATCCTTGACCAGCAGCAGCCGCATGTCCGGCCCGGTGGCATGTTCCAGCAGGCGCGTGGCGGTGGCAACGCTGACGGCGGTATCTGCCGTGCCCTGCAGGAACCGCACCGGGAACGGCAGATGCAGCGGTGCGCGCAGCACCAGCTGTTCACGCCCGTCCGCGATCATGCGCGGCGTGACCAGATAGGGCTCCATGTAATCCGAGGGCAGCTCCACCATCTGCCCCGCCACGATCTGCGTACGCTGTGCATCGGTAAAATTCGCCCAATATCCGTCTTCGGTGAAATCCGGTGCCGCGGCGATGGTCACCAGCCCCGCCAGCCGCTCCGGCTGCGCCCGCGCCAGCAACAGCGCCTGCCATCCCCCCATGGAGGAGCCGACGGGCAGGATCGGCCCCTGCGTCAGCGCCGCCACCGCCTCGGCCGTGTCCTCGGCCCAGTCGCCGATGCAGCCATCGGTGAAATTGCCCGACGATTCGCCATGTCCGGAATAATCGAAGCGCAGAAAGGCCCGCCCGTTGCGGCGCGCCCATTCCTCCAGAAACACCGCCTTGGTGCCCATCATGTCGGATTTCAGACCGCCCAGAAACACGATACAGGACCCCGCCCCCTCGGTCCGGTGATAGGCCAGCCTGCGCCCTGATTTCGTGTCCAGAAATGCCGGTATGGTCATGGTGCCCCCTTTTTCGGGTCATCATGCGCAACACCGGGTCCAAGGGCAACCGCGAGAATCCCGCGTTACCGTTGTACCGGCGCGCCCGGCGGGCGCGCGGGCCTCAGCCGCTGACGTAGGTCGATGTCTTGGGCCGGTAAAAGATCTTCTGCCCGTGAAGCCGCCCCAGCAGTTCCTCGTTCTCGCGCTGGTCATCCTCGATCACCCGGATCGATTCCATATGCGCCGGGTTGTCGCTGCCCAAGGCAAGCCGCATGCGGGACAATTCACGACCACGGGCGCGCAGCGCTTCCTCGATCATGTCGACATCCGCAATCGTCAGGTTGAATGTCCGGTTGTAGCTTGCCATGCCGCGCTCCTTCACGGAAATGTTGCCGGGGTCCTAGTGTCGCTTTTACGCTCTTGAACGTCGCAGTCAACGTATAGTTTGACATTCACAGCCCTTCGGCCTCGGTCAGCCCCCGCGCGGTGAAAAATGCGGCAATCGCCATGACGGCAAAGAGCGTCAAAGTGGCCTCGGGCCCGATCAGCGCGGCCCCGCCGCCCAGCACCCCCACCCCCAGCAGCAAGACCCCGATGACGGTATTGGTGACAGCGGCATAGGCCGCGCGCCGGCCCTCTGGCGCGAGGTCCACCAGATAGGTGGACCGGCCCTGCCGGACCCCGTGATAGGCGATCATCAGGACAAAAAGCACCAGCGGCATCGCCATCCACTGCCCTGCCAACCCCAGCGCCCAAAGGGCAACGCCCGCGCCCATGGCAACAGCCCCGAGAAGGCCCGAGAACATCAGAACCCGGCGGCTGGAGTGATCCGCAAGCCGCCCCCAGACATAGGAGCTGACCAGCGAGGCCAGCGCCGAGGCCAGCACAAGGGCACCGAGCCTGCCCAGCGTGCTCTCCCCGGACAGGACCACCAGATAGGGCGGCGCCAGTGCCGTCGACACCAGCAGCCCCCGCGTGATGATGAAACGCCACAGCACCGGGTCTTCCCTGAGCACCGCGAAATGGGCAATGGTATCGCCGCCGGTCTCGCTCCTTTCCTCCTCCAGGGTGGTGAACAGCAGGGCGGCAGCCCCCCAGAACAGGGCGGCCAGGGCAATCGCGGCAATGACCAGCCCCGCGCTTTGCCCCGGCCCCAGGATCAGCAGCGCGGCAAAGACCAGCACACCGACAGAGGAGACCGACCCCGCCAGCCCGGTCACCGCACCGCGCCGGGACAGCGACACCGTCTTGCCCAGGATCGCCTTGTAAGAGACCGAACAGGCCGCCCGGCAGACCGCCAGCAGCGCCAGCGCCGCGCAGATGGCAAGGCCCGCCGCCTGCCCCTCCAGCGACAGCGCCGCCAGCACGATCATGCCCGCCGCCAGCCCCTGACCGGCGCTGCCCAGCACCCATATCCATTTGCGCCGGGCCATGCGCTGCAACAGCGCCGCAAGCGGCATCTGCGGCAGCAGCGCCCCCGCCTCGCGGATCGGCACCAGCGCGCCCGCAAAGACCGCAGGCGCCCCCAGCGCCGTGAGCAGCCAGGCCAGCACCAGCTTGGGGTCGATCAGCCCGTCCGCCACCTTGGTCATCGACAGCGCCGCGATATGCCGCAAACCGTTGCGCCCTTCGCTCGGGCCGGGCTGGCCGGCCCCTTCCTCACCCGCGATCCTGCTGAAAACGCCCTCTGCCGTGCTGTCCGTCATCCACTTTTCCGCCATGCCCATGATGCAGATGCAGTTAGGGCGTCGCCTGCGAATGAAAAGCGCGGCCAGTGGCAGATGGCGGAGCTATGGCTTGCGGGCGGTGCAAAACGGGATCGCCGCCTTGCCCTGCCCCCTACCTCTACCTCTACATCCGCTACATCCGCGCGCGCGCGCTCGCGGGATCATACATGCTGTCATGGGTCACCACCGCCTCGCGCATCTCGCCATGGACGGAGACCTGCAGCACCGTGCCTTCGGCCGAAAGGGCCGGTGGCACCAGCGCCATCGCGATGTCATGGGCGAAATGATAGGAATAGCCGCCCGATGTCACGCGTCCGACCAGTGCGCCATCCTGATACACCCCCTCGTCCGCGAGGACGGAGGTATCGCAGGACGGCAGTTTCAGCGTCACCAAAACCCGCGCCGGCCCCGCCGCCGCTTCCGCCCGCAGCGCATCGCGCCCCAGGAAATCGCCCTTGTCCAGCTTGACGAAGCGGCCCAGCCCGGCCTCCAGCGGCGAGATGTCCTGCGACAGCTCGCGGTTGATCGCGCGGTAGGATTTCTCCAGCCGCATCGATTCCAGCGCCCGCAGGCCAAAGGGCACCATCCCATGCGCCGCCCCCGCGTTCAGCAGCAGATCGACCAGATGCCGGTTGTAGGCGACGGGGTGGTGCAATTCCCACCCCAGTTCCCCGGTATAGCTGACCCGGATCAGCCGCACATCCCGTGCATAGCCGACCTCGCCCAACTGGGCAGAAAGCCAGGGGAAGGCCGCGTTCGACAGGTCGTTGTCGGTCAAGGGCTGCAGGATCTCGCGGGATTTCGGACCGGCGATGGCAATGACGCCAAGCTGCTCGGACAGGTTTTCCAGGATCACGCTGCCGTCCTGCGGCAAGAGCCGCGACAGCTGGTCAAGGTTGCGGACCTCGCCGTTCGGCGTGCTGACGAGATAGAAATCGTCTTCGCCATAGCGCACCACCGTATATTCCGCGTCGATCCCGCCGCGCGGATTGCAGACCACGCTCAGACTCAACCGTCCCACTTTCGGCAGCGCATTGGCCATGATCCCGTCCAGCCAGGCCGCCGCCCCGGCCCCGCGCACGCGGAACTTGGTCATCGGCGACATCTCGATCAGCCCGGCTGCGCTGCGGGTCGCCCGCACCTCGGCCTCGACATGTTCCATCGACCGTGTCCTGCGAAAGCTGGCCTCCGGCAGTGCCAGCTCGGGCGATGGCGCGTACCAGTTCGGAACCTCATAGCCGTCAAGCACGGTCCAGACCGCGCCCTTCGCCGTCAGAAGGTCATAGGACCCCACCGTCTTCAGCGGGCGGCCCGCCGGCGTATCCTCACCCGGGATATGGGCCAGCATGTGCCGCCCCCAGGTCTCGCGCACCTTGTCGGCGGTCCAGCGCTTGGTCACGTAATCGCCAAAGCGCCGCGGGTCGAGCGCCGACATGTCCATGCCTGGGTCGCCGTTCAGGATCCAGCGGCTCAGCCGCGCGCCCATGGTGCCGCCCCAGAGGATGCCACCCGGCACCCCCTCGGCCAGCCACAGCCCCTCGTGGCCCGGGGCAGGACCGCACAGCGGCATCTCGTCCGGGGTCATCTGGAAGGGTCCGCGCGTATTGGCCTTGATCCCCACCTCGCCCAAGGTCGGCACCCGCTCGATGGCCTGCTCCCACTGGCTCTCGACGGCATCGAAATCCTCCGGCAGCAGATCCGCGCCGAAATCCTTCGGCACCCCGTCCACGGCAAAGAGCTTGAGGTCCTTCTCGAATTCATAGGGTCCGAACTGGAAGGCGCCCGTGTCCTCGCGCAGATAGGCGCCGTAATCCTCGTCGCGCAGGATCGGCAGTTCGGGCAGCCCCGCGGCCTTGCGGTCTTTCAGCGCGGGCACCACTTCGGTGGTCCAGTATTGATGGACAATCGGAATGCAGGGCAGATCGAGGCCCACGCGCTTTGCATTCTCGCGGGCATAATTGCCGGTGGCAAAGACCAGATGATCGCAGGTGATCTCGCCCTGCGAGGTGACAACCTTCCAGCCGCCGCCGGGCCGCTTCTCATAAGACAACGCCTCGGTGTTCTGAAAGATCTTGGCACCCTGATCCCGCGCCAGACGCGCCAGCCCCTGGGTGATGTCGGCCGGGTTGATATAGCCATCCTCGCGGTGAAGGATCCCGCCGAAAATGGAGTTGCTGGGCGAAAGATAGGGATGCTGTTCCTGCACCTGCTCCGGCGTCAGCAGCTCTGCCGGAACGCCTGCCGCCTCCGCGATGCTGATATAGCTCTGGAACTCGTCCCAGCGGTCCCGGGTGTTGGCAACGCGCAGCTGGCCCACCTGACGCAGCCCGCAGGAGGTGCCCAGCCGGCGTTCCACATCCGCATAGATCCGGATCGTTTCCATTGTCATCTGGCTGATGACATGCGAGCGCACAAAGGTGACCAGCAACCCCGCCGCATGCCAGGTCGACCCGGCGGTCAGCTGGCTGCGCTCCAGCAACACGGCATCGGAACACCCCTGTTCGGTCAACCCGAACAGGATGGATGCGCCAACACATCCCCCTCCTACGACAACGACCTTGGCATGTGATTGCATGAGCATCCCCTTTGAAATTTCTGGGCGAGGCTATTCCGCCAAACCGCAGTTGTCCCGTGCAAGACCGCAACCCGAAAATCGCGCCGCGCAGCTGCGCCCGAATCCCGCTGGACGGCCTTACAAGTGCGGAGACTACGGTCAGTTGCTGCAGGGTGAAAGCCGGGGATGCATTTGCGCTCGCCCGTCTGTCAGCCCGCAGCAACTGACCCGGAGCGCGGCGCTCTGACCGAAGAAGGACGGGCCAAAAGCCAAGCGGTCAGTCGTGAGAATGCAGCGATGGGCGGGAACGCACCCCTTGCGGCCATTCTCCCATCTCGCGACAATGCGGGCAGACAATGGAAATTGAGTGTCAGGCGAACCGAATGCTGGAAATTTCACATCTGGACCATCTTGTTCTTACGGTTTCTGACCTGGACAAGACCTGCGCGTTTTATGAAAAAGTTCTTGGCTTCGAGATCATCACCTTCGGGCAAGGAAGGAGGGCGATGGCGTTTGGCAAACAAAAGTTCAATCTGCATCAGGCAGGTCAGGAGTTTGAACCAAAGGCACTGCGCCCCACACCAGGGTCGATGGATCTGTGTCTGATAACGTCGCTCTCCCTGGACATCGTTGTTGAAATGCTCAGGCGTGCTGCCGTTCCGATAGAGGCCGGGCCCATCGCACGCACAGGCGCCCAAGGGCCTATACTGTCGGTCTATATACGCGACCCGGACCATAACCTGATCGAGATTTCGAGTTACGATGCATGACCGGTTGACCCCGGTTCTGCGCAAATGAAGACATGTCATTTTTGACATGTCTTGATTTGCGGATCAGTGCCGCGCACATATGGCACCTTCATGGTTGGCGCAGCGGAGGTCCGGAAAGCGCCCGGAGTCAGGCGAAGCGCAAGCCGGGCCGTCGCCTGCCCGGGGTGGGCGATACTGACCTATGTTCATGCCACTTAATTTCTCAACCGTGATGAACCCTAACGAGGGAAAACCTGGCCTCTCCAAATCGCCTACCCGTCATGCCAAAGGCATGCCAACGATCAAGGGCGCACCTTCGGTGCGACCGGCGGGCAGGCGATGGCCCGGCGCCTGCGGCTTGTTCCGGGCCTGGGTGCCAGTGATCGACGGCTGTTTCGTCCACGCACCGGTCTTTCACGCATCCCGCATCAATGCTCCGGTCCGGGTCGGAAATGGCTGGCGGCAGGGTCAGGATTGCCCACCGCGACTTCCCGACAGGTTTCAGAAAATCCGTGGGTTCGGATCGCATTGGCAAGGCAGTCGACACTCTCGCATGGGCCAGCCCCCCCGCTGCCGCCCGCCGCGCAAACATCACGGCGAAACCCGGCTTTCCCGACACCATCCGCCAAAAATTCCCACCGCGCGCCCCCTTCGGTGCCGCCCGAGGTTGACAAGCCCCCGACCAGGCGCGATGTCTGCGCCCTCATAACCCGCAACCGGGCGTCTCGTAGGCGCCAAACCGACGAGGAGGCCCAGATGGCCCAGATCACCCTTACCCTTCCCGATGGCAATGCACGACAGTACGACGCAGGTATCACTGCGGGCGAAGTCGCGGCAGACATCTCCAAATCCCTCGGCAAGAAGGCCATCAGCGCCACCGTGAACGGCGCCCATTTCGATCTGGCCTGGCCGATCGAAGGCGACGCCGACATCGCCATTCACACCATGGCGGACGAGGATCAGGCCAACGAACTGGTGCGCCACGACCTGGCCCATATCATGGCCCGCGCCGTGCAGGAAATCTGGCCCGACACCCGCGTCACCATCGGCCCTGTCATCAAGGACGGCTGGTACTATGACTTTGACCGCGCCGAGCCCTTCACCCCCGAAGACCTGGGCGAGATCGAAAAGAAGATGAAAGAGATCATCAACAAGCGCGATCCCGTCCGCACCGAGGTCTGGGACCGTGATGTTGCACTCAAATACTACGAAGAGCGGGGCGAACCCTACAAGGTCGAGCTGATCGAAAGCATCCCGGGCGACGAGCCGCTGCGCATGTACTGGCATGGCGACTGGCAGGATCTCTGCCGGGGTCCGCACCTGCAACATACCGGTCAGGTGCCGGGCGACGCCTTCAAGCTGATGTCCATTGCCGGCGCCTATTGGCGCGGCGACAGCAAGCGCCAGATGCTGCAACGCATCTACGGCGTGGCCTTCACCGGCAAGGAAAAGCTGCGCGCGCATCTGAACATGCTGGAAGAAGCCGCCAAGCGCGACCACCGCAAGCTGGGCCGCGAGATGGACCTCTTCCACATGCAGGAAGAAGCCCCCGGTCAGGTCTTCTGGCACCCCAACGGCTGGACCATCTACACCACCCTGCAGGACTACATGCGCCGCAAGCAGCGCGCGGGCGGCTACCGCGAGATCAACACCCCCCAGATCGTCGACCGCAAGCTGTGGGAACTTTCGGGCCACTGGGACAAGTATCAGCACCATATGTTCATCGTCGAAGTGGACGAAAGCCGCGACGGCGAGAATGACGATGCCGCCGCAACCAACAAGGCCGAAACCCGCATCAACGCGCTGAAGCCGATGAACTGCCCCTGTCACGTCCAGGTCTACAATCAGGGCCTCAAATCCTACCGCGACCTGCCGCTGCGGCTGGCCGAATTCGGCTCCTGCACCCGCTACGAGCCCTCCGGCGCGCTGCACGGCATCATGCGCGTGCGCGGCTTTACCCAGGATGACGCCCATATCTTCTGCACCGAGGAACAGATCGAGGCGGAATGCGCCCGCTTCATCGAATTCCTCGCCGAGATCTATGCCGAGCTGGGCTTCCCCGAGTTCGAGATCAAATTCGCCACCCGCCCCGAAAAGCGCGTGGGCACCGAGGAATCCTGGGATTACGTCGAAAACGCGCTGGAGGAAGCGATCCGCAAGACCGGCCGCACCTACACGCTGGAACCGGGCGACGGCGCCTTCTATGGCCCCAAGCTCGACTTCTACCTGACCGATGCCATCGGCCGTGTCTGGCAATGCGGCACCTTCCAGGTGGACCCGAACCTGCCCGAACGGCTTGATGCCACCTATATCGGCGAGGACGGGGCCAAACACCGCCCCTTCATGCTGCACCGCGCCACGCTGGGCAGTTTTGAACGCTTCGTCGGCATCCTGGTGGAGGAACACGCAGGCAAGCTGCCCTTCTGGCTGGCCCCGCGTCAGGTTGTGGTCGCCTCCATCACTTCCGAGGCCGATGACTACGTGCAGGAGGTCGTGGCCGAACTGCTGGCCGCAGGCGTGCGCGCCGAAGCGGACACGCGCAACGAAAAGATCAACTACAAGGTCCGCGAACATTCGGTCGGCAAGGTGCCCGTGATCCTGGCCGTCGGCGCGCGCGAGGTTGAGGACAGAACAGTCTCCGTCCGCCGTCTTGGCGAAAAACAAACATCCGTGCAGCCGCTTGCCGAAGTGGCTGTAACATTGGCCGCCGAGGCCACGCCGCCGGACCTGCGCGCGTTGTAACATTCACCGGGCGGTGCCTGCCGCCCGGCCCCCGCCTGAAACAATTTCGCCGCAATGGCGCTGTCTTCGCGCAACTTTCACCGGATTTCTCACGTTTCTCCTGACAGGATCGTGACACACCTGCTCGTGAATGGTGCTAAGGTCCGGTGACTGCTTTACTCAAGGCATCACATGTTCCACATGACGAATACAGGAGGCTTTATGTCCAACACCATGAAATCATTCGCCATTGCAGGCGCAGTTGCCGCCGCGATGACGGCGCAGGGCACCACGACCGCCGAAGCGGCGTCCAAGGAAAAATGCTACGGCGTCAGCCTTGCCGGTGAAAACGATTGTGCGGCCGGCCCCGGCACCACCTGTGCAGGCACCTCCGTAACCGATTATCAGGGCAACGCCTGGACCCTGGTTGACGCTGGCACCTGCGCCGAGATCGAGCTGCCGCAAATGGCCGACGGAACGCCACGCCAGGGCTCTCTTGAGGCGCTGGACCGCGACCCGCCCGCATAACCCAAGGATCCGCACCCCGGGCCATCTGTCCGGGGTGCCACCCTGCCCCCGACCCCAGCTGCCCGGAGCGATATGATGCTTGACGCGGCCCGCCCGTTTGACCATCTGCCGAATGCCCCCGGCGTTGGCTACAAACCCCAGCATTTCAACGGCCTGCAGAACGACCCCGGCGATGTCGCCTGGATCGAGGTCCATGCCGAGAACTATATGGGCGACGGTGGCCGCCCGCTGGCGCAACTGCGCGCCCTGTCGGAAAAATTTCCCCTCTCGGTACATGGCGTCGGCCTTTCCATCGGCGGCGAAGGGCCGCTGGACCGCGACCATCTCGCCCGGCTGAAAAAGCTCTGCGACTGGGCCAAACCGGCCAGTTTCTCCGAACATCTGGCATGGTCCACCCATGGGGCGGAATTCCTGAACGACCTGCTGCCGCTGCCCTATACCCAGGCCACGCTGGCCCGTGTCGCGGACCACATCAATCAGGTGCAAGACAGGCTGGGGCGGCGGATGCTGCTGGAAAACCCTTCCAGCTATCTTGTTTTTGACGAGTCCGACTTGTCTGAATGCGACTTTTTATCCGCGCTGACCCGGCAGACCGGCTGTGGTCTCTTGCTGGATGTGAACAATGTCTTCATTTCCGCCACCAATCTGGGGATCAGCGCGCAGGCCTATATCGACGCCTATCCGACCGACCGTGTCGAAGAGCTGCATGTCGGCGGCCATGACGAGGATCACGACGATGATGGCGCGCCGCTGCTGATCGACAGCCACGGCAAACCCGTGGCCGATCCGGTCTGGGCCCTGCTGGATTATGCGCTGGCGCAGACTGGCCCGAAACCGGTGCTGGTGGAATGGGACAATGATGTGCCCGACTGGCCCATCCTGCGGGCAGAGGCGCAGCGCGCCGCAAGGGCGCTTGCCGGATGACTGCGCAGGAGGCATTCCGGCAAGCGCTGCTGGACCCGGACCAGCCGGTGCCGAACGGCCTCAGCGATGGCAAGGCCAGCCCCGCCGGCCGGCGCTATGCGGTCTACCGCAACAATGTCACGGTCTCGCTGACCGAAGCGATGAACACCGCCTTCCCGCTGGTGCGCAAGCTGATCGGGGGGCAGCGATTTGACCGGCTGGCGCTGGAGTTCATCCGCGCCTTTCCGCCCCGTTCGCCGCTGATGATGTTCTACGGCGCTGATTTTCCCGCCTTCATCCAGGGTTTCGCCCCTCTGTCGCAGATCGGCTATCTGGCCGATGCCGCCCGGCTGGACCTCGCCCTGCGCCGGTCCTACCACGCGGCGGATGCCGCAGCTTTCGATCCGGCCCCGCTGGCAAGCATGACCCCGGGGGCGCTGACGGAACTGCGCCTGCCGCTGGCCCCGGCCAGCGTGATCCTGCGCTCCGCCTGGCCGCTCTACGACATCTGGCGCTTCAACATGCTGCCCGATGCGCCCAAACCCGCCGCCATACCGCAGGACGTGCTGGTCACCCGGCCTGAATTCGACCCGGCGCCGCATCCCCTGCCCGCCGGTGCCGCCGACTGGCTCGCCGCCCTTGCAGAAGGTCACACCCTGGGCGCGGCGGTGGACAGGGCCACCGCATGCAATGCTGATTTCGATCTGGGCCGCAGCCTGACCGCCGCCCTGAATGCCCGGGCCTTCATGGCTCTTTGATCAAGGACACGCTATGTCATCACTCCTGTCTCATTATTTCGCCGTGACCGACAGGCTGGCACGGGCAGACTGGCTCCTGTCGACGCTTGCAAGGTTCCTTGTTGCCGCGATCCTGCTGGTCTATTACCTGAACTCCGGTCTGACCAAGCTGGGCGATGGTCTGGCGGGCCTCCTGATGCCTTCCGCCGGCGCCTATGCCCAGATTTTCCCCAAGGCGTTCGAGGCCGCAGGATATGATTCCGACGCGCTTTCCGTGTTTCACCAGATCGTCGTCATCGCCGGAACCTGGGCCGAATTCATCCTGCCCGTCGCCATCGTGCTGGGGCTGTTCACCCGGCTCGCGGCGCTTGGCATGATCGGCTTTGTCGTGCTGCAATCCCTGACCGACATCTACGGCCACGGCCAGACCGATGCCCTGGGGGCATGGTTTGACCGCTTCCCCGATGCGCTTGTGCTGGATCAGCGCGGCCTGTGGGTGTTTGTCCTGCTGGTGCTGGTGATCAAGGGCGCAGGCCCCCTGTCATTCGACCGGGCGTTGCGGGGCAGCATGGGTCCTGCCTGAGGGCCCGGGATCAGGAAGCAAGCGCTTTGACCTCGGCCTCGACCTGGCTGTTCCACCCCAGGAAAAGCGCATTTCCCGCCGCAATCAGCGGCCGTTTCATCACCGCCGGATGCGCCTTGATCAGGTCCCGCGCCGCCATGCCGCGCGCCGCCTCGTCCAGCCCCCGCCAGGTCGCCGAGCGCGTATTGACCAGTGCCTGCTGAAACTGCTCCAGGGCCGCATCCAGCACCGCGTCGGGCAGGCCATCGGCCCGCACATCCACCAGTTCCGCAGCAGGCAGCGATTTCAATGCCTTGCGGCAGGTGTCACAATTCTTCAATCCATAGATGCGCATTTTGCGGGCCCTTTTGTTATTCCCCGGTTGTTTATTGCAGGAAATTTGGACGGGAAACTTGATTTTCCGGCACAGTGCTCAATCTTTTTACCTGTGGGCCCGGGCGATGAACGGGCACACCCTGCCGCGGCAGGAACAGCAAAGATCAAAGGAGGCACGGACATTATGCCAACCGGCACCGTGAAGTGGTTCAACACAACCAAAGGGTACGGTTTCATCGCACCCGAAGGTGGGGGGAACGACGTTTTTGTACATATCTCTGCAGTGGAGCGGTCCGGCCTGACCGGCCTTGCTGACGAGCAGAAAGTGAGCTTCGAGCTCACCGAGGGGCGCGACGGGCGTCAGATGGCGACCGATCTGGCGCTGCTCTGACCGATCCGGTCCCGGCGGCATGGCACCGGGACCGCCCGATCACATCAGTCGCAGCCCTTGAGGCCCGCCTGACAATGCGCACGCGCCGAGCGCACGTAAGTCTTCCTGACCGGTTTGTGTCTGCGTACCGGATGGGCCATGGCCTGCTGGTATGAGATGCTCTGGTTCGGCGTACCGCAGCAGATGACCCCCGCGATGGTGATGGGCTGCAGGCCCGCCGGGCAGTAATTTGCGCTGGCCGGATAGGCATAAATCTTGGGCTGAGCCGCGACCTGCGCAGGCATCAGCGTGGAAAACGTCATGGCGATGGCGGCCATCGCGCCGGTTGTGAAACGCATATTATCCCTCATTTATCATACCGCTATATCGCCCAAGTGTGACCGCGCGGGGCGGAGCTGTCCAGCGTTTATTGCCGCATTTGCCGGTGTCCCGGGATGACTGGCGCCCGCCCCTACCCCAATTGTGCAGGCAGATGCTGGTAGCCGTGAAAGCGGATGCGCCCGCCGGGCACGCGACCCTCCGTGAGCCGGTAGGACGGATAGCGGCGCAGGAAACGGGCAATCGCAATACGCCCCTCCATCCGCGCCAGGGTCAGCCCGACGCAGACATGCGGCCCGCCGGCAAAGGCCAGATGCCGGTTGGGCCGGCGCGCGATGTCAAAGACGCCTGGATCCTCAAACACCGCCGGATCGCGGTTGGCGGCACCGATGCACAGGTGCAGATTGCTGCCCGGCGGAATCCCGTACCCGCCCAACGTGACCGGGGCCGTTGTCTCGCGGTTGCCAAACTGGTTCGGCGACCGCAGGCGCAGCACCTCTTCCACCATCGTGTCGATCAGCGCGGAATCTTCGATAAGCCGTTGTTTCTGATCAGGAAAATCATTCAGCAAAGCAAGGCCGTTGCCGATCAGGTTGGTCGTGGTCTCATGCCCCGCATTCAGGATGAAAATGCAGTTCTGGATCAGCTCGGTCTCGGTCAGCCTGCCGCTGTCGTCACCGTTGATCAGGCGGGTCAGCACATCGGTTTCCGGATCACCCGGATCGGCGCGGCGGCGGGCGATGAGGTCTTGCAGATAGGTCTTGAATTCCCTCACCGCCCGGTGGCCACGTGCCAGCTGCGCCTCGGTCAGCGTGGGTTCCAGCGCGCCGAGGATGGCCAGCGACCAGTCGCGCAGGGGCGCGCGTTCTTCCATCGGGACATCCAGCAGGTTGCCGATGATCTGGATCGGGATGGAGGAGGCGAAATCCTCGATCAGGTCGGCCTCCGGCGGCATGTCCTCCAGCAGGTGATCGACGGTGGCAATCAGCCCCGGCTCCATCCGCGCCAGCGCTTTTGGCGTCAGCGCCGAGGTCATGATGCGCCGCACGCGGGTGTGCAGCGGCGGGTCGTTGAAAACGAGGCTGGTGGTGTGGTGTTCGTAGAGCGGCGAGCCAGGGCCGAACTTGGGCGCGAAGGCCTGTTTCTTGTCCGAGATATAGAGCGTGGTGTCGCGGTAGATCGCGTTCAGATCGGCATGGCGGCTGATCAGGAATGACCCGTCGGGCTGCGGGCAGACCGGGGCCTCGGCCAGCAGGCGGTCGTAATGCGGGAAGGGATTTTCAAGGAAATCCGCGGGGGGATGGGACAGGTCGAACATGGGCGGAGTCTGGGGGGATTTTCGCGGCTGTCAATGAGGTGCCGGAGGGCTCACAGGTGTGAACATTAAGCCATTGTTAATATTTATTTATTTCTGGTTTCCGGTGCGCACCGTGAGGTCTTTGTCCGGGACCACGCGCCCGGACCGGGAAACCGCAGGCTGGGTTTCATCCCGCGGTGCCGCCGCGTAGATCGGTGCGTGCCCTGGCAATGGCCGCCGTTCAGCCCAGCCAGACGGCCTGTGTGGCATCGTCCCAGCCCAGCGTGTACCGGGTGCCATCGGTGAGGATGGGGCGGGCCATCAGGGCGGGCTGGTCGAGCAGCTGCGCCTCGGCCTCGCTCTCGCGCATCCAGCCGCTCAGGTTGCGGTAGGTCTGAGATTTGCGGTCGATGATATTGTCCCCGAATTCCGCGATCAGGGGCGCCCATTCCGCCTCGCTCAGCGGATCGGCACGGACATCGCGCAGGGTGACACGATGGCCCGCGTCGCTCAGCGCCTTGGTGGCTTTCTTGCACTCGGAACAGGTGGGCAGGCCGTAGAGGATCATATTGGAGCCTTTCCTTGGGGTATGGGCATATGGCGTTTCATGTTCCATTAACCTTGATTTGCCACAAATTGACCATGCCCAATTACCGTCGTCCCCGCCAGCCTGGTGCCAGTGTGTTTTTGACCGTCACGCTGGCAGAGCGCGGCGCGTGGTGGTTGGTGGATCATATCGATAGCCTGCGGATGGCGGTGCGCAGGACGCGGGAAGAGCGGCCCTTCAGGATTGATGCATGGGTCGTCTTGCCCGATCACATGCATTGTGTGTGGACCTTGCCCGAGGGGGACAGGGATTTCTCGACTCGGGTGCAGGTGATCAAGTCCCGGTTTTCGCGCAGAGTGCCAATGGGCCATCGGCGGTTGAGCCATGTCGTGCGGCGAGAGCGTGGCCTCTGGCAGCGGCGGTTCTGGGAGCATCATATTCGAAATGAGGCCGATTTTCACAACCATATCGCGTATTGTTGGCACAATCCGGTGAAACACGGATTTGTGGAACGCCCCGAAGATTGGCCATTTTCATCATGGCATCGCGACCACCCGTAGGGTGCGCATTCATGCGCACCGATAGCGAGAGGTCGTGAGGCGGGATCGACCGTAGGGTGCGCATTCATGCGCACCGACAGCACGAGATTGCGAGGCGGGATCGAACGTAGGGTGCGCATTCATGCGCACCGGCAGCGCCAGGTTGAGAGGGGGGATCGACCGTAGGGTGCGCATTCATGCGCACCGGCAGCGTCAGGTTGCACGGGGGGATGGTGCGCAATGAATGCGCACCCTACGTGGGGTCGTTCAAAACCCCCTCAAACTCCCGCCATTCCCCCTTGGACATCCCCGATGTCTCCTGAGTGACCTCTTCCCCCTTCAGCATCCGCCGCAGGCAGTCCAGCGCCTTGCCGGAGAGCGTCGCCCCCCCCAGACGGTAATCCTCGAAGGCGCCGTAGGCGGCGGGCACCCAATCGGCCACCACCTTGCAGATCGCATCGGCATAGACCCGGATCTCGTATTGCGCATGGGCGTCGGCGCGCAGCCTCAGGAAGTGGAACAGGTTGTGCAGGTCCACCTTCCAGTACCATTGGGTATAGACATTGGCGGGCAGGTTCATGCGGGCCAGTTCGCGGGCCAGACCGTCCTGGCCGTCCTGGTTGATCATCTGTTCGTAATGGTCATAGGCGCGGTTGCTGTCGGATTTCAGGATTTCGAGGACGCGGGCGGCCTCCTCCCCCTCCAGCACACCACCGCGGCCCTGGTTGTTGACCACGGATTGCGCGTTGATGTGTTCCGGCGCGGGGATGTAGAATTCGCGGTCCAGGATCGAATAGCGGGCGGAATATTCGTTCACGTTGGCGGTGCGGTGGCGGATCCACTGGCGCGCGACGAAGACAGGCAGTTTCACATGCAGTTTGATCTCGCACATCTCGAAGGGGGTCGAATGCCAGTGCCGCATCAGGTAGCGGATCAGCCCTTCGTCGTTCTGCACGCTCTTGGTGCCCTTGCCATAGGAGACGCGGGCGGCCTGGCAGATCGCTGAATCGTCGCCCATGTAGTCGATCACCCGGATGAAGCCGTGGTCGAGCACCTCATGCGCCTTGTAGAGATGCGCCTCCATCCCCGGCACGGTGGCGCGCAGGGTCTGCTGCGACTGGCTGCGCAGGGTGTCGATTTCGGCTTGTTGCTCTGGCGTGAGGGTCATGGGGCGCGTCCTGTGATGGGCTTGGGATTCGGGATTTACTATATCTGCGGCGGTGCACCACAGGAACCACGATATGCGGTATTGTTTTTGGGATGCACTGGGGCAGGAAAATGACACAGCCCCCTATCGCGCGTTGACAAGGCAGGCAGGGGTTTGGGAGGGTGCGAAAAAACAAAGATATATATTGAGGGCAGAAAAAATGAAACGCACCGCAATTGCGCTGACCTGGGCCGCTGTTTTCTTGTCGGCCTGCGGCGGCACGCCGCCTTTTGGTGGGACAACCACGGATACGGGCGGCGATCCGGGCAATGGCGTTGCGCCAATTCCCGAGGCGCTTGCGGGAAGCGTGCAAAGCTTTACCTACAACCCCGACGCGCAAACACTGAGTGTGGTGGGTGTCCCGTTTGATGACGGCCCCTTTACCGGCGTTTATCGACGCAGGGCCAGCCTGGATCAGGCAGGCTATGAAGCTTACACGGCGCAAGACGGATCCCTGGACCGGCACACGACTGCCTTTGTGCGCGAGATCAATGGCACCCGCGCCGCGGTGATCGTGACCGGTGTGCAATTTGAACAGGTTTTCGGTGGTATCGCCTATTCCAACACGGCCTATTCGGCACCGGTTGCACCGGGCAGTGAAGAAGACGGTGGCCTGGTCAGCTATGCCGGCACCTATGTGGGATTGCTGAACGGTCCGGGCTCCAACGAGGATGTCACGCCGGTGACAGGCGGCCAGCCCGGGCAGGAAGTAACCGCTCAGGCTGCTGAGACGCGCGGCCAGGTCCTGATCACCGCAGACTTCTCCGATGCGCAGGTTGCGGGGATAATCTATGATCGTGTTGTGGTGGATTATGACAATGACTCGGAAGTGATTGTTCCGAATGCGTCCAACCCGATGCAAGTCAATGATATCGCCTTCGACGCCACTGCGATCCAGACCGATGGCACCTTTTTCGGGAATGCCAGCGTAGGCAACAGCGTTGTCGGTGAATACGGCGGTATCTTTGGCGGTGAAGGGGCCACCGAGGTCGCTGGCGGCATCCATGTCTCGGACCATATCGATCAATTCAGCGAGGAAATCGAATGGGGCACATTCGTGTTGACGGCCTGCGGGCAGCCGCAGGAAGATCCGATGTGTAGTCAGCCGGTCCGCTAGGACAAGCCATGTGGCCTCGTGGCGGCCTTGCCCCGAAACTCAGGACGGCAGCGCTGACGGCGCTGCTGTTTTCGCCATTTGCAGTGACCGGCCAGACCAGCCCCCCCGCCCGGAAGGAGCCACCTGTGCAGGAGATTACCCTGCAGGAAGCCCGGGCGCTGGCCATCGAGGCGCTGAGCCGTGGGGACCCGCTGCTGGCCCATGGTCTGGCGCAGGGGTTGTTGCAGGCCGATCCAAAGTCATCCTTTGCCTATTTCACGCTGGCGCAGGCCCAAAAGCTGATGGGTCAACCGACTCCGGCCAGACGTTCTGCGGCAAAATCCTATCGCTACGCGGACCAGAGCCTGCACCGGTTTGAGGCAGCCCGTCTTGCTGCGGGATTGGCCTATGCCGAAGAGCGTCCGACCTTGGCACAATTGTGGGTGCGGCGCGCCGCGCAGAACGCACCCAATGTGCAGACCGAACGGCAATTGGCGCTTGATTATTCACGCCTGCGCGCTGAAAACCCGCTGTCCTTTTCAATGCAGGGCGGGATCAGACCGTCAAGCAATGTGAACAACGGGTCCGACATGGCGGTTCAGATCATTGACGGCCTGCCCTATATCGGGACACTGAACGGGGCCGCACAGGCGTTGAGCGGTCTGGACGCGCATATAGATGGACGGCTGGGATACCGGCTGCGTGGGACAAAACGCAGCCGAACAACCATGCAGGCGCGGATGTATGTTCGCAGGGTCGCACTCAGCTCTGGCGCTCGGGCGTTGGCCCCAACAGCCCGCAACAGCGACTATGGGACGACCTTTGCGGAAATCGGACTGCACCATGAGTTCGTCATCGGAAACACCGGGGCAACCGGGCAGGCCGGGTTGTCCTTTGGCCAGCTTTGGGCCGCTGGGGCGCGCAGTTATGATTTTACCCGGCTGGCGCTGGGTCGAAACTGGCGGTTGGGCGAAAACACCCGCCTGGCCCTCGACGGCACGGTCGAATTGCGGAAATCGGCGCGCGACCCTTTCTTTGACAGCCAGGTCTATGCGGTCGTTGCCGGGGTAGACCACAAGCTGCGGAGCGGTGATCGTATTGGTCTGACCCTGAACCTGCGCCAGACCGACAGCCGTTTCTTCAATGCAGGCAATAGTTCCGCCACAATTCGGGCCAGCTACGGTTTCGGCAGACAGATTGGCCCGGCACGGATCTCGGCGGGGCTGACCGCAGGGTACACAGACTATCCTGATTTCGCCCTGGTGTTCGTGGTGCCCGGCGGGCGGCAGGACCGGTCTTTGTTTGCTGACATGAATTTCTTTTTCCCGGATATTGATTACGCTGGGTTTGCCCCAAATCTTCGGATCAGCGCAGGGCGCACGTCATCGAATGTCAGCCGCTACGAGACGCGGCAGTTTTCCGTTTCTCTGGGGATACGGTCAAAGTTCTGACTCGGCGCTGGTCAGTTCGCTTGCGCACGCTATTATTCCGGTCATTCGACTATGACAAAGGAATCCGCATGCCGATCAAATACCTGCACACCATGGTGCGCGTCAAAGACCTCGATGTCTCGATTGATTTTTACAAGAAACTGGGGCTGATCGAACGCCGCCGGATCGACCATGAGGGCGGGCGGTTCACGCTGGTGTTCCTGTGCCCTCCCGGCATGGATGACGGCCATGCGGATGTGGAACTGACCTATAACTGGGACGGGGATGATGACCTGCCCAGCGACAGTCGGCATTTCGGCCATCTCGCCTATACGGTCGAGAATATCTATGACATGTGCCAGAGCCTGATGGACCAGGGTGTGACGATCAACCGTCCGCCGCGCGACGGGCGCATGGCCTTTGTGCGCAGCCCCGACAACATCTCGGTCGAGCTGTTGCAGGAAGGGGATGCCCTGCCCGAGCAGGAGCCCTGGGCGAGCATGGAAAATACCGGTCATTGGTAAGAGCCGCCGCCCTTCTGATGCTGCTTGCCGTTCCCGCGGCGGCGGCTGACTGCCGTCTGGCGCTGGCGATGGCGATGGATGTCTCCAGTTCGGTGGATCCTTCCGAGGACCGGCTGCAGCGGCAGGGCACGGCGGCGGCACTGGCATCGCCGGAGGTGGCCGCGGCCTTCTTTGCCGCGGATCTTCCGGTGGCGCTTGCCGTTTACGAATGGTCGGGGCGCTATAACCAGCAGGTCATTCTGGACTGGACGATGATCGACAGCCCGGCTGCCCTGACCGGGGCGGCACAGACCGTGGCGGCGAGCCTGCGCGGTCATACCGAGTTTCCCACCGCCATGGGCTATGCGCTGGGGTTTGGCGCGGGCCTGCTGGCGCGCGCGCCCGATTGTCTGGACAAGACCCTGGACATGTCGGGGGACGGGCAGAACAACGAGGGGTTCGGCCCCGCCATCGCCTACCGCGAATTCGCCTTTGACGGGGTCACGGTGAACGGGCTGGCGATCAATGCGGCCGATTTCGAGGGGGAACTGGGGTTGATTGCCTTTTACCGGCGCGAGGTGCTGCACGGGCCGGGGGCCTTTCTGGTGATCGCGGACGGTTTTCCCGATTTTGCCCGCGCGATGCGCCAGAAGCTGGTGCGCGAAGTCTCCCCGGCGGCAATCGGCGGTCTGATGCACCGCAAGGAGGACAGGTGATCCGCCTGGCTGTGCTTGCGGGTGCCCTGATGCTGGGCGGCCTGCCGGGGGCGGGACAGGCCCTTGCGGATTGCCGTCAGGCGCTGGCGCTGGCGCTGGATGTCTCCGGCTCTGTCGATGCGCGGGAATATCGCCAGCAGATCGGCGGTGTGGCAGAGGCGCTGGACAGTCCGGAGGTGCGTGCCCGCATTCTGGCGATGCCGCAGGCCCCAGTCCGGCTGATGGTGTTCGAATGGAGCGGCCCGCAGGAACAGGTGGAGCTGGTGCCCTGGACCGACCTGGACAGCGCCGCCACCCTTGACGGGGTGATCGAAACCCTGCGCCAGACCAGCCGCCGCAGCACGCCCCCGGGCACGGCGCTTGGGGTGGCGATGGCCGAAGGGGTGCGCAGGCTCACTGCCCAGAGCGACTGCTGGAAGCGGACGCTGGATATTTCAGGCGATGGCAAATCCAACCTCGGCCCCCGCCCCCGCACCGTCAGGACACAGCTTGAACACAGCGGCGTGACCATCAATGCGCTGGTGATCGGGGTGGACAACCCCCGCTCCACCGACATCCGCCAGGCCGAGATCGCGGCGCTGTCCTCCTACTTCCGGGCGGAGGTGATCATGGGGCCCGGCGCCTTTGTGCAGACGGCCATCGGTTTTGCCGATTATGCCCGTGCGATGAAGGAAAAATTGCTGAAGGAACTGGAGGGTCTGGTGGTTTCGGAACTTTAGCGCTTCGGGATATACCTGAATCGCTTGTTCGCTGCCTCTCCCTTCGGTCGAACGCGAAAAGTGATGTTGGATGTTTCAAGTTCATCCCGAAACGCTGTAGTCACCCGGAATCAAAGTTCGATTCATTGAATACAGCTCTCAACGGCAGGTTCGCACCCGACTCCGAGGGCGGCCCTCCATTTGGCGAGGCATTTCCATTTCTCCATACTTTGCAGCATCTTGCGAGGTCGGAGTTTCGCACCCGCCGTTTTGCCGGAGGCAAACCTGCGGTTTGACGGGGCGGGGTCGGGTGCGAACCGGATCGCAAGCGATCCGGAGGCAGGGGGAAATAATGCGCATTTTGTTTCCACCATATTGGGGCCTGCCCCCGACACCCCGGGCACAGATCAGTAGATATACCGGATCTGGTCGGTCCAGTAGCGTTCCATCCGTTTCAGCGACAGGGTGATGTCGGCAATGCCTGCAGGCCCCAGCACGCCCTTCTCTTCCAGCCCGTCGGCATGGCGCGAGAAGAGGTCCGACACCACATCGCGGATGTTGCGCCCCTTTTCGGTCAGGCGAACCCGGACCGAGCGGCGGTCAATCTCGCACCGGTTGTGGTGCATATAGCCCATTTCGACCAGTTTCTTGAGGTTGTAACTGACGTTGGAGCCCTGGTAGTAGCCCCGGCTTTTCAATTCGCCCGCCGTCACCTCATTGTCGCCGATGTTGAACAGCAGCAGGGCCTGGACCGCGTTGATTTCCAGTACGCCGACGCGTTCGAATTCATCCTTGATCACGTCCAGCAGCAGACGGTGCAGACGCTCAACCAGCGAAAGCGCCTCTAGGTAGCCCATCATGAAGCCCTTTTCCCGCATGGGGATGGCCATTGGTTCCTGAATGCTCATTTCTCTCTCCGACTCGGTGGGTTGGAGCGAAACTGCGCAAAAAAGCAGAATATTTCGTTAAATCGACCCGCCTACAACTTGAAACGCCGATACATTGCCGCGCTGCGCGCTCTCGGGACATCGGCGATACCGGATGTACCAGGTCAAAGGCGGGACGCTCTAATCGGACTGTGAGGCTGGCGTGCGGTGGGGGTTTTCGCGGCAGAGCGGCGCCTGGTGACCTGCGTGGCACATGGCCGGTTTGACGATCAGGCAGAGACCAATGCGCAGGAAACGGGTCGGTTCGATGTCGCTTGCTTGTTTAAGCATCTCCCAATCAACAAAGGATGGAGATGGGAATGCTTCTGAACGGAAAGACAATAATCGTCACGGGCGCAAGCAGCGGCATCGGTGCAGCCGCCGCAAGGTTGTTCGCCGGGGAAGGCGCGAGACTGGTGCTTGGTGCGCGCCGCGCCGGATTGCTTGAAGAAATCGCGGAGGAAATCTCTGCCAAGGGTGGCGAAGCGGCCTTCCTGGCGGGGAATGTCGAAGACAGCGCCTATGCCGAGGCGCTGGTGGCACTGGCGCAGGAGCGCTTTGGCGGGCTTGATGGCGCTTTCAACAATGCCGGTATCACCGGAGACATGGGACCGGTTCCCGAGATGGCGGAAAGCAACTGGCACAAGGTGATTGCGGTCAATCTCGACAGCGGGTTCTACGCGGCCAGGCATCAGATACCGGCCCTGCGCAAACGCGGCGGCGGCTCGATTGTCTTCACCTCCTCCTTCGTCGGGCAGGGCATCGGTTTGCCGGGGATGGCAGCCTATGCGGCGGCAAAAGCGGGACTTGTCGGCATGACGCAGGTCCTCGCGGCAGAGCACGGGCCGGAGAACATCCGGGTGAACGCGCTGCTGCCGGGGGGCACGATGACGCCCATGGCCGGGGATGATGCCGGTTTTCACGAGGTCGTGCGCGGCTTTCATGCGCTGAAACGCATGGCTGAGCCCTCCGAGATTGCCGGTGCGGCGCTCTTTTTGCTTTCCGATCACGCGTCTTTCGTGACCGGGAGTGCCCTGTTCGCCGATGGAGGGAACGCCATTAACAAGCTTTAGAAGCGAAGCGGGCACTGGATTTGAAAGGGCCAGTGTCCGCTTATCAGACGCGCGCGTGCCTTGGGGCAATGGCGGTATCGTGCCAGAGCCTACGCCGGTCGGACCCCGCCTGCCAGTTGCGCGCGGATCAGGGTGATGAACCGCGCGTAGCGGTCGGGGGGTTGTGCCTGTTCGGAGACCCACAGATAGAGATCGTGATCGCTTTCGTTCAGCATCTCTTCGTAAAGGGTCAGATCGGCATCATCCATCGCGGCCAGATGCACCCTGGCAAAGGCGGGCAGGATCAGGTCCATTTCCTTGATCCCGCGCCGCATCGACCGCATGTGCAGCCGCTTGATCCGATGTTCGGCAAGTTCAGACATTTGCGGCATCGGTCATGACACGGCGCAGGCGTTTCTCCAGCCGCCCCATGTCTTCGGCCTTGCGCAGCAGGTCCGCGCGCATGCTGCGGATTTCCGACATGATCTCTGTCAGGCCCGCGGTGTCGGCGCCCTCCGCATCGGGCGCACCGACGCCTTCGCCTTCGCCGTTGATCAGCCACATCATCGACACGTTCAGCAATCCTGCCAGCATCGACAGCCGGTTCGCACGCGGCTCCGCATGGTCATCTTCCCAGCCCCGCAGGGTGGGCAGGCGCACCCCCAGCCGCTTGGCCAGTTCTCCCTGGCTCATGCCCGCTTGTTCGCGCGCGGCGGCGAGCCTGTCGCCGAAAGTTGCCGCATCAGGTCCGTACCAGTCCGTTACATCGTTCATTCATCATCCCTTTCATCAGAACAAAGGCGTTCTTTCTTGATCGGTTTGTCTCGCCCCCCTAAGAGGGTCGCGCATACATCACATACCGAGGTCCGGAATGGAACTGCTCTCTGCAACGCTTGTCCGCGTCAAACCGTCCCCCACAATTGCCGTCACCACCAAGGCGGCGGAACTCAAGGCAGCGGGGCGAGACGTTATCGGCCTTGGCGCAGGCGAGCCGGACTTCGACACGCCGCAAAACATCAAGGACGCGGCCGTCGCGGCCATCGCCTCTGGAAAGACAAAGTATACCGCGGTTGACGGAATTCCAGAACTCAAGCAGGCGATCTGCGAAAAGTTCAAGCGTGACAACGGGTTGGACTACAAACCTTCGCAGGTCAGCGTCGGCACGGGTGGCAAGCAGATCCTCTATAACGCCCTGATGGCGACAATGAACCCCGGCGAGGAAGTCGTGATTCCCGCCCCCTACTGGGTCAGTTACCCCGACATGGTGCTGCTGGCAGGGGGCGAACCTGTCATCGCCCCTGCAACGCTGGAAGACGATTTCAAGCTGACGCCCGAGGCGCTGGAAGCCGCGATCACGCCGAAAACAAAATGGTTCATCTTCAACTCCCCCTCCAACCCCACCGGTGCGGGCTACAGCCGGGAGGAGCTGAAAGGGCTGACCGACGTGCTGCTGCGCCACCCGCATGTCTGGGTGATGAGCGACGACATGTATGAACATCTGGCCTATGACGGCTTCGAGTTCTGCACCCCGGCGCAGATCGAACCCGCACTTTATGACCGCACGCTGACGGTCAACGGCGTGTCCAAGGCCTATGCCATGACCGGCTGGCGCATCGGCTATGCCGCGGGCCCCGAAAAGCTGATCGGCGCGATGCGCAAGATCCAGTCGCAAAGCACCTCCAACCCCTGCACCATCAGCCAATGGGCGGCGGTCGAGGCGTTGAACGGCACCCAGGATTACATCGCCCCCAACAACGAGATGTTCGTGCGCCGCCGCAACCTGGTGGTTTCCATGCTGAACGAGATCGAGGGGGTCACCTGCCCGGTGCCCGAGGGGGCATTCTATGTCTATCCCTCCATCGCCGGGCTGATCGGCAAGACCTCTGCCGGGGGGGCCAAGATCGAGAATGACGAAGCCTTTGCCACCGCCCTGCTGGAAGAGACCGGGGTCGCCGTGGTGTTCGGGGCCGCCTTCGGCCTTTCGCCGAACTTCCGGGTCAGCTACGCTACCTCCGATGCTGCGTTGAAAGAGGCCTGCGGCCGCATTCAGGCTTTCTGCGCGGGTTGCGTGTAACGGGGTATCCATGTCGACTGAACTGCCAGAATACTATTTCCGGGTCCGGGAAAACGGCGCTGCAGTGTTTCGGATCGACACCGAAAACCGGCAGCGGCGGATCGAGATGGACCAGATCGCCCTTGCCAATATCCGCAATGGCGAGATCAAGCCCCATGGCGACCGCAGCCTTTCGGAAGCGGATCTCGACACCATCCGCAACTGGATGGAGGAGCGCCGGCAGGTTCTGGCACATCGCGACATCGACGACATCCACCGCGCCGTCGATTATCTGAACCTGACGACGCAATGGGTGCAGTCCAAGGCCACGGATGAGCAGCTGGAAGCGGTCACCGACGCGCTGCTGCTGGCGATGCATGACCTGCGCAGCACGCTGGTGCGCAAGAAGGCGGACCGGCTGCTGAAGGATTAAAGTGCCGTGCGAAGAACCGGCATCACGTAACGCTGCCTGCTCCTAGGTCGTGTTGACATTCATTGTCGCCCACCCGCGCGAGACGGATTTTGCCGCTGGCGCCCTGATGTGAGCGCAGCAATGTGATCATTGGAAGCGAACATCCGGGATGGCAGAGGCAAAA
>Ga0189278_10169_pt1 | contig 63061 bp, 59 predicted proteins | sample N26A9minimetaG_FD_130326 | JGI IMG/M metagenome (GOLD analysis project Ga0189278, IMG submission 130326) | Marine microbial communities from the Costa Rica Dome - N26 A9 mini metaG | ecosystem: Environmental > Aquatic > Marine > Oceanic > Photic zone | place: Costa Rica: the Eastern Pacific...
CACCGCAGCAACCGCGAAACGCCTGACAGGAAAGGCGCTCGCGCCATGTTCAGCAGCCGATATTCTGCGCCAGAGAACGAGTGTTTTTCCACAGAATCGGCTCTTTCCGGACCTTCGCTGCAAAGCGCGTGAAGGTCAGATAAGCGGACGGAGCGGGCTTTCGCTGCGCTCGCTCCAACGACTGCTCTACTTGCCCAGGGGGTGCCCCTTTCTGTTCAAGCCACGTGGGATTTGACTTGAGAGCCAGCGCATTGCAGGCTTCCCGACCAGGATCAGTGCCAGCCCCACAGTGACCAGTATCGCCGAAGTGAGCTCACCTGCTCCAACGGTTTCGCCAAGAACAACCACGCCAAGACCAAGCGTTACCACCGGTATGAGAGCGGGAAGTGTCGCTCCGACGACAGGCCCAAGGAGTTCAGCAGACCTGTTGAACGCGTAGATGGCGATCACACTGACAAGAACACCTTGGAATCCGGCTTGTATCAATACGTCCGCCAGCGGGGCTGCAAAGATTTGCTTGGGCAAGGCCACAAGATAGATTGGCAGGTAGAAAACCGCCGACCCCACTGCAACGATTGCCGTCGCATTCAGCGCCGGGACGGCGGTACGACGGACGATCAGGATGTAGCTCGCCCACATAATGCCTGTCCCGATCAGGATCAGATGACCGGTCGTAACGTCTCCGCCTGCCCGAGAGAACAAGACAACTCCCGTTGCTGTCGCCGCCAACCCGATGAATCGCGCTCCCCCAATCCGGTCGCCAAGGATCATCCTGCCCAGCAAAACAGATACGATGGCCATAACCCCCGGATTGAGTGCCCCCGCCGCCGCCGCCGGTGCGGTCTTCATGGCAAGGGCAATGAGCAGCACGTAGGGCGCTCCGAACGCGACCACTATTGCAAGAAGGCCTGTCAGCCCCAGCCGATCAGTTCCGATACCACGCCGCATCGCCACGGGTGCGAGAATCAGAGCGGCTACACCGAACCGCAACACGGTCAGATCGTAAGCGTTCAGGCTTGTCGTTATACCGAGCCGCAGCATGACCAGAGACCCCGACCAAATCGTGATCGCCGCGATAGCCCATCCGAGGCCAGAAAACGTATTCCGTAAATTGATCGACATGCCATCTCCTTCCTTGTTGGTGGAGATTAGGCTTTGAGTTGTGCTGAGAAAAACAATATGATCTCATGTTATGATGCAGGAAAACGAAACGCCGGACATCGTGGAGGTTCGTGATCCAGCGAACCGAACCTTCAATCTGGATGCTCTTCGGAGCTTTGTGGCGATCTGCGAAACAGGGTCGTTCCGGCGCGCGGCGGAACGGGTTCATAAATCGCCCTCAGCTGTCAGTCTCCAGATCGGCAAGCTCGAAGAACTCGTGGGCGCGCGTTTGCTGGATCGGGATGCACGCCATGTTGCGTTGTCCGGCCAAGGCGAGACATTGCTTGGACAGGCTCGTCGCATTTTGGGCCTGAATGACGAAACTCTTGCTCTCTTTCACCGGTCTCCGCTTGCAGGACGTCTTTGTCTGTCCGCGCCCCATGATCTTGGCGTAACTCTTGTGCCGGGCCTGTTGCGGCGTCTGGCCGAGGTTCATCCCGACGTTCACGTCGATGTTCGGCTGGGGACGAGCGAAGCCGTGCAGAAAGGCATCACGGGCGGCTCCGTTAATTTGGCCATGTTCAACGACGTGCAGGCATCCACCATCCAGACGCAGGACCTTTTTTCGGAACCGTTGAAATGGCTGGTTCTGAATGGCGGACGCGCCGTCCAACAAGACCCGCTTCCCCTTGCCGTGGCAGAAGTCGGATGCGCTTGGCGTGATGCGGCTCTGAACGCGTTACAGACGGCAGGCCGGACCTACCGGGTGGCCTATTCAAGCGACACGTCGATGGGACAGGTTGCGGCCCTTCGGGCTGATCTTGCCGTTGCGGCGCTACCGCTGTCGCTCGCGGATCGCGATCTGGTCATGGCACCATCCCACTACGATCTCCCGCCACTGCCACTCACCCATATCCGCGTGGCCGACGATGGTAGTGAACTGGCAAGAGCTTTTGTTGCGCTGATTACAGCGGAGATGCGTCCCCTCCCGGGTGTCGCTGCGGAGTGAGTCCGGCACAGGGCATGAGCCTTGAAAGCTGCCGTTCAAATACCACGCAGCATCAGACAGATTGGGCTCTCTCCCGCCCTTCGCTGCGATCTGCACGAGGGTCCGGTTTCGGAAGCGAGGAAAGCAATCCTGTCGATTGCCTTGCGCAGCAATGTCGGTTCATGCTGAACACCGGTGATGGTTTTGCTGTTGATCAGCATGCTGCCGTCGATCGCTGACGCCAATGCCCGGAACAAGCCGCGCGTCACGTTGCTTCGGCCACAAACTGCCGCCCACCGCAAACCACCAAGACGAAACAGCCCTATTCCGGCGCGATACATGATGGCTGGAACTGCAGGTCCGCACGCTCCCGCTCGGTCATGCGGGCAATGTCGGGATGCGACAGCGGGTCCCTGCCCCAGAGGGCGCGCGCATGGGCCTCGGCGCGGGTCTTGCGCCTGTCCCGGCTGAACCAGCCAAACAGATTTCCAAGTGCATGTGTCATGGCCAGATGATCCGCCAGGCCCCGGCAAAATGGAATCGACTTCGCCAGCGCTTATGTTTAGAAAAACTAAATGCGAAACCTGAACAACATCCCGCTTGCATCGCTCAGGGTGGTGGAGGCCGTCGCCCGCCACGGCACCCTTGCCCGCGCGGCGCTGGAACTGGGGGTCACCTCCGGCGCCTTGAGCCAGCGCCTGACCAAGGCAGAGACCGCCCTGGGCCAGAGCCTGTTCATCCGCACCTCCACAGGCCTCAAGCCGAACAGAACATGCGCCGAGATCGCGCCGCGCCTGACCCGCGTCATGGCGGAACTCTCCTCGATCCTGTCCGACATTGATGCCACCCAGGGCACGACGCTGACGGTCTCGGTCGCGCCGATCTTTGCAAGCCGTTGGCTTATATGGAGAATTAACAAGTTCAATCAGGCAAACCCCGGCATCGGCCTGCGGGTTTTCCCCACGGTCCAGGTGATTGATCTGGACCGGTCGGACGTGGACATCGGGATACGCGTGGGCAGCGACCCTGCCCTGGGCGCCGGGGCCGCCAAACTGCTGGATCAGCGCGTCTTTCCGGTCTGTTCCGCCGGGATCGCCGATCAGATCAGCACGCCCCGAGACCTGCTGAAATTCCCGGTGATCCGCGAGAACGATGACCTTTACGGATGGCGGAACTGGCTGTCCGATCATCACCTTGAAATGCCGCGATTTCCGCCCGGTCCGACCTATGCGGACGCCTCGCTGTGTTTAGATGCGGCGATGACGGGACAGGGCGTGTTCATGGCCTGGGAAACCCTGGCAAGCGACGCGCTGGAGCGGGGGCAGATCATCTCTCCGTTCCGCCACAGGTCCCTGACCGGCGCGACCTACTGGCTGGCAACCAGCCATTATTCCGCCCGCAAACCCGGTGTCCGGAAGTTCGCGAAATGGCTGGAAGCGGAGCTGAAATGTTCCCAGACCTTCTGGAACAGCCCCGCAGGCTGACCCGCCGGGAAGTGCGCGGCCCGGGCGCAGGTGCCGCATTGCCTCTGCCCACGATGCGGCTATTTTCCCGCCATGCCCTATGAATGGACCACGAAACCAGACGAAACCCCGCAGCGCATGCGCCTCTGGCCGCATCAGTCGCTGCCTGCAAGGGGGTTTGCCGCCTTCATCCTGGTCACTTTCACCCTGATCCTGATCCCGACGCTGCCGCTGCTCGGCACCGTGCTTTTGTGGGGGCTTCTGCCCTTCGTGCTGGCGGCTGTGGCCGGCCTCTATTTCGCCCTGCAAAGCAACCATCACGCGCGCCGGATCGAAGAGATCCTGACCCTGGACGACGATACCGCCCGGCTGACCCACCGCACCGCCAAGGGCGAGCTGAAGGAATGGGATTGCAATCGCTATTGGACCCGGGTGACGAAATACGAAAAGGACGGCCCGGTGCCCCATTACGTGACCCTGTCCGGCCAGGGGCGCGAGGTCGAGATTGGCCGTTTCCTGAGCGAGGAAGAGCGCATCGCGCTTTATGACGATCTCAGCCGGTCGCTGCGCGGCTGAGCGCCAGGTCCGTTCATCCGGGCACGACCTGGGCAGGCCGCGCCCTGAGGGGCGGTCAGCTCAGCTTTTCCTTCACCATCGGGCCAACTTTGCCAAAATCCATCTGGCCGGTGTATTTACCCTTGAGCACGCCGATCACCTTGCCCATGTCACGAATGGAGCTGGCGTTCTGATCGGCAATGGCCGCTTCCACCGCTGCGGCGACCTCGGCCTCGGTCAGCTGGCGGGGCAGGAATTCCTCGATCACCTCGATTTCGGCGTTCTCACGCTCTGCAAGGTCGAGCCGGCCGCCCTCCTCATAGGCGCGGGCCGATTCCTGTCGTTGCTTGGCCATCTTGCCAAGGATCGCCAGCACCTCATCGTCGGCCACGCCGTCATCGTTGCCGGTGGCGCGCACCGCGATGTCCTTGTCCTTGATCGCGGCATTGATCAGCCGCAGGGTGGACAGCCGGTCGGCGGCCTTGTCTCTCATCGCCTGTTTCAGCGATTCCGAAATGCGCGTGCGCAGTGTCATGCGGTCCCCTATTTGGTCCAGACAATATCAAAGAGCCTACCATACCCATAGTGGGCGGGGCAGGCAATGGGGCGCGCGCAATGCCAACCTGTTGATCTTTAAGGAAATCTGTTTTCGCCCGCAGCCTTGACCCCGCCCCCGGCGGGCAGTAGGTTGCCAGCCGTTTACCCTGCCACACCCCGTTCTGGAGGCTGCCCCGATGCCCGCGCCCACCCCCCCTCGCCCGACCGCCTGCCTTGCTCTTGCGGATGGGTCGCTTTTTTACGGCATGGGCTTTGGTGCCACCGGCCAGACCACCGCGGAACTGTGCTTCAACACCGCGATGACCGGCTATCAGGAAATCATGACCGACCCCTCCTATGCGGGCCAGATCGTGACCTTTACCTTCCCGCATGTGGGCAATGTCGGCACCAACCCCGAAGACGACGAAACCGGCGATCCGGTGGCAGAGGGCATGGTGGTCAAATGGATGCCCACCGACCCCAGCAACTGGCGCAATGTGCAGCCGCTGTCGGACTGGCTGGCGGCACGGGGCCGCATTGCCATCGGCGGCGTGGACACCCGGCGCCTGACCCGTGCGATCCGGCATCTGGGCGCGCCGCATGTGGCGCTGGCCCATGACCCCGAGGGCAGTTTCGACATCGAGGCGCTGGTGGCCGCCGCCCGGTCCTTTGCCGGGCTGGAAGGTATGGACCTGGCCAAGGACGTGACCTGTGCGCAATCCTATCGCTGGGATGAAATGCGCTGGGCCTGGCCCGATGGCTATCCGAAACAGGAAAGCCCGAGGCACAGGGTCGTCGCGGTGGATTACGGCGCCAAGCGCAACATCCTGCGCTGCCTGGCCTCTGCCGGCTGCGAAGTGACGGTCCTGCCCGCCACGGCCACCTTTGACGACATCATGGCGCATCAGCCGGACGGGGTGTTCCTGTCCAACGGACCGGGCGACCCGGCGGCAACCGGCGTCTATGCCGTGCCGATGATCCGCGACGTGCTGGACAAGACCGACCTGCCCGTCTTTGGCATCTGCCTTGGCCACCAGATGCTGGCGCTCGCCCTGGGCGGCAAGACCGTCAAGATGAGCCACGGCCACCATGGGGCCAACCACCCCGTCAAGGACTACGATACCGGCAAGGTGGAAATCACCTCGATGAACCACGGTTTCGCGGTCGATGGGCAATCCCTGCCAGATGGCGTGGTGGAAACCCATGTCTCCCTGTTTGACGGATCCAACTGCGGCATCAGGATGGAGGGCCGCCCGGTCTGGTCCGTGCAGCACCACCCCGAAGCCTCGCCCGGCCCGCAGGACAGCTACTACCTGTTCGAGCGTTTTGCCGCCGCCATGGCGGAACGCGCCCCGGAACCGGCGCAGGCCTGAGCTGCCCCGCGCCGTTAACCCCTTGTTAATCTTCTGTTAGTGCAGCCTTAACCGGTTCATTCATACCCTGTCCGAAGTAGAAACATTCGGGCCGGTAACGCATGAGTAACCTTCGCCTGCATTGGCCCGAAGCAACGGTTGCGCAACCCGCGTTGCCCCACAAGCCGCTTGGCCGGCATCTGATCGACGCAGGCGTGATCGGAACCCGCGATCTGCTGCATGCGCTGGATTTGCAACGGCGCCTTGATGCGCCACTGGGCGAAATCCTGATTTGCCAGGGGCTTGCCACACAAGATGAGGTTCTGGACGCCCTTTGCGCCCAATGCCGCGCGCATCGGGTCGATCTGGCTGTCGACCCCCCTGACCCGACACTGACCGAGGCCTTGCCGGCCGCGCTCTGCCTGCGTTTTCGCGTGGTGCCCTGGATGCGCGTGGGGGGCATTCTGCTGGTCGCGACCAGCAATCCGGCCGATTTTGACAGGCTTCGGGCCTGCATGATGCCCGAAGGCTTCGCGCTTTTGCCGGTAATCTCGGACGCGCGCCAGATCCGGCACAACATCGGCCTGCTTTATGGCCCTGAACTGGCGCGGCGCGCGGCGCAGCGCGTGCCCGAGGTCGAAAGCTGCCGCAGCTGGCACGGGGAAGGCAATGCACGTCGTTACCTGGCCCTGGCCATCTGCGCGGCCACCGGTGTCGCGCTGGTTCTGGCACCGCTCTGGACCCTGACGGTGGCGCTGCTTTGGGCCTTTGTGACGCTGATGCTCAGCACCGGGCTGAAGATTGCTGCCTTTGCCGCGCAGCTGTCTCATTTTTTGGCCGACCGGCTGCCAGACCACCCTGCCGCCTGCACCCCCTTCAGGCTGCCGCGGGTGTCAATCCTGGTGCCCCTGCTGAAGGAGACCGAAATCGCGGGTGCCCTGATCGCCCGCCTGTCCCGGCTGACCTATCCCAAGTCGCTGCTGAACGTGATTCTGGTCCTGGAAGAGGAAGACCAGCTGACCCGGAAGACCATCGCCCGCACAAAGCTGCCCTGTTGGATCACGGTGATCGAAGTGCCGACGGGAAACGGGCTGACCACCAAGCCCCGCGCGCTGAACTATGCGCTGGATTTCTGCGAGGGGAGCATCATCGGCGTCTGGGATGCCGAGGATGCGCCGGAGCCCGACCAGATCGAAAAGGTGGTGACCCGGTTTCAGTCCGCGCCGGAAAACGTGGCCTGCCTGCAGGGTATCCTGGATTATTACAACAGTAAGACGAACTGGATTTCCCGTTGCTTTACAATCGAATACGCGACGTGGTGGCGGATGATCCTGCCCGGGGTCGCGCGGCTTGGCATGGTGATCCCGCTGGGCGGCACAACCCTGTTCTTTCGCCGCGACATTCTGGAAAAGCTGAACGGCTGGGACGCCCATAACGTGACCGAAGACGCCGATCTCGGCGTGCGGCTGGCGCGCCATGGCTATGTCACCGAACTGCTGCCGACCGTCACCTATGAGGAGGCGAATTGCCGTGCCTGGCCCTGGGTGCGGCAACGCTCGCGCTGGCTCAAGGGGTTCCTGATCACCTGGATCGTCCATATGCGGCACCCCCGGCAATTGCTGCGCGAGCTGGGCTGGAAACGCTTCTGGGGCGTGCAGACCCTGCTGCTGGCCACCTTTTCGCAGTTTGCCTGCGCGCCGCTGCTCTGGTCCTTCTGGATCACGCTCTTCGGCGTGACACATCCCGTGTCACAGACCCTGGGTGCCCCGGCCATATGGCTGCTGGCGGGTTTCTTTGCACTGGCCGAAATCGCGAACCTCTGCATCGCCATGGTGGCGGTGTCAGGCCCCCGCCACCGGCACCTGACGGGCTGGGTGCTCAGCACGCCGCTCTATTTTCCGATGGGGGCGCTGGCGGCCTACAAGGCATTGCATGAATTCGTGGTCAGCCCGTTTTTCTGGGACAAGACGGCGCATGGCGCCACGCCTGTCACCCATCCGTCTCCAGCCGCGCGGCCTCCTGCTTGAGCCTGGTGACAAAGGCGAGGGAGATATGCGAGCGCAACGCCTCTTCCGCCCCGGCCTCATCGCGCGCCTCGATGCGGGCGACAATCCGGTCGTGTTCGGCCTGGGCAATCTCTCCGCGCCCCTCGGCGGCAAGCGAGGTCGTCGCCATCAGCGCCATGGAGCGGTAGACGAGGTCCAGCTGCTGCACCAGATAGCGGTTGTGCGAGGCCAGATGGATCTGCTTGTGAAACCGCCGGTTCGACCGGGCAAGCGCCGTGGGGTCGCCCACCAGCGCATCATCGGCGCTGACCATCTCGCGCAGCACCCGGATTTCCTCCGGCGTGGCATGGCGCGCGGCCAGTCGGGCGGCCAGCCCCTCCAGCTCTCCGCGCACCACGTAAAGCTCGGCGGTCTGGTTGTGATCCAGCGAGGCGACAATCAGGCTGCGCCCGTCGCGCGACAGCAAGGATTGGGTTTCAAGCCGCTGCAATGCCTCTCTGACCGGCGTGCGCGACACGCCGAACCGCTCCGCCAGTTCACTTTCGACCAGCCGGTCGCCGGGGCGGTAAATGCCAGTGTCGATGGCATCCAGGATCATGGAATAGGCATCGGTCGATCCGGGTTTTGGCGGCGGCATGGTGAATTTCCTCTTTGACGCGCCACCTTAGCGCCCTGCCGCAGCAGCGCAAGGCTTGCAGGGCCGCGATCCAGCGCCTAACAGAAGCACATGACGCGCGATGCCTTTTCCCATGTGGACACCTGGGTCTTTGACCTCGACCACACACTGTACCCGCCCTCTGCCGGGCTTTTCGCATTGATCGAGGTGCGGATGACCGCCTGGGTGATGCGCAGCCTGAATGTGGCACAGCCCGAGGCCGACCGGCTGCGCCTGCACTACTGGCAGACCCATGGCACCACCCTGGCGGGCCTGATGCGCGAACATGACGTGGACCCGGCCCCCTATCTGGAAGATGTCCATGACATTTCCATGGACAGCCTGACCCCCGACCCGGAACTGGCCGCACAGATCCGCGCCCTGCCGGGGCGGCGCATTGTCTATACCAACGGCTGCGCCCCCTATGCCGAACGGGTGCTGGCCGCGCGCGGGTTAAGCGGGCTGTTCGATGCGGTCTATGGCATTGAACACGCGGGCTTTCTGCCCAAACCCGACCGCGCCGCATTCGACCGGGTGTTCGCGCTGGACGGTCTGGCGCCGGACCGCGCCGCCATGTTCGAGGATGATGACCGCAACCTGATCGCGCCCCATGCAATGGGGATGAAAACCGTCCACGTCGCCCCGGCGCGACGCGATGCCGCGCATATTCACTACCATACCGACGATCTGACCGCTTTCCTTGGCCTGCTGAAAGGCTAGGGCCTGTGGACGTTCATCTTCGACCACCCGCGCGAGACGGATTTTGCCGCTGGCGCCCTGATGTGAGCGCAGCAATGTGATCATTGGAAGCGAACATCCGGGAGGGCAGAGGCAAAATCCGCCGCGCCCCGAAGGGGTTTCGCCAAAATTGCCCATTTCTGCGCAAAGAGAGCTTGAAATAGCTGGCTATTCCTGCGCTCTCTTGCCTGGAACTGAGCAATTTTGGACTGAAACGGGTGGTCGACGATGAACGTCCACAGGCCCTGGATATCCTTTATGGAATTTGACTGCGACATTCTGATTTCCGGCGGCGGGATCGCGGGCCTTACCGCGGCTGCGGCCTTTGGCACCGCCGGTTTCGACGTGATCTGCGTTGACCCGGCCCCGCCGGTGACAGCCCGTGACGCCAAAGGCGCAGACATGCGCAGCACGGCAATGCTGCAACCGGCCCGCAAGGTGCTGGAGGATGCTGGCGTCTGGGATGCGCTCGCCCCGTATGCCGCGCCCTTGCAGATCATGCGCATTGTTGACGCCGGCGGAGCGCAGGCAGAGCCGCGCGTGAGCCGCGAATTTGACGCCGCCGACATCTCCGACGCGCCCTTCGGGTGGAATTTCCCCAACTGGCTGCTGCGCCGTGAACTGGTGGCGCGACTGGCCTCACTGCCATCCGTCGATTTCAGACCCGGCACCGGCACCACATCCCTGTTCACCCGCATGGCCGAGGCCCGCGTGGGTCTGACCGACGGCAGCCGCGTGACCGCGCGGCTTGTCATCGCCGCCGACGGCCGCACAAGCCCGATGCGCGAGGCCGCCGGAATCGCCGTCACCACCCGGCGCTACGGGCAAAAGGCGCTGGCCTTTGCCGCGACACATCCGATCCCGCATGAGAATGTCTCGACCGAGATTCACCGCACCGGCGGCCCCTTCACGCTGGTGCCGCTGCCCGATCATGAGGGCCTGCCCTGCTCTGCCATTGTCTGGATGGATGACGGACCGGCACAGCGCGCCCGGTCAGAGATGCCGGTCGCAGATTTTGAACAGGAAATGTCGGAGCGCTCCTGCCATCTCTTCGGTCCGCTCACCCTGGTCACGCCACGCAACCTCTGGCCGATCATCAGCCAGCATGCCGCCAGCCTGACCGGCGAACGGCTGGCCCTGATCGCGGAGGCCGCACATGTGCTGCCGCCCATCGGGGCGCAGGGGCTGAACATGTCGCTGAAAGACATCGCAACCCTGCTGGAACTGGCGCAGGCCCGCCCCGATGCGCTGGGCGACGCCGCCATGCTCAGGACCTATCACCAGGCCCGCCACGGCGACATCCAGCTGCGGGTGCGGGGCATCGACCTGCTGAACCGCGCCAGCCAGGCCAGCACACCGCTGGCCCGGGATGCCCGCGCCGCCGGTCTCAATGCGCTTTACGGGCTGGCCCCGGTGCGCAGGATGCTGATGCAGATGGGTTTGGGTGTCCGGTAGGAACAGCCTGAACCCGTCGTCATCGGCCCTGTCAGGATCGAATACTGAAGCATAAAGAAGCACTTGTCCGCGCTTCCTTATGTCAGAACCCCTCCATTCCAACCGCCAGGATCGCGGTCCCGATGGCTGTCAGAGAACCTTGTCCACCACCGCCCGGAGCCGCGCAAGCGTGGTATCCACGTCATAGAGCTTGTCCAATCCGAACAGCCCCAGCCGGAAGGTGCTGAACCCTTCGGGCTCGCCCACCTGCAAGGGCACACCCGCTGCGATCTGCATCCCCTGGGCGGCAAAGGCGCGGCCGGACTGGATTTCGGGATCGTCGGTATAGCTCACAACCACACCCGGTGCGCCAAACCCTTCGGCGGCAACCGACACAACCCCCTTGTCGCGCAGCATCCCGCGCACGCCCTCGCCCAGACGCCACTGCGCCTCCTTCAAACGCGCAAAGCCGTAGTCCCGCGTTTCCAGAATCGTATCCCGGAAGGCGCGCAGCGCATCGGTCGGCATGGTCGCGTGATAGGCATGACCACCATCCTCATAGGCCTTCATGATCGCGCGCCATTTTGCCAGGTCGATGGCGAAACTGTCAGACCGGGTCTCTGCCAGCCGCGCCTCGGCATCCCGGGACATCATCACCAGCCCGGCAGAGGGCGAGGCCGACCAGCCTTTTTGCGGGGCGGAGATCAGCACATCCACCCCCAACGCCCGCATGTCGATCCAGGCACAGCCCGATGCGATGCAGTCCAGCACCATCAGCGCCCCGACCTCATGCGCGGCCCTGGCCATGGCGGCAATGTAATCATCCGGCAGGATCACACCCGCCGCGGTTTCCACATGCGGCGCAAAGACCACCTGCGGCCTGTTCTCCGCAATCGCGGCAACCACATCCTCGATCGGGGCGGGTGCAAAGGGGCTGGCCGGGGCATTGCCCTGCGCGCGCGCCTTCATCACCGTGACATTCCCGGTCAGATCGCCGCTTTCGATGATCTGGCTCCAGCGGTAGGAAAACCAGCCGTTGCGCACCACCAGCACCTCTGCCCCGCGGGCGAACTGTCGTGCCACCGCCTCCATCGCATAGGTGCCGCCACCGGGCACCAGAGCCACCGCATCGGCCTGATAGACCTCGCGCAGCATCGCCGAAATGTCGCGCATCACCTGCTGGAAGGCCGCCGACATGTGGTTCAGCGAACGGTCGGTAAAGACCACCGAAAATTCATCAAGCCCCGCAGGGTCCACGGAATCGAGCAATGCCATCGTCAGGTTCCTTCTGTGAGATCATGCACCGGTCTTAGGCGGCGATGACGCGCTTGGCAATTCCCGCCAGGCAAGGTGTCGTCAAAGCGGCCCCGGCAGGCGCTCCTCGCTCAGCAGCACATTCGCCTCGACCTCGCCCGCACCGGGCAATGTCATGATGCGCCGCCGCAGGACCCGCTCGAAATCCGGCAGGTCGCGCGCAACCACCCGCAGGCGATAGTCATACATGCCCAGCACATGTTCCACCGTCTGCACCTCGGGAATCGCCACGACAGCGCGTTCGAAATCCTCCAGCGAGACCCGCCCCTTCGTCGCCAGCTTGATGCCCAGAAAGACGGTTACGCCAAACCCCAGCGCCTCGGCGTTCAACCGCAGCTGCCGCGCGCGGATGATCCCCGCCTCCTCCAGCCGCCGGATGCGCCGCCAGGTGGCGGGCTGCGACAGGCCGAAACGCTTGCCCAGGGCGCTGGCCGATTGCCGCGCGTCCCGCGCCAGCGCGCGGATCAGCTTGCGGTCGATGGCGTCCAATTCGGTCATAGCGGCAACGCGGCCTCCATCTTGATCCGCGCCACATGCATCAGCGCTTCGATATCCGCGATATGCGGCAGGGTCAGGATGCGGCTGCGGTAGATATCCTGATAATGCGCCATGTCCCGCGCGATGATCGACAGCCGCACATCGACCCGGCCAAGAAAGGTCTGCACCTCGATCACCTCCGGCACCTGCCGCGCCCTGGCCAGAAAACTGTCAAAGGCATTGCCCTGGGTCTTGTCCAGCGTCACCCGCAGCGACACCTCCACCGCATAGCCCAATGCGGCCCAGTTGATCACCGCCCCCACCCCGCGCAGCACGCCCGCCTCCTCCAGCCGCGCGATGCGCCGCGCGGTCTTGCCCGCGGTCATGCCGCAGCGCTCGCCCAGGTCCGCCGGGCTCAGCGTCGGTTCTGCCTGCCAGTAGCGCAGCAATCGGCGATCGACATCATCAAGCATGATTTTTCCGTTCTTTGCCAATTTGACGAATAACATTTTTCATTGTTCCCCAAATACACATAAAACATCAATGGCCACCAGCGCCAACTTCCCTATGGTGCACCTCAGAATTCACCAACCAAAGGACAAGCGATATGCGCGTTTATTATGACCGTGACTGCGACGTGAACCTGATCAAGGACAAGAAGGTCGCCATCCTCGGCTATGGCTCGCAGGGCCATGCCCACGCCCTGAACCTGCGCGATTCAGGTGCCAAGAACCTTGTCGTCGCCCTGCGCGAAGGCTCCGCTTCCGCCGCCAAGGCGACCGGCGAAGGCCTCAAGGTCATGGGCATCGCCGAAGCCGCCGCATGGGCCGACCTGATCATGTTCACCATGCCCGACGAACTTCAGGCCGAAACCTACCGCAAATACGTCCATGACAACATCCGCGAAGGTGCCGCGATTGCCTTTGCCCATGGTCTGAACGTGCATTTCGGCCTGATCGAGCCGAAAGAAGGCATCGACGTGATCATGATGGCGCCCAAGGGCCCCGGTCACACGGTGCGCGGCGAATACACCAAGGGCGGCGGCGTGCCCTGCCTGGTGGCCGTGGACAAGGACGCTTCCGGCAAGGCGCTGGAAATCGGCCTGTCCTATTGCTCCGCCATCGGCGGTGGCCGGTCGGGCATCATCGAAACCAACTTCCGCGAAGAATGCGAAACCGACCTCTTCGGCGAACAGGCGGTGCTCTGTGGCGGTCTGGTTGAGCTGATCCGCATGGGTTTCGAGACCCTGGTCGAAGCCGGCTACGCGCCGGAAATGGCCTATTTCGAATGCCTGCACGAAGTGAAGCTGATCGTGGACCTGATCTATGAAGGCGGCATCGCCAACATGAACTACTCGATCTCCAACACGGCCGAATATGGCGAATATGTCTCCGGCCCGCGCATCCTGCCCTATGACGAGACCAAGGCGCGGATGAAAGCGGTGCTGAACGACATCCAGTCCGGTGCCTTCGTGCGCGACTTCATGCAGGAAAACGCCGTGGGTCAGCCCTTCTTCAAAGGCAGACGCCGCATGAACGACGAACACCAGATCGAGCAGGTCGGCGCAAAACTGCGCGAGATGATGCCCTGGATCTCTGCCGGCAAGATGGTCGACAAATCCAAGAACTGATCGGTATGACCACCTGCGAAGCCCGGTTCTGACCGGGCTTCGCATCTCTCCCCTGGCGGGTCCCGACAGCTGCGCGAAATGCCCCGGCTTATCCCGCCGCCCCTGACCGGCATCATTCGACCGGGATCGAAGCATTCACCTTTGACATCGCCCTGATCCGGGCCCATCAGTGCATGAGCAAAAGGACAGCCCATGCATGATGCCCCAAGGATCACCACAACCAGCTGGTTGATGATCGCCCTGCTGGCCCTCATCTGGGGCGGCACCTTTCTTGTCACCGAAATTGCGCTGCGCGGCATCACGCCCTTCTGGCTGGCTGCGGCGCGCATCGTCTTTGCGACACTTGTGATGGTCGTGGTCTGGGGGGTGCGGGGGTTCAGGCTTTTCGCCAGCCCGCCCGCCACTGGCGATCTTGTGGCCCTTGTCCTCATCGGGGCGCTCAGCGGGGCTGTGCCGTTTTCCCTGCTCGCCTGGGGTCAACAGCATGTCACCTCCGGCTTTGCAGGTGTCTCGATGGCCGCCATCGCGCTGATCGTCTTGCCGCTGGCGCATTTCTTTGTGCCCGGCGAACGGCTCAACACCCGCAAGGTGATCGGTTTTCTGCTCGGCTTTGCCGGGGTCTGCCTGCTGATCGGCAGCCGGGCTTTCGAGAGCAGCGGCACGGCGCTGGAACTGCCCGGCCGCCTTGCCTGCATCGCGGCGGCGGCCTGCTATGCCGTCAGCTCGATCCTGATGCGCCGCCTGCCTGCCGTGGATACCATCGGGCTGGCCGCGATTCTGCTGGTGATCGGTGCCGCCCTGATCCTGCCCGCCGCCTGGGCCGTCGAAGGGCCGCCGCCACTGCCCGACCGCAATACATTGTTCGTGCTGGCCTTTCTCGGCCTTGTGCCGACGGCGGCCGCCAACCTGCTGCGGGTGACGGTGGTGCGCAGCGCCGGTCCCGTCTTCATGAGCCTAGTGAATTATCAGGTGCCGGTCTGGTCGGTGGTTCTGGGCGCGCTGCTGCTGTCAGAGCCGCTGCCCCCCGCCCTGATCGGTGCCATGGCGCTGATCCTGGCCGGCGTCGCCCTCAGCCAGTTTGGCGCGCTGCGGCGGCTGTTTGGCCGGTAAAGCGTCATGCGAAAAACCTGAATCGCCTGACGCTGCCTGAAATCAGGGATTTCAACACGTTACGTGATACCTGATGCTTCGGGTATTTCGTCAGACGCGATAGGCGAAACCCCGGATTTGGTGATTTTCCGTTTTCGCGCTATCCTGACCCTATTGATCGCACTTCGCATTACACCTGAACCACCTGACGCTGCCCGAGATCCTGGACTTCTACGCTTTGGGACATTTCGCCCGGATTTGAGCCGGTTTTGAACGCCTCGGACATGCGAAATCAACAGGTTAGACCGCATCGCGTGACCTCTCATGAACGCGACGCGACCTGAGCGACGACAGCGCCGCGAGGTTAAGCGAAAGGCATTCAGGAAGGGGGAAACCATGACTAGATTTGACAGAAGAGACGTCGTTTCGACGCTGACGGCTCTTGCCGTCGCGGGCTTTTTCACCATGCCGGACGCGGCAGAAGCCGGTGGCGAGGGGCGCTCGCCCTCCACTGCGGCGCTGATCCTGCTGATTGTGACGCAGGTCCATTTGCTTGTGCTGTTCCTGGCCGTGCTGGTGATGACGCAGAACATCAGGAATGCCAAACTTGTGGCAGACAGCCGCGCAGCGGGCGGTGTGCCTGCCCGGCAACGTACCAAACGCGCGGCCAAGGTCGGCTCGGTGCGTCAGCATGGCGATGCGCTCTTTGCCGAGATGAGCAAGAACGGCGCGGCGGCCCTGGCCAAGGCACGTTCGGTAAGGCTCAGCATCCCGATCGCGGGCCAGAATGCCGCGGTGGAAACCACCCTGCGCAAAGCCAACAAAAGCAATACCGCCGCTTTGCAGGCCCAGAGGAAATCGGCCCGCAACGCCAAGGTCGTGGGCACGCTTTATATGGATTCAATCGGCCTGATCATGGACATGAAGCGCGCAAGACTGGGGTGATCCGCCGCGATGAACCGGCCCGCCCATGACGCTTTGCGTCACCGGCGATGCGATCAACCGTCAGCGGGCAGTGAAACCGCATCGCCCACGGCATCGACCACGCTGTCAACGGCCCGCTCCATCAGCGCCGCATCCTCATGTTCGGCCATGACGCGTACCAGCGGCTCGGTCCCCGATTTGCGGATCAGCAACCGCCCGCCGGTGGCAAGGTCTGCCTCCGCCTGCGCGATGGCCGCCTGCACCGCAGCATCCTCCAGCGGGGTCTGACCCGCGCCGAAACGCACATTCTTCAGCAATTGCGGCACCGGGTCGAACTGATGCAGCAATTGCGACGCCGCCTTGCCCGACTGGCACATCTCGGCCAGGAATTGCAGCCCCGCCATCAGGCCGTCGCCGGTGGTGGCATGGTCTGTCATCACGATATGGCCCGATTGTTCCCCGCCGAGGTTGAAGCCGCCCTTGCGCATCCGTTCCACCACATAGCGGTCACCGACATTGGTACGTTCCAGCCGCAGGCCGCGCCCTTCCAGGAATTGCTCCAGGCCAAGGTTGCTCATCACCGTGGCGACCAACGCGCCGCCTGCCAGCTTTCCTTCGTCGGCCCAGCGTGCCGCCATCAGCGCCATGAACTGGTCACCATCGCCGACCATGCCGTTCTCGTCGATCAGGACAACCCGGTCCGCATCGCCGTCAAGGCAGATCCCGACATCGGCACCATGCGCCACGACCGCCTCTGCCGCCGCTTCCGGATGGGTCGATCCGCAGCCCTCGTTGATGTTGTGCCCATTGGGGGAAACCCCCATCGGCACCACCGTCGCCCCCAGTTCCCACAGGGCCATCGGTGCCACATGGTGCGCGGCGCCATTGGCGCAGTCGATCACCACCTTCAGACCATCAAGCCGCATCTGCCGGGGAAAGGAGGATTTGACCCGCTCGATATAGCGAAAGCGGCTGTCGTCGATCCGCTTGGCGCGGCCGATCTCGGGCGCCTGCACCATCTCGACCCCATCGGCCACCAGCGCCTCGATCTCGGCCTCCGCCTGATCTGACAGCTTGTAGCCGTCGGGACCAAAGAACTTGATCCCGTTGTCATGCGCGTGATTGTGGCTGGCCGAAATCATCACCCCCAGATCGGCGCGCATCGACCGGGTCAGCAAGCCCACCGCCGGCGTCGGCACCGGGCCCAGCAGCAGCACATTCATCCCCGAACTGGTCAGGCCGGCGGTCAGCGCGTTTTCGAACATATAGCCGGACAGCCGGGTGTCCTTGCCGATGACCACCCGGTGCACCCCCTTGCTCTCGCGGCGAAAGTACCGGCCCACCGCCGCACCGATGCGCAGCGCCATTTCGGCGGTCATCGGATAGATGTTTGCCGTGCCGCGCACGCCGTCGGTGCCAAATAGCTTAGTCATCTCGTCGTCCTGATATTGCCGCACGCCACAGCGTGATTGCCTGCACGGTATCTGCCACGTCATGAACCCGCAATATCTGCGCCCCCTGCGTCACCCCCGCCAGAGCCACGCCAATCGACCCGCCTGCGCGGGAACCCGCCAAAGGCGCGTTCCCAAGTGTCCCGATGAAACCTTTGCGTGAGGCCCCCAGCAGAATCGGCACGCCCAGACCGTGAAACAGGCTGAGCCCCGACAGCAGCGTCAGGTTGTGTTCCAGCGTCTTGCCAAAGCCGATGCCGGGGTCCGCGATGATCCGGTCACGGGCGATGCCCGCGCCCTCCAGCACCGCGATCTGCGCCGCGAGGAAATCATAGACATCCAGCAGCACATTTTCATACTGCGGGTTCTTTTGCATCGTGGCCGGGTCCCCCAGCGCATGCATCACGCAGACAGGCACGCCCGCCCCTGCCGCCACGCCTGCCAGTGCCGGATCATAGGTAAAGCCCGAAACATCATTGATCAGCCCCGCACCGGCCTCCAGCGCGGCCTCTGCGACACTGGCCTTGCGCGTATCGACAGAGATCAGCACGCCGGTCTCGCGCAGCCCGGCGATGATCGGGACAACACGGCGCGCCTCCTCTTCGGGGTCCACCGTCACCGCGCCGGGCCGGGTCGATTCCCCGCCCACATCGAACAGGTCCACCCCCGCATCCCGCATCCGCAGACCCGCCGCGATGGCATCATCCGCCGCCGCATGCAGCCCACCGTCGGAAAAACTGTCCGGCGTCGCGTTCAGGATGCCCATGACACGGGGCTGGCCCATGTGGAGCCCGCCAACCGGGGCACGCGGCGCAGACAGCGCCGCCAGCGGCTCTGTCGGGATCTCCTGCACCGGGATGACGCGGGATGGTTCTGTCCGCGACAGGGCTTCGGCATGGGTGAACCATGCCCAGCCCCCGGCAAGCGCCACAGCCCCTTCCGGCCGGGCCGGGCCGACCTGTGCCTGCGGTCGGTAATAGACCCTCACAGCTTTGCCTGATCCAGCGAGACACCGCGCAGGGGGACGGATGCGCCCTCGGGCAGATCGGCCCCGACCACCAGCATTTCCTCCGCATCGAAGGTCGCGGCGAACCATGCGGCCAGCGCCACGGCGTCATGCGGTTGCGCCGAGGGGGTATCGACGGAATCAAGCACGATCTTGGATGGCGCCCAGACGCAGGTCTGGCCGTTGCGCATGGCCCAGTCCAGTTCGGTCCGGGTGGCGACCACCACGCAGCGGTCGTCGCGGGCCGCAAGCACCCAGGCATTCTGCTCGATCGCCAGCAGGTCGATCCGCCGCTGCGCCATGCGGTGCTTGAGCTGCGGTGCCGCCACATCCGGCGCCCCCACACACAGGATCAGGGGCCGCCCCAGTTCTTCCAACTGGTCCAGCCAGCCCGGCAGATGGGGCGAGGCGATGGCGGCATTGCTGAGATAGACCAGTTCGGGATGCGGCGCGTCACCGGGGGCGACCTCTGCCGCCGGGGCATCGCCGCGCGCGCGCACGATCTCGACCCCCAGCGCACCGGGGCCGCGGTCCAGCTTCTCGATCCGGATAAAGGCACGCACCGCCTGCGGCTCCAGCAGAATGCGGTCCGCCACCCGTTCGGCAAGGGTTTCCAGCAAGGCCAGCCGTTCCACCGCCAGTTCGGCGGCAATCGCCTCTGTCACGCGGTCATAGCTCAGGATGCGGTCCACATCATCATCGACCGGCCCGGTCAGCGGCTGCACCTCGACCACCACGTTGAAGCAGATGCGCTGCCTGACGCCGCGTTCGGCCTGAAAGGCGCCGATCTCGACCTCGACAATGTGATTGCGCAGGGAAATGCGGTCCAGCGGGTCCGCCCCGGCCAGGGCATCGGCCCGCTCGGAGGGATGGGCAAAGGCAAGGCGGGCTTCTTTGGACATGGCAGGGCTTTCGGATCATGCGGCTCGGACAGGGGTGACTGAGGTATTTCTACCGCGTCACCGCGTCCTTAGCAGCCTGCAATCCGTCAGGCCAGCACCCGAAAACGGCGTCAGTTGGACGCCGACCGCCAGGTATGACGATAAAACAAGTGCACGCCGATCTGCGCGGTTCTGGTATAGACCTTGCTCCAGCGCGGACGCACGGCAGTGGTGTGGTAATGCGTGGCACCGTTTGTCAGCGCAGGCACCTTGCCGTCGATGGTGTATTTGGCAACCTTGGCCACCCGGGCAAAGGCCTTGGGCTCCGCGATGACTTCCTTGTTGCCGTCACAGGTATAGGTGAACTGGCATTGGTACTTCTTGCCGGTACCCTGGTGGATCACCCCGCAGAAAGACCCCGGGAAACGTCCGCTCTTGACGCGGTTCTTGATCACTTCGGCAACCGCGAACTGGCCCTTGACCGTCTCGCCGCGCGCTTCGAAATAGAGCGCCTCGGCCAGACAGCGCCATTCAGACGAGCCGTTTGCCCTGGGCTGTGCATCCAGCCAGGCCTTGGAGAATTTCACATCCCCCTGCGCACCCTCCGGCGCGCTCACGAAAGACTTCAACCGTTTCGCCCCGGCGGATTTCAGACCATTGGTTTCGAGCCGTGCAAGTTCTTCTGCCTTCTCCGCATTGGCATGTGCCGCGACCGGCACCATCAGCATGAGCGAGAGCAGCAGAAAGCTGGCAGTGGAAAGAAACAGACGCATCCTGCGCCCCCATTATGTTATTTCGGTTGGGGCGGGCCTAGCCAAGAATGGGCCGCGCGTAAACCCATCGGCCCGTGCGACATATTGGACGTCAAGTGCTAGATGGCGGAATACCGCCTGCTACCCGATCTTGTGGCCGATCGCCAATTGCGCGGCCGCAAGCCGTGCAACCGGTACGCGAAACGGCGAGCAGGAAACATAGTCAAATCCCACCGCGCGGCAAAAAGCGATTGATTCGGGGTTGCCGCCATGTTCCCCGCAGATCGACAAGGTGATGCCCGGACGGGCCTTGCGGCCACGTTCCGCGCCCAGTTGCAGCAGCTCCCCTACCCCGTCCGTATCAAGCACGTGAAACGGGTCTTCCGGGAAAACGCCCTGCTGGACATAATTCGACATGAACCGCCCCGCATCGTCGCGCGACAGCCCATAGGTCATCTGTGTCAGGTCATTGGTGCCGAAGCTGAGAAAGGAACAATGGGGCGCGATTTCGCCTGCCCGCAGAGCGGCGCGGGGCGTTTCGACCATCACGCCGAGGCGATAGGTGAACTGCACCCCGGTTTCATTGCGCACGGCGGCGGCGATGGCATCGACGGAGGTCTTGATCAGCTCCACTTCGCGGCGGGCGCTGACCAGCGGGATCATCACCTCGGGCACCACCGGCTCGCCATCGCGGCTGGCGGCAATGGTCGCCTCAAAGATCGCGCGGGCCTGCATCTCGTAGATTTCCGGCACCGTAACGCCCAGGCGCACACCGCGCATCCCCAGCATCGGGTTGTATTCGCTCAGCCCCTCGACCCGCCGGATCACATCGGACAGGGGCAGGTTCAGCGCCTCCGCCAGCTCGCGCTGGCCGGCCTTGTCACCGGGCAGGAATTCATGCAGCGGCGGGTCGAACAGCCGGATGCAGACCGGCTGGCCCTGCATGATGCGGAACAACTGGGTAAAGTCGTCGCGCTGCATCGGCAGCAGCCGCTCCAGCACCGCGCGCCGGTCCTCCCCGGTTTCGGCAAAGATCATCTCGCGCATCACCGTCAGGCGGCCGGGATCAAAGAACATATGCTCCGTCCGGCACAGCCCGATGCCATGGGCGTTGAAATTGCGCGCGGTCTGGGCATCGGCGGGGGTGTCGGCATTGGCACGGATCTTGATGTCCGCCACCTCCTCGGCCCAGGTCATCAGCCGGTTAAAGGTATCGTCAAGCGCCGCTTCGCGCATCTGGGCGGCCCCGGCCAGCACCTGACCGTTGGAGCCGTCCACGGTGATCTCGTCCCCGGTGGAGAATGTCCGCCCGTCCGATGCGGTGATCTGGCCCTTGCGCAGGTTGAACCGCATGTTGGAGGCCCCCACCACGCAGGGCAGACCGATGCCGCGCCCGATCACGGCGGCATGGCTGGTGATGCCGCCCCGCTCTGTCAGCACGGCGGCGGCGGCATGCATGCCGCGAATGTCCTCGGGCGAGGTTTCGCGCCGGATCAGGATACAGGCTTCGCCCCGCGCGGCACTTGCCTGCGCCTCTGTCGCGGTAAAGACGATCTTGCCGGTGGCGGCACCGGGGCTGGCGGCGATGCCGCGCCCGATCACGTCGCGCTTGGTACGCGGGTCCACCTGCCGGTGCAGCAATTCGGTCAGCGTGCGGGGCTGCACCCGCATCAGGGCTTCCTCCCGCGTGATGATCTTGTCATCCGCCAGGGCCACGGAGATGCGCACCGCCGCCCGCGAGGACCGCGCCACGCGCACGCCGTCCAGAATATGCAGGCGCCCGTCCTCGATGACGAATTCCACCTGCATTTCCTCGCGCAGCTTCCTGCGCATGAGGGCGGCATGTTCGGTCAGCTCGGCAAAGGCCTCCGGTGCCAGTTCCTCCAGCGACTCGCCGCGCGGGTCCTTGGTCAGGTACAGCGCTGCCGCATCGCCTTCCAGCGCGTCGCGCCCCTGCGACTGGCTCAGGTAACGCCCGGTGATCTGCGGCGCGCCGGTGTCGCTGTTGACCAGTTGCAGCACGCCAGAGCCGCATTGCCCCGAGCCGACGCCAAAGGCCATTTCCTGCACCACCAGCCCCAGCCCGGCATCGGCCGGCGCGCCCTTGGCCTGACGCAGCAGGCGGGCCGATGTGCCGTTCCAGGCCCGCGCCATCGACCGCAGCACCGCCGAGAGCTGGGTGGTGCGGTCCTGGGGAAAGGCCTCTTCCGTTTCCTGTTCATAGGCCTGCAGCGACTGCGCCAGCGCGGCGCGGCCATCGCCGTTCACATCGTCGAACATGTCGGGGTCCAGCCGCGCCACATTGACCGCGTAGGATTGCACGAAACGGGTATAAAGCCCGGCGGCGGCCTCTTCGCCCAGGGATTTGGACAATTCCTTCAGCCGCGCGTCATTGATCCCGATGTTCAGCACCGCCCCCGGCCCGCCCCAGTCCGGGTCTTCGCTGGAGGGGCGCACGCAGAGCATGGCATCTTCGGGGAATTCCGCCACCACCGCATCGACATTGGGCAATTGCGCGTCGCCCAGCCGGTGTACCGCGTCAAAGGACAGGGCAACGGTGCGCGGCACCGGCAGGTCCAGACGCACCAGCCGTTGCAGGCATTTGGCGCGACCACCGTGGCTTTCGTTGGCGATGGGCGCAGTGGCCGTGACGAGGGTGGTATCGGGATTATTCTGCACTGCAGCACCTTTGGGTTTCATCGCAGCATAGGGCCTTGCGGCTTAGTGGCAAGAGTGACGATGGGCTGGCGCTGTCTCGCGGGGAACCGCTGGCGGTGGATCGCCCTCCCCGGGTCGCCCCGGGGAGGATGGGCGCCTAACCCTCGATCTTCGTCAGATCCGCGACGGAGGTACAGATGCTGCGGATCCGGCTGAGCAGGTTCAGGCGGTTGCGGCGCACCATGCCATTGTCGGAATTGACCTGCACCGCATCGAAAAACGCATCAATCGGGCCACGCAGGGCGGCCATGGCGGACATGGCGGCGGCAAAGTCCTGCGCCTCCATCGCCGGTTTGATCTGCGCCTCTGCCTGATCGAGGGCCGCAAACAATGCGCGCTCCGCGTCGTCTTCGGCGTATTTGATGTCCGCGCCAAAGGAATATTCGACGCCATCGGCCTCTTCCGCCTGGGTCAGGATGTTGTTCGCGCGTTTGAAGCCCTGAATCAGGTTCTCGCCGTCATCGGTTTTCAGCGTTTCGGAAAGGGCTTTTGCGCGTTTGACGAGGAGGGTCAGGTCGTCGTTACCCTCCATCGCGATGCAGGCGTCGATCACGTCGTGGCGGATGCCCTGATCCTTGAGGTAGACCTTGAGGCGGTCGTGGAGGAAGGAGAGGAGATCGGCGGATTTCGCATAAACTTCCGACAGGAGTTCTCCTGCCTTTGAGCTATCGTGTTTTATTTGGGCCTCTTCGGCTGCTGACCAGTAAACTTGCTGACCGAGTTCTTCATTACCAAGCTCAATCAGTCTGTCTCGAGCTTCGGCGGCTAGCTCTGCACCTTCTCGTCCTCTTATTGCACCTAGATGCTTGACGATCCGCATCGCGAGCATCGCATAAAGCAGAACCTGACTATTAGTCTCCACCAACACCCGAATAACCCCCAACGCCGCCCTGCGCAGCGCAAAGGGGTCTTTGCTCCCGGTGGGCTTCTCATCAATCGCCCAGAAACCGGTCAGCTTGTCGATCTTCTCGGCCAGCGCCACGGCCACCGACACCGGCGCGGTCGGCACATCGTCGGACGGCCCCAGTGGCGCGTAATGCTCCCTGGCCGCTGCCGCCACCGCGTCGGACCTGCCCGCCGCGCGCGCATAATAGCTGCCCATCAGCCCCTGCAATTCAGGGAATTCATAGACCATCTCGGAGGACAGGTCCGCCTTGGCCAGACGCGCGGCCTCGTATGCCTCGTCCGGGTCCGCGCCGACCATCGGGGCCAGTTCGCGGGCCAGTGTCGCCATGCGGTCGATCAGCTCGGCCTGGGTGCCCAGCTTGTTGTGGAAGGTGACATTGGACAGGTTGTCCACCCAGGTCTCCATCCCCTTTTCGGATGTCGCCACGCGCAGGTCGTTTTCCCAAAAGAACTTGGCATCCGACAGCCGCGCGCTCAGCACCTTTTCATTGCCCGCCAGAATGGTCGCGCCCTCGTCCGCCGTGGTGCGGTTGGCAACGGTGATGAACTTTTCGATCCGGCCGGTCTTGGGGTTCTTCACGGAAAAGAACTTCTGATGCTCGCGCATGGAGGTTTGCAGCACCTCCGGCGGCAGGTCGAGGAAATCATCCGCAATCGGCCCCATCAGGACCACGGGCCATTCCACCAGCCCCGCAACCTCGGCCAGCAGGCCCGCATCCTCTACCACCTCCATCCCGGCGGCAAAGGCGGCATTGGTGGCGTCGTGCCAGATCGCATCGGCGCGTTCCTGTGGGTTCAGCACGACAAAGGCGCGCTTCAGCTTTGCCTCGTAATCCTCGAACCCCGCGACCGTGATCGCGTCAGGCGCCAGAAAACGGTGGCCGCGCGTGCTGTTGCCCGCCGTGATGCCATCAACCTCAAGCGGAACGGCAGTCGCGCCGCCCTCATCGCTCATCAGGCAGAGGATGGAATGCAGCGGGCGCACCCATTTCAGCGTGCCATTGCCCCAGCGCATGGATTTCGGCCAGGGGAAATTGCGGATCGCCTGTTCCAGCACTTCCGCCACGATGTCAGCAGCCGGGCGGCCCGGTTTTTCGATCCGGGCGAAGAGGATGTTGCCCTTGGGCGTTTCCCGTTCTTCCAGTTGGTCGCGGGTGACACCGGCACCGCGCAGGAAACCTTCGATGGCCTTTTCAGGCGCGTCGGCCTTTGGCCCCTTGCGTTCCTCCACCGTGCGGGGGCTGGCATCCAGCATCCCCTCAAGCGCCAGCGTCAGGCGGCGCGGCGTGGAAAAGGCGGCGGCATGGGCATAGGTCAGACCGGCCTCGACCAGACCATCCGTGACCAGCTTTTGCAGGTCGGCGGCGGCACGTTTTTGCATCCGGGCGGGGATTTCTTCGGAGAAGAGTTCGATCAGCAGGTCTGGCACAGGTCACACTTCGGTTGGGAACGTGGCCGAGGGATAACGGGCGCATCCCCCGCCGTCCAGACCCCGCCGCGACCCCGGGGCGGCTTTTGCCGGTGTTTCCGCCTTGGGGCCGCTGATCCGGGGCGAATCTCATGGTTCCCGTCGCCGCGCCTGTTGTTCTCAAGACAGTGGCGATCTGCCTCAAAGATCTCCCGAAACGCTGCTGACTCAAATACTTCCGCCACCTCACCGCAAGTTGCGCGAAAACCTTCAGCCCATTCAAACCCTTCGTCGATCCGGCATGCGCAATCGCATGGCTCGGCTGGATGCAGACACCACCCAAATGAAGACATGTCAAAAATGACATGTCTTCATTTGCGGCTGCGGTTGATCTGCCTCCGCGCCCCCGGCCAGCCTTCCAGATGTTCGCAGGACCGGGGCATGTTCAGCGTTCAGATGAGCCGAGCCGCGCCTATTGCGTCACAGACGATGGCGCGGGCGGGCATTCCTCGCCCACCACGGTGCCATCATAGGCCTTTTCACCGCAGTCGTTCAGCTCGTGCCAGACATAGCCGTGCCCGTCTTCGGTGATCGCGACGATGCGGTCCACGCCGTAATGGACGTTCTTCTGCCCCATGAAGGCCAGCGCGCGGCCCTCTTCAAGCGCTGCTCCGATGGCGGCGGCGTCAAAGCAGGAAAACCAGCCCGGCGCATTGCGCGGCGTGGCGCTGTCCAGCAGGACATAGCTTTCGGTCAGGAAAGGCAGGCTCAGCGGCGTGGTGAAACAGGCGCGGAACCGGATCGGCGAACTGTCGGCGTCAATGGCGGTGATCCCCTCGGCCGGGATGGCTTCGGGCTGCTGCGATGTCAAAGACACCAGCGAAACGCTGTCCTGGCGCACTTCGTCATAGAACCCGTAGACCTGCAGGTAATAAAGCACCCCGCCCGCGACCAATGCAGATACCAAGATGACAATCCCTATGATCTTGCCGCTCACGCCGCGTCCTCTGTCCAGCCGCCTGCGCGGGTCTGCACAAAGGCATCGGCGCACATTTTGGCCAGGGTGCGCACCCGCCCGATATAGGCCTGCCGTTCGGTGACGGAGATCACACCACGGGCGTCCAGCAGGTTGAACATGTGGCTGGCCTTGATGCATTGGTCATAGGCCGGATGCGCCATGACAATGCGCTTGCCGGTCTTGGGGTCCTGGGCGGGCTGGTCGAGGATATGCCTGCAATGGGCTTCCGCCTCTTCGAACTGGCGCAGCAGCACCTCGGTATTGGCGGTGTCGAAGTTCCAGCGCGCATATTCCTCTTCCGTCTGCTTGAACACATCCGCATAGGTCAGCGGAATTGGCGCGTCGGGGTCGTTGAAGGGCATGTCCATCACGTGATCCACGCCCAGCACATACATCGCCAGCCGCTCAAGCCCATAGGTCAGCTCGCCCGAAACGGGGTGGCAGTCGTGCCCGCCGACCTGCTGGAAATAGGTGAACTGGCTGACCTCCATGCCGTCGCACCAGACCTCCCAGCCCAGACCCCAGGCGCCCAGCGTGGGGCTTTCCCAGTCATCCTCAACAAAGCGGATGTCATGCAGCTCCATGTTGATCCCGATCGCCTCAAGCGAGCCGAGATACAGCTCCTGCAGATTGGGCGGGCTGGGTTTGATCAGCACCTGATACTGATAATAATGCTGCAACCGGTTCGGGTTCTCGCCATAGCGCCCGTCGGTGGGGCGGCGCGACGGCTGAACATAGGCCGCCGTCCAGGGCTGGGTGCCCAGGCTGCGCAGAGTTGTGGCAGGATGGAAAGTACCGGCCCCCACCTCCATGTCATAGGGCTGCAGGATGGCGCAGCCGTGGCGCGCCCAATAGCCCTGCAAGGCAAGAATGATTGCCTGGAAAGAACGCGGCGCATCGGGGTTTACGGACATTTGGAGGACCTCTTTCTATGCGCGCCATTCCTACGGCTGTCACCCTGGGGCGTCAATTGCGGCATTGTGATAAAATAGGAGACCATCAGCCATAGCATTCGTGGCGGTTTCCTGCTTATCTGCGCCGGATTTTGATTCAGTGAAAGTACACGCCCCGATGATCCGTCTTGTTCTGGCTGTTTGCGCCGCGACCCTGTCCTTTGCTCCCCCCGCGACCCGTCCCGTGCAGGCCCAGGCCGCAGACGAGGTTGTCTGGGTCCAGATCGAGGCGCAGCCAAGCCTGGCGGCGGCGACCGACCGGGCGCGCGCCTATACCACCCTGCTTGAGGATGTGAACGGGTTTTCACTTGGTGGCGGCTGGTACGGCATCGCCGTCGGCCCCTACCGCCGCTCGGACGCGGAACAGGTCCTGCGCACCTATGTCCGCGACGGGCTGGTGCCGCGCGACAGTTTCATCCAGCTGAGCAGCCGGTTCAACCAGCAGTTCTGGCCGGTGGGTGCCAATGTGCTGAACAGCGGGGTGATCGACACGCCGTCCACGGTGGTGACGACAACACCGGAGGCAACACCGGAACCGCTGGCCGAGGCCCCCACCCCCGCGCCGGAGCCCGAACCCGCCGATGAGACACCGCAAGAGGCCCGCCTGTCCGAGCGTCTGCTTGACGCGCAGGAACGCCGCGATCTGCAGATCGCGCTGCAATGGGCGGGTTTCTACAATGCCAGCATCGACGGCGCCTTTGGCCGCGGCACGCGCAACTCCATGGCGCAATGGCAGGCCGCCAACGGCTATGAAGAGACCGGCGTGCTGACCACCCTGCAGCGCGCTGACCTGCTGAAGCAATATAACGCGGTGCTGGACGGGCTCGGGCTGCGGATGGTCCGGGACGACAAGGCCGGGATCGAGATCATGATGCCCACCGCAGAGGTGGCGCTGGACAAATACGAACCCCCTTTCGTGCAGTACAACAGCACCGGCGACATTGGCGCGCGGGTGCTGCTGATCAGCCAGGCCGGGGATCAGAACACCTTGTTCGGCCTCTATGACATCATGCAGACCCTGGAAATCGTGCCGTTGAACGGCCCGCGTGACCGCAAGAACAGCTCTTTCGAACTGATCGGCGAAAACGGCAGCATCATCAGCCAGACCCAGGTGTCGCTGGAAGATGGCCATATCAAGGGCTTCACGCTGATCTGGCCCGCAGGCGACGAGGAACGCCGCCGCCGGGTCATTGCGGAAATGTCGAAAAGCCTGATCCGTCTGCCCGGCGTGCTCGACCCCGCGGCGGGCAGCAACGAAGAACAGGCCATCGACCTGGTCGCGGGCCTGCAGGTGCGTCAGCCCAAGATCGCGCGCTCCGGCTTCTTTGTCGATGCCAATGGCAGTGTCGCGACCACCTCCGAGGCGGTGCAAGGCTGTGGCCGGCTGACCATCGACGGCGATACCGAAGCCGATGTGATCGCCAATGACAGTGCCAGCGGGGTCGCCATCCTGAAACCGCGCGAGGCGCTGGCCCCCATCGCGATTGCCGAATTCGGCATCGGCACCCCCCGCCTGCAATCGGAAATCTCTGTCGCGGGCTATTCCTATGAGGGCGTGCTGTCGGCGGCGACGCTGACCTTTGGCACGCTGTCGGACGTGCGCGGACTGCAGGGCGAGGAGATGCTGCGGCGTCTGGCGCTTGGTGCACAGGCCGGTGACGTCGGCGGCCCGGTTTTCGATGCCAGCGGCAATGTCATGGGCATGTTGCTGCCGCGTGCCACCGGCGCGCAGGAATTGCCGGAGAACGTGAATTTTGCGGTCGATTCAGCGGTGATCGCGGAACTGGCCACAACGGCCGGCCTGACCCTGAAAGCGGGAGAGCGCACAGGCGCCATCGCACCACGTGACCTGCGCCTGAACGCACAGGGCATGACGGTATTGGTCAGCTGCTGGGAATAACGCCTGGGGAGCGTCGGCTCGGAGTTTTCAAAAACTCCGGACCGATTTTTTCAAAAAAATCGTCTCTAGCGGCGATGCCGGACATAACGCAGACCGGCATCGGACCATCAGCGCAGGAAGCGACCGTCTCCACCGCCCCGCACCGACAAACCCCGGCCATTTTCATGACACCCCAACCGGAGTTTTCAAAAACTCCGGACCGATTTTTTCAAAAAAATCGTCTCAGTCTGCGATGTCGAGCGTGACGTAGATCAGCGTCGGGCCATCGGCCCGGAAAGCAGCCCACGCCACCGCCCTCGCACCAGCAAGCCCCGGCCATTTTCATGCCCCCCAACCGGAGTTTTCAAAAACTCCGGACCGATTTTTTCAAAAAAATCGTCTCAATCTGCGATGTCGAGCGTGACGTAGACCGGCATCGGGCCATCGGCCCGGAAAGCAGCCCACGCCACCGCCCTCGCACCAGCAAGCCCCGGCCGTTTTCATGACATCCCAACCGGAGTTTTCAAAAACTCCGGACCGGTTTTTTCAAAAAAATCGTCTCAATCTGCGATGTCGGGCGTGACGTAGATCAGCGTCGGGCCATCCGCCCGGAACGCCGCCGCCACGGCCCCCTGCAGTTCCGACAGGCCCGCCGGCCGCACCGCCCCCGCGCCAAAGGCCTCGGCCAGTTTCATGAAATCGGGGTTGCGCGCGACCACCGCATTGGGCGCAATCTGCGCCCCCACCATGCTGGCCTCGATCGCGCCCAGCTTTCCGTTGTCCCACAGGATGATCGGCAGGCTGAGCCCCAGTTCCACCGCCACGCCCAGCTCGGCCATGGTATAATGGAACCCATAGTCCCCCATGATCGCCAGTGTCGGCAGGCCGGGCCGTCCGATGGCCCCGCCGATGGCCGCAGGCAGGGCATAGCCCAGCGTCCCGAAGCCATATGGATGGTGCCAGTGGCCCGGGCGGTCCATGTTCCAGACCTCTTTCGCGGCATAGGCAAACTGCGTCATGTCGGAATAGATCATGGCATCCTGCGGCAGACAGGCCTGCAAAGCCTCGGCCACCCGCAGGACACCGGGATATTCCGCATCCACCTCGGCACGCCATTTGTGCCGCGCCCGGGTGACCTCCTCCGGCGTCCAGCCGCTGGTCCGGGGGGCTTCCTCTTCCAGGGCCCGCTCCAGGGCAGCGAGGAAACCGGCAGCGTCAGACGGCACGTGCCAGGCCGCGCGCGCCGGGTCGGTGAGGCTTTCGGTATCCAGATCGACCCGCAACATCGGTGCGTCATGGCCAAGCTGCGCGCGCCACAGATCCACCTCGGCCAGTTCCGTGCCGATGGCGATCACGGCATCCGCCTGCGCGATCACCCCGGCAGACTCGGGCCGCGACAGGTAGCTGCCGAAATGCAGCGGTGCATCGGGGTCGATCACCCCCCGTCCGGCATAGGTGGTAAAGCTGGCCGCGCCCAGTTTGCGCACCAGCTTGCGGGCGGCATCGGCCCCTGCCCGCGCGCCCCCGCCGAAAATGAACATCGGCTTGCGCGCCCCGGCCAGCAGCTGCTGCGCTTTTTCGATGTCCATCGGCCTTCCCCCCGCAACCGGGGTGGGCGGCATCGGCGCGGGTGCTGCGGCTGCCGTCGCCTCCAGCTGTGCAATCGGCACCTGGATGTGCTTGGGACGCGGGCGTTTTGCGCTGAACTCGGCCCATGCCCGGTCAACCAGCGCATAGGCCGCCCCGGCGGTGCGCGCCTCCTCCGACCAGTCGCAGACGGTTTCCGCCGCGCCGCGCTGGTCCTTCATCTGGTGCAACTGCCCACGCCGCGCCGCCACCTCGTCCAGACAGGATGAGATCACCAGCATCGGCACCGAGTCGCTATAGGCCTGCCCCATCGGGGTCATGATGTTGCACAGGCCCGGCCCGGTGATCACATAGGCCACCCCCGGTTTCCCGGTGGCCCGGGCATAGCCGTCGGCCATGAAACCCGCCCCCTGTTCGTGGCGCGCCAGCACATGGGTGATGCCCGCCTCTTCGATGCCGCGATACATTTCCTGATTGTGCACCCCCGGAATGCCAAAGATCACATCGACCCCGCGATCCTTGAGCATATGTGAAATCTGCGCACCCAATGGCCGCATCGTCGTATCAGCCATCAGGCCCTCCAGAAACTTACCGTAAACAGAACGTAAACCACCATCAGCTCCAACCGGCCCAGCAGCATGGCAAAGATCAATATCCATTTGGCGGTATCGTTGAGACTGCTGAAATTGCCCGCAGGCCCGATGATATCACCCAGACCGGGGCCGATGTTGGCCAGTGCCGCCCCTGCCCCGGACACCGAAGTGACAAAATCCAGCCCCGTCATGCTCAGCGCCACGGACACAAGGCCCAGTGTCACCACGAAGAACATGAAGAAGGACATCACCGACGACAGCACATCCGGCCCCACCGGCCGCCCGTCATACCGCGGGGTGAAAATGGCATGTGGCGACCGGATCCGGCCCAGCTGCGCACGGATCGAGGCAAACAGAAGCTGATAGCGGAAAATCTTGATGGAACAGGCAGTGGAGCCGGCGCAGCCGCCGATCAGCCCGATGAAAAAGAACAGGGCGACCGCGAAGGGCCCCCATGTCATGTAATCGACCGAGGCATAGCCGGTACCCGAGATGATCGAGGTGATGTTGAACAGCGCCTCGCGAAAGCTCTGTTCTAGATGGTGCGGAAAGACATGTTGCAGCGTCAGGACCATCACCAGGACCAGCACGGCGATGGTCAGGACAAAACCACGCACCTGCGGATCGCGGTGCAGCGCCAGCGGGTTGCCGTTGATCAGCTGGACGTAGCGCACAAAGGGCATCGCGGCGAGGACCATGAACAGGCTGGCCACATATTCCGGCGCGCCGGTGAACCGACCGAAGGAAGCGTCGTAATTGGCAAAGCCCCCGGTGGAGATCGTGGTCAGCGCATGTACGGTCGCATCGAAGGTGTTCATGCCCAGGGCCAGATAGCTCAGCACGCAGGCCACGGTCAGCCACAGATAGATCACCGAGATCTGGGTGGCGATCTGCCCCGCGCGGGGCAGGATCTTGCCAAAGGTGTCAAAGGCTTCGGATTTGAAGATCTGCATGCCCCCGACCTTGAGTTCGGGCAGGAAGACCATGGCCACGACGATGATGCCGATCCCGCCCAGCCACTGCAGGATGCCGCGCCACAGCAGCAGCCCCTTGGGCAGCACGTCCAGCCCGGTCAGCACCGTGGCCCCTGTCGTGGTCAGACCCGACATCGCCTCGAAGACCGCATTGGTGAAACTGGACTGGGTTTCGCCCAGCATGAAGGGCAAGGCACCGAAGATCGGCAGCATCACCCAGACGCCGGTGGTCAGAAGAAAGGTCTGCTGGATGGTCAGCCCCTGCCGGACCCCGTTTGCACAGGCCAGCGCCATCATGCCGCCTGCCGCCGTGGTGATCAGACCGGCTTCGACAAAGACGATGACATGGCCGCGCCCTTCGGCCAGATCCACCAGAAGCGGCACGATCATGGCAAGGCCCAGTACCCCCACAAGGAGGCCGACAACATAACCGACAGGGCGCAAATCCATCATGCGGCAGCGTTGGCGTCTGGCACTGGCGGTGTCAAGCAATCAACCCCCCGGACATGAAAACGGCCCGGCGTGCGGCTTTTTGGGCGGCACGGCTCCGGGCCGTTGATCTATAGCGTCTGTCGAAAGTCCTGAAGCATCATGCAGCACGGAACGCGTTGAAATCTCCGATTTCAGGCAGCGTTACGTGTTTCAGGTTATCGCATGACGCTTTGGCAACTGAATGTCGTTCGTCTCAGAAGCCGTAGAGGTCCTTGAAGACGTGGTGCACGATGTCGTCGCGCTTGATGTTCATCGCGGCCAGTTCGGCGTCTGATTTGGCCTGCAGCGCAGTTACCTCATCAAGCCGGCGCTGGCCGGTCGAGCTTGCGATCATGGATTTCCCGATGATGCTGAAGAACGCACCGACATGTGCCAACACCGCCCGTGCGGAGGTGCCGAAGCCATTTGTTGTCATGGTGGTCTGGTAGGTCATTTTGTAGTGCCTTTAATCCTTGTTGTCTCTTCCCTGACCCCCAGATAGGCCTGCCGGCTGTCGGGGAGTACCGCCAAAAATGCATAGCGGGACGCCCCGCCTTGCAGGGCTTGGATGCTGTATGGGGCGCCTCTGGTGCGGGCTGCGCGCAAACCGGACACCGGATTTTCCGGCGCTGCTGATCTAATGCCCGCCTGTCACACAGGGCATCGCCCGGCTTTGCACAGGCATGATTACATTGATTGGTGAGCGGGGTCAGCAATGTGACCAAAGCCGGTTCTGCCCGGATCGCCCCCCGGTCAAGATGCAGAAAATCCGCTTGTAGAAAGCTGTCATTGCCAGAAAAGCCTGATAGAGCGGCCCTGTATTTTGTCCCGCACCCGGAGCCGCCGCATGAAATTCCGCTTCACTTTGGCACTGATGTTGCTTGCCGCCCCTTGCCTTGCCGAAACAACTGCCGGTGTTGCCCTTCTCCATGATACCTCCGCTCAGGCGCGGCCCCTGTCGCTGACCATCTGGTATCCGACTGAGGCGCAGCCATCGGCCGATATCGGCGGCAATCCCGTGTTCCAAGGGGTTCCAGCCGCCCCGGACGCTGCCTTTCCAGCCGGGCCGCATCCTTTGGTCGTGATGTCCCACGGTGGTCTGCGATCCGCCAGAGACTCCGGCGCCTGGCTCAGTTCATCCATCGCGCGTGCAGGTTTTGTCGTGGTCGAGGTGAATGCACCACGTCCGGAGACCGCGGCGATTGCCCTTAATGAAATATGGCAAAGACCGCAGGATATGCGCCGCGCCATTGATCTGCTGCTGGCGGACGGCACCTGGGGCGCGCGGGTTGACGAGAGCAGGATTACGGCGGCGGGATTTGCACTTGGTGCAACCGCCGCCCTGTCCATCGCAGGCGCGGAACTGGATGTTCCGGGCTACATGCGGTCCTGCATGGCGGAGGACGCAACAGAAGGGCCGGATTGCGGGTGGTACGCTGCCGGAGGCGCTGCGCTGTCGGACACCAGCGCCGAAGGCCTGGCAGCCATGGGCAAAGACCCCCGCGTCACCTCGGTGATCGCGGTCAACCCTGAATATCCGGCCCTTCTCACTGCCCCCCCTGCCGATCTGCGCAGCCTGCGGATCACTTTGGGTGGTTCCAATGACGCGTCGGGGGATCAGAAGTTCACCCAGGCTGTTGAAATCCCTGGATCATCTGCCTTCGATGCCTTCGCGGCCTGCACCAGAGCCGGACCGGATATCCTGATCGAGGAAGACGGAGATGCGGCGCTCTGCGGGTTTTCAGCAGAGGCCCGCCAGACCATCCATCAGGAAATCTCCGGGGTGATCCTGTCTTTCCTCACAAGTGACAGCGAATAGGCCGGTACAAACCGTCGGCCGGCAACGCCCGGCAGACCCTGCCGCGCGCTGCTGCCTTCGATGGTCAGCCGACGTGGAAAAGCGTGTTGAACAGCTTGGGGTCGATGCTGGCCACCTCGAAGGTCGGCCCCTCCGTCAGGACCGAAATCGCATCATGCGAATGCAGGCTTTCCTGATGGCTTGCGATCACCCGGAAATCACCGATCCGCCCGTCCCGCTGCAACTGCTCGCAGAACAGCCGCGCCGCATCCTCGACAAAGATCGGATTGGCGGCGTTCAGCTCGGCAAAGGCCTGTTCGTCCTCGCGCTTGACCATCACCTGCGTCTCCGTCGGCACCGCGCGGCGGCAGGCGTCGATCAGATCCTCGAACCACAGGCATTCGCGGGCGCAGTCGATCACCGCCGATATCCGCGCGACCGAGCGCTGCGAATGCGGCGTGGCCAGCTGCCCCCGGGTGGCGCGCGCATGTTCGCTGAGCTCCAGTGAACAGGGGCAGGTGCTGGAATAGACATAATCGAGGTGGATCATCTTCTGGCGCAGCCCGCCCTTTTCCACCAGTTCCAGCGCGATATCGTAATATTGATAACCCGACAGGCCGGAACGCAGGCTTTCGATCTTCATCGGGAAGGAAAACCGCATCTGGATGCGCGCATCCATGCTGTCGAGATCGGCCTTGTAATCGTCCAGCGCCTTTTCGATCACTTCAAAGCTGAAGGTCGCCTCCGCATGTTTGTAAAAGCTGCGCATGATGCGGGACATGTTGATGCCCTTCTTGTCGGCCTCAAGGCTGACGGAACCGGTCACCGACGTCTCAAGCGTCAGATCGCCATTGTCGCGGGTGCGAAAACGGATCGGCAGCCGGAAATTGGAGATGCCGACGTGCTGGATCTGTTGCTGCGCCCCCCGGATCAGGCTGCTGGGGCCGTTCTGAAGGTCGGGGAGCGTGGATTTATAGACCTCTCCCACCGCGAAATCATCCGGGTAGTCGCGCCGGAACACCGGATATTCCGGTGCATCGGACAACAGCCGGGAGACCGATGGATCAAGGGCTGCCACCTCTTCCGGGCTGGCGGTGCTGGCCCATGCCTTCAAAACGCCGAGCGCTTTTTCCGCGTCAGACCGCTCCGGTGCTTTTTCAACTGATGTGATCGCATTCATGGCTCAGGCTCCCCTTGTCCTTGCAGGCTCAATTTAGGGTGCCTTGACCGGATTACCAATCAAGATACCGCATTTCCGGCAGGCTGCGTGGCGAAACCCGACATGCCGGATGCTCAGACCGTCAGCGCCTGCATGAGATCCGCAATCAGGTCGTCCACATGTTCCAGACCCGCAGAGAGGCGCACCAGACCCGGCGAAATGCCCAAAGTGTCCTTTTGCTCCTGCGGCAGGCGCTGGTGGGTCGTGGTCGCCGGATGGGTCGCAATCGACTTCGCATCGGCGAAATTGTTGGAGATCGTGATGATTTCCAGCGCATTGAGGAAACGGAAGCAGGCTTCCTTGCCGCCCTTCACCTCAAAGGCAAGGACAGTGCCCCCGGCAGGTGCCTGCGCAAGTGCCAGCTCCTGCTGCGGATGCCCCGCATGGGTCGGATAGCGCACGGCTTCGACCATCGGATGGCCCGTCAGCGCTTCGGCCAGTTCATGGGCGGTCTGCGCCTGTGCGCGCACGCGCAGGCTCATGGTTTCCAGCGCCTTGAGGTGGGTCCAGGCGGTAAAGGGGTTCATCGCCCCGCCCGTGTGTTTCATATAGGCCTCGATCGGGCCCCGGATCAGCTCGCGCGGGCCGCAGATCGCCCCGCCCAGCATCCGCCCCTGCCCGTCCACATGTTTGGTGGTAGAGACAATGGCGATATCCGCGCCGCAGGCCTGCGCATAGGAAAACACCGGGGTTGCCATGGCATCGTCGGCCAACACCAGCGCGCCGACCGCATGGGCCGCCTTGACCACATGACGGATGTCCACGATTTCCAGCGTGGGGTTCGAAATGCTCTCGAAAAAGACCAGACGGGTGTCGGGGCGGATTGCGGCATCCCATGCGGCGTTGTCGGTGCCGTCAATCAGGGTGATCTCGACCCCGAAACGCGCCAGCACGTCCTCAAGCACGTAAAGGCAGGATCCGAACAGCGCCCGGGAGGCCACCACATGGTCACCGGCCTTGACCAGCGCGGTCAGCGCCCCGCTGACGGCTGCCATGCCCGATGTGCAGGCGAAACAATCCTCATATCCCAGCAGATCCGCGATGCGGTCCTCGAACATGCGCACGGTCGGGTTGCCATAGCGGGCATAGATGAATTCATCCTCGCCCAGCGCCTGGAACCGCGCCTCGGCCTGTTCGGCGCTGTCATAGACGAAGCCCTGGGTCAGGAATACCGCCTCGCTGACCTCGCCGTATTGGCTGCGGCGGGTGCCCGCGTGAACCGCGCGGGTGCTGGGGTGCCAGTCTTTGCTCATGTGTTATCCTTCCGGCCCGGCCTTGCGGGCAATAAAAAACTCCAGACGCGGTCAAGCGAAAGGAGTCTTTCCTCGACCTTTTAGCAGTTCTTGACGGGTCTGGCCCGTCGTGGCCCGCAATCCGGTAACAAATCACCACGCAGGCTTGCTACTGCGCGGCTCCGGTCAGGTCAAGTGCGCAAAAGCGGCCGGCCTGTTGCGCCGGCGCATCGTCACGGTGGCGTAACCTGCGGGTAATCCCTGTGACATATGTTTGCGTCACCAAGCACCCACCAGATATAGTGGCAAGAGGCCCCGCATGGCCGTGATGCACCTCAATCTCGCGTTGCCGGAGGCGCCGATCCCCCGGGATGGCGACACCGCACCCCTTGCGGCCGTCATGCGCCGCGCGGCGGCGGGTCACGGGCCAATCGTGGTGATGCTGCACGGGTACAAATATGCGCCCGGCCTGGGGCGGCATTGCCCGCACCGGACCCTGTTTGCGGGCGGCGACAACTGGGCCCGGGGCCTGGGACTGGACCGGGATCAGGGCCCGCTGGGCCTGGCGGTGGGATGGGCGGCACGGGGATGGCTACACGAGGTCCATGACCGCGCACAGCGGGTCGGGGTGGAACTGGCAAGACTGCTGAGCGCATTGCACCGCAGAGCGCCGCACCGGCCGATCCAGATCATCGCCCATTCACTGGGGGCCGAAGTGGCGCTCAGCGCGCTGGAACACAGCGACGCAGGCGCAATCCGGCGGATCGCCCTGCTGACCGGGGCCAGCTTCAGCCAGCGGGCAACAGCGGCGCTGGATACGCCTGCAGGACGCCAGGTGGAACTGCTGAACGTCACCAGCCGGGAAAACGATGTTTTCGATTTCCTCTTTGAACGCATGATTGCGCCCGGGCAGCAGGACGGCAGCGCATTGGGTCAGGGGATCCTGGCCCCGAATGTCGTGAACCTGCAACTGGACTGCCCTGCAAGCCTGCGGGGGCTGGCGGGCCTTGGCCTGCCCATCGCCCCGACGCGCCGCCCCGTCTGCCATTACTCCAGCTACCGCAGGCCGGGCACCATGGCGCTTTATGCCCGTTTCCTTGTGGCCCCGGGGGCCTTGCCCTTCGACCTGCTGCGCAATGCCCTTCCGGCACAGGCAGATCCGCGCTGGTCCCGCCTTGGCATTCGCGGCAAAACCGGCATGATGACCTGGCCCCTGTCAGGAGACGCCACCCCATGACCGCCCCGATCGACCTTTACTACTGGCCCACGCCGAACGGCTGGAAAATCTCCATCGCGCTGGAGGAGATGGCCCTGCCCTATGAAACCCATCTTGTGAACATCGGCGCGGGTGAACAATTCGATCCCGGCTTTCTGAAAATCGCGCCCAACAACCGGATGCCCGCCATCGTCGATCCCGAAGGCCCCGACGGCGCGCCGATCTCGATCTTCGAATCCGGTGCGATCCTGCAATATCTCGCGCGCAAGACCGGGCTGTTCTGCGGCCGGACGGAGCGTGAACGCATCGCGGTGGACCAATGGCTGATGTGGCAGATGGGCGGTCTGGGCCCGATGGCGGGTCAGGCGCATCATTTTCTGAAATTCGCCCCGAAAAAGGATCCGCCGCAGGACATCCCCTATGCCAAGGACCGCTACCGCGCAGAGACCGCGCGGCTATACGGCGTGCTGGACCGGCAGCTTGCGCATCATGAATATGTGGCGGGGGATTTCGTCTCGATTGCGGATTTCGCGATCTGGGGCTGGGCCTCGCTCTGGGAGGGCCAGCAGCAGAGCCTGGAGGACAAGCCGCATATGGCGCGCTGGCTCGGGGTGATGGGCGCGCGCCCCGCTGTGCAGGCAGGCCGGGCGCTGCACGCTGACAAACGCCCTTAGCCACGGGTTTCGTTTTCTTCAAAGAAAACGAACCGGACTTTTCAAAAAGCCCGGCACCTCAGCCCGCTCCCCGCGCCAGAGACAATGCCACTTGCATCGGTGCATCTCACCACGGCGCAGGCCTGATACGGCACCCCGGCAAACGCCCGCAGCCGCCGCCGTTTTCTTCAAAGAAAACGAACCGGACTTTTCAAAAAGTCCGGCACCTCGGCCCGCGCCCCGCGCCAGAGAACAAAGCCCCCTGAATCGGTGCATCTCACCACGACGCAGACCCGACATTGCATCCGACAAACGCCCGCAGCCGCCGCCGTTTTCTTCAAAGAAAACGAACCGGACTTTTCAAAAAGTCCGGCACCTCAGCCCTCGTCCTTTTCCACCCCGTAGTCCTGAAACAGCTTCCCCTGCATCATGAAAAAGGCGAACATCGCCACAGGCAGGCCGAAGGTCTTGAAATAGACCCAGGTCTCGGTCGCGAAACTGCGCCAGATCAGCTCATTCGCCACCGCCAGGCCAAAGAAAAACAACATCAGCCGCCGGGTCAGCAGCATCCAGCCCCCGTCCTGCAAGGGCATCATCTCTTCCATCACGTATTTCAGATAGGATTGCCCGCGCAGCAGCCCCACCGCGAGGATGCCACCAAACAGCAGGTAGATCATCGTCGGTTTCATCTTGAAGAACCGGTCATCGTTCAGCCAGACCGACAGCCCGCCAAACACCACCACCAGGATCACGGTGGCCACCTGCATCCGGTTCAGCTTGCCGGTTAGCGCCCAGATCGCCCCGGTGGCCGCGACCAGCAGCGGGATAAAGGCGGCGGTCACCACGATGAACCCCTCGTAATCGGTCCCGCCGATGCTGAATGTCCGGTCCTTGAGCCTGAGATAGGCGATAAAGAACAACAGGATCGGCCCGTATTCGAGGGCCGATTTCACAAACGGGTTCACTTCCCTGCGCGCCATGTCCTGCTGCTCCTTTATCCGCCCATTTCCACTATCACAGCACCCGCTGCGATCAATGCCATCAGTGCCACCCGGCGCGGGCCGACCGTCTCTTTCAGAAAGACAACGCCGATCAGGGCGGCAAAGACTGTCGATGTCTCGCGCAGCACGGCCGCCTCGCCCACCTTGTCGAGCCTTGTGGCCATCATGATCGCGCCAAAGCTGGCAAAGGCCACCAGCCCGCCGATCAGCCCGCGCAGCATCAGCGGCCCCGGTTCGGGCGGTTCGGCCATCCGCCGCCAGCGCAGCGCCGCGATGACAGGCATCACCAGCCCGTCGATCATGAAAAACCACGCCAGGAAGGTAAAGGGATTCGCCGTGGCCCGGATGCCATAGGCGTCAAAGGTGGTATAAAGCGCCACGAAAAGCCCGGTCAGCACCGCCAGCCCCAGCGCCGCGTTCAGCGTGTCGCGCTGTGCCTCAAGCTTGCGCAGGTTATAGACCGCAAGGCCAAAGATCCCCGACAGCAGCACCGCCACGCCCAGCCATTGCACCCCGGTAAAGCGTTCGCCAAAGATCAGATAGGCCCCGATCACCGCGAACAGCGGCCCGGTGCCGCGCACCACCGGATAGACGACGGTATAGGCCCCCTTGGTATAGGCCCAGGCCTGCAGCAGCTTGTAGACGATATGTATCGCCCAGGCCCCGACAAAGATCACCCACATATGCGGCTCGGGCCAGGGCACCACAAAAAGCGCAAAGGGCGCGGCCATCGCGCAATAGCAGAAATCAATCGCGCCGCGGGTCATCCAGGGGTCGTGACGCCCTTTCTGCAAGGCGCCGAAAACCGCATGCAGCACAGCCGCGGACAAGGCCAGGAACAGCGCCATCTGATGCCCGGCAGCGGTCCCTTCGATGGAAAGCAGCCAGTCGGTCATGGGCGCATCCCCGGAACCGGGGCCGGTCCGGAACCGTTACAGTCATGCGTGTTCACGACAAAGGCACCCCGATGTACGAAACAATCTTCGCGGATCTGACCAATACCTTCTCGGAGGTTCCGATGCCGGTTGCGGCCCTGCGCATGGCAACCGCGCTGGTTTTTGGCGCGGTCATCGGGCTGGAACGCGAATGGCGGACCAAACCGGCGGGCCTGCGCACGCATATGCTGATCTCGCTGGCCGCCTGCATCTTCATCCTGGTCGCCTTCGAGATCACCGCGCTGGATTTCGGCAGCAACGAGACCAAGCGGGTGGATCCCCTGCGCCTGATCGAGGCGGTCACTGCCGGTGTCGCCTTTCTGGCGGCGGGAGCGATCTTTACCTCGGGCGGCACCGTCAAGAACCTGACCACCGGGGCCAGCATGTGGCTGGCCGGGGCAATTGGCCTGTGCTGCGGCGCAGGGCGGATTCCGCTGGCGGTGCTGGCGACCGTCCTGGCGCTTCTGGTGCTCACCATTGTGACATGGGTCGAAAAACAGGCGCCGCTGGACACAGAAGAGCAGGATGATTGACCGTCATCTTTCGTAGCCCACCAGCGCATCGGCAAATTCCTGCGGGTCGAAGGGCGACAGATCGTCGATCTGCTCGCCCACGCCGATGGCATGGATCGGCAGGCCGAACTTGTCCGCCAGGGCCACCAGCACGCCGCCCTTTGCGGTGCCGTCAAGCTTGGTCATCACCAGGCCGGAAACATCGGAGATCTCCTGGAACACCTTGACCTGGTTCAGCGCATTCTGGCCCGTGGTCGCATCCAGCACCAGCAGGGTGTTATGCGGCGCGCTGGGGTCCTTCTTGCGGATCACACGCACGATCTTGGCCAGTTCCTCCATCAGGTCGCCCCGGTTCTGCAACCGTCCCGCCGTGTCGATCAGCAGCAGATCGGCGCCGTCTTCCTGCGCCTTGCCCATGGCGTCAAAGGCCAGGCTTGCCGGGTCCGATCCCTGCGCCGCCGTCAGCACCGGCACGCCGGCACGTTCGCCCCAGACCTGCAATTGTTCCACCGCCGCCGCGCGAAAGGTATCGCCGGCCGCGATCACCACCTTCTTTCCCGCCGCGCGGAACTGGCTGGCGAGTTTGCCGATGGTGGTGGTCTTGCCCGATCCGTTCACCCCCACCACCAGCACCACCTGCGGCGTTTTGGGATAGATCGGCAAGGGCCGCGCCACCGGATCCATGATCCGGGTGATCTCATCGGCCATCAACTGCTTGATTTCAGGGACGGAAAGTTTCCGCCCGAAACGCCCCTCGGCCATATTGGCGGTGACCCGCAGCGCGGTATCGACCCCCATGTCCGCGGTGATCAGCAATTCCTCAAGCTGTTCGAGCATGTCATCGTCCAGCACCCGGCGCACGACGGTCTTCTGCGCAGGGCTGCGGCCCATCAGACGGCCCAGAAGCCCGCCTTTCCTGACCGGTTCGGTGACCGTCTCGGCCAGTTCCGGCGCGACCGAGGTCATGGTGCTGCGCAGCGGTGCAGGTGCCGCCGGGGGCAGCACCGGATCAGCTGTTGGCGTGACCTCGGGCAGCGGGTCATCCTGTGGGATTTCCTGCGGCACCTCAGGCGGCAAAGGCTCTTGCGGCGGGGTCGGATCAGGCAGCGGCTGCGGCGCGGGTTCCGGTATCGGCCGCGGCGCAGGTTCCGTTATCGGCTGTGGCGCTGGCTCCGGTATCGTCTCAGGCTCAGGCTCAGGCTCAGGCTCAGGCTCAGGCTCAGGCTCAGGCTCAGGCTCAGGCTCAGGCTCAGGCTCAGGCTCAGGCTCAGGCTCAGGCTCAGAAACCGTCACTTCGGGCGCGGGGTCAACCGGGGCCGGTTCAGGGTCCACAGCCTCCGGCATCGCGGCAGCAGCCGCGGCGGGGGCCTCTTCCATGATCTCGTCCAGGGCAACGGCATCTTCTTCACCACCATCGCTGACAATCGCCTCCAGCCCTTCGTCGATCTTCGACGAGGACTTGAACAAACGGTCTTTGAGCTTCTTGAAAAATGCCAAGGGGGGTCTCCGTTCCGGTTTCCCCTGATCTATAGGCTCACCTGCCGGGATGGAAGGGCGGCCCGCGCAATTGACATACCCGCGCGCGCGTTTCACCAAGGGTCCATGATACGCCGGCTGATCCTGATCCTTGCCCTCACGGTCCAACCCGCACTGGCCGATGCGCCGGGGCGGATGTGTTCATCGGGCAAATGGGGCCATGTGGAATGCATCCGGCCCGCGCATTTTGTCTATGACACCTGCAACGCCATCCGCAGCTTTGCCGACCGCCACGGGCTGAACCGCGACTTCTTTGCCCGGCTGATCTGGCAGGAAAGCCGGTTCGATCCGAATGCCCTGTCCCATGCGGACGCGCGCGGCATCGCGCAGTTCATCCCCGCCACCGCAGCGCTGCGGGGCCTGAAGGACCCCTACAACCCCGCCGAGGCGCTGGAGCATTCGGCGCAATACCTCGCCGAAATGGTCACGCGCTATGGCAATGAAGGGCTGGCCGCCATCGGCTACAACGGCGGCGAAAGGCGCGCCGAAGGGTTCCTGCAGGGCGGCGAACTGGCCCCGGAGACGGTGAATTACGTGCCCATCATCACCGGATTGACCGCCGAGGACTGGCGCGACACCCCGCCAAAGCGCCATGACATGCGCCTGTCAAAGACCGCTGCCTTTCTGCCTGCCTGCTACGAGATGGCCCGCAACCGCCGAATCACCACGCTGGCCCGGCCGGAACCGCGCGTGAAACCCTGGGGCGTGCAGGTCGCCTTTGCCACCTCGAAAAAGCTGGCCCGCGCCCGGGTGATCGAACGCACCAGCACCTGCCGCGCGGCGGTACAGGGCGAAAAGACCGATCTGATCTACAAGAAGAACCGCGTCTCAGGCAAAAAGGGCTATTACTTTGCCCAGTTCGGGCGCAACACCCAGGCGGGCGCGCGCAAACTGTGCGACACCCTGCGCCGCCAGCGCTGCATCTGTCTGGTGGTACAGAACTGAGCCGGGCGGAATTTTCGAAAATTCCGGCCCGATCTTTTCGAAAAGATCGGCGCCCGCCTATTTCCGCCGCAGGTAGGCGTAGGAGGCATAGCCCCGGACATCGCGGGCTTCCGCCAGTGTCACCGCGCACCACCGGGTCGGGCCGGTGGATTCGCAGCGCCCCACATCCACCTCGGTCCCGTTCGGCATCCCCAGAAGCTCGACAAAACCGGTGCCGGGGCCTGCCCGCAGCTTGAGCATATCGCCCTCTTCAACGCCAAACACCTCATAGCGGCCCGGCGATATGCCCGCCGAGGGTTGCGCGCAGCCACTGACGATTGCGCTGCTCAACAGCACGGCTCCGATCCATCCTCGCATGACATTCTCCTTTGGCGGTTTCGCCCCCCTTTTGGCAGCGCTTTGCCGCGAAGAAAACCGGCATCGCACAGGCGGCGGCAGATTTTCACCGCTGCCCGCCGGATCAGTTCGGCAGCGCGGCGGGAACCGGAATTTTCGAAAATTCCGACCCGATCTTTTCGAAAAGATCGCTGTGCCGCCTCAGATCTCGTCGGGGAAATGCTTCATCACCATCCGGATCGGATTCGGCGCCGCCTGCCCCAGCCCGCAGATCGAGGCATCGACCATCGCGGTGCTCAGCTCTTCCAGCAGGCCGGTATCCCAGCGCTCCGCCTGCATCAGCTTGACCGCCTTTTCGCAGCCGACCCGGCAGGGCGTGCACTGGCCACAGCTTTCATCCTCAAAGAACCGCAGCATGTTCAGCGCTGCTGCCCGGGCGCTGTCAGCCTCCGAGAGCACCACCACCGCAGCCGACCCGATGAAGGAGCCATGTGGTTGCAGCGTGTCGAAATCCAGCGGGATGTCGTCCATCGAGGCGGGCAACAGCCCCGAGGACGGCCCGCCCGGCTGATAGGCCTTGAACGCATGACCCTCTGCCATGCCGCCCGCGGCCCCGATGACATCGGTGATGGTGGAACCTGCGGGCAGCAGATACATCCCCGGCTTTGCCACACGGCCCGAGACCGAATAGCTGCGCAGCCCCTTGCGGCCGTTCTTTTCGGTGCCTGACAGCACCTCCGGCCCTTCGCGGCACACCTTTGCGACCCAGTGCAAGGTCTCGATGTTATGCACCAATGTGGGCCGGTCAAAGATGCCCACCTGCGCCACATAGGGCGGACGGTGGCGCGGGATGCCGCGCTTGCCCTCGATGCTTTCGATCATCGCGGATTCCTCGCCGCAGATATAGGCCCCGGCCCCGCGCCGCAGGTCGATATAGCCCGCCTCGACGATGCCCGCCGCCTCCAGCGCCGCAATCTCGCGCGCAAGGATTTCCAGCACCGCCGGATATTCGTCGCGCATGTAGAGGAACACTTTTTCCGCCTCGACCGCCCAGGCGGCAATCAGCATGCCCTCCAGAAACAGATGCGGCGTGCGCTCCAGATACCAGCGGTCCTTGAAGGTGCCCGGCTCGCCCTCGTCCCCGTTGACCGCCATGTAACGCGGCCCGGCATTGCCGCGCACAAAGCCCCATTTCCTGCCCGAGGGGAAACCGGCGCCGCCAAGGCCGCGCAGCCCGCTGTCCAGCACTTTTTGCTGGACCGCTTCCCAGTCGCCGTTCAGGCGCAGGGCCGCAAGCGTCTCGTAACCGCCAGCCGCCGCATAGGCCGCATAATCCTCATAGGCCGGCACATGGGCATGGGTGTCACCCGCCGCGATGGCCGCCTGCACCTTTTCCGGGGTGGCGTGGTCGATGTGGTTATGGCCGATCTCCAGCACCGGCGCGGTATCGCAGCGGCCCATGCAGGGCGCGCGCAAGACGCGGACCTGAGCCGGGTCCAGCCCCTCCTCCAGCGCGGATTTCAGGGCCTGGGCGCCCGCCAGCTCGCAGGACAGGCTGTCGCAGACACGGATGGTCAGCGCGGGCGGCGGGGTTTCCCCCTCTTTCACAACGTCGAAATGCGCATAAAAGGTCGCAACTTCATAGACTTCGGCCATCGACAGGCGCATTTCCTCGGCCAGCGCCCGCAGATGCGCGGCCGACAGATGGCCAAAGCTGTCCTGGATCAGATGCAGGAATTCGATCAGCAGGTCCCGGTTGCGGGGCCGGTCGCCCAAAAGCGCGCGCACCTCGTCCCAGGGCCCGTCCTGCAACTGCCGCCCCTTGGTGTGGTGCCGGCCCTTGCCCTTGCCCGATTTCCAGACGCCTTTTTCCGGCCCCTTGCCCTTGGTGTCCTTGTGATCGTCCAGCGCCATGTCACGTCCCCTTGTGCCCTGCCCCCGAGGGGTTGCGCCGACCCTAGCAAAACACGCCACCGCCCCACGATCAAAAAGCGACGATTTCACCGCAGTTTGCGCGGGGCAATTCCGAAATCCCTGTCTTTGCGTGACCGCATTTCGCCTATAAGAAACTCCCGACCCTGAACGGAGCCGCGACACGATGCCTTGGTTTGTCTTTGCCAGCCTGCTGCCTGCGGGGCTTTTGGCCCTGGCCTGCCTGCTGGGCGGCATCTGGCCACTGCTGGCGGTGCTGTCGATCACGGTCTTTGTCTTTTTCATGGACAAGCTGCCGCGCCGGGCCCAGGTCAGCGATGCGACGGGGCGCGCGCTTTGCCTGACCCTGGCAGTGGTGCATTTCCCGCTGCTGGCGCTGGGGGTCCGGGCGCTGGCCGCAGGGCAACAGCTCGACCTGACCGACAAGCTGCTGATCTTTGCCGGGCTGGGTCTGTTCTTTGGCCAGGTTTCCAATTCCAACGCGCATGAGCTGATCCACGCGGGCCGCCGGTTGCCCCGGCGCATCGGTGTGGCGATCTATGTCTCGCTTCTGCATGGGCATCACGTTTCGGCGCATCTGCGGGTCCACCATGTGCATGCCGCCACCGATGCGGACCCCAATTCGGCCCCCATGGGGATGGGGTTCTGGCGCTATTGCGGCCATGTGCTGCGCGGTGAATTCACCGCAGGGCTGCGCGCCGAGACGGCACATCGCGCCCGCGCGGCAACATCCCCCCCGGCATGGAGCCACCCCTACCTCGGCTATCTGGCCGGTGCGGCGGCCGCACTGCTCTGTGCCTTCCTGCTGGAGGGGTTCCGCGGTCTTGTCGTCTATGTCGGGATTGCCGCCTATGCCCAGTGGCAGTTGCTGTTGTCGGATTACGTGCAGCACTACGGGCTGCGCCGCCGGGTGCTGGAGACGGGCAAACCCGAGCCGGTCGGCCCGCAGCACAGCTGGAACGCGCCGAAATGGTATTCCAGCGCGATGATGCTGAACGCGCCGCGCCATTCGGATCACCACATGCGCCCCGCCCGCGCCTTTCCGGCGCTTGAGGTCACCCCCGAAACCATGCCCGTCCTGCCCCACAGCCTGCCGGTGATGGCGGTGGTGGCACTGGTGCCGCCACTCTGGCACCGCCTCATGGACCGGCGCGCGGCGCGCTGGCAGGATGTCGCGTGACCCGCGATGACCACTGGCAGCGGCGGCGGCTTTCTGGCACTCTGACCCCATGAAACACATCGCCCTGACCCTGTCGCTCCTGCTTGCCCTGCCCGCCCTGCCTGCCGCCGCGCAGGACCTGATGACAGCAGAGGAATTCGACGCCTACACCCGGGGCAAGACGCTCTTTTACGGGCGCAACGGCAGCGCCTATGGCGCGGAAGCCTACCACGGGAACCGCCGCGTCGAATGGTCCTTTCTCGACGGGGAATGCCGCGCGGGGGAATGGTATCAGGACGGCGAGCTGATCTGTTTCGTCTATGAAGACAACCCCGATCCGCAATGCTGGAGCTTCTCGCGCGGCACCGGCGGGCTGATCGCACGGTTCGAGAACGATCCGCAGACCACCGAACTTTATGAGGCCCGGGATGTGGGCGAGGAAATGCTCTGCCTCGGCCCCAAGGTCGGCGTGTGAAACCGCTGCTGGCAGCGCTGCTGCTCTGCGCGGGCATGGCGCAGGCGGAACCGCTGGACACCGCCGAGGCCTTTCAGGCCTATGTCGGCGGCAAGACCCTCTATTTCGATCGGGGCGACGGGCGCGGCGTGACCGCTGCCGAAAGCTATCTGGAGGACCGGCAGGTGCGCTGGTCCGAACGGGGCGGCACCTGTATCGAAGGGCAATGGTATGCCGAGGGCGGGCTGATCTGCTTTACCTACGAAAACAACCCCGACCCGCAATGCTGGGCGGTGGAGCGGACCGCAACCGGGCTGGTGGCGGTGCTGCACAACGGCGGCTTCCCGACCCGGATTTTCGAGGGTGATCCGGGCAATGATCCCTTTGAATGCCTGGGGCCAAAGGTCGGCGTCTGAGCCAGCGCTTCAGAACAGCGAGCCTTGTTCGGGCGGCTTGCCCGCCTTGCGCGGCGCGGATTTGGCGCTGCCGGCCCCTACCGTGATCCGGCCATCGGCGAATTCGATCTCAAGACTTGTGGCCTTCCCCGCCGCCGCCTTGCCGGTCACCACCGCACCATCGCCGCGCACCACCGCATAGCCGCGCGCCAGTGTCGCCTTGTAGCTCAGGGTTTCGCGCAGCCGGTCCAGCGCGTCGATCCGCTGCCGCCAGCCGCGGGTCTGGCGCTGACCCGCATCCGACAGGCGCGCAACCAGCGCGGCAAAGGCATCGGCCTTGCGCGCGCGGTCCTGCGCCAATGCGGCAGGGCGGAACCCCCGTGCCCGGCTTTCAAACCGGTCGCGCCGCGCCGCAACGCCGCGCGCCAGCGCCGGGGCAAGCCGCGCCGAAATTTCCCCCAGCCGCCGCCGGTCCTGCGCCAGGCGCTGGCGCAGGGTCGCGGGCCGCAGGGAGCCGGAGACATCCGCCAGCCGCACCCGCCGCCGCTGCACCCCGGCGATCAGCGCCGGTTCCAGCTTCTCGCCCGCGCGGTCCAGCCGCTGGCGCGGCCCGTCCAGCAGCGTTTCGGCACGGGGCAAGGCACGCGCCATGTCGCGCAACCGCTGGTCACGGCGGCTCAGCCCCTGGCTGAGCAGCACCCGCATCCGCGCCTCCTGACTGTCGAGCCATGCCGCCAGTTCGTGCCGCACCGGCACCGCCAGTTCCGCCGCCGCCGTCGGCGTGGGCGCGCGGCGGTCCGAAACATAGTCGATCAGCGTCGTATCCGTCTCATGCCCCACCGCCGAAATCAGCGGAATCTGCGAGGCCGCCGCCGCCCGCGCCACGATTTCCTCGTTGAACCCCCAGAGATCCTCGACCGAGCCGCCGCCCCGCGCGACAATCAGCAGGTCGGGGCGCGGCAGGGCGCCGCCGGGGGTCAGCGCGTTGAAGCCTTCGATGGCGCGGGCCACTTCGGGCGCGCATTTCGCGCCCTGCACCGCCACCGGCCAGATCAGCACCTTGCGCGGAAACCGGTCGCGCAGACGGTGCAGGATGTCGCGGATCACCGCGCCGGAGGGCGAGGTGACCACGCCGATCACATCCGGCAGATAGGGCAAGGGCCGCTTGCGCGATGCCTCGAAGAGCCCCTCCGCCGCCAGTGCCTTCTTGCGCTTTTCCAGCAGGGCCATCAGCGCACCCATGCCGGCAGGTTTGATATCCTCGATCACGATCTGATATTTCGACTGACCGCCGAAAGTGGTGATGCGCCCCGTGGCGACCACCTCCATCCCCTCTTCGGGCTGGGTGTCCAGCCGCGCCGACACGCCTTTCCAGATCACCCCGGAGATGACGGATTTGTCGTCCTTGAGGTCCAGATAGATATGCCCCGACCGGGGCCTGCTGACCCGGCCCACTTCGCCGCGAATCCGCACATGGCCGAATTCGCCCTCGATCACCCGCTTGATCGCACCGGACAGTTCGGTGACAGAGAATTCCGGGCTGTTCTGCCCCTCGCGGGGATCGTCGATCAGGTCCATGTCCTGTCCTTGTGTCTTGGGCAGGTGCAGAATAGAACGCGGGCAGACAAAGGCCAAGGGAGTGCAGCCCCATGAATATCCTCATTTTGGGCAGTGGCGGACGCGAACACAGCCTCGCCTGGGCGACGTTACAGAACCCCAAGTGCGACAAGCTGATCGTGGCGCCGGGCAATGCGGGCATCGCGATGATCGCGGATTGCGCGGATCTGGACATCATGGATGGCGGCGCGGTCACCGTGTTCTGCGACGAGAACAACATCGACTTCGTCATCGTCGGGCCGGAGGCACCTCTGGCCGCCGGTGTCGCGGATGATCTGCGCGGCGCGGGCTATCCGGTCTTTGGCCCTTCGGCAGCGGCGGCAGCCCTTGAGGCCTCCAAGGCCTTTACCAAGGAAATCTGCGATGCCGCAGGCGCGCCCACGGCGGCCTATGGCCATTTCACCGATGCCGATGCCGCCCGCGCCCATGTACGTGAACACGGCGCGCCCATCGTGATCAAGGCCGATGGCCTGGCGGCTGGCAAAGGCGTGATCATCGCCATGACCGACGAAGAGGCACTGGCAGCGGTCGACACGATGTTCGACGGCACCTTTGGCGATGCGGGCACCGAAGTGGTGATCGAAGAGTTCATGGAGGGCGAGGAAGCCTCCTTCTTCGTGCTCTGCGACGGCGACACCGTGCTGCCCATCGGCACCGCACAGGACCACAAGCGCGTGGGCGACGGCGACACCGGGCCGAACACCGGCGGCATGGGGGCCTATTCCCCCGCCCCGGTGCTGACCGATGAGATCGCGGAACGTGCCATGGCCGAGATCATCCGCCCCTGCATGGCCGAGATGGTCCGCCGGGGCACGCCCTATCAGGGGGTGCTCTATGCCGGGTTGATGATCAAGGACGGCGCCCCGCGTCTGGTGGAATACAACGTGCGCTTTGGCGACCCGGAATGCCAGGTGCTGATGATGCGGCTGGGCGCGCAGGCCTTTGACCTGATGCATGCCACCGCCCAGGGCCGCCTGTCGGAGGCCCGCGTGAACTGGGCCGAGGATCACGCGGTCACTGTTGTGATGGCCGCAAACGGCTATCCCGGGGACTACGAAAAGGGCAGCGTGATCAAGGGGCTGGAAAACCTGCCCGAGGACAGCGCCAATATGGCCTTCCATGCCGGCACCGCCCGCAAGGACGGGCAGTTCCTGGCCGCCGGTGGCCGCGTGCTGAACATCACCGCGCGCGGTGCCTCGCTGGCCGAGGCACAGGCCCGGGCCTATGCGATGGTGGACCAGATCGACTGGCCCGAAGGATTCTGCCGCCGGGACATCGGCTGGCGCGCCCTGTGAGCCAGCTGCCCGCCCTGGACGTGACCGGCGACGCCGGTCAGGACAGCGGCGCGTCCTGGCAGGCCACCGGCAGGTCGGTGATCCGGGTGACCTCCTGAACCGACCCGCGCAGGGATTGCATGACCAGGGTGCCGTTGCGGTCGTGCGGATACCAGCAATGGCTGATATGTTCCTGATCTTCATAGCGGAAACAGACCTGGTCCTGGGTCAGGGTGACATGGCCATAGGTGCAGCTGCCGTCGCGCCGGGCCCAGACGGTCTGATGGCGCGACAGGAATTCCTCGACCCCGACAAGCCGGCCATCCAGCATGTTTTCAAAGGTCAGGGTGCGGCCGACGGCGCGGTCCATGAATTGCTCTGGCGTGATCCGGGTCTGGGCCAGCCCCGCCGTTGTGCCAAGTATCAGCATTATGACAGCGCAGCGCAGCATTTCAGCAGGCCAAGGCCCTGGTGAAATCCGCAGGGCCCCGGTGCGGCCCCGCATCGCGCGCCGTCAGCGCGCCACCGGCGAGGCGAAGTGCTATGATTCGCTGCCAGTCCGCATCCGCGACAATGATCTCGGGCGCGCCGCCGCAGCGCCTGATCCCGCCTGCGATGCCGGTGTCGCCGATCCGGTGATTGGTAAAGCCTGCGCGGCTGGCGACCTGCCGCAGCATGCCATCCTCGAACCGCCAGACCCGCAGGATTTTCGCCAGATGCGGCCGGTCGATATAGGCGATCTCTATCAGCCCGTCGCCATCCAGATCCCCCACCCCGACCGGTGCCAGCCATCGGAACCGCTGACCGATATAGGGTGTCGCGGCGACCAGCCCGGCGCCATTGTAGACCGCAAGCCGCGCGCCCAGGTCGCGGTGGCTTTCCACCACGATCACCTCCTGCTGCCCGTCCCCGTCCAGATCGGCAAGCCTTGGGGCCACATCCTCGAACACGCGCTCGGGCGGCAGGGTCAGAATATGGGGGGTGGGGTGTCCGGCGTATTGGATCACCAGCGCGCCATGCTCCACCGCGTCCCCCAGGACGCCATGTGGATAGCGGGTGGTCGGCGCATCATAGCGCGCCCGGTCGATCGGCCCCTGCGGCAGATCCTGCGCGGCAAGGGCGGCACCGGCCCCCCCCGCCATCATGACGCAAAACGCCAGCCGCCCGCTGCGCAACTGCGCGCGCCACTCCCGGAACGACAGACGCAGCGCGCGTCTGGCAGCTGTATCTTCAAGTATCTTGAAGACACAGCCCCCGATCATCAGATCTGCTTTTCCGGCATCTGCACCCGCAGGCCGTCCAGCGCATCGGTCACCTTCAGCTGGCAGGTCAGCCGGGACCGCTCCGTGTCGGGCTCATAGGCAAAGTCCAGCATGTCCTCTTCCATGTCGTCCTTTGGCGGCAGTTTCTCGATCCAGGCCGGATCCACGTAGACGTGGCAGGTCGAACAGGCGCAGGCACCGCCGCAATCGGCCTCGATCCCCGGAATATTGTTGTCGCGGGCGCCTTCCATCACGGTCATCCCGTTGGCGACCTCTACGACATGTTCTTTGCCACCATGTTCCACGTAGGTAATCTTGGCCATTCCTGGTCCCTTCCTGAGAAATCCTTTCATGGGTTTTAGCGGTGTGGCAATTTCTCTGCCACCCCCATTTCGCCGCAGTGTCGCGGTGGCCGGGGAAACTGGCCGCGATGGGCCGGCTGCGCTAGGCAAGGGAGGCGAGACCCTCAGTACGGCGGAAACGAAATGCACATCATTTCCCACTGCCCCCGGATCGCTTGCGATCCGGTTCGCACCCGACCCCGCCCCCCAGGGCGGGTGCGAAACTCCGACCTCGCAAGATGCGGCGAAGTATGGAAAAATGGAGATGCCCCGCCAAATGGAGGGCCGCCCTCGGGGTCGGGTGCGAACCTGCCGTTGAGGGCTGTATTCAATGAACCGAACTTTGAGTCCGGCTGACTAGGGCCTATGGACGTTCATCTTCGACCACCCGCGCGAGACGGATTTTGCCTCTGGCGCCCTGATGTGAGCGCAGCAATGTGATCATTGGAAGCGAACATCCGGGAGGGCGGAGGCAAAATCCGCCGCGCCCCGCAGGGGCTTCGCCAAAATTGCCCATTTCTGCGTTACAGCGTCCCGCCTTTACTTTAAGGCAAATCAATTCGCCAATGTCCCGAGAGCGCGTAGCGCGGCAGGGTATTAGCGCTTCAATTTCAAGGCGGGGCGCGCAAAGAGAGCTTGAAATAGCTGGCTATTCCTGCGCTCTCTTGCCGGGAACTGAGCAATTTTGGACTGAAACGGGTGGTTGAAGATGAATGTCCACAGGCCCTAGAGTGATCAGCAAATTCCAGACCCAAAGGTATTGGGCCATGTCACAGGCGATTTTCCCACCGGCGCGCGTATTGCGCCTTTGCTTTCCTCTCTTGCTCAGTCTCGGGGTCGCTGCCTGCGATCTTGCGGCACCGGCGGCGGATGCGCCTCCGGAACCCGGCGTGGTGGAGGCCACGCGAAACGGGCCCGAGGGCGCGCCGCCGGGCAGTTGCTGGGGCCGCACGGTCAGCCCGGCGGTCTTTGAAACCGTGACAGAGCAGGTCCAGGTCGAACCGGCCAGGATGAACCCCGACGGCAGCGTGGCCAAACCGCCGGTATACCGGTCGGAAACCCATCAGGAGATGGTGGTGGCCCGGCGCGACAATTGGTTTGAAACCCCCTGCCCCGAGGTCCTGACGCCCGAATTCGTGGCCTCGCTGCAACGCGCGCTGTCGGCCCGCGGGCTTTATGCCCAGCAGATCACCGGCACCCTGGACGATGCCACCCGCGCGGCGGTGCAGCGCTATCAGAAGCCCACGGGGCCGGACAGCGGTGTGCTCTCGCTCGAAACCGCGCGTGGCCTGGGGCTGATCGCGGTGGCGCGCGACCCCGCCTAAACCTGCATGAAGCAGACAAGCCGAACCGCCGGCAAAGACCCTGCGGGTTTCCCGCAGGGCCCCTTTTGGCCTGGGTCATATGAACGAGGCCACCCCCGGGGCCGGCCCTTGCAACAGATGATGCCCTTGAGAACCCGCATCGGGCGTCGCGCTTGCACCCGGATTCATGCAGGTATTTGCCTGCATGTATTGACAGGCAGGTAAATGCCTGCATATATGACCTCCATCGCTCAAGGAGAGTCGCATGGATGACGACAAGGTGTTCAAGGCGCTGGCCGATCCGAACCGCAGGCAGTTGCTTGACCGGCTTTGCGACCAGAACGGCCAGACACTCGGGCAGCTCTGCACCTCCATGGACATGAAACGCCAATCCGTGACCCAGCATCTCGGCCTTCTTGAGCAGGCCAATCTGATCAGCACCGCCCGTCGCGGGCGCGAGAAACTGCATTTCATCAACCCGGTCCCGCTCTACGAGGTTTACGCGCGCTGGATCCGGAAATTCGAGGAAGGCCGTCTGGGCCTTCTCCACGACCTCAAACAGGAACTTGAAAGGAACGGGAAATGACCGACAAATCCGCCAGCTTCATCTATGTGACCTTTATCCGCACAACGCCTGAAAAGCTGTTCGAGGCGATCACAAGGCCCGAGATCTGTCGCCGCTACTGGGGCCATGAGAATGTCTCGGAGGACTGGCAGCCCGGGTCCGACTGGCAGCACGTCAAGGTCGGGGAAACCCGCAGCGTCGAGCTGGTCGGCAAGGTGATCGAATGCGACCCGCCAAAGCGCCTTGTCGTCAGTTGGGCCAACGAAAGCCAGAAGGACGATCCCGACCAGTACAGCCGGGTTACCTATGACATCGAAGGCAAGGGCGACATGGTCAAGCTGACCGTCTCGCATGACGAATTGCAGCCCGGCAGCGGCATGTTGAAAGGCATCAGCGCGGGTTGGCCGATTGTCCTGTCCAGCATGAAATCCTTCCTCGAAACCGGTCAGGGCCTGGACATCTGACCGCATCCGGACACTTCAGAACAAAGGAAAAGAAGATGAGCGAACAGACCTATCACGGAAGCTGCCATTGCGGTGCGGTGGCATATGAGGTGACATTGGCACTGGATCACCTGGTGACCTGCAATTGTTCCATCTGCCGCCGCCAGGGCACGATACTCGGCTTTGCGCCGGCGGAAAACTTCACCTTGCTGAAGGGGGCGGAGAACCTGAGCGACTACCAGTTCGCCTCCGGCAACATCCATCATGAATTCTGCAAGACCTGCGGGGTGAAGTCATTCAGCAGGGGTGTGGGCGCGGACGGTGTCGAAATGCGCGCCATCAACGTGCGTTGCCTCGACGGGGTGGATATCGACAGCCTGTCGCCGCAGAAATACGATGGCGCAAGCCTGTAGGGGTGACAGGGCCCGGCGCCTGCTGGTGATCACGACACCCGGCACTCAGACGGAGCAGGTCAGATGGCGGCATTGCGGACAGAGCTGCCGTGCCATTGGCGCGGTGCATACCCCCAAGCGCCTCTGCCCGGCGTCAGCCGGGCATCGCCCGACCTCCCCCCGGAGGGCGATTTTGCACCGTCAGCCAAGCCATGATCCGGTCTGCGGGCTGAAAGGTTTCCCATCGCATACAGGTCTGGAACGCCCTCCAGGTCGGGCGATGCCCGGCTGACGCCTCATGTCAATAAGGACTCTTTCCGGACCTTCGCTGCGACGGGTGTGAAGGTCAGATAAACGGGAAATTGCTGCCGTCGAACAGTGGAACCCGGGCCCGGAACAAGCCGCAGGCGCCGGGCCATCGCCTGCCCGCCCGTCGCACCGAAGGTGCGCCGTTGATCGTCGGCATGCCTTTGGCATGACGGGTAGGCGATTTGGTGAGGCTGGGTGTTCCCTCGATGGGGTTCATCTCGGTTGAGAAATAAAGTGGTATGAACCAAAGTCAGCATCGCCCACCCCGGGCAGGCGAAGGCCCGGCTTGCGCTTTGCGTCCCTCTGGGCCCGAACCTGCCTTTTGCCGCAGTTTCGATGAATGACAGCTCTGCCCCTGCCCCATCCTTCCGACATCACATCGCCCTCCGGATCGACGATGGTACGCCAAAGCCGGTTTTGCCCGGCATCTGACGAAGGTGCGAGCTTTCGCACCTTCGCATCACGACGGGCAAGGAAGGCTCAGCCGTTGTCCAGTGTCAGCGCCACGAAGCGGGGATCACCGGCGCGGCGCACCAGCAGCAGGAGCGATTTGCGGCCCGCGTCCTGTGCCGCCTCGATCCGCGCTTCCAGATCGGCGATGGAGGTCACCTTCTGCTGACCGGCCTCGGTGATGATATCGCCGATACGCAGCCCTTTCTCGAAGGCTTCCGATGCTTCATCCACCTCGGTCACCGCCAGGCCATCGGTGCCCGCATCGGCCCCCAGTTCCTCGCGGATCTCATCGGTGAGCGGCGTCAGGGTCAGACCCAGCATGGAGGTCTGGGCCGGCGCATCCTGCGGCGCATCCTCGGGGGTCGCGGCCGGTTCCTCGCTGTCCGCATCCTCGCGGCGGCCCAGCACCACCTTGACGGTCTGGCTCTTGCCCTCGCGCATCACGGTGACGCGCACGCTGGCCCCGACCGGCGAATTGCCGACCTGGCGCACCAATGCGCGCGTATCGGCCACTTCGACACCATCAAAGGACATGATCACATCCCCGGTCAGCAGGCCCGCTTCCTTGGCGGGGCCCTCCGGCACATCGGTGATCAGCGCGCCGGTCGCCTTGGCAAGGCCCATCGCATCCGCCACGTCCTGCGTCACATCCTGAATGCGCACACCCAGCCAGCCGCGCCGGGTCTCGCCATATTCCTTGAGCTGGTCGACCACGCGGGTGACCACGTTGGAGGCCATCGAGAAGCCGATCCCGATGGAGCCGCCATTGGGTGACAGGATCGCGGTGTTCACCCCGATCACCTGGCCGTCCATGTTGAACAGCGGCCCGCCGGAGTTGCCCCGGTTGATCGCCGCATCGGTCTGGATGTAATCGTCATAGGTGCCCGACAGGGCGCGGTTGCGCGCCGACACGATGCCCGCGCTGACGGAAAACCCCTGCCCCAGCGGGTTGCCCATGGCGATGACCCAATCGCCCACACGCGCCTTGTTGCTGTCACCGAAGGTCACATAGGGCAGCGGGCTGTCCGCCTCGACCTTGAGCAGGGCAATGTCGGTGTTGGGGTCGGTGCCGATCACCTTGGCGATCAGCTCCTTGCCGGAAAAGAATTCGATGGTGATTTCATCCGCACCGTCGATCACGTGGTTGTTGGTGACCACATAGCCGTCTTCCGAGATCACAAAGCCGGACCCCAGCGCAGAGGAGCGGCGCGGTCTTTCGCCGTTGCCGCCATTGTTGCGGTCGCGGAATTCGCGAAAGAAATCCTCAAAGGGAGAGCCCTCCGGCACGATGCCCTGCGGGCCGGTGCGCCCTTCGACAACCGTCGAGGTGGTGATGTTCACCACCGAGGGGCTGATCTGTTCCGCCAGCGGGGCCAGGCTTTCGGGCTTGGCCAATACCGCGATGGCCTGCGCCACAATCAGCACAAAGGCCAGCAGGCTCAACATCAGCCCCCGGAACATCCGGCTTTCATGGAATGGGACGGCGCGCACTTGTGCCCGTGACTGCATTGGGTCTTCTCCTGCTTTATCCGATGGGGCAAGCCTGCCCGAAACATCTTGCCGACAGAGTGCATGGTGAACCTATGCACCGCAATATCAAAGATGTGCCTGATCACGGGGTTTTCAACAGCGCCGGGCCCAATCTGTGCAGGGCGGCCGCCCGCCGGCGCCTGAAACGGGCCGGGGCGTCATCGTGACAGGGATTTACCGGGGCATTCAGCCCCTGCGCCGGCTTACAGGCCGATCTGGAAAGCGGTCCAGATCAGGATCAGCCCACAGACCACGACCAGCGCACCGATCTGCCGCACCGCCCCCTGCGGCATCTCGCGCAGCAGTTCCAGCATGCGTTCCAAAAGCGAAGGGGCCAGCGCATAGACCAGCCCCTCCAGAACCATCACCAGCCCGAAAGCCAGCAGCAGCAATGTCACCGGGTTTCACCCTCGACAGAGCGGCTGCCCTGGTCGGACCGCAGGTAGTTGAAGAACTCCGAATCCGGGGACATGACCATGGTCGAATTCGACCCTTTCAGCGCTTCTTCATAGGCGGTCAGGGACCGGTAGAATTCAAAGAATTCCTGATCCTTGCCATAGGCCTGCGCAAAGATCTTGTTGCGCTCGGCGTCTGCCTCACCCTCGATGATGCGCGCATCGCGGCGCGCTTCGGAGAGGATTTCCTCATAGGTCCGGTCGGCCAGCGCCCGGATCCGTTGCGCCGCTTCCTGGCCACGGGCGCGTTCGTCTGTCGCCTCGCGGTCCCGCTCGGCGATCATCCGTTGCAGGGTGGCGTCAAAGTTCTGCTCCGGCAGGTTTGTCTGCCGCAGCCGCACATCCACAACGCTCAGGCCCAGCACGCTTGCACGCTGGTCCGCATTCTCGCGGATCTGGTCCATCAGCCCCGACCGTTCCGGCGACAGGATGGTGTTCGACGTCACCCCCTGCGAGCCGAGCACGGCGCGAATCTGCGATTCCATGATGCCGCTCAGGTCGTTTTCGGCCTGACGCTGGCCGCCGACACCAATGGCCTGACGGAACTGCACGACATCATCAATGCGGTAGAGCACCAGCGCATCGACCAGCAGGCGCCGGTCATCGGCCGGCGTGATCTCGATCAGCTCGGTCTCAAGCGTGAGGATCCGGTCCTCGAAGCGCACGACCTCGTCCAGCAGCGGCACCTTGAAGCCGATGCCCGGCTCGGTCCTGACCTGCTTGATCTGGCCAAAGCGCAGAACCAGGGCTTTCTCGCGTTCGTCCACGACAAAGATCGACGACAGCAGCGCGACAAGCGCAATCACCGCGATGGGTATCAAAAATCCGATCCTGCGCATCAGTTCGACCCTCCATTGCGACGCAACTCGTTCAGCGGCAGATAGGGCACAACGCCCTGCCCCCCGCCGGTGCCGCCGACACCACCCTCAAGGATGATCTTGTCGACATCGCCCAGCACCTTCTGCATGGTTTCGATGTAAAGACGCTTGCGCGTCACCTCCGGGGCCTGCTGATATTCCGTCAGCACCGCCTCGAAACGGCTCGCCTCACCCACCGCGTCATTGACGACACGCGCCCGGTAGCCTTCGGCGGCTTCCAGCAATTGCGCGCTTTCGCCGCGCGCTTCGGCGGTGCGCCGGTTGGCATAGGCATCCGCCTGACGTTCAAGCCGGTCGCGTTCCTGTTCGGCGGCCTGCACGTCGCGGAAGGCATCCACAGCCGATTCCTGCGTGGTGACACCATCGGTGTTGGTGATCGTGACGGTCTGGCTGGGCGGGTCCACCTTGTTCAGGTTGACACGCAGGATGTTGATCCCGGTTTCACGGTTGTCCAGCGTCGTCTGGATCAGTTCTTTGACGCGGTCTGCCACCGCCCCCCGGTCCCGGTTCAGGATCGGTGCCAGTTCGGACTGCGCGATGACCTCCCGCATGGCGGATTCCGAAATCGCCCGCACGCTGGCTTCCGGGTCGCGCAGCGAGAACTTGAAATCGCGCGCGTTCTTGATGTTCCAGACCACCTGAAAGTCGATGTCCACGATATTTTCATCCGTGGTCAGCATCAGACCGTCATTGTCCGATGCGCCGCGGCCCACGCCGATCTCTTCGGTGCGGTTGGTGGTCACGTCAAAGACTTCTGCGGTGACAAAGGGCCATGGGGCAAAGTTCAGACCTTCGGTGCCGACCTGGTAAAATTCACCCAGGAAAAGCTCGATGGACTGCTGTTCGGGGCGCACCGTGTAAAAGCTGGTAAAGGCCCAAAGCCCCGCCGCCGCCAGAAGGCCAAGCCCGACCGTGCCGCGCGTCAGCGCAGGGCCACCGTTGCCGCCACCGCCGCCGGTGCCATTGCCCCGGTTCCGGTTGCCGCCGCCCATCAGGACGCGAAGCTGTTCCTGGCCCTTCTTGACCAGATCGTCGATTTCGGGGATCTGCGGCTTGTCGCTGCCCTGCCCGCGGCCACCCTGGCCACGATCGCCGCCCTGTCCGCCTTGCCCCTTGTCACGACCTCCGCCGTTGTTGCCGCCCCCTCCCCAGGGGCCGCCCGAATTGCCAGCCATAAGTCTTTTCCCCTCTGTGCCGCGAAACACGGCCTTCTCAAGTTACTCTATGTACGCTTTTGAATGTGGGCGCAAACAGCCCGGATTCAAGCAGTGCGGACCGGCTTGCGCATGGTGACCAGTTCTTCGGACATGGTCGGATGCACCGCACAGGTTGCATCGAACTGTTCCTTGGTCAGCTTCGCCTTGACCGCAATGCCCGCCATCTGGATCAATTCGCCCGCATTGGGTGCGACGATATGGCAGCCCAGCACAACGCGGGTTTCGCGCGACACCACCAGTTTCATCAGCACCCGGTCGGATTTGCCCGCAAAGGCGCTCTGCATCGGTTTGAACGATGTGCAATAGATCTCGACCGGCTCGCGGTCGCGCGCCTCTTCCTCGCTCAGCCCCACCGTGCCCATCTCGGGCTGGGTGAAGATGGCCGAGGGGATCAGATCATGATCCACCGGGGTCGGATTGCCGCCAAAGACGGTCTCGACAAAGGCCATCCCCTCGCGGATCGCCACCGGTGTCAGGTTCACCCGGTCGGTCACATCGCCGATGGCATAGACCGAAGGCACGCCGGTCTGGCTGTATTCATCCACCTTGATCTCGCCGCGACGGCCCAGGGTCACGCCGATCTCTTCCAGCCCCATGTCCTTGCTCGACGGGTCGCGCCCGGTGGCGAAAAGCACCATGTCAAAGACCTTTTCGCCGCCATTGGTCGATTTGACCCAGACCGGCCCGGACCGGCCCGCGGCCTGTTTCACGCCTGCCCCCATGGAAGCAGCGGATGCGGTGGGTTGCGGGCCATCCTTGCGGTCCTCGGCCAGGGCCATCTCGACGATATTGGTGCCGGTGTGCAGGTCGATGCCGCTGTCACGCATGCTTTCGGCGACAAGCCCGCGCGCTTCGTCGTCAAAGCCACGCAGGATCTGCGCGCCACGGTAATATTGCGTCACCTCGACACCCAGACCGCGCAGGATGCAGGCGAATTCACAGGCGATATAGCCGCCGCCGATGATCAGGATGGATTTCGGCAGCTGGTCCAGATGAAAGATGTCATCCGACACGATGCCCAGCTCCGCATTCGGCAGATCAGGGCGCACCGGATGGCCGCCGGTCGCCACCAGAATATGTTTCGCCGTCTTCGTGGTGCCATCGGCCAGTTCCACCGTATGCGCATCCTTCAGGCGCGCGCGCAGATCAAAGGTCTCCACCCCGGAATTGGCCAGCAGCTTGCGATAGACCCCTTCCAGCCGGTCGAGTTCCTGCGTCAGCCGGCCCCGGAAATCCTGCCAGTCAAACGGCCCCTGCCTGTGGTCCCAGCCATAGCTTCTGGCCTCTTCCACCACATCGGAATAGGTGGAGGCAAAGACCATCAGCTTTTTCGGCACGCAGCCCCGGATCACGCAGGTGCCGCCATAGCGGTCATCCTCTGCCAGCGCGACCTTTGCCCCGTATTCGCCTGCGGCGACACGCGCGGCGCGCACCCCGCCAGAGCCGCCGCCGATCACAAAAAGATCATAGTCGAAATCGGTGTCAGCCATTGGTTCTTCCTTATTCTCGGTCACTCGCTGAGGTCGGAAAACAGATTGTCCGTTTCCACAAAGTCCAGCCGCTCCGTCGCGACTGTCCCCTCATTTATGTCGCGCACCTCGACCCTGCCATCCCCGTAGCCGATCACGACTGCGTCACAGATGTCGATGAACAACCCGTTCTCCACCACGCCGGGCATCTGGTTCAGAACCAGCGCCAGCTGCCGCGCATTGCCGATCCGGTTCAGGTGCAGATCAAGGATATGGTTGCCCTCGTCGGTGATGAAGGGGGTATCGCCGTTCATCCGCAGGGTCGAAGACCGGCCCAGCACATCCATCGAGATCAGCGTTTCCTCCACCAGCGCCTGGGTGGTCTGCCAGCCAAAGGGGATTACCTCGATCGGCAGGGGAAAGGCGCCCAGATGTTCGACTTCCTTGCCGATATCCGCGATGACCACCATCTGGTCGCTTGCCGTCGCCACGATCTTTTCCTGCAGCAGCGCACCGCCGCCGCCCTTGATCAGGTTCAGCTCACCGTCGAATTCATCCGCTCCGTCAATGGTCAGGTCCAGCCATTTCGCCTCATCCAGCGAAATCACCTCGATGCCCACGTTGCGGGCCAGTTCCGCCGTGCGCGCCGATGTCGGCACGCCCCGGATGCGCAGCCCGTCATCACGCACCATTTCGCCCAGGCAGCGCACCAGCCAGGCGGCGGTGGACCCGGTGCCAAGCCCCACGCGCATGCCGTCTTCGACAAACTGGGCCGCGCGTTTCGCGGCAACAAACTTTGCCTTGTCGATGGGAGACAGTTCTCCGGCCATGAGGCAGCTTCCTTTTGCGTAACCTGACCGGGTTATAGGGACATTAGCGGCCCGGTGCGAGGGGCTAGCGCCGGGTTTTTGTGTGAAATCGAAAGCACCGGGCCAAAACCGCCCCGGGGCCGGCGCGCCAATCCGGCGGTCACCCATGCGGCACCACGCAGCACCCGCCATCAGCGCCGCAATCGCGGCGCCAGGGCGGAACACGCACCGGCACCGGCGGCATCGATTCCCCCCGACAGCGCCAGCCGGGCCAGTCCCGTGCCGGGGGGGAGGAATCTGTCCGTTTTCATCATGGCTGTCCGGCACCGCCCCCCCGGAGACGCCGAAAGCCCGCGCGGATCGCGTGTCGGGTGAGCGGATGGGGTGGACCTTCGCTGAGGCGGCGCGAATGTCTGCGATGACGAGTACCGCAGTGACAAAAACGGTTCTCTGATTGCGGCTTTGTCAAGCGGGATGGCGATCTGTCCGTTCGGGGTCATGGTTCTCTCCGAGGTCGCGCTTTGCGCCTCATGATGGTGTTCGGTGGTGGATCGTCTCCA